>Ga0080006_1153573_pt1 | contig 357637 bp, 326 predicted proteins | sample RS3BMetagenome_FD_69209 | JGI IMG/M metagenome (GOLD analysis project Ga0080006, IMG submission 69209) | Ferric oxide microbial mat and aquatic microbial communities from Rainbow Spring, Yellowstone National Park, USA - RS3B (SPADES... ... | reverse complement strand
TGGATACGGCTGGGGTAGGGGGCAGAGTGGTGTTGCGCGAGCCGCTGATGGCTTGGGACCCGCCCGCGGAAGCGCGCGGCCGCTACGTCCTGCTCCATCTGCCCTGAGATACTCTTCCGCCCGTCCAGGCGCTGGGCTAGTCTTGGGAATCGCGCCTTAGAGCCACCCTAGCTCAGTCGGTAGAGCAGCTGATTCGTAATCAGCAGGTCGTCGGTTCGAATCCGACGGGTGGCTCCAGAAAAGTCAATAAAATCAAGTAGTTTTGATGATGATGGATCCTATGATTCGGCTATTTTCGTTCTGTGTCCGTACCGTGTCCGTATGCGAACCAAACTCGTTGGCCCCGGGACCGCTACGACCCGCTGATTGAAAATCAGCGGGTTCATCAGCCAAACATGAACTGTGTCGGCGCGGATCAGAAAGGACGCCTCAAGTTCGCTCTCCAGGACCAGGGAGCCGTCGTCGAAGGTGCTCCAAGCTGGCTGCTGCGTTTAGTCAGGCCTCCATCTCGGTAGCAGCGGGCCACTCACGTCCGCGGATGCCTCCCCATAACGCGAAGGCAAGCATCCATGATGCGGTAAGCGCGGCTCCGAGCAGCAGATTCATCGCGCCGCCCGGTTCGGTAAAGCCCGCTGAACCAAAGATCGTGACCGTTTCGGCAGCCTGCTCTACGAATGCGGCCGCGCCCAACACGCCGAGCCACCACGGCAGCCCCGCGCGACCACGGAGAGCCAACAAGGTAACCGGCGCGATCATGGTCGTCGTCGCGCCGGTCAATACCGGACCCCAGAACAAAGCCACGTCGAGCACTGTGCGAGCGGTTGCCGGTTCCAGTTGGTGAGCGTGCAGCGCCAACCCGCCCCACGTCCAAGCCTGCACAGCATATGTCACGACGAACGTAACCGCGCCGATGAGGAACACGTCGCGGTGCGGCGCCGGGAGCAGACGACGCAAGAGTGCGAACATAACCGCAAATGGCGGGATGCTTACGGTAGCCGCCCATACCGACCATCGAGCGCCGTCGCGATGCTCGCGGAACCAAGCCACGACTTGCGCTCCCGCGTCCGTTGCGCTCGGCGGGGTTCCCAACTCTACGAAGCCGAACACGTACAAAATGAACACCGCCAGCGCCGCTCCCAGTAGGGTCCGCGACCCCAACCGTTCCGAACTGATCCTTAGCACGGGTGTTTCACGCTCCTGCATTCGAGTGCCTCCTTGTCGCATTCACAGATTCCGTGATTCGCGGAAGGCGCGCTTATTCTGACTTCGTTCCCTCTTCCTGAAACGGAGTCAAGCGCCCGATTGTTCTCACGACACTCGTAGCCATTCTGTGCCACCTGCTCGGGCAGAGATTAAGCCTCCCCTCGGCGCGACGACAAGTGGCACACAACCTGCTCGCCCTCCAACACCGACGAGCGCGAAATTCACAAGGCGTGCTCGCAGAACGAAAGAGCATCCGAGGCAGAGATGGCTGCGAATCCATACGTTCAAGGATGGCGGGAGTGGGACGAACGTTACGCCGATCTCGTTCTTGGCAAGCGCAACTGGCAAGTCGCCACAGGCTGCTCGCTCCTGGTCAGTCTCGTGCTCTCGATCGGGATCGTGTGGCTCGCGCTACGCAGCCGCTATGTCCCGTATGTCGTCGTGACCGATCGACTCGGACAAGCGATCACGATTCCGAAGCCGCTGACGCCCGCCTCGATGCCAGTCGTTGCGGCGCGGATGGAGCGGTGGGAAATCGAATCGTTCATCAACGACGCGCGCTCGGTCTCAAGCGATCCAGCCGTCGAGCAGGAGAGGCTCGCGTCCTTGCATGCTCATGCGCAGGGCGCGGCGGATCGCTTCCTCGACGACTACTACCATTCGGACAACTTCGCCCATAACCCGTTCGAGATCGCAAAGAAGCGGACCATCGCGGTGCGGATCAATTCGATCCTCCAAGTTTCGCCACAGAGCTACGAGGTCCACTGGACCGAAGAGACACGCGATCTCAACGGTGTCGCGGACGGGCAGCCGACCCAATGGGAAGCCGTACTTCAGACCGAGATCAAACCACCGGACTCCAGCGACGGCATCGTGAGCAATCCGCTGGGGTTTTACGTGACCAACATCACGTGGACGCCCGAGCAAACCCTGGACAGCAAATGAGCCAACGGAGAAAACGGCGATGAAGAAAATCGTTCTTGCCGGCGCGCTCACGCTGATCGTCAGCGGATGCGCGGCGAAGCAGGCTCCTGCGCCGCCGCCTCTTAACCTCGCGGTGCTTGCTCCGCCGAAGACGGAAACACCAGCACCACCTACGGCCGCGCAGATTCTTGCGGAGCAACCGTCAGAGGTGCGCACCGCGATTCAGCAACACGAGCAGACCGGAGAATGGCCGACCTACAAGCAAGCGGGCGCGGTCCTTTATCCGTACAACGAGGGGCCGGAACCCGTCGTCGATTGCGCGTCGCTCCGCACGACGGACATTCAGCTTCAGCCAGGGGAGACCATCACTGACGTGGCGATGGGCGACAGCGAGCGCTGGATGGCAACACCGGCGTCATCTGGCGATCCGCGCAATCCCGTACCCCATCTCGCAGTCAAACCCCAGCTACCCGGCATCGCAACGAACCTCACCATCTACACGACGAAACATATCTATCACCTGCTGCTGCGCTCGCGCGGTCGCGCGATGCAAGAGGTCGAGTTCTATTACCCGGACGAAGTGCTTGCGGCGATGAAAGACGCGGACGCCGCTGCAGCGAAATCAAAAGAGATGGCCACTGCAGATCCGCCGGCCGACGACAGCGATGGAGGTGTAGTCAAGGTTTCAGTCAACCCAGGCCAGCTCAACTTTTCGTACACAATCAACGGACGAAACGTGCCGTTCAGGCCGATTCGCGCCTTCGACGACGGTAGTCACGTTTACATCCAGATGCCGCCCGGAATGAAGACCAGCGAAGCGCCGGCGCTGCTGATCGCGGCTAACGGCGGCACCCAGATGGTCAACTACCGCGTCGAGGGCAACTACTACGTCGTCGATCGGCTGTTCCAACAGGCCGTGATGGTCTCGGGTGTCGGACGTGAACAGGACCGCGTCACGATCGCTTACGCGGGTTCGCCGAGGTGAAGACGATGGCCGACGAGCAAGCGAAGTTGTCTGTGGTCGGCGAAGAGCACGAACTCGATGACGAGCAGGAGCGCCAGGGCGGCGCGCGCCTCAACCGCCGTGCCCTGATCGTTGGGGCAAGCGTTCTGATTCTTGCCGCTGTCTTTGTCGTGCAGGGCATTCGCTCTGCAGGTGTTACCAACCAGAAGACAGAAGCTCGGCCTGTAAGCGATGAAGCAGGGCAGGCGGCACGCGACAAAGCCGAGATGGAAGAACTTAAAGCACGCGCGATGCGTGCTGAGCCTTCGCCAGCCCTTACGGTGCCGATCGCGCCACCTGTTGAGCCGCAAGCTAGCGTTCAGCATTCCTCGAAGCCGCCGAGCCGTTACGCGCAATGGGCCGAAGACAAGTACATGCGCGCGCTCGAAGCACCGGAGATGGTCTCGGCCTTCCACAGCGGCGGCACGCTTGAAATCGCAAGAGCGCAGAGCGCCGACGGTAACTCACCGCTAGGTGCAAACACTTCGAGCGATCCAACCGTCACTGTTCATCCGCCGGCATCACCGTACACCGTCATGGCAGGCAGCGTAATTCCCGCCGTTCTCGTAAGCGGCATCAACTCCGACTTGCCTGGACCCGTGCTCGCGCAGGTCAGCCAAAACGTATTCGACAGCGCGACCGGCAAATCGCTGCTCATTCCGCAAGGCAGCCGCCTAATTGGCGCATATCAGAACGCGTCGACCTACGGTCAAGAGCGAGTTCAAATCGCGTGGCGTCGCCTCATCTTTCCAAACACATCGAGCATGGACTTGCCGCAGATGCCGGGCGCGGACCAAGGCGGCTACACGGGTTTCAGCGATCAGGTTAACAACCACTATCTCGCGACATTTGGCCCCGCAGCCGTGATGAGTCTGATCAGCGCCGGACAGATGGTCGGCCAGATGGCCGCGTTTGGCGGCGGCGGACTGTACGGTGCGTATGGCTACTACCAACCGAATCAGTGGGCCATGTCCGGCGAGATGGTAGGTTCGGCCGCATCGGCACAGATGGGTGCGCTGGGCCAGCAAATGCTGGGTCGCGGGATGAATCGGCCGCCGACGCTCGAGATTCGACCCGGATACCAGTTCAACGTGATGGTAACAGAGGATCTCGTGTTTCCGGGACCATACAACCACTAAACGAGGGAACAACCGATGGCCGGACGTTTACAAAACGTAAACGAATCAGGAGGACCAGAGAAATGGGTTTGTTGAAGCGGAAGGAAGAGAAGAGCGAGACCATCGCGCTGCGCGTGCCGTCGTCGCTCAAGACCGAATTGGAGGAGCTGCGCAAACGGGCCGACGCAGCAGGCTTCGACCTCACCGCGACGATCACTGAATCCCTTGCACGCCTCGCGCGACAGGTCCGCTCGGAACTTGATGAGCCAACGGATAGGAGTGCGGGCAGCGGGCGGTCTGGAAAATTGAACGGGGCTCCGGGCGCGGCGATGAGCAACGGCACAGCAACGTAGTCGTTCAAGGATGGGCAGGGAAAGGAGAGATGGGAATGGAGCTCATCAGTCGGTGGGGGCGGGTCGTAGGGCAAGATAAAGGTAACGGGTCACTACGACCCGCTGCACGCGATTTCCTCCGACCGTTGCCCGCCTTTTCTGAAGGTCACAGTGTGTCACACGGGGTCACCGTGACCCGCACGGCACGAACGGCCGACCCAGCCAGTTCCGCACCCCACGTATCGCGTAGAAACCTATTCGGGACCTGTGTACGCGGCCTTCGGCGCATCGCGTACGCGGCTCTTTTGACTCTGATCGTTCTAGCGGCTTCGGTGGGTCTGGGAAGCCTAATCCATCTCCGGATCACGCTCACAGACAGCTCCGCGCCAGCGGGTGTTTACCGTTTGGTTGCTGACGCTCCGGTAAGACGCGGCACTCTCGTCGCCGCGTGTCTGCCCCAGACGACAGCGCGCGAGGGGCTTACGCGCGGATACCTTCGCCGAGGCGACTGCCCGGCTGGAGCCGAGCCGGTGGCGAAGCTTATTGGCGCGTTGCCCGGTGACACCGTGAAAATCGAGCCGGACAACGTCGCGGTCAACGGCGAAACCTTCCTTGATAGCCGGACTGCAGCGCGCGACAGCTCCGGAAGACTGCTCCGGCACGTGCCTTGGGGCGCTCGCCAAGTCAGGGCTGACGAGGTCTGGCTGTTCGGTTTCAACGACCGGCGAAGCTGGGATTCGCGGTACTTCGGCCCTATTCCGATTGCATCCGTACGCGGCAGCCTCAAGCCGCTCATTACGTGGTGAAAGTCATGAGCGAACACACCCGCGAACAAGGCATTCGAGTCCATCATCTGACAAATCTCGGCGGCCTCGTTGCGCTCGCCGGACTCGACAAGGAACCGCCTGACTTCCTGCTCGGCGTTCTGGTAAGCGCGGCGCGCGAAGCCGCGACCCTCACCGCGGGCGAGCGGTCCCAAGTTGCGTACGTCGGGCGCAAAAAGCTTGACCAGCGCGTGACGGCCAAGCGCGCTTGGAGATCGTGGACGCGCGCCCGCGAACTTCATTCGCTGCTCCTTTCGAGCGGCCAGATGAGGCGGATGATCGCCGCCCTCGGCGGCAGCGCGCCGGAGAACCCGGATCGTCTCGCCGCGGTGCTCACCAACATCCTCAAGGAGGAGGCCAGTGCGCAGGTCGAACTATCTCGACGCTGATCGGCAAGCCGGCCTCCGACTTGGGAGGCTCAAGCCGGGACAGGCTCGCGAACCGAAGCGGCTCGCACCGTGGTGGGCGCGGATGCTTCGCCGCGTCCGCGCAGCCGGAACCATCCGCCGGCAGCCGAAGATCGCCGCCGGAAGTCACCGAGCGCGCCGAGAATCATCGAACGAGCCCCGACTCTACGGACGCCGCTCCGTAGTCAAGGCATCATACCGACGCAATCGCCACAACGGGAGATGGACCGCGCATGCGCGCTATCTCGGCCGCGAAAATGCCCAGCGCGCTAACGAGAGGGGCCTCGGATTCGACGCTGTGTATGACGGTCTCGACCCAGCTGCGACCGTTCGCGATTGGGAGCAGAGCGACCAACTGATGTGGTCGTTCATCGTGTCGCCCGAAGACGCCGACCGCATCGATCTTCACGCTCACGTCCGTGACTTGGTTGCGGAGATGGAACGCGATCTTGACACGCGCCTTGAGTGGATCGCCATTGACCATCACAACACCGACGACACGCACGTCCACCTCCTGGTCCGCGGCGTCCGGGAAGACGGTCGCCCTCTGGAAATCGACCGCGAGTACCTCAAACGCGGCATACGCGAACTGAGCGAACGGCTCATCGAGCGCGAGCTTGGGCCGCGCTCCGAACGTGAGGTCCTCCTCGCGCGCGAACGCGGCATCGAACGCGAACAGTGGACTGAGATCGACCGTGCGCTCCAGCGCCGCGCCGGGTTGGATCGCATCGTCACCTACGACCACATCGAGCCCCGCACCGAAGGTGCTGCACAGGTTCGAGCGGCACAAGAAATGGATCGGCTTCGCTACCTTGAAAAGCTCGGGCTTGCGCGCCGAATCGGCGAACGGACTTGGGAGCTCTCCACCGCCCATGAAGCTGAATTGCGCCGCCGACAGCGCGAGCACGACATCATCAAGACTCGTGCGCACGAACGCCATCGCGCTCGCGGCAACGAACGAGAATTCGAGAAATAGGCGTCATGGCTGAGCATCGCCCATATCGTGTAACCAATCGTCGCGCTCAGGCGCAACTCTCCAAAGTGAAGGTGATTAGCGTGGCGAGCTTCGTCACCGTGGCCCTTGCCGTCAACTGGGCGGTCACGGAGCGCGCCGCTGCTCTATTTGGCTATTCGCCGCTGCTCGGGACCTCGCTGTTTGGGCGGCTCTACGTGCCGTGGCAATGGATCGCTTGGTGGTCCCGCTGGCACGCGGTTCCGGAGTTCGCGGTCATCTGGCAGACCTGTGTACGAGAAGCAGGCCTCTTTCTTCTAGTCGGGGCAGCGATGGCCGTCGGCGCCGTCCACATCGCACGTTGGTACTTCAGCGACGAGACGCCCGACCTTCACGGTTCCGCGCGCTGGGCCAACGAACGCGACATCCGGGCGAGCGGACTGCTCGCGCCGAGGCTGTACCTGCCACGCCCACGCCGGCTCACAAGATTCCTCACGCACGCCGGCCTACTTAGGTCCCCGAAACGCCGGGACGGCATCTACGTCGGCGCCTGGCGCGTCAAAGGCAGGCTCCATTACTTGCGCGACTGCGGCCCGGGCCACGTGCTGGTATTCGCGCCAACCCGGTCCGGCAAGGGCCTGAGCGTCATCGTGCCCACGCTTCTTACGTGGCGACACTCAGCCCTGATCCATGACCTCAAAGACGAACTCTGGCCACTGACAGCGGGGGCGCGAAAGCGCATGGGGCAACTGTGCATGAGGTTCGCACCCTCACTCCGCGAGCAAGGGCTCGCGCGGTTCAACCCTCTGGCCGAAGTGAGGCTCCGCACACCCAGAGAAATACGCGACGTTCACAACATCGTGCGTATGATCAGTGATCCCTACGGCAAGGGACCGCCGAGCCATTGGGATCGCGCCGGCGATGCGGCTCTGACCGGCTTCATTCTGCATCAGCTCTATGAACGACACGCGCCGACACTCGCCGGCGTGGAAGCGCGCCTCTCCGATCCTGAACAGAGCATCGAGAAAACTATCGAAGAGCTGATGTGCGCGGAGCATGACCCTCGGACCCTGATGGGCTGGCGCGACTCGCGCGGCAATCCGACCAGGACGCATCCCGTCGTCGCTCGTGCGATGCGAAGTCTGCTCAACAAGGCGGAAAAGGAACGCTCGGCCGTCATCTCTCAGATCGTCGAGTTGCTCGCGCTCTATCGCGATCCCGTCGTGGCGGAAAATACCGCAGTCTCCGACTTTCAGATTACAGATCTTATGAATCACCGCCAGGCGGTGTCGCTTTACATCCATGTTCCCCTCGCCGACCAGGAAAGCCTGACACCGTTGATCCGGCTCGTCCTCAGCCAGGTGCTGCATCGGCTAACCGAGCGGCTCGATCATCGCGATGGCCGATCTGTGCCAAGGGGCAAGCATCCGCTGCTGATGGCGATCGATGAATTTCCAACCTTGGGCAGGCTGGAGCTTTTCGCCAAGTCTCTCTCGCTCATCGCAGGTTACGGAATCCGCGCATGTCTCGCGGCTCAGGACTTGACGCAGATCTACGAAGCCTACGGTCGCAACGAATCGATCACGAGCAGCTGCGACACCAAGGTTGCGTTGACTCCCAACAATATCGAGACAGCCGAAGAGCTGTCGAAGCTCGTCGGTTCGGCAAGCGTGCGGCATGCGCATCGCACCTCTTCTGCAAACGGCGCCAGCATATCGGAGTCCGAAGTAGCCCGGCCGTTGATGACGCCCGAGGAAGTACGGCGTCTAGGGGTCGACGAGATTTTGGTCTTCGCGCGCGGGCAACGACCCATCAGAGCTGCGCTGCTGCGCTACTACGAGCAGCCGTACTTCAAGCGGCTGACTACGATTGCGGCGCCCGCGGTCAGCGCCAAGACACTCGCTGAGGCACCGGCGACCGCTTCGCCCGAAGACGCAAAGCATTCAGCCCCCGTTGCCGAGACTCCCAATCAAGTCTTGGACGGCGGCCAGGCGCGACAAGTCGCAGCTTGCCAAAGGCGCGAAGCCGACGAAACGTCGAGTCAAGGCATGCGCTTTCTGAAATTCGCCACAGAAACTCAGCGGTCGAGCTCCGCCGCTCGAATGAATGGAAGCACGAAATGAGACCCAGGGTTGCGATTTACCTGAGAGAAGAAGAACTGGCGCAGATCAGACGGGAGGCTGCGCGCCGGCGGGTATCACTTTCGCGATATCTGAAAGACCGAGTCGCGCCCGCTCTCCCAGACGCGCCAGAGAATCCCCTCGCGCCGGAGACCGAACAGTACCTCATCGATGCAGTGCGGCGAGCGGCGAACGGTGCGCTCCGCAACGCACTGGATCAGATCAGCACACTAATCGTGATGCTTGACCAACTTGCGCTCCGCCACCTCGGTGACGAGGGACACAAGGAGTGGCAGAAAGAGGTCGAAGAGCTTCTGCGCCGATTGCGTTCCGGAGATTCAAAATCTCCATCGGCGACAAACGGAGCTCCCGCATGATTCCCGCGCAACAACTTCAGGAACGGCGACGCGATGAACTGCTGCGGCGTCAGCTAGGACCACAACTGCTGGCTGCCATCGCCGATCCGAAGATTACGGACATCATCGTGAACGAAGACGGACGAGCCTGGTTCGAGGCGCATGGCAGGGGGCTCTATTCGAGCGGCTTCTCAATCCCCGAGAGTCAGCGCGAGAGCCTGATAGGCACGGTGGCTGCAACGCTGGGTAGCGTGGCTGATGTCGATCATCCCATCGTTGAAGGCGAGCTTCCGATCGAGCGTATCCGCTTCGAGGGAATGATGCCGCCGGTTGTACGCCGGCCCTGCTTTGCGATGCGCAAACCTGCGCAGGTTCTCTATACGCTCGATGATTATGTCCGCGATCGAATTATGACTGACCGTCAAGCGGGCACCTTCCGCGACGCTATCGATCGGCGAGACAACATCTTAATTGGCGGCGGTACTGGTTCAGGTAAGACTACGCTCGCCGGAGCGCTGATCAATGAAATGGTCGGGCGCTCTGATCCCAGCGAGCGTTACGTGATCATCGAGGACACTCTCGAAATCCAGTGCCGCGCAACGAACGTCGTGCAGCTCCATACGGCGGAAGCCGCCGATCTCGGTCGCCTCGTGCGCGCCACCATGCGGCTGCGTCCTGATCGTATCGTCATCGGCGAGGTGCGCGGCGGAGAAGCTCTCGCGCTGCTCAAGGCATGGCTGACCGGACATCCGGGCGGCGTTACGACAATTCACGCCAACAGCGCAAGATCCGCGCTTACACGTCTTTCGAGCCTCGTACAGGAGGCCGGCGTCCCGCCCCAGCAGGAGCTAATCGCCGAGACGATCAAATTGATCGCTTTCATCACCCGCACGCCAATGGGCCGAAACGTAACCGAGCTGATCCGTGTCGAAGGATATTCTCCCAACCATGGATTCACCGTTGTCACCACGGATTTGGAGATGAAGTGAATTTCGCATCCAAACGGAGGTTAGTGAGATGACTTGCCTTAGGAAGATCAGAGCTTCGATCATCAAATGGGCGTCGCGGCTGAGCTACGCCTTTGGCCTGCTCACCATCGTGCTCCCGGCCCGAGCGTTAGCAGCGACTGCGGGCGGCGTCCTGCCGTGGGACGCGCCGCTGACAACCTTGCAGAATGATCTGCAGGGGACCGTCGCCCACGCAATCGTGACTGCAGCGATCATCGGCACCGGTATCACGTGGTCCGTCAGCGAGCATGGCACCGGCGTCCGCAAGATGTCGGCGGTTGCTTTCGGCGGCGCGGCAGCGCTCGGCGCGACCCAACTCATGACGACGCTGTTCCCGCTCGGTGCCGCGCTTTTCTAGCTCACTTGAGGAAAGCGCAATGAACCAAAGCACGCGGCGGCTCAATATCATCCACCAGTCTCTGGTGCGACCGATCCTTCTAGCTGGGGCCGAGCGTCCGCTCGCAATTGCGAATTGGATCGCGTCCGCCGCTCTAATTTTGGGCGGCGGCCAATGGTACACGGCTGCACTCGGGGCTCTGCTAGCGACCGGAGGCCATTGGGCGCTCGTGCTGGCCGCCAAGGTCGATCCTCAATTCAGCCGGGTCTACATCCGCCACTACCGCTACCAGGACGCGTATAGCGCCCGCGCTTGTGTGTGGGCGCCGCCGCCAGAACGAATCCGCCCGACTGTCCCGACACCGCGCGAGATGCGGGGATGATCGCAGGAGACAAACGATGCTGTTCAAGGAGTTTCGCGAACTGAGGCGCAAGCCGGATCTGAGGCGCGGTCTACCCGACCTTCTGAACTACGCCTACGCGGAAGACGACCAAACCATCATGATGAAAGACGGCGCGCGCCTTTCGGCGTTCGCCTGTGTAGGCCCTGATCTTAATTCCGCGAGCGTCGAGGAGCTCGACGCACATCGCGCCCTTGCAAATCGGGCGCTGATCAGAATGGACGAGAGCTTCGCATGGCAGATCGACTACATGCGCCATCCGAGCGCGTCACGTCCGAAGCGTGCGTTTCCAGATCCGGTAAGCGCGCTCATCAGTCACGAGGGCGATCTCATTTACGCCCAGGAAGGCCGGCACTTCGAGAGCACGATGGTGCTCAGCATCGCATGCCGCAGGTTGACCGACGCGCAGGCGAGACTCGGCGGTATTTTCGTTTCCGGTTCCAACGACGATCGAGAACGCGAGCGAGAGTGGTACAAGCAGCAGCTTGAGGACTTTGCCGACGCGATGAGCCCAGCTCTCAAGCTGAGGCCGCTCAACATGCCGGACCTTCTATCGCACATCACGGCCTGCATCAGCGGATCCGTGTCTGAGATAAAAGCGCCACGGGGCGCGGTCCCGCTCGATATCGTGCTCGGCAACCAGGATTTCATCACAGGCACCGAACCGCGCATCGGCAGGAAACACATCCGCGTCATTTCGTTGGCCGGCCTGCCGCTCTTCTCGCACGCGGAGTTGGCGGCTTTCCTGCACGAGCTTCCACTCTCATTCCGTTACTCGATTCGTGCGCTCCCCCAAGGGCTTCGTGCATCGGTCGGTCAGCTCGGCGTCGTGCGGCGCAACTGGTTTCAGAAGCGTAAAGGCCTGCGCGCCATCATCAGCGAGAGCATCGGGACCGGAGCAGGTGCAGCTTTCGACAATCAGCACGCTCTTAAGATGGCCGATGACGCTGACGACGCGATCGCAGAAGCGGAGGGCGGCGAAGTCCGCTTCTGCTACGTCACCGCGAAGATAGTCATCACCGCTGACACTCGCGCGGACGCTCGCGAAGCTGCGCACTTGATCTTCAAAACCTGTCAGAACATGGGTTTTGACCCGCGCATCGAGTCTTACAATGCCACCGAGGCCTGGCTCGGCTCGATTCCGATTCACGGCTGGTACGACGTGCGAAAGCCACTCGTCAGCACACGGAATGTCGCCGACATCATCCCGCTCACCAGCGTCTGGCCCGGCTTGGGGGTGAATCCTTGTCCCTATTATCCGAAGGACACGCCTGCACTCTGCTATGGCGCGACCACCGGGGGAACACCATGGCGCTTCAACCTTCACGTCACCGACACCGGCCATACACTGCTGATCGGCCCAACGGGTGCCGGCAAAAGCGTCGCGCTCGGTTTCATCGCCGCGAACGCCCGAGCCGTTCCGCGGATGCAGATATTCTTCATGGACAAAGGCTACTCGGCGTTTGTCCTGACGAAGGCGTTAGGCGGTCAGCACCTCGATCTCGCCGAAGAGGACGTGCCGCTGCAACCGCTCGCCCGCATCGATGATCCCACCGACCGCATGAAGCTTCAGACGCTTCTCGAGAGCTGGATCGCGATCAGAAACGTGAAGCTCGCGCCGCCTCAGACGAAGGCACTCTATCGCGGCCTCACGCTACTGGCCGAGGCTCCAGTCGAGCAGCGCACCATCACCAACCTCATCACCCAGGTCCAGGACCCGTTTGTACGCGACGGCTTAAATCCATACTCACTAGCCGGGCCGCTCGGCAGCCTCCTGGACGCCGACCGCGACGTTCTGCTCGACAGCGATTTCGTCACCTTCGAACTCGAAACCCTGATGGCCATGGGCCGCGAGGTCGTGATTCCGATCCTGACGTACCTCTTTCATCGAATCGAGCAACGCCTCGACGGCCGGCCCACGCTCATCGTTGTGGACGAGGCCTGGGTCGCGCTCGCCAACGACACCTTCGGCGCCAAACTCGAAGAGTGGCTCCGCACGCTGCGGAAAAAGAACGCTGCAGTTGTGCTCGCGACCCAGAGTCTTAGCGAAATCGCCAATTCACCCCATCGCGACGTTGTTCTGGAGTCGTGTCCGACCAAGGTCTTTTTACCGAATCCCGAGGCGCGGAATCCGCAGACCCGCGACCTTTACCGCAGGTTCGGACTCTCCGATAGGCAAATCGATCTGATTGCCGAAGCCGCGCCGAAGCGCGATTACTACTACCTCTCGCCTCTTGGGCGACGGCTTTTCCAATTTGGGCTTGGACCAGTGGCGCTGGCATTCACTGGCGCGGGCTCGAAGGACGACGTGCTCGCCGCTCGACATCTGGTCGCAGAGCGCGGCGCGCACTGGCCGCTGGAGTGGCTTCGCTCACGTGGGCTTGGCGAATGGGCTGATTACCTCGCTCGCCACCTTTACCCTGAAATGCAGCCCTCGTGGAGCCTCATGCCCAGCAATGCGCACTTGAATGGAAGGGCACCCCACTCCGAAATCGCACGGGAAGAATTGGAGGCAGTGCAATGAAGATCTCTCGCCCCTTCAGGATACTCCCAGCGCTAGCGCTCGCCGTGTTCCTGCGGCCCGCAATCGCGCTGGCGCAATTCGGTTTCGGTGGCGGCGGAAGCGTGCCGGTATTCGACCAGAACATGTTCATCCGGCAGCTCGCGCAGCTCCAACAAGAGACCGCCACCGTCTCGAACCTCGCCCAACAACTTCAATACATGATCAAGAACACCACCGGAGGCGGAGCCGGCGTCTGGCAATCGAATCAGAACCTGCTCGCCAATCTTGGTGGTTTAATTTCCGAACAGGAAGGCCTCTCTTACACTTTCCAGGGGTTGGGCCAACAGTTCCAGCAACTCTACCCCGGCTACAATGCGGCCAACACCCCCGGTATCCAAAGCCCGATGGCGAGCACGGACACAACCCTCAACACACTGAACGGCGCGCTCCAGAGCGCGCAGTCGCAGGCCGGCAACTTCCAAGCCGAGCAGGTCACACTGCAGAGTCTGGAATTGAAGAACCAGACCGCGGTCGGCAGGCTCCAAGCGATCCAGGTCGGCAACGAGATCGCGCTTGCTCAGGTCCAGCAGATCCAGTTGCTGCGGCAACTCGTGATGGCGATGATGAATTCGCAGAACACAGCAGCGGCCAGCAGCGTCAACAACCAGACCCAGAGTGAACTAGGCGCGCTGGCGATCATTGGAGGGCGTGCGGCGGCATACCAGCCGGGTGCCGCGGCATCGCCCCCACAGTGAGGCTCAGCGAAATGAAACGCGTGAAGAACGGCATCATCGCAGCGCTCGCGATCATCGGAATTTGCGCCGTGATCTATTTCTCGTGGCAAGCCTACCAACAGCACACCCAACAGGAACGCAATCGTGCGTTTATCACTTCACCGCCGCAAGCATATAAGCCCGGTACGGCTCCGCCGCCCCCGCAATGATCAGATGCCAGGAAGGTTCTGCACATGAACCCGCAAAATCTCGACAGCATAGCAACTCAGTTCTACAACGCCGGTCTTCACTACAGCGGGCTCATCCAACCATATGCGCTCAAACTCTTCTTCGCCCTTTTCTTAATCGACATCATCGTCACCTGGATTCAATACACCGCCGAGGGGCAGCTCGACCCTTCGTACTTTCTGGGTCGGATGCTCAGACATGTGCTCAGCGGTGGCTTCGTTTACTTGATGATTCTGAACGGCTTCAACTGGATGTACCTGGTTATCCAGAGCTTCTCACGTATCGGATCAGCGATTAGCGGATTACCAGCACTTAGCCCACAGAGCGTCCTCGATGCAGGACTTTCCATGGCCAGCACGCTCCTCAACAGCCCAACCGCGAGCGGCCTAATAGCCAGCCTTGAACTGGCGGTCGTCGAGGCAATACTGGCACTCGTCGTTGGTGGCGCCTTCGTAATAGTCGCCGTGGAACTGCTCCTCACCCTCGTGAAGGCATACCTAACCGTGGGCCTCGGCGTGATCCTGCTCGGCTTCGGCGGAAATCGGTTTACTGCTTCTGCCGCTGAGGGCTACTTCACGAACGTAATCCGCATCGGAGTGCGGCTGCTCTTCTTTTACGCAGTCCTCGCGATTGCGATGCAGATGGTCACTCAATGGGAAGCTGCACTGGCCGCGGCCTGCAAGCCGGTCTCGTCCACCCTCCCTTTCTGGGCTACTTACGGGGTGCCACCAAGCTCTATCGTCACCACTGTCTGCTCAGGAACGATCTCACTTGGCGACATGCTGGGCTACGCCGCCTTAGCGGCCGTCTTCGCGGCCGTGACAGTCGCGGTGCCGAGCATGGCCTCTGATCTTGCCGGTGGCACGGTAGGCCTTGCGCTCGCCCATGCATTCGAGGCCGCGTACACTGCCCAGACCATCACCAAGATCGTGAATCCGATCACCGCTGGTCTGAAGAAAGTCTCCGATGGCGTAGCCAGCCTCGCAAAGAGCAGTGGAACTGACAACCGTGACGAGGGCACCACGGTACGAGATGGTCACGCGTGGCACCGGCCACAGAGCGGCGACAGCGCCGCAAGCGCCGCTACCACGGTTCTGAATCCCTTCAACGGACGACCACCAGGATACAACAACCGCGGACCAAACGGCGCTTCATCGCAGGGCCCGGCGTTGCCGCCTTCGCCGAACGGCGGGCCAGGAAACGGCGGCGCGGCCCTCGAATACCAAGCTGGCCGGCCGGGCAGTTACACGCGCGATATGGCGGTGGATATCACCGAACTACAAAACACCGACGGCAACCATGGCTCCTGAACTCGTTCGCCCATAATATGGGCTGGCATCGGAGCTTGGCGCTCTACATTCAGGGCGCGAACTTCATGGCAAGTCTTCGGGAGCGGTTCGAATTTGAACCTGTATCGGAAATTGGCTCCCGACTCAGATCAGTTTGGGATTGGGCCAGTGTGACGGCGCAGAAATCAACGATGCGTGGGCGCCCTGGTCTGCGTGTCCAATGAGTCTTTGGCAAAAGCAACCTTCGCGGGGGGGGAGCGTCGAAGCCAACGTAGTCGAACTGCGGAGCAAGGATATTGAATTCGACATACCGGTGCGGTGGACGGAACTTTCCTGTCAGAAAGCCAATCGCATAAGTGGCGACCAGCGCGCCGACCATTGACGTAAAATGTCCAACAGTGGGAATCTCCGGGACATCCTTCCAATAGGCACCAGCATCGTCGCCGCGCTGTTCTGCTTCCTTAGCTTCTTGGCGTCTGCGCTCCTTTTCCTCCTCCGACATCAGCTCCACAGTCGCCCGCCAGGAATCCACTCTAGGCCCAGACAGTAGGCGCAGGGTGCACCTGGAGAATAAACGGTCAATCGGGCGATCTCTCCCGACATTGAACCGTTCTTGGATTCGAAGACAACGCCTACATCGAGGGCGGGAAGCAAGAAGCGATACGCCAGCTCGCTGATTGCGGTACGGCTGTGGTTCGTGTCCGTGCAACAAATCACAAGATCAGTTCCGACTGCATAATCCCGCGCCAGCGGTTGCAGAATGTTCCCAACGATGCAGGTCACCTTCGCCTTCGGGTTGATCGCTTTTATCAGGTCGTGAAGGACCTCGACCTTGTACGGCGGATCCCCTTCACCTTCGAAATGCGCCTGATAGCTGCCGTGTAGCCTCTCGAGGTTCGACTTAGCCATTCGCTGGGGATCGATGAGGACAAAGTCTTCGATGCCAGAACGTGCGACAATATGCGCCGCCGGGGAACCTGTGCCGCTCGCGCCGATGATCGTCACTCTTGCGCTGCGGATGCGCGCGGCCGCTTCAGCCCCATAGATTTCCTCAAACCGCGCCTGATATTCGCTTCGCGAACCCGCAGTGACAGAAGTTATCCGCGCAGCGGGATCCCTGTGGACTTTCCCTTCGCCGACCGTAACGACATCGACCAATTGATAATCCCGGTCGTCCTTCCAGCCGCGGCCCGAAAACTGAATCCTGCCTTCCTGCGTCCTCGAAAAAATCAAACTGAAATACGCCACCTCCTGCCCGAATGCCGGAAAATAGTTCTTAAAGTACCTGTCCATATCGTCATCAAGCGAGCTGGGAAAAACGCCGTAGCCTTGCGGGTGAGAATGAATGACCCCCACGCACAAGCCGCGCTCTTGCTTTTCCAGGGCCGCTCTCAGAGCGTAGGGCTCATTGAACCTTACAATCGCTGTGGTCGAGTCCATGTCGCCGTCATTCGGTTCGATCAGATCAACGACGGTCACAACGATGCCATCGGGCGTTTCATGCGTGCCGTAAAGGAAGAAGGTCCCCCATTCTTTGTCTGGGTAGCGAGAGAAAATGAGGCTTTCCAGCCGCTCTCGCACGGTGCCGATGATCCGCAGCAAGGCGAGTTTCGCCGGGACTATCTCCTCACGGAAAGCCACGACACCAGCTCATCGAGATATGTATGAAATCCGTACCGCGTGGGATCCCAGGGCGGTGCGCCACCCCCGTTATGCGGGTGATAGCTGATCGGCACCCAGTTCTTGCCATCAGCCGTAAGCGTCCCTTGCGGCTGTCCCTTGACCACGCCGATGAGCGGCGACCCCTGCGGAAGACAGGCCCCGTCTAGCATTGCCTGGGCGTAGCCGCCCGGCACGAGGACGAGGACGTCCGAGCTTTCGACGCCTAAAGTGCTCGGAACCCCGTAATAAATGACAGCGTCAGGGTTCTCGATCAGAGCGGTTTTCCAGCTCAGCATTTCCAGTTCTCGCCGAATGCGAGCTCTTGCCTCTGCCGTCACATCCGGCCTCCCTCGACGGTCTTGCGCGTAACAACGAAGTGGTCGCCATTCTTGATTTCGACGGTTCCGCTCAGCGGCTCGCCTACCGGGCCGCTTTCTCCCTGTCGCCGGCGAACCACCGCCGTGTCTGCCGTCAGGCCCGCCAATCGCGCGATCGCGTCAACGGACATCGGATCGGTGACCCCATCCTCCTCGGTCTTCTTCTTGCCATTCACGAAAATCACCAGGTTCTTATGCTCGTTTGCCATTTTGAACGTCCTCACTTTTCGCCATGCAGGCCCGACAGGCGGCGGTGATCCGCCAATCCGGCCCTGCTGCTGGCTATACTGTCCTATGCTCAGAATTCGGATGGGCGCGACATTCCGGCTGCAACGTCTTGTCGATAACCCGTAATTTCGAGCATTGTCCAGTAGGAGGCGCTTCGAGCGTGAATGAGGGATAAATCAAGGCCTTCCCGGCCAGCGCGCGAACCTCACCCTGCGACTGCCGGTGACATCGAAGAGGCGATCAAAGCACTCACGGATGAGGAGAACGAGCGCATAGAACAGTCCGCGCTGAACCGGATCGCTCGTATCTATCGAGCCGCCAATGGAAGGTCTCATGAAGACCTGATTCAGGAAGCGCTCGTAAGGATCCTCGACGGGACGCGCCATTGGTATAAGGACCGTGTCAGCTTCGCCGATTGCCTCATCGGCGCTAGCTGGAGCATCGCCAGTGCCTGGGCCGGCCATCGGGAACGCAACAAGGAAACGCCGGAATATGCCGCGCGTGAATCGGACCTCTCGAGGACTGACGAGCACGGGAAGACCGTCTCGCCTTTCGACACCCTCGACGACCCCGCTCCCAACACCGAAACTGGCATGATCGAGGCCGAGATAACGGCCGAACAAGAAGCAGAAAGCAAGGCACTAGCGGACAAGATCGAGGCCGCTTTTGCGGATGATGAGAGGGCAAGCATAATCCTGATGGGTTTCCAGGACGGCATGACTGGGTCGCAGATACGCGAAGCGTTCGGTTTCTCTGAAAAGGAGTTTCGGACAACAACACGCCGTATCCAGCGCGGCGCGAAAAGAATCATGGGTGAACACAATGGGAAATAGATCTCGCACCCACACCGAGCGCCTCGCAAGGATTCTGGATAATCTAGGCGAACACATACGCACCGCCCCCGGCGAGGAATTGCTTGAAGCGGCCCGTGAAGAGGGCCGCAAACCTGCCGAGGTGACAGCGCGGATCAGGGGCCTCCTTCAAAGCACATTCAAACTCCATCAGCAAAAGGCACTCGTGGAAGCGAAAGAGGGCTACCGGCGCGAGATCGCCAGCATGTCGGAGCGACGGTTCAACCTCCCAAGAACTGCCAAAGGACGCAGGAAGTGGTTCCTCGCCGTTCTTGCCCAGGCCCCGCAGTTGCAACCCGCATTTACCCTGCAAAATCGCGAGCTCTCGGAAATATCTGACGAAGACATCGAGTCCCACCTCAAGAAGCTGGCGCAACTTGGAGTGCTTGATGCCCTCTCGCTGCCGGAGGACGAATGATCGAAGCCGGCGTGCCACCCGAGCAGATCCTAAGCCGTCTGGGGATTACACAGCCGGGTGAACTCGACATCGAAGCCATCGCCTACGCGTGCGGGGCAACGATAGTGCTCCAGCCACTCACCGGCTGCGAGGCGAACATCATTGGCTTCGGCGACCGCGCCATCATCACCGTGAACAGCAACTCAATCCCGACACGGCGCCGCTTCTCAGCGGGGCATGAATTGGGCCACTGGATGAAGGACCGAGGCCAAAGTGCCTTCGGCTGCCTCAACACCCAGATCGACTCCGAGTGGATTTCGAATAACCCTGAAACCCGCGCCAATCGCTTTGCCAGCGATCTCCTGATTCCGGTTCCAATGTTCGTCCCTCTCGCGAAGGGGCGTCCCATGACCATCGAAACCGTCAGCGATCTCTCGGGCGTTTTCCGGATGAGCCGCACCGCAACGGCAATCCGCCTGATCAAGTATGGTTCGTTTCCCGCGATGCTTCTTTACGTTGTCGAAGGTCACCGCAAATGGTTCCTGCGGTCCAGCAATGACATCCCAAGTTCGCTCTGGCCCTTGGAGCGCCCCCACCGCCAGAGTTTAGCTGCCAGCTTGCTCACCGGCACCTCGGACACCGCGAGTGGCGAGGTGCGCGCGGACCGCTGGTTCGAGCGCAACGGGTCCGAGAAGTACTACATTCGTGAGGGTTGTTTTAGAACCGGCGCCGATTCCATCGTCGTCATGCTCTGGTGGGAGGACGAGCAGCACCTTATAGACGTAAGCGAAGAAGAGGAAATTCGCGCGGTTCGGCGTTCGGATGGGCGCGAGGATGATTGAACCTCGTCTCTGCTTGCTTGAATACGTTCATCGATACGGCTAAGAGAATTAGCCGTAACCGCATCTGATTATCAGAAAGCAAGATCAGCCACGACAGGAAGCGAGCTTCCGAAGTGCATCCAAGAGCATTCCTGACTTGAGAACAACTATCTAAGCGGCTAATATTATTAGCCGCAGCGGAGAACGCTTCCAAGCAATGCTCGCAGACTTCTTCAGCACGCATCCGGTCTTCACCGCAAAAGAATTGACGGACCATCTCGCCCGCCAGAAGGCCCGAAGCAAGTGGACAGAAAAGGCCCTTCTCGCCTACCACCTGAAGAAGAAGCACATCGCGCGTGTCCGCCGAGGGCTCTACGCAAGCATCCCCCCGGGAAACAAAACCGGCACGCCGTCAATCGATCCCTATTTGCTCGCTTCTAGGATGGCCGAGGATGCTGTCCTCGCTTACCATACTGCGCTCGAATTCCACGGGCGGGCATACTCGACTTTCCAGAACTTCTACTACCTCACCAATACGAGCGCCCGCGTAGTCGTCTATCGAGGCAATCGCTTCCAACCCGTTAAGTTTCCCCGGCGCCTCCGCAAGCAGGACAAGACACAATTCGGCGTGCTCGACCGTGAGCGTAGCGGCCTTTCACTACGCGTCACCTCCCTTGAGCGCACGCTCGTTGACGCCCTGGACAGGCCGGACCTATGCGGTGGATGGGAAGAAGTCTGGCGCTCGCTCGAATCGGTCGAGTTCTTCGATCTCGATCAGGTCGTCGAGTATTCGCTGCTTCTCGCAAACGCGACCACCATCGCCAAAGTCGGATTTTTCCTTGAGCAACACCGGCAGGCGCTCATGGTTGAAGAATCCCACCTTCGACTGCTGCGGGAACACCGTCCGCGAAGCCCGCACTACGCCGCGGGCGGCGACAAGCGCCCAGTTCAGCTCTCCTCGGAATGGAACCTGATCCTGCCAACCGATGTCGTCGAGCGCTCGTGGGAGGAAGTCCGATGAATATCTCCGAGGAAAGACTGCGCGCCGAAGCCGCCGACACCGACTTTCGCCCCGAGATTCTCGAAAAATCTCTCCGGCTTCTGTCCTTGTTGGAAACATTCTTCCAGCACCCTTTTCTGAAGGACCGCTTCACGCTCAAGGGAGGAACTGCTCTCAACCTCTTCATTTTTGACGTGCCACGCCTCTCGGTCGATGCCGACCTCAATTACACCGGAGCCATGGACCGGGCCACGATGATGGCCGAGCGTGAACAGGTAGAGAGGGCGGCAAGAGCCGTCTTCGGCAGAGAGGATTTCCGCGTTCAGCGTGTTCCATCACCGGACGAACACGCCGGCGGAAAATGGCGCCTGCGATATCGCAGTCCACTTGGCGGCGAAGGTAACCTCGAGGTCGATATCAACTTTATGTTTCGAGTTCCGCTGTGGCCCCCCGAAGCTTCCGATTCGCGCGCCCTGGGTTCCGCCCAGACCAGGCAGATACCTGTGCTGAACATCCATGAACTGGCTGCAGGCAAGCTGGCAGCGCTGTTCTCGCGTCGAGCCAGCCGAGACCTCTTCGACACCCGTGAATTACTCTGGAGAAACGATCTGAACCAAACTCGTCTCCGTACGGCGTTCGTCGCGTACGGTGCGATGAGCCGCAAGGACTGGCGAACCATTACCATCGGCGACATCCGTTACGAACCGAACGAGCTCAAAAACGAGTTGATCCCCACGCTGCGCACTCAGGTCGCGAGCCAGCTCGGCAATCCCAAGCCGTGGGCCAGCAAACTGGTCTCGGAGTGCGCTGAACGATTACAGCCGTTGATCTCGTTCACGCCCGCGGAACGAGAGTTCCTCGATCGCCTCCTTGATCACGCTGAGATCAAGCCAAGCCTGATCACGAGCGACGAAGCCTTGGCCGAGCGCATCGCCCAACACCCGCTTCTCGCCTGGAAAGCCGAAAACGTCCGCCAGTACAAAAAGCGAGGCTAGTCGCAGCATGATGCGCCACGATTCTTTTTCTCGGCGGCTCGCCGTTGGGCGAAAGACCGCCCGATGATATCTTTTCAGCAAATTTTTTTCCGAGGCGAGCTGTGGCGCGTTTATGAAGAGCTGACGGGTAGAGCGCCAGTTAACCAACGGTTGGGGGCCTACAAGTGCCTTTTGCGGTAGGGAGCATCGTAAACGCGCGCGGACGGGATTGGATCGTCCTGCCATCCGCGACGAAGGACGTTCTGCATCTGAAGCCCGTGACCGGTGCCGATGGCGCCGCCGTCGGCCTTTTTCTTCCGATCGAAGGCGCAAGCGTCAAATCGGCGACGTTCCCTCATCCAGATCCGGATGCGGTCGGCGACCCGACTGCGGGCCGCCTCCTCCTCGATGCGACGCGTTTGCTTCTGCGCAGCAGCACCGCGCCTTTCCGGTCTGCGGGACGCCTGTCGTTTAGGCCGCGCCCCTATCAGTTCTTGCCACTTGTTCTGGCACTGAAGCTCGATCCAGTCCGGCTACTCATAGCGGACGACGTCGGCGTCGGAAAAACAATAGAGGCCGCGATGATCGCGCGCGAGATGCTCGACCGTGGACTCATCCGCCGGATGCTGATCCTGTGCCCCGCCCATCTGTGCGACCAATGGGCTCAGGAGCTTTCCGAGAAATTCGGGCTACGACCGGCCATCGTTCAGCCCTCAAACCTTGCCCGCCTCGAACGAGAATTGCCCCGGCCCGATATCACCATTTATGAGCATTTTCCCTGTCTCGTGGGCAGTATCGATTTCCTGAAGTCGGACCGGCATGCGGCGATGCTTTTCCACTGCCCTCCCGATCTCCTGATCGTTGATGAAGCACACCTCGCGACCAGACCGCGCGGGACCGATCCGAAGGCAAAGGGCCAGCAGCAGCGCTACGACTTAGTCAAGGCGTTGACCGCAGATTCGAACCGCCACGCTATCCTGGTTACCGCGACTCCGCACAGCGGCATCGAAGAGAACTTCCGGTCACTTCTCGGTCTCCTCAATCCTGAATTTGATATTGGCGCACTCCGCGAGCCGACCCGTCAGAGGCTGTTGCCTCACATCGTCCAGCGCCGCCGCGCCGACATCGAGAAATGGATGAACAGCGAGACTCCGTTCCCCGAGCGTCTGCCCGCCGAAGAGCGACCGTACTCGCTTTCGCCCCAGTACCGCGACCTTTACAACAACGTCATCACGTACCTGCGAGGCACTTTCGCCGAGCCGTCGGGCCTGCGCGCAGGCCAACAACGAGTCCGCCATTGGGCCGCGATCGCCATTTTGCGATCGATTCTTTCAAGTCCGGAGTCGGCGCTCGCCACTCTGACGCGGGACCGCAAGGAGTCTTCGAAGGCGGAAAACACCGAAGACGCGAGCGAACCAGATGAAATCTATCGTCCCCAAGTCCTGGACGAACTCTTTGCCGAAAACGTCTCCGATCAACCCCCGAGCGCGCCGCTCGATGATGCGCGCGCGCAATTAGGAGAAAAGGAGAGGCGGGCCCTTGCCGATTTTGCCCGCAAGGCACAGGCCGTTATTGCGTCCGAGGCTGACAACAAACTGCACGAGGCGGTCGCGGCTGTCCGTGACCTGCTTCGCGCTGGTTTTCAGCCAATAGTTTTCTGCCACTTCATTCCGACCGCTAATTACGTCGCGCGCGAACTGAAGCGGCGCCTCTCAGACCAGTTCGCCGAGCTCGAAATCACTGCAGTAACGGGTGACGACCCCGACGAGGTCCGCCGAAAACGCATCGACGAGCTAGTATCGCATCGCCGTCATGTTCTGGTCGCGACCGATTGTTTGAGCGAGGGAATCAATCTCCAGGAAAAATTCGACGCGGTCGTTCACTACGACCTCCCTTGGAATCCGAACCGCCTCGAGCAGCGCGAGGGTCGCGTCGATCGCTTCGGTCAACCGAAACCTAAGGTGCGCCGCGTCACAATCTGGAACCGTGATCCCGACGCAATCGACCAGGCTGTGCTCGACGTCCTTGTCAGGAAGGCAGAACGAATTCGGCGCGACCTGGGGATCGCGGTTCCAGTGCCGGCCGACGCGGCGCAGGTGATCGAGGCGGTCGTCGAGAACGTCCTCTTTAGGAGCCCGACTGGAAAACAGCTCGCTCTCGGTCTCGCTGGTCAGGGCGTCTCCCGCCTCCACGAGGAATGGGACCGCAGTGCCCAGCGCGAAAAAGAAAATCGCGCCTATTACAAGCATCCTGAGATCAAGCCGGAAGAAGTCGCGGCCGATTTGGAAATAAACGACCAGGTCCTCGGTGATCCGGATGCCGCACGCCGGTTCACCGCCGAGGTCTGTCAGCGCTTCAATGGTTCTCTGGCAGCGGAAAGGCGCGAAGCTTCGTTCGTCATGAATCCGGGTGACCTGACGGCGCGCCTCAACGCGATCGGCCCCTATACCTTGCCCGCGCGCGTCACGTTTGATCGGCTCAAAGATCCCGACGCTCTCTATCTAGGCCGAGCCCACCCCGTCATAGAGGAAGCCTGTCATGCAGTTCTGTCCAAGGCCTTCGATCGCACGCCAACGCCCTTCTTTTCTCGCAGTGGCGCGAATTTCAGTTCCGCGGTCCAACGACGTACCGCGCTCGTTCTCATACGCATCCGGTACATCATCCATGAAAGCGTCGAAAACTTCGCCGAAGAGGTGATCATAGGGGCATTCGAGCAGATCGACGGCGCGATCCGATGGCTCACCCCTCTTTCAGAGGCAACAAAGCTCGTCGATGCCCCGCTTGTACCCGGCGTCAACATGTCCAACAGCGAAGGCTCGTCACATGTGCGTTGGGCCCTCGATCTTCTCGAGCAGAAGGATGCTTTCGCTCCGGTTGTGAACGAACGACGCGCGGCCATCGAAGAATCCAACAACCGGCTCCGTGGCATGCTCAAGCATGGGCAAATCCAGGTCACGCCCCATACCCCCGATATCCTTGGCTGCTACGTCCTCGTACCAGGGGCTGAACGATGAGCCGGGTGACCGTCCTTGTCGAAGGCGGGCTTCTCCCCGACGACCTTCTGGAAAAAATCGCCGACGGGTCAGCGCAAGGTCAGCGCGCTGCCGATTTCGGCATCACGTCAGGCCGCCTATCCGACGAGATCATGCGCGCGTTCTCCGATGCGCAATCGTATTGGTCTGCCTTCCAGCACCGCTACGAACGGGCCTCCAAAGGCGGACGTGAATCTACCACGACCGTCACTCGCGAAAGCTTCGTAATTCCTCTCCTCGAAGCGCTTGGCTACAAGCTGGAATTCAAGCGATCGCTTGCCGTCGGCGATCACAGCTTCAACATCTCCCACCTCGCCGGCGATGATCCCAGCGCGCCGCCCGTAAACATCGTCAGCGCGGACGAGACCCTGGACGAGCGCGGTAGCGCACGCCGAAGCGCCCACTCGACAGTCCAGGAGTACCTGAATCTCTCCGACTCCGTTTGGGGCCTGGCGACAAACGGCCGCTGGCTCCGGCTCCTTCGGAACAGCTCGCGGCTCGCAAAACCCCGATACATCGAATTCGACCTCGCCGGAATGATGGAGTCGAACGTTTACAGCGACTTCCATCTACTGTATCGCCTGCTCCATCGAACTCGCCTTCCTAAATCCGCCGCCGATGCGTCCGAATGCTGGCTTGAGAAGTATTTCAACGAGGGCGTTGAACAGGGTAGCCGAGTTCGCGATCGACTCCGCGACGGCGTTGTCGACGCTTTAAAGATTTTAGGCAATGCATTTCTCTCCCATGACAAAAGCGACCATCTCCGCGAACAGATCTTGGCTGGACACCTGACCGCGCCGGCCTTTTACCGCGAGTTGCTGCGACTCGTTTATCGCCTACTGTTCCTCATGGTTGGCGAAGAGCGGCGCCTCATGTTCCCCGAGTCCCGAGAGAACGAAGATCGCCGCGCGATCTTTACCGAACACTATGGCGTCAATCGCCTCCGTGCTCGCGTAGAAAGCTATGTCGGCGAAGATGCCGAGATCGATCTATGGCAGAGCGTGAAACAGACGTTCAATATTCTTCGCGACGATCGTGCAGCGCACATGCTGGGCCTGGCCGCGCTGAACGGAGAGCTATTCGGGCCGCATGGATGCCCTCATCTCGATGGCGGCGGCGATTCCGAACGGGCAGCCTTCTGCCGGAACGATGAACTTCTCCGTGCCATCGATTGCCTGTCGAAGTTTGATGATGACGGTATCCGTCGTCGCGTAAACTTCGCTGCACTCGATGTTGAGGAGCTGGGATCTGTCTACGAGAGCCTCCTTGAGTACCATCCGCAGCTAACCGCGTCGCCCCCATCGTTCGATCTCATCTGGGGCAGCGAACGAAAGAGCACCGGGTCTTACTATACGCCGCCGGACCTCGTCCGCGAGCTGATAACCAGCGCGCTTGTGCCCGTAATGGAGGAACGCCTTAAGCCTGCAAAGGGTACGGAGGAGCGGGAGAAGGCAGTACTGTCGATGCGGGTTATCGATCCTGCCGCCGGATCGGGCCACTTCCTTCTGGCTGCCGCGCGCAGGATGGGACGCGAACTCGCGAAAGTCCGGACGGGCGAAGAGGAACCGCCGCCGAGTGCATTTCGGCGCGCTGTGCGCGACGTGATCCGCGAATGCATCTACGCCGTCGACAAGAATCCGCTCGCGGTTGATCTGTGCAAGGTCGCCTTATGGATCGAAGGCCATAACGCGGGCCAGCCGCTCAGCTTCCTCGACCATCACGTCAAATGCGGCGACAGCCTCGTCGGCGTTTTCGATCTCACGGTGCTCGAAAAGGGCATTCCCGACGACGCGTACAAAGCAGTTCACGACGACGACAAAAACGCCACGAGACTCTATCAGAAGCGTAACAGGCAGGAGCGCGAGAGCAGGCAGCGAGTTCTCGCACCAAAGGACGAACAACAGGAGATCGCGGCCGAGTACACGGCTCTCTCACACCTGGAAGAACAGACGCCAGAGGATGTGACACGCAAGGAACGGCGATACTACGAGTTACGCCAGCGGCGCGAATCTCTTCGCGAGAAGAACGCGTGCGATGCCTGGACCGCGGCATTCTTCGTCCCGATTCTGCCGCCCCAGTACTCCGGCCAGGATTTGGTTCCAACCACGACTACGGTCTGGACCTTGGACGCAGGTGGACAGATCTATGGCAAGCTCTTGCAGGACATCACTAAAGCAGCACAGACGTACAACTTCTTTCATTGGCCCTTGGAGTTCCCGGATGTGTTCACGAGGGGCGGTTTCGATGTCGTGCTTGGAAACCCTCCGTGGGAGCGGATCAAGCTGCAAGAGAAGGAGTTCTTTGCCAGCCGCGAGCCCGAGATTGCCCGAGCGCCGAACAAGGCGGCTAGGGAAAAGCTGATCAAAGAACTGCCAAAGCGCAAGCCTCAGCTCGCCGCTGAATTCGAGCTCGCGGTTCGCGGAGCCGAATCCCAGAGCAAGTTTGTCCGCGCCAGCGAGCGCTTCCCCCTCTGCGCTCGTGGCGACGTAAACACCTATTCCATTTTCGCGGAACTTGGCCGAGCCCTCGCAGGAAAAGCGGGTCGTGCCGGAATTATTGTGCCGTCGGGAATCGCGACCGACGATACGACCAAATTCTTCTTCCGTGACCTGATCGAGTCGCATTCGCTTGCCAGTCTCTACGACTTCGAAAATCGCAAGAAGCTTTTCCCTGAGGTGGACAGCCGGATGAAATTTTGCCTGCTTACGATGGCGGGCAATCTCAAGTCCGGTGCCGCGGAGTTCATGTTTTTCGCTCTGGGCGTGGACGAGCTGCGCGATCCCGCCCGACGAATCGCACTTTCCGCCGAGGATATAGCCCTCCTCAATCCCAACACGCGCACCTGCCCAATCTTCAGAACGAGACGCGATGCCGACATAACAAAGGCGATCTACAGGCGAGTGCCGGTCCTCATTAAAGAGGGACCGCCTGAAGAGAATCTGTGGGGAATCAAATTCACCGCAATGTTTCATATGTCGAACGACTCCCACCTCTTCCATACGCGCGAGCAACTCGAACGACAGGGCTGGAGACTTCAAGGCAACATCTTTGTCAACGGCCGCGATCGCTACCTCCCGCTGTACGAAGCGAAGATGGCTCAACTATGGGATCACAGAGCCGCAGATGTGGTCAGGAGCGCAACCGCCGAACACAGACAGGCGCAGCCCCGGCCACTAACCTCAGGCGAACACCAGGATCCGACCCGCTTACCCGAGCCTCTGTACTGGATACGCGAGCGCGACGTAGGCGAAGCAAGCGGTCAACTCCCCCTCCATGGCTGGCTGCTCGGATTCACGAACGTAACCAGTCCTACCAACGAGCGAACGTTTCTACCAACGATCATTCCGCTTGCCGGCGTCGGTAACAGCATGCCGCTCGCGATGATGCGCCACCCAGGACCCGCAGGCGCACTTTTAGTTGCCGACCTCTCATCGTTCCCCCTGGACTACATTGCTAGACAGAAGATTGGGGGCGTGAACTTGAACTTCTTCATTGTCCAGCAACTACCCTGTCTCTCACCAGCACTCGCAGAGAAACCCACGAGCTGGTCGGCCAGCGAATCGATCGGCCGCTGGATCGGCCTTCGCGTCTTGGAATTAACATATACAGCGCACGACCTGGTCGCTTTTGCGCGCGACGTCGGCTACACGGGACCACCATTTCGATGGGATGAGGAGCGCCGCTTTGTGATCCGATCCGAACTCGATGCGGCTCTTTTCCACCTCTACGGTATCTCGCGCGACGATGCCGACTACATCATGGAGACGTTCCCCATCGTAAAGCGCAAGGACGAGGAACGCTTCGGAGAGTACCGTACCAAACGCGTTATTCTCGAAATCTACGACGCGATGGCCGAAGCGATCCTGACCGGCCGCCCGTACCAGACCCGCCTCGATCCTCCACCAGGCGACCCTCGCGCCGCCCATCCGGCACGCGAGGCCGCTTCCGAAAATACTGCGCCTCGAACGTAGGCCGAAATGAATTGTTGTCAGCGGTGCTTCAACTACAGTTGGCTTAAGGAGCAGGTGAGGTCCCAAGCGACACACAGAGGCGATTGTGACTATTGCGGTGCTACGAATGTACGCTTGGTAGGTGTCGCTGCGCTGTGCGGAGCCTTCTCAAATTTGCTCGATATGTACGCCCCGTTGGAAAACGACGTGAACGTCAAGTTGTTCAGGGAATCCAGCCCGCTCGATCACGGCAGCCCATTGGTGGATTTGATACAGGAAGACTGGGACGTACTTAGCGACGCTGTGATCGAGAACGACCGTGGCTCCGCTCTAATCGAAGACGTACTCAACAGTGACTGGGACGACGACAGCGGTGAGTCGCCCGTCGATGCCGACGATCTATGGACCCGTAACGACTCTCTGTGGCACGAGTCCCTCAGCGAGAAGTGGATAGACTTCCGAACGCGCGTTCTGGCGCACCCAGACCTTGAGCCTGATTTTCACGAACTGTTGGGTGAGGATATCGGTTGCACAGAAGTCACGATCCCACCCGGATCTACGTTCTTCCGAGCGCGGATTGGATTCGCTACAGATCAAGACGAGAGGCGCACTCCATATAGCGGCTCCGAGATCGAAGCCCCGCCCCCTGAAAAATGTCGCTCATCAAGAGCCGCTCCGGAGGGAAAACGCGTTCTGTACTGCGCGAGCAACGAGCGAACAGCGATAGCGGAGATTCGGCCGCAGCGAGGCCTTATCGTATCAGTTGCGACCCTGCACTCGACGAGGGAGCTTAGGGTTCTCGACCTGTGCAAGCGCCGTCCGCCTCTCAACCCGTTCCTTGAAGGTTCCCTTCGCTATGAGCTGGAGTTGCGCGAAGTGCTTAGAGATTTCAGCCAAGAGCTAGCAACCCCGCTTCGCCGGACCGATAATCCCGCAGACTATTTGCCCAGCCAGAAGGTTTCCGCATTCATAGAGCAGGCGGGCTATGACGGAATAATCTACGGCAGCGCAATGGCGCCCTCTGGCCGGAATCTCGTTCTGTTTGATCCCGGCGCGGCCACTCCGGTCGACTCGAAGCTCGTCGAAGTAAAACAGTTTTCAGTCCGTTACGAAGAGTACGATGGCGAAGAATGAAACTTCGGGTCATAGAAACGAGCGAGAAAAGAGATGCCTTTTGACGTTTTTGCACTCCGCGATCAAGTCGTCAGCGAGTATCAGAGCTACGTAAAGAGCTTCATCAACATTCTCGACCCGCGCCTCTCAGGATTCGTAACGCAAGAGCTCGACCAGGGACGCCTGTGGCCCGATCCGGTTCTCCAGCTCAATCCAGCATTCGAACGCGGCTCGGACCTGAAGACCCTCGCGCGCGAAGGCGTCATTCTTTCCGAAACGGCGCGCCTTTTCGGCGAGGACCTCGTTCTCTACCGACATCAAGAGGAAGCGCTCCGAGTCGCCCGGCAACGCAAGCACTACATCGTTTCAACCGGCACCGGCTCCGGCAAAAGCCTGACGTATCTTCTGCCGATCGTCGATGACATTTTCCGCAACGATCCAAAAAACCAGTCTGTCCGGGCACTCATCGTCTATCCGATGAACGCGCTCATCAACAGCCAGCGTGATGCCCTGAAAGAATTCGCGAAAAGGTGGGGACCAGATTGTCCGATCAAATTCGAGCGCTACACAGGTCAGGACAAACAGGAGGACAAACAGCGCGTCCGCCTCAACCCGCCACACATCTTACTCACCAACTACGTGATGCTCGAATACATGCTGCTGAGGCCGTGGGACCGCGACATGCTCCACAAGGCCACCGGAAAGCTCCGCTTTCTGGTCGCCGACGAAATACACGTGTATCGCGGGCGCCAGGGCGCTGACGTAGCGATGCTGCTTCGCCGCCTACGCCAGACATCGGGCCAACAGGATCTCGTCTGTGTTGGCACATCGGCCACGATTTCGACCACCGGGGGTAGAGAACAGCGTCGCGCAGAGATCGCGGAGACCGGAAGCCGCCTGTTCGGCGTAAAAGTCGAGCCGCAGTGCGTCATCGACGAATCTTTGAGACGCGTTACTACCGTGGCACCGCCCGCAGACACACGCTCGGCGCGCGCTGCAGTCGAAGCACCGCGGCCGGGCAATGACATAGATCGGCTCCGAGCGCATCCCCTCGCGGCTTGGGCCGAGACTACGTTCGGGATTACGGAGGAAGACGGCCGGCTAGTGCGCCGCGAACCAGTCACCTATCGCGACGGCCTTACAAAGCTTGCCGCGCTCACCGGACTTCCCGAACCGGCGTGCGACTCGGCACTGAAGGCCCTGCTCGAAGATGGCAACACGGCGAAGTTGGCTGATGACGAACCCTTCTTCGCCTTCCGGCTCCATCAGTTCCTTTCATCCGGTAGCAGCGTCTTCGCGACCATCGAATCTGCAGCATCGCGCCAGTTCAGCATCGAAGGGAAATACGCGCTTCCTGGCCAGGATAACCGTCTCCTTTTCCCGCTCTCGTTCTGTCGCGAATGCGGCCAGGAGTATTACCTGGTTGCGCTCAAGTCGGAGAAAGGCGGCGAATCGCTCCAGCCCCGAGCGCCCGAACTGAGCGCACCCGACGATGAGGACCTTGGCGAGTTCGGCTATGTCACGTTGGACGCTGAAGGACTCTGGGACGATGACGACGAAGACCTTCCGTACACATGGTTCGTCCAGCGCAAGGGCGGGCGAAGTCTCAAGCCAGAGTATCGGTCGAATCGGCCTCGAAAATTGTTCGCCGCTGCGGATGGAGCCGTAAACGCCAGCGCCCAGGACGGCAGCATCGCAATCTGGTATCAACCAAAGCCTTTCCTCATATGCCTTCAGTGCGGTGCGGCATACGACAAAAGGGAAAGCGAATTCGCCAAGCTGGCCACCCTCGGCCAGACTGGTCGCTCGACCGCAACGACAGTACTCACCGGCGCGATCATCGCCGCTCTCGGTGCGGACCCCGGCATTCAGGAGGACGCCCGCAAAGCGCTGAGCTTCACCGACAACCGGCAAGACGCCTCGCTGCAGGCCGGGCACATCAACGACTTCAGCCAAATCATGCTCGTTCGCAGCGCGATCAATGGCGCGGTTGACAAATATGGACGCCTCGGCCTCGAAGACCTTGGCGTAAAAGCGTTCGAAGCACTCGCTCCCAAGCCCGAAGACTTCATGCTCGAACCCGCACCGGAAAATGGTCCGGGATGGAGTCAAGCCCGTCGCGCTCTCATCGACGTGCTCGAATACCGAGCCGTCGCCGACCTCGCGCGAGCTTGGCGTGTGATCCAGCCTGATCTCGACCAATGCGGATTAGTGAGTATCGACTACGAAGGTCTTTCGCAGTTGGCTGCCGACCCAAGATGGAAAGAAGTTCCCGCGATGGCGGCGGCCACAGAAGCTACTCGAGAGTCCGTCTTGCGCGCGATTCTCAACTACCTCCGCCGCAACCTCATCGTCAGCACGCCCATTCTCAGCGAAGACCATCGTAAGAAGATCGTTCGCAACAGCCAGCAGTGGCTCCGCGAGCCGTGGGCCCTCGACGAAGCCGACGTGTATAAGGACGACGCCGTTGCTTACCTTGCGGGCGTCGACCCAGAGGTCAACGAGCGCCCTGGCATACGGCTCGGGCCGCGCTCCGCCTTGGGCATGTTCCTGCGTTCGGCGAGGAGATCCGGTCTCTCCACAGATTTAAAGCAGGACGAAGCCGACGCTCTGATGAAAGCGATCATTAACGTGCTACGCGGCAACGTGCTGACTCTGGTCAGTCGCAAAGGCGAGGAACGCGCCGTTCAGATAAACGGCGGCTCAATTCGCTGGATAAGGGGGACGGGGAAAGCGCCGGGGCCCGATCCCGTGCGCGCTCGCCATCTCTATCTGATCAATCCCGAGATAGCGAAACGCCAACCGAATCAGTACTACGCCCAATTGTACCGCGAGCGCGCATCGAAGCTGGCCCGGCTTCATGCGCAGCCTCATACAGGCGCGGTTTCCGCCGAAAATCGCGAGCGTCGTGAGGACGATTTTAGGAAGGGAAAGCTGCCAATCCTTTGTTGCTCACCGACGATGGAGCTCGGCATCGACATCCGGGACCTCTACGCCGTCCATTTGCGAAACGTTCCACCAACGCCGGCGAACTATGCTCAGCGTAGCGGGCGCGCGGGAAGAGGTGGGCAGCCCGCTCTAATTGTCGCCTTCGCATCGCAGGGAAACACGCACGATCAATACTTCTTTGCCGCACGCTCGAGAATGATCCACGGTTCAGTTGCTCGGCCGCGCTTCGATCTCGGAAATCAGGAGTTGATGGAAGCGCACCTGCATTCAGTATGGCTGCAGCACGTCGGGATCGGGCTCAAAGAGTCCGTCGCCGATGTGGTCGATACTGATCAGCCAGCTACTTATCCCGTTCGAGCGGACATCAAAGCGCAACTCGAACTTAACGACACCGCTAAGACTAAAGTCCTCAGCGCTTTTGAAAGCATCGCCGCGTCCGTCGGCGATCCGCTCCTCAAGTCAAGCTGGTATCGCTCACAGTGGCTAAACGAGACCCTCGACAACGCGCCCATCACATTCGAGAAGGCCTTCGATCAGTGGCGGCAGCTCTACTCGGCAGCCGTGGTCCAGCGCGATGCCGCTCGAAAGAGAGCCGATACCGCGAGAAGCAAAAAAGATGTCGAACAGGCGCGGCAGGAAGAACGCGAAGCCTTAAGAGACCTGGATCTTCTCCTGAATCGCAGCGACAGGTGGGAAGAGACTGACTTTTACCCGTATCGTTATCTCGGCAGCCAAGCATTCACTCCTGGTTACAACTTCCCGCGCCTCCCAGTCCGCGCCCTTCTCCGAACTGCGGATGAGACAGATACGATCGATCGGCCTCGTTTTCTCGGACTTTCAGAGTTCGGCCCTAACAACATCATCTATCATGAGGGCAAGCGCCATCAGGTAACTGGCTTGGTACTGGGCGCGGGAGGTTTAGAGGGCCGCACCGTCAGCGTCAGACTTTGTAAACGCTGCGGCTACGCCCACCGCGAACCCGAGCTGACAAACTCGCACTGTGCATATTGCAAGACTGAGCTAGCGGGGAACTCGGAGGTCGCTACAAAGCTCTTTGCCATGGCCGTTGTCCGAGCGGCGGCGCGCCAGCGAATCTCATCCGAAGAAGAAGAGCGACGCCGAGAGGGGTACGAAATCGACACCCACTTCCGTGGTCTGAGTCCTCGAACCGCGCAGATCTGCGATCAGACGGGCACCGCGAAGCTCCAAGCTTCGTATCTCGCGGGCGCCGACCTCTGGCGGATCAATCACGGATGGAAACGTGGCCGCACCACCAACGGTGTTACTGTCAAACGTCAGGGCTTCACCATCGACGGAAAGACAGGGAAGTGGCTGGGAGTGGACCAGCAGCCGAACGCCGGACCGACATCGCAGATTCAGCCGGTCACGGGCATAAAACCTTATGTCTCCGACAGGCGCAACGTGCTTTTCCTTCGGCCCGCGCTCGACACCGCACCCGATGAAAGCTTCCTGATCACACTAGCGTATGCAATTCAGCGTGCCATCCAGATAGTTTACGAAGTTGAAGAGCAGGAGATAGCCGCCGAGCTCATCGGCGAAGGCGACCATCGTCGAATCATCCTCTGGGAGGCGGCCGAAGGTGGCGTCGGCATCTGGGAGCGACTCATGAATGAGTCGGCGGCTATCGCCGAAATCGCGCGCAAATCCCTCGAACTGTGTCACTTCAAGCCGGATACCGGCGAGGAGCTTCCGGACTGGAAAGACAAGTGCGGCCCCGCCTGTTACGAATGCCTTCTGAGCTACTCAAACCAGCTCGAACACCGACGCATCGACCGCAGGAAAATCAAGGAATTCCTGCTTGAACTGACAAAGGCATCGCTTGTTGAGACGAAAAGCGGACGATCACGAGACGAGCAATACAAATACCTGACCGAGGGAATCGACCCCGCCTCGTCGTTCGAGCGCGAGTTCCTCGACTATTTGTACAAAAACGGCTTTCGCCTTCCCGATTATGCTCAATACCAGCCCACGCCCGAGGTGCACGTTCAAGCCGACTTCTACTACGAACGGCAGGGCGTTCCGGGCGTCTGCGTCTTCATCGATGGCCCCCATCATGACGCAGCCGCCCAAGTTGCGCACGATCAGACGGTCCGCCCAGAGCTTGCCAACCTCGGATTCAGAATCGTCGCAATCGGTCACGCCCGCGATCTCAGCAGTCAGATCGCGAACAGTCCTGACGTTTTTGGAAAGTCCTGAGCGCTCGGCAGCTCCGCGGCCAACTTACCGTCGCACAACAGAAACACTGGAGCTGACATATCTCACCATCAAATCTCTCTAGATCTTACTTTAGAATCAATCGCTCGCAAGACGCTCCCGATCTTAACCGCAACGATCGCATTCTCACCTTCTGGAACCTCGATGAGTACACCCGCCAGGCGCCCATCGACTACCTTATCCGCGCTCAAGTTGTTCGGATCACCGATCATGCCCATATCTATCAACGCTCCGCCACTCATTCCATGTGGGTTGATTGAACTGACTCGGTTTCCTTTTTCGTCTTTTGAATATTTTTCGAATCCGAGAAAGAAATGGTCGCCTCTGGTTGTGCCCAGCCTTTTTGCGAGCTTCGGACTTTCTCTCACCTCACAAGAGTAGGGCTGAACCATTGGTCGTCCTAATGAATGCTTCGAGACATCGCGCTTTTTGTTTTTTGAATATGGATATCCTAGCGCAAGGTATCTACGGCCAGTGGCAAGCGTCCGGTCATCCGCGATCTGAAAATCTTGGATGTACTGCACTTCCCCGAGTTGATCGATGATATCCTGATTCAACTTCCAAAAAGCGAAATCATAATGGTCCTTTTTCCGATCGTTTCCAGGCTTGCTAGTTGCCCAGACTCGGGCGTCATCAGGAATAGGAATCAGCGGGCCACCGATGGAAGACCCGATGTAAAGAGCGAACGTTTGATCGATTACGTGAGCCGCGGTCACTAAACACTTGGCGCCTTCATGCTCTAAAGTGAAGCATGTGCCCCATAGAGATGGCTGATCGTGGTCGTCTCTCTCATTATAATAAATTGGATGAACGCTGCGCATGAAATTTGCGGTCACGGCCTGCGTGATTTCTTTCAATCGCTCGAAACGAATCTCGTTGACGTTTTTGACCAGAGCCATATAAATTTACATATAGAAGCGGTACTCTTGGCGTATTTTCGCATCTGGAGGAACCTCTGCCAGAATCTGTCCAACGCGTCGTGAAAACGCTAGCGTGATCGGATCCCTACATGCGAAGTCTGCTGTGTTCCAATTCATCTTGGTTAGCGCTAAGATTTCCCTGAGCACTGTATCCCATGGACTGTCCCCATGATGCTCCAGCACTTCGAGAGGTTGCGGGACCCGAGCTCCCGGATAAGTTCGTAGGAATGGCACGTAACCAGACGTGTAAAGCAGCAGATCGGACTCGCTGAACTTGATATAAGTGCCTCGCAGAGCCGGATAATCGCCGGTTCGGTAGAACTGCAAACCACGCCCACCGAGCGCGACGAAATCCTTTCGTGGAATTAACTGACAAGCTTCCTCAAATCCCAACAACTCTTCCTCCGTAAACCTCGAACTTTTGTGGACGACAAGACGCCCCGGCAGTCTCTCTCGATTCTGTCTTTTGTACATTTCGATGACATCGCGTAACAGACCAGCGGCAAGCTCCTTGGTCAGGTGTGGACTCTTTCCCCGTTCCCTTTCGTCCCACTCGAACGTACTACCACGCAGTACATATCCGTCACCCGCTGCGGTAAACGCCTGAGCCATGCTCGTCCGCATCGCCGGATTATCGGAGAGAATTTCTCTATAGAACGAGATGCCCACGAAACATGTCCCCGGTTCCACCTCAGCCAACCGCCAAGGTGATCCTCCGGCCTTGTGATAAAGCGCCGTGGTGAAATTCCAGGCACGCGTTGCCACATCCTGCACCCGACCGGTGCCCAATTCCGCCACGGAAGACACCTTCAGGCTGCGCGGCCAAACTAGCTGCGTCGGCATGCCATACTCCATAGCCTCCGCCTTCAGCCCTCGCCGTAAGTTCTGATGCCCAAACTCTTCGTCTTCGATCCCGAGGGTAGCTTCGTCCTCAAAGAGCCGCAGCTGCCGCAACTCCACCTCGGACCTCCGACGGTGTCGACGTGTGCTGCGAATTTGCCCGCCCCGCTGGACGGTGCAGCAGTCGATTACCTCCTGGGGAATGCAGCACAGAACCACCGCCGGCCTAGGCTCACGCGCGCATAGCACTTCCAACGCGCGGACATAGAGGTTGACGACGCTCTTGACGCGCTGCGAAAAATCCACCTTACTGCATGCGAATCTTATATCTGCTTCTTTGAGGCCTTCTCTCCAAGCGTCGGCCGTAACGATCTCGCATTCGAACGGGGCTGACTCGTTGAACCCAGGAAAGTGCGGCCGGAGAAATGGTTCTCGACCGTCATTCGTAAGCACGCCCTTGCACGCGTGAAGCCACGCCTCGGCATCTCCAATCAGAGCCCCAGGGCCGACTATTCCCACATTGATGCTACGCACCGACCCTCGAGACTGACCTTCGAGGCTGTAGGGACCATACAAGGCAAGCCCCGTCTTAGGGTCGACGTGTTTGTGGCCGCCACCGAACGCCAACAGGGGCTCGGAAATCATTCCGGAGTCGAAGCTCGGAACTCTCCTTTCGGATCTAGACTCCTTCGGAAATCGTTTACTCCCGATCACCATCCTCCGCCTCCTCTTCCGACTCGGCCAGCTCGTTCCCCCTCTCGCTTTCCTCCGCGGCACCATCTCCAAACTCCCCAAGCGCCAAATCGCTCAACTCCTCCTCTTCAGCCGCCAGCACGGGAGCCTCGTCATCAAGCAGCTGCAAAAGGTCGCGCTGATCTCCAGCAATGCCATAAGGCTGTTGAATCATCGCCGGCACCGTCGCTACCTCGATCCGCTGGTCTCCAGCCCGGATTGTTATAGGTCCTCCACGATTTCCGCGCAGAACACTCGTCCAGAACCGTATGTGGAACAGGACCTGCAGATTCCGCTCCGGCCTCGTCCACCGCGCCACCCTTCTCGTAACCTCCGGGCCTCCGCTCGGATGCAGCCCATCCTTTGAAATCACCCACGTAGGCTCTACTTTCACGTACATCCGACTAGCCAAGAAAATCGTTTCTACATATGCGCCCAAATGCCGCCAATACATAACTTTGCCATTCTGCAAAACCGGCTTCGCGACCGTTCGCGTCGCCTTTCGTCTGCGTGGAGTCCAAGTGATTACGTGCGTTCGCTCCTCCTTCGCTGGGAAGAAAAAACGCCCCTGTCTTCCGTCGTCCGCCTCCAAGCCCGCTCTTATCAGATGCCTCGACAGCGCCATATTGATTAGTGAGATCACGATCTTCCGAAGCTCTTCATCTCTCAGGAACGTTGGAAGGTCCAAAATCTCGATTTCGTTCTCGTCGATAATCGAAGACAGCGGCCCATCCGCTTCCTCAAGATCATGAAAGGTGATGATCTTATCTTCGTACGTCCGAAAAGCCGGCATGAAGCGCTGCTCTACTGGTAACCCGTTTCGGTCCTGCCAACTCCTGATCAGCTCTCTTAAACGAGATTTTGGTGGTAACCCCACCCTCTCTCGGTTCCTCGCGATTAACTTCGGAGACACAGTAGCTAAATAGATATTTCGCGGGAGTGTCTCGACAGGAAGCAGGTTGCAATACAGCCTCTCGTTCACCACGTCAGGGTCGGCGTCGGGCACCGCTCGCTCTGCCACTAAGGTCGCTCGGTCGATCCTGCTGCCACTTGTTATCAGCTGCCCTCTATGTGTCACAGGCCGAGGCAACGGCTCTCCCCGCAGCACAGCTAAAAGTTCTCGCAGTCCAGCTTCGTAACGAGTACCACGCACATCGATTGCTCTGAGATGTCTCAGCAGGAACGGAATGTACGGGCAGTCCTCGACCAGCAGTGGTATTATTCTTCCTCTCCGATTGTCTGGGTCCTCCGCTAGCGCCGCGTGCCACTCAGCATCCGTCCATCCGCTTTCGCTCTCAAAGTAACGCGGTGTCATCACCAGCCCAATAAATCGGCTGGACTCAAGTCCCGTGTTTACCAGCCCCGGTATACTAGCGCCGGGGCGAATTTCTGCTTCGTCCACCCAGACGCTCAGCCCCCCATCGCCGGATGAATCAGCGAGATCCGACGCGATCGCTCGCACCACTTCTTTGTCAGTGTTTCGATGCGACAGAAACAAGTCCCTAACCTCACTAGCCTCACTCTGGCCGGCATATCCTGCCGCCGTCATGATGCTCGCATAAGCAACACCGTAGAGGTCCGACAGCTTTCTTAAGATGTGTGGAGAGGGCTGCGCAGTTTTGCCGGTCTCTAGCTGCGACAAGTACCCGTTCGAAATCGACGTTCGCGTCTCAACTTGCCTGAGCGACAGTCCTTTCCTGAGCCGAGCTGCGCGAAGCACTGACCCCAGATCTTTTGATCCGTCGCCCATCACCGAATCCGCCATATTATCCTCCCTCCGCCGCAGTCCTTCCCGCTTCGACCTGCGCTCCGACCGAGAAATGCCTACCTCGGACGTCCGCAAAATGAACAACTACCCGTTCGACCGCCGGACCGGCTGAGGCACCCGGGCCCACCAGGCCATACCTTGGTAACTCAAACGCCAGCCATCCCGAGCACTTGCCACCTTTAGGGAGTACTTGGTCCATCAACATCAGATTCCTTCCCTGCATCGATAGCTGGCGCGGCGCACTCCAATCCCGCAAGCCTTTCTCCGAAATCTGAATTCGCCCGCCGACGACATCGATATCCACCCGCCACGCTGTCAGTGCCGTAGGTTCGCCCCGATTAACCACCGATAACCCTACGTACACTCTGGACATCTCGCGGCGACCGCGGTCGGGCACAACCTCAAGGCGCGTGATCTCTCCGCCAAGATCAGGGAGTGGGCCATAATTCATTGGCGGCGCGCCAACCACCTTCTCCTGCTTGCCGTACCGGATGCCCACCGCGTACCACAACCCGGCGAATACCACCGCGCCTGCCACACCCGCACAAACAACGGAGAGCCTCGGATGCCCCGCTCCCACCCAGCCATAAAGTAGCCTGAGATACTCAAGCACTTCTCGCCGCCTCGCCAGCCGCTCTCCATGTCAAGCGGCCTACCATTCGCTCTATATATCAAGCACACCTGCGACGCCAATCCGACGGCCGCTCTTTTTCCACATGACCGCCCAAGACCTTCAGAGGGCGTACAAGCGCTGGCTCCGCTGTGAGACGCCCGCTCGGCTTCCTAGGCTCCGCCACTCGCGCCCAACCGCCGGCTCTGACCCCACCCGCTTTCTCCGCTTCGCCGCCGCTCTCAGTGGTGGCGCTCGCTGCACTAGCACGACGCGCCAGCCCTGACGGGCCGCTGCGCTCTGGCACGTCCTGCCGCCCGCTCCGCTCACGCATCTCGGATCTGCGCTGCGACCTCCAGATTCCAGTGAGAGGTCGCCGCGAAAAATGGCGCGGTGATGAAAGCAAAGCCAAAGCGCCTGCCCTTCGGGAAGCGGCGCGAAAGGAGAGTGAGTTATGCGGCGACGTTTCAAGTGCGATCCCAAGTGGATCACCGTCAGGTATCTGGCCCGATGCGCGGAGCCCAACTGCCAGACGGAAATCAGCCCCGGCGAGCGAGCGTTCTACTACCCCGGCGATAAGGCCCTTTATGGCGATCGTTGCGGTCACGGCGAAAAGGCCGAACGCGACTTTAACGCCCACCGGATCGATGAAGACAGATTTTAACAACAACGAAAAAGGAATCGGAGGTAAAGGAAAATGTCAGTCAACAAGGCAATCGTAATCGGAAATCTGGGGCGTGATCCCGAAGTTCGCGCGCTGCCCTCAGGCCAGAGCGTGGCGAATCTGTCGCTAGCAACCAAGGCGCGATTCACCGATCGCAACGGCGAGCGTCAGGAGCGCACCGAATGGCATCGCGTGGTCGCCTTCGGAAAGCTCGCGGACAACTGCCAGCGCCTGCTTTCCAAGGGACGGCAAGTCTATGTCGAGGGTAGGCTCCGAACCCGCCAGTACCAAGCTAAAGACGGAAGCGGCCCGCGCTACCAGACCGAGATTATAGCGCTGCAACTGCGCATGCTCGGCAATCGCGTGAACGGCACCGCGCCGAAGGCAGAAGCGTCCGAGGAAGTTCCCTTCTAACGCCCTCACCACATGGGAGAGCCGCGCAAGCGGTTCTCCCGTTCTCATCGCGACTCAGGAGTTATGACAATGAATGTTTACGAAATCGTGACCGCGAAAATCATCACCTTGCTCGAAAGCGGCGTCGTGCCATGGCGCAGGCCGTGGACCTCGACTGGAGTACCGCGAAATCTGGTTAGCAAGCGCCCGTACAGGGGCATCAACTATTTTCTGCTTTCCGCCTCAAAGTACGTGTCGCCGTTCTGGCTCACGATCCGACAGGCTAATGAGCTTGGCGGACATGTCCAGAAGGGAGAAGAAAGCACCATCGTTGTCTTTTGGAAAGTTGACGATGCGCAGGAGGGGGCCCTCGAAGCCGAGGAGACCGAAGAGAAGACGCGCCGGCGATTCCTACTCCGGTACTACCGAATCTTCAATCTTGAGCAATGCGGACTTTCGCAAGCCGTGCTTGACAAGCTACCGAAGATCGAGACGCATCAGCACGACCCGATCGAAGCCGTGGAGAACATTATCGCCAGAATGCCTAATCCTCCTGAAATAGTACGCGGCGGCTCGAAGGCGTTTTACTCACCGGCTACCGATCGCATTACTCTGCCGCCGAGAGAGGTATTCGAAAGCGCCGCTGAAGATGCAGCCACGACCCTGCATGAGATTAGTCATTCGAGCGGCCACGAAAAAAGGCTTGCACGCGAAGGAATAACCGAAGTTGCGCCCTTCGGAAGTCCGGTTTACAGCCGCGAGGAACTTGTCGTGCGCCGTGTCGGCGCGATTGAAGGAGGGTAAGACGATGTCTACCGGATAGCTGGGAAAATCCGTGCGCGCCCGACTTACCTCGGCCATCGGGCTGTAACCGGGAAACCGGCGGGGGACAATAGCATGTCGGGAAAAGGCCCAAACGGTCGAAGCCATCGTACGCCGGGCGGGTCAGCGCAAGACGCGGATGGCGAAAGCTGAATTGCCTGAACCCCAGTCCTCAGGGTGTTATCCTCCACGGTGACGCAGCGATGGCTGAAGCGTCACTCCGCGCGGAAGCCGGATTGCGATTAAGATCCGGTTACGAAGAGAGCGATGCATACAAGACGCTCTCGGCCCAGCCGGCGCGGCCTGCCCGCCATCGGTGGGATCAAAGGGGCGAACGGGGCGCCTAATCGCGTTGGATCTCCTCAATCGTGCAAACACGGGATCGCCTAAACGGGCGTCGCGAACAGCGGCCCGCATGGCGACAGAGCCGCAGTAGTAGCCGAAGGCCCGGCGTAATGGCCGGGACAGCCATCCCTACAAAGAGGATGGACGGCCGCGGATGAAAGCGGGCGGGCGACCGCCGCGGGATTCCTCACCGGCCAGGTGAAGGGCGGCAGTGCTCGCGAATCGATCGTTGGATGTGGAGGGTGTGCTGATGCTGCCGGAGTCGATACGACGACGACTCGATTCGATCCGTAACCTGTCGCGACAGGGCAAGCGGATCAACGGTCTCTTTCGCCTGATGCTGAACCCGCTCCTGTGGGAGCAGGCCTACGCCGAGATCGCACCGAATCGTGGCGCGCTCACCAAGGGCGTCACCGACAACACGCTCGACGGCTTCTCGCTTGAGCGGGTGCAGTCTTTGATCTCGCGCATCAGCGCCGGGACCTATCGCTTCACCCCGGTGCGCCGGGTCTATATCCCCAAGCCTGACGGCAAGAAGTTGCGCCCGTTAGGTGTTCCCACTGCCGATGACAAGCTGGTTCAGGGCGTGGTGAAGCTGTTGCTGGAAGCCATTTACGAACCGGTGTTTTCGCACCAATCGCACGGCTTCCGCCGCAACCGCTCGTGTCACACCGCACTGTCCGTAGTCCAGGACACCTGGAACGGCGCTAAATGGTTCGTGGATGTCGATGTGGTCGGGTTCTTCGACAACATCGATTACGGCATCCTGCTCGATCTGCTGCGCAAGCGGATCGATGATGAGCGGTTCATTCGGCTCATCGCTCGGATGCTCAAGGCTGGATACATGGAAGACTGGACCTTCCACGCCACCTTCAGCGGCACTCCGCAAGGCGGTGTTGTCTCGCCGTTTCTCGCCAACATCTATCTGCACGAACTCGATGAGTTCCTTGCCGGGATGAAGGCGCGCTTCGACCGGGGCAAGCAGCGATACGTCCATCTTCCCTACCAGGGTTTGTCCACCGCCATTTGTAAACGTCGGCGCCTTATCGATCAGCTTCTGGCCCAAGGCCGCACGGTCGAGGCGGAAGCGGAGAAAGAGAAGGTTCGGGAACTTCAGGCGAAACGCTCAACCATGCCGGCAAAGAACTGGTTCGATCCAAACTTCCGCCGGCTACTCTTCTGCCGTTACGCCGATGACTTGCTAATCGGCGTGATCGGCAGCAAGGCTGATGCACAGCAGATTATGCGCCAAGTCGCGGAGTTCCTCCGCGATCGGCTCAAGCTCGAAGCGTCAACCGAGAAGAGCAAGGTGAGCAAGGCGTCGGATGGAGCCGTGTTCCTCGGCTACCACGTTCGCACCGTGAACGTGGCCAGGGTCAAACGAGTACGGTTCCAGGGCAGGTACACGTTCACGCGTGGCCACACCAGCCGCATCCGTCTGGTCGTTCCCCACGACCGCGTGGTGCGCTTCAACCGGCGCAAGGGCTACGGCGATCTGAGCCGCCTCAAGGCGATCCATCGGCGACACCTGATCGACAGCAGCGTGCTGGAGATCGTGCTCGCCTACAACGCCGAGATGCGCGGCCTCGCCAACTACTACCGGCTGGCAAACTGCGCGAAGTACAGTCTGCGCAAGCTGCACCTGCTCTGGCAGACGAGCCTGCTCAAGACGCTTTCGTTCAAGTTCCGTCGCTCGGTCAATCAGGTAGCCCATCATCTGAGAATCGGGAGTAGACTGGCCGTCCGCGTAAAAGTGGAAGGCCGCAAAGAGAGGCTGGTCGAGGTCTTCGCACTGAAGGACCTCAGCCAACTTCCGGAGCTGGGCGCGGCGGTCGATCGACTGCCGAACCCCATGTGGACGGCGGGCCGCTCCGATGTGCTCTCTCGTCTGCATGCCCGGAAGTGCGAATACTGTGGCGCGACCGGCGTGCCGTGCGAAGTGCATCACGCCCATAAGCTTAAGGACGTGAAAGACGCTCCGCTTTGGCAGCAGGTTGCGGCGGCACGGCGTCGCAAGCGCACCGTGCTCTGCCGTTCGTGCCACGACGCCCTCCATGCCGGCAAACTGACTAATCGCGAACAGGATACTGAGATGCGAGTGCGGAGAGCCGGATGATGGGAAACTATCACGTCCGGTTCGGTGGGCGGGAGAGGGATGTCCTCTTCGGAGGCATCACCCTCCCGACCCAATGCCGAACTTTCAGCCGCCTTCCTTTGTGCAGAAGCCGGAATCTCAAACTCAGTCATCCGAAACCAAGCCGCGTACGTATCCGGCTGGTTAAACCGCCTTCGCGCTGACCACAAGTTGATCGTTCACGTCGCCGCTCAGGCGCAACGCGCGGCCGATTATGTTCTTAATCGGACTGCTTCCGAGTAAATCGCGCGCGGCGGCCGAGCTCCCGCTCGGCCGCCGCTTCGTTCAGGCGTCGTAAAAGCCCTTCTGGGCTGCGTGCTTGTCCTCTTACAACCCTGCTATATCTGCGGCGATGCTCGGGTTGTGTTCTGCAGCGATCCTCTTCACCTTGTCAATATAGTTTGGCGCGATCCTGGGAACTCCGTGCTCCCGCAGCCCGGAGACGATGTGGCGCACATAATCCAAATTTGTCTTCAGTCCGGGCTTAGGGTCGAGGACGGTGTAGGTTAGCGCCGAAATGATCCGCCCGTCTGGTGTTTGGACATCGATTATCTGCCGCTTGTAGTTGGTGCCCTCACCTTCGATCTGATCGAGCGATTTGCGTCCCCTTGCTCCCGGGGTATTGCGGCCGATAAGAAAATCAGGAACTTCGTAGAGCACACCCCAGACGGTATTACCGGGTCTTCGCAAAATGTCTGCGGCGTCGCAACTGCGCCGAGTGCTCCACACATCGAACGCAAGCTCAAAATCCTCTACGGTCTCAGCGATGTCGATGAACCTCGCGTCGCCCCGGAGCCGCCCATTGCCGTTGATCTCACGGTCCGAGCAATTCGAGCCATATTGGAACACCAGCATTATCATCCTCTCAGGACGGACAGCGCTTGGCTGGGTCTGGCCATCCAGCGAAACGCTGCGTTTAATATGAAGCCGGGTCTGGCCCATATTAAGCGCAGCGTTTATCATGGAAAGGACCGCTTTCCATGTTAAGCGCAAAGCATCATAAGAATCGGAGCGCCGAGCCGTCCACTCGGGCGGGACGTTATGTACCTCAACCCGGCGGGTTCCGCGCGTTCATGCCCGCGCCTCTCCCTCCCGCGCGGCCGATTCGGATCGCCGGCGATCTTCAGCGACTGCTGTCGGAAGCCGACCGTGCCTTGGGTCGCCTGGACGGCTCGGTACTGACCTTGCCCAATCCCGACCTCTTCGTCTTCATGTACGTGCGCAAGGAAGCGGTACTTTCGAGCCAGATCGAAGGCACGCAAAGCTCCTTGCAAGACCTGCTCGCCGCTGAGGCCCACATCCTGGGCGATCGCCTTCCCCGAGACGTTGACGAGGTTGTGAACTACGTTCGCGCGATGAATCACGGCCTCGCGCGATTGTCCAAGCTTCCCGTTTCGGTCCGGCTGATCCGAGAGATTCACGGCGAACTCCTGAAAAGCGTTCGCGGTTCCCATCTGACGCCGGGCGAGCTTCGACGGAGCCAGAATTGGATTGGGCCGGCAGGGTGCACTCTGGCCGAGGCCACGTTTGTGCCGCCGCCGGTCGCCGAAGTGCCCGCCGCGCTCGGCGCGCTTGAAAAATTTTTGCACAATGACGATGACATTCCGCTTCTCGTCAAGATCGGCCTTGCTCACGCGCAGTTTGAGTCCATTCATCCCTTCCTCGATGGCAACGGCCGCATAGGCCGCCTTTTGGTCACGTTTCTGCTCTGCGAGCGCGGCGCGCTCCACAAGCCGGTCCTCTATTTGTCGCATTTCTTCAAGCGCCACCGGCAGGACTACTACGAAAAGCTCCAAGCCGTGCGCGATCGCGGCGACTGGGAAGGCTGGCTGGTCTTTTTTCTCCGTGGCGTCGCCGAGGTGAGCATCGAGGCCGCCGAGACCGCTCGCAAAATTCTCGAGTTGCGCGAACAGCACCGGAAGAGCATCACCGAGCACTTAGGTCGCGCCGCCGGCAACGGCCATCGGGTCCTCGAACATCTTTACGAGAGGCCGATCACGAGCGTCGCCGAAGTCCGCGAGCTGCTCGGAACCACATTCGTGGGTGCCAACCAGATCGTGCAGCGCCTGGTGGCGCTCAACATATTGCACGAAATCACGGGGCAGGCCCGCAATCGACGCTTTCGCTACGATCCGTATGTGCGGCTCTTCGACGAAGAAACGGAACCGTTATCCACTGACCGTTGACACCATGCCGATCTCGGGAGAAAAGTTGCGCCGTTTCCGCCTGAGATGCGGCGCTACCCAAGCCGAGTTTGGTTCGGTCGTGGGAGCGACTCAATCGACTGTCAGCGGTTGGGAGAAGGGACGTCGCCCAGTGCCGTCAACGCTGAATCTCAGCCGTCTGCTCGGCGCCGGCAAAGCCGGTTAGTTGGCGCTCGGCAATTCCGTCTGGCGGCAGAGCGGCTGCCCGAGCTGGATCCATAAGACCTGCCTATTCGATGATCGCGCAGCGAGTCACGCGACGGCAGATCAGATCGATGCGGCGGGCCTTAGGCGCAACCCAGCCAGACCTTGCACGTGCACTTGGCGTCGGCACAACCACTGTTTGCGCTTGGGAAATGGGCCAGAACCGCCCGCCCCTGGGGCTCAACCTGACAATTCTCCGTAAGAAGATCGAAGCTCTAGTTGCCGAACGGCGGCGGCGCTCCGAGCGCCTCCTCGAACGGAGACGCCGGCTCAACGATCAACGCGAGGCGGCGCGGCGCCGCGAGGCTCAGAGACTCTGTCGCGCGCGTCTCAGGTTAGGTGTTACGCACCGCACACTCGCGACCGTCTTGGGCGTTGGTATCGATACCCTGAAAGACTGGGAAATGAGGCGCCGCGTCATTCCGCCGACGCTCGATCTCGGCTCCCGCAGATCGCTCCTCAAAGCTGCGCAGAAAGAGGAGAAGAGGCGTGCCGCCGAAAACCACAGCGCCGCTCAGCGCCGGCGCTGGAGCAGACTACGTGGCGCAGCTCGGCGGCGGCTAATTGCGACGACGCTCAAGAAGGGGTGGGCGCGCTCGTGGTAGGTCGGATTGCTACCTCAAGAACGCTCGGCCTTCATGCGGGAGCGTTTCTGGACCTGGTTTCCACAGCTTGACCGAGGAGCACAAGGCAATGTCCTCGCGGCAATTCGGCACACGACTGGAAGGCGTACAAGCACGACTGGCCGCGCTCCCGTCGAACGCGTGCCAAAGCGGAAATTCCGGCTGAATGGCGAATGAGTTTGTGTCTAGCGTCACCCAACGTCGAGTAGTCTTCGGGCTACTACGGCCGCGCATTCACCCTTGAACGGCAGAATCAATGGCACTTGCGCGAGCTCGCGCGCTACGGCGTCGAGCGTCAGGTCGCGTCTCGTGATGAAATCCGCTCGCGCCAGGAACGCAAACTCATTGAGCGAGCCGAGCAGACTACGGCTGCGAGTAGGACCAATCGTGATCGGCGACATCGATAAGCATTCTCGCTCGACCGCAGCCGCTGGCACGCCGATGCGCATCAGCGTTTCGGAAACCGCCTTCGGAAAGGCCAGCGCGAGCCGATCCGCGTCACGCGCGGGGAGCAGGACGGGAAGCCGAGACCGCTCGCTGATCAACAGCAGGACGTGCCAGCGTCCGAAGCGGATCAGTGTTCCGTACCAGCCGCCCAGTCGCGTCGTTGATTGCGCTGACGTATCTTCGTTCGGATACTTCAAGCGCATCAGGAGCTGACGCGTGCAGCGCAGAACTACCATCTTGAAATGCACTGTATCTCCGCAGCGAATCAGGCGGAAACGCACGCGCCAAGTCTTGGCTTGCATGGGAACGCGTGGGATGCTGCGGGGGTATCTGGAATGAAATCCTCCAGCAAGAGACTTCCATTGGTGGGTTGCGCAATGCGACGCGGCGCGCAACATAAGGCACCGCTTTGGGCTTGTCAGCGCGCTCGAATATCTGGTCGGAGAAAAGCGCCTGCATTTTGTCGATGCAAGCGAGGTTGATCCGGACTTCAAGCGCGAATTGCCGCACTTCCTCGCTGAAACTAAGCGCCTGTTCAGCCTGATCGAGCTCGGAAGCTACATTGGTGGCCTCGAACGAAGATCGTCGCTCAGCAGACCCCAGCGGTTTGCCATGCGCAGTCTGTCGTCCGTCTTCTTGGTGCGCCGGCGAAGCCGATAGTTCGCGAGGTCGCGTACTCGCGCCCTATAGCCGCGCACAGCGACTCCAAGAACCCGCCGAGTTGAACGTGAGCGACTCCGATTCACGCGGTTGGTCTGCTCTTTCTCTCCGCCGCGAAGAAATCGGCGACCGAAACGTCGAGCGCTCGCGCGAGCTTTACGATTGTCGCGAGGGAGGGGCTGCGCTTACCCCGGAGAATCTGCGATAGGTGGCCCTTCGAAAAATCCGTCTCCAGATAGAACCGGTCCAGCGAGCCGTATTTCTCGATCACGAGCTCCCGGAGCCTGCGCCGGAAGAGAACCTCCTCGTTCGCCACACGGCGCGTGTAGCAGATGCGGCTCGATGCGAGCGTTTGCAATTGCAAACGCTCAGGCGATACTCGCGAGTAAGGTCAATCTCCAAGGAAGACACCCGTGGCTTGTGTCCGTCAAGCGCGAAGCGTCAAGCGGGCAGACCTGGCGCCGATCGGGTTTCACCCGTTGAACGACCCAGCGACATGCCCTGCCGAGGGTGACGGGTCACTCCACACTGCCGAAGTATCGTCCTGCCCCGAATGCGGCTCCTCTCGGGTTCGGCGGATTACATGCAGCGCCATCGGTGAGGTCGCAAACTTGAGCTCATGCGTGCCGTTGAAGGTCGAGATCTTTCACTGCGATGAATGCGACTTCGCTCAATTCATTGGTCCCTTGACGCCGAGCCGGCCAGTATAGGGGGAAGTCAGGGGCGTCCATTTCCGCCAGGGCGCGGACGGTGCTCCGGTCCATGACCGTCGCGATGCTCAAGTCGTTTGTAAACCGTGCGCCGGCCGATGCCGAGAACCTTCGCAGCGCGGGTCTTGTCTTTGACGCTCTCAACCGTCCGCCAGACCAACTCATCCACCACATCATCCACCCTGTCGCCGACTTGAACGACGAACGAACTATCCGCCCCCGCCACGCCTCTGATGTGCGGCGGCAGGTCGTTGACCGTAAGTGTCGCCGAATCGCAGCGAAGCGCCGCGCCCTCGATGACGTGCAGCAGCTCGCGAATGTTGCCGGGCCATCGATAGCGCGCCAATGCGGTGATGCACTGGTCATCGACGCCCCCGATCCACCTGCCCAGCTTTTCGTTCGTCTTGCGCAGGAACTCCTCAATCAGAAGCGGCAAGTCCTCGATCCGGTCTCTCAGTGGCGGGAGGTGAATCAGGCAGACGTACAGGCGATGGAACAAGTCCTCCCGAAGGCGCTTCGCCCGAACCTCGCGTTCAAGGTTCTGATTCGAGGCCGCCAGGACGCGGGCATTCGTCGCAACCGGTTTCGTCCCTCCGACGGGCAAAACCCTTCCGTCTTCGAGCACCCGGAGCAGCTTGGCCTGCGTTTCGCATGGCATCTCCGTGAATTCATCAAGGAAAAGCGTTCCGCCATCAGCGGACTCGAACAGTCCTGGCTTGCGGCGATCCGCGCCGGTGAACGCGCCCCTCTCATGACCGAACAGTTCACTCTCGATCAGCGTGGGCGTCAGAGCAGCGCAGTTGACAGCAAGGAATGCCGCGTCCTTGCGCCGCGAAAGCCCGTGGATCAGCCTCGCGGCTTCTTCTTTACCGGTTCCGCTTTCGCCGGTGATCAGAACGGGAAAATCGGACGGAGCGACGCGCTCGATCCAATTCATGATTCGGCGCATCGGAACAGACTGGCCAATCATGACGAACTCCTCTGGCGAGTTTTGCTGACACCGCTTCCCCGCCGCTTTCCTGTGGATAAGTAGTTCGATCGGCCCTAATGCGTCAACCAAATTTGAGGTATTAAAACGCGAACGCGCCGTGTAGTCGGCGATCTAAATGGCTCGGAACAGCAAGTTTGAATTCGTCGGCCACTATTGCTGGCTCGACTTCGTGAACACGGAGTTCACGAAAACGGACGGCTTTGTCGATGTGCTGCGCGACACTGCGGATCTGGTTGAGTGGCTTCTCCAGGCGCACCTGATCGATCGAAATCAAGCGCATCGTGCCATGGAGTCGTGGGGTAGCGGCGAGGCGGCAGCCCGCGTTTTTCGAGATGCTCTGTTCCTACGGAAAGAGCTCCGTGTGATGGCGGAAAGACTCGCCAGTTGCCGACCCGCTCCACGCCGAACGATTGACGCGATCAACAGAACGATCAAGAAGCGCCCTGGTTGCGTGCTGCTCGCCCGGCGGTCAGGACACTTCGAGGAAAGAACGCGTCTCGATTTGCGGGAGCCCGATCAGCTGATGGTGCCGATCGCGCAGTCGGCAAGCGATCTCTTGTGCCACGGAGAATCCGCGCTCGTGAAGCGATGTGCGAATGCCGTGTGCCGCGCTTTTTTTTACGACACCTCGAAGAGTCACAACGGCCGCTGGTGCAGCCGCCGCTGCGGCAATCGCGTGCGGGTCGCGGCCCATTACCGCCGGAGCCGCTCCGGCGGCTAACGCTCAAGGCTAAGCACTTCCGCCCCAAGGCCCCCGCCATGCCGAATAGTCCAGAACCTCGATTTGCGAACCGAGAACATGCGTGTGGCTGTCAGCATTCGCGAGCGTCACTGAAATTGTTCGAGTGTGTGTGCTCAATTTGCGCACGCACAGTTCCCAACTCTCGCGGTTGAGACTAATTGTCCTCACCTCGCACTCAGGCCAATGTCGTAGCGGTCAAGGTTCATCACCTTGGCCCACGCAGCCGCGAAGTCCTTCACAAACTTCTCCTTCGCGTCGTCACACGCATAGACTTCCGCGAGTGCCCGGAGCTCCGAGTTCGAGCCGAAGATGAGGTCAACACGGGTGCCGGTCCACTTGATTTTGCCCGTCGCACGATCGCGCCCCTCGTACACGCCTTCGGTAGAGGAGGGCTGCCATTGCGTACCCATGTCTAGCAAGTTAATGAAGAAATCATTGGTCAGGGTCTCAGGCCGGTTGGTAAAGACGCCGTGTTTGGTCTGCTCGAAGTTCGCATTCAAGGCGCGCATGCCGCCGACCAAAACCGTCATCTCGGGGGCAGTTAGCGTCAGCAACTGCGCCCGATCCACCAGCAGCGCCTCCGGAAGCCGTTGGTGTCCGTTACGAAGGTAGTTGATGAACCCGTCCGCGGCCGGCTCGAGTACCGCGAACGATTCCACATCGGTCCATTCCTGCGAAGCATCCGTGCGTCCCGGTGAGAAGTGAACCTTGACGTCGTGCCCGGCCTTTTTCGCAGCTTCTTCGACCGCTGCGCAGCCGCCCAGAGCGATCAGGTCAGCAAGCGAGACCTTCTTCTTCCCGCCGGACTGCGAGCTGTTAAAATCCTTTTGGATTGCTTCCAGCTTCTGCAAGGGCTTTGCGAGTGCGGCTGGCTCGTTCACTTCCCAGTCCTTTTGCGGCGCAAGGCGAATGCGCGCCCCGTTCGCCCCACCACGCTTGTCGGTGCCGCGGAACGTCGCCGCCGCCGCCCAGGCAGTCCTAACCAGTTGGGAGATCGACAGTCCGGATTCGAGGATTTTGCCCTTCAGAGCGGCAATGTCCCGCTCCCCAATCAATTCATGATCCACTGGTGGAACAGGGTCTTGGAACAACTGGGGCTCCTTGGGAACGAGCGGGCCAAGGTATCGCGAGATAGGCCCCATGTCGCGGTGCGTCAGCTTGAACCACGCCTTGGCGAACGCATCCACGAACTCCGCCGGATGCTCGAGGAAGCGCTTCGTGATCGGGCCATAGATCGGGTCCATCCTCAGTGAGAGGTCCGTCGTGAGCATCACCGGGCTATGCCGCTTCGACGGATCGTGGGCATCAGGGACGGCGTTCGCTGCGGCCCCGTTCTTGGGAACCCACTGGTACTTACCGGCCGGGCTCTTGGTGAGCTCCCATTCATAGACGTACAGATTTTCCAGAAAGTTGTTGTCCCACTTTGTTGGGTTGGTAGTCCAGGCGCCCTCCAAGCCGCTGGTGAAGGCGTCGGCGCCTTTGCCGCTGCCATAGCTGTTTTTCCAGCCCAGGCCCTGCTCCTCGATGGGGGCGGCCTCCGGTTCGCGGCCGATATAGCTTTCCGGAACGGCCCCGTGCGTTTTTCCGAAGGTGTGCCCGCCGGCAATCAGCGCCGCGGTCTCCACGTCATTCATCGCCATTCGGCGGAACGTCTCACGGATATCGTGTGCCGCAGCGAGTGGATCCGGCTTTCCCTGGGGGCCTTCCGGATTCACGTAAATCAGCCCCATTTGAACCGCGCCGAAAGGATTGTCCCACTGACCAGGTTTTTGGTAGCGGTCGTCGGCCAGCCATGTGTGCTCAGGCCCCCAGTAAGTCTCGTCTTCCTCCCAGACGTCCTCGCGCCCGCCGCCGAAACCAAAGGTCTTGAAGCCCATCGACTCCAATGCGACGTTGCCGGCGAGAATCATGAGGTCGCCCCAGGAGAGCTTCCGGCCATACTTCTGCTTTATCGGCCAGAGCAGCCGACGCGCCTTGTCGAGGCTCGCGTTGTCCGGCCAGCTACCGGTGGGCGCAAAACGTTGGTAGCCATGACCCGCCCCGCCGCGGCCGTCGCCGATGCGGTACGTACCTGCGGCGTGCCACGCCATACGAATGAACAACGGCCCATAGTGGCCATAATCGGCCGGCCACCATTCCTGCGAGTTCGTCATCAAGGCGCGGAGGTCCTTGATTACGGCATCCAGGTCGAGGCTCTTGAATTCTTCAGCATAATTGAACTCCTTGCCCATAGGATCTGACAGTGGGGAGTTCTGGCGCAGGACTCTCAGGTCTAGCTTATTGGGCCACCAGTCCCGATTCGTCGGGCCAGTGTGTCGGCGGCCCGATACCGGGCACTGGCTTTCAGTCGACAAGTTTTGCTCCTGATTATCCGCCATGTGCTTGCCCTCCTGATTTTCCAAGAGAATTGCCTGTCTGCTTCCTTTCTCTGTTAGTCCCGACTTTTCTCCTCACACTCGTCCATGGGCCTCAGATTGGCCTATGGGTCGCAGGTGCTCCGCAACCCGATGTTGGCCGCCGTTCGCACTCCGCCAAGCGGCCCGGCCTCAAGGCGCGAGATCCGAAGGCGAAAGCCCTATCTCCACCTTCGCAGGCTTACTACCAGTTTGTGGAGTCACTGCGATGCCTGTCTGAAACAAGATTGCGATGGCCTCACCCTTCACATGATCGGCAACCCGTATCAAACAGCACTCCCGACCGCCGGGCACCAAACCCTTGGCATTGATCCCGTGAGACCCAAGTGCTTGCAAGCAACGTCGAAGCTCGGTCAAGACATTGCTCCCTTCCGGTGGGGTGACCACGATTGTCGTCATGGTTTTCTCGCCTCCTCAAAGAGAATACGTACCCGCATGATGATTCGTGGAAGGCAACTTGGGATGGTGCGAGCAGGTGAGGGGAGCCGCAAAAGCGCGGCTCCCCGAGGTTTTCAGTTGGTCAACTTCACGGCGATTCGCAGCCGCCGTTCTACCGCCAATACCGGCGTTGCGAACAGACCTGTTCCCGACATCACGCGGCTCGATGTTCGATTTGCTTCTTCTCCTCAGTGCTGACCTCAATTGGGATTTTGCGGCCCACGAGTTCGGGTGATGCAGGCATCGTGAGCTCAAGCACGCCGTGCTGGTAGCTGGCTTTGATCTGACCGCTCTCCACACCCTTGGGCAAAGTCAGTGATCGTTCGAATCTGCCGTAGCTGACCTCTCGCATCTGAAAGTCCTGATTGCCGTCGTCGCTGCGGCGTTCGCGCGACGCCCGAATTGTCAACGTATCGCCGGCAACCGAGACATCGATGTCCTTGGGCTCAACGCCCGGTAAATCGAAGCGCATCACCCAATTGCCGTCCTTGATGAAAGACTCGACCGCAGGCCAAGTCGGCATCAAACCGCTCGAACTCCGATACCCGCCTTCGCCGAAGAAGCGGTCAAAGAGTTCGTCCATGTCCTTGCGGAAGCGATCCACGGACGGCCATCCTGAAAACCAAGGTTGAAGTTCACCCAGCATCAATTATCACCTCCTTCTGTTCCGTCTGGGCTGGCCCTCAATTGGCTCACGCCTTCCGATTGGAAAATTAATGCACGATCGACGCGATGCAACTGGGTTGAATCAGTGGGACCCACAGATAGCGTCGACTTGGTCGGCGCTCTATTAACGTCCGCGGATGCGAACTTCGCAGCGCTGTCTTTTGATCTCCCTGCCGCCGTCTGATCTAGGATTGCGAGGTTCGTTCTCGCAGGTTCGTAGTCGGGGTTATCAGCCAGCAAGGCTGCCCATTCTTCGTGGGCACGCTGGTAGTCGCCGCGCTCAGCCGACACTAGAGCGACGATGTTTCGGATGTCGGGATCTCGTGGGTCAAGCGCCAACGCGCTAAGGGCCTCCCGCTTGGCTTCGTTCAGCATTGCGAGTCTCTCGTAAGCAAGCGCGAGATCGTAGTGCGGTTCCGGACGCTGGGGTGCCTGGAGTACCGCTACCTTAAGCGCGTCGGTGGCGGTCTTGAAATTTCCTTGTTCGAACCGAGCGAGCCCGAGATTCAGGAAAAGCGTCCAGTCGGTCAGGCCGAGCTCGACTGCCCGTTGATACTCGTCGATCTCCTCTTGGTGCCGACCCATCATCCCGTAAGCGAAGCCGAGATGATAATGGGCCAGCGCGTTTTTTGGATCGCGCCCAATGACTTGCTTGTGTAGGCGGATCGCCGTTGGATAGTCTTCCGTTCCGAGCGAGAAGTCCGCCTGAACATCACATACTTCCTCGCCGGCTTCAGGCGAATGTTTGAAAGTGGGGTCTACAGTTGCGCCCGCCGAGATTAGCAGAACGAAGACTACTGTCAGAACCTGAAGCAGTAGGAATCTTTTGATTACCCCAGGCCGGGAGACCATTCGACACCCGGCACGTTCCTCACCTCCTTCAAATCGCGCATCGATTCTGCTTCACATAGCGCTAGATACATTCGCAAAACTGGCGCGGACCGCGCGCCCTGGCCTTGGCAGTCGGCCGGCATAAAGAGTTCCTGGTCTTGCCGACCCGCCGCAGGAAACGCGCGGACCCGCAAAAAAACTGTTAGCCGCCACCACGCGGACCGGCCAAAAACTAGGACTTGCTTGCGGTCGTTTCTCCCTGAGACTGGCCGCTTGGGGCGTCCTTTACAGTTACGCCCACTTGACTCGGGCGTCTTACCTTTGCCGCACTACCACGGCCCTTCTTTCCAACCCGCTTCGTACTCCGTTTCATAAGCCGCTTCCTTCTCTTCGACTAGGCCTTCTTCTCCTGCTTGCTCTTGCCGTGTTCGGCCTTGCCGCTTGTGTGATGTTTGACGGCGGTCTTCGCTTCGTTCTTACCTTGGTTCATTGTGCTGCTGGCGGCGGCCTTGTTCTTAGCAGGCGGTGAGGCGGCCGTACTATTTTGCGCCAGCGCCGGCGAAGCGATCGCCATCACGAATATCACCGCACTTATCAAAGACAGAAACCTTTTCATGATCAGATAAACCTCCTCTGATCTGAGCTTGCCTCAGTGAAGCAGGACCGCACCGAGACCCGCCGTTTCCAAAAACTTGGCGGACCATCAACTCGAGAAGCGGAACTCGTAATCTCCATCGAACGAACTTTCGCACCCAGGTCCCGGTCTTCATAGATACGATCCCGATAATCGATTCTTCGCCGCCTAGTAATCCATCGGCGGGGCAGCCGCCGGCGCGGGTTTTTTCTCCGGTTTCTCGGCGACAACACATTCCGTAGTTAGCAGCAGGCCGGCGACTGACGCGGCGTTCTGAAGAGCACTACGCACGACCTTGGTTGGGTCGATGATTCCGGCCTTCATCAGGTCCTCGAATTCCTCAGTTGCCGCGTTGAACCCATAGGCGCCCTTGTTGCTCCTGATCTTGTCGATCACAACGGAACCCTCATGGCCGGCATTCTGAGCGATCCATCGAGCAGGCTCGTCGAGAGCCTTGCGCACGATGTTGATGCCAAATTTCTCCTCCTCGTGGGCGCGCAGGCCTTCGAGCGCTGACGAGGCTCGGATGAGCGCTACGCCGCCGCCCGGCACCACTCCCTCTTCGACCGCGGCTCGGGTCGCGTGCAGCGCATCTTCGACGCGGGCTTTCTTCTCCTTCATCTCAACCTCGGTCGCCGCGCCAACCCGGATGACAGCGACACCGCCTACCAGCTTCGCCAGCCGCTCCTGGAGCTTCTCGCGATCATAATCCGACGTGGTTTCGTCGATCTGGGCTCGAATCTGCTTGATGCGGCCCTCGATATCGGCTTTCTTGCCGGCACCATCGACGATTGTCGTATTGTCCTTGTCAACGACGATTCGCTTCGCTTTTCCGAGGTCCTGGAGCGTCACATTTTCAAGTTTGACCCCCAGCTCCTCCGCGATGCACTTACCGCCGGTCAGGATGGCTATGTCCTCAAGCATCGCCTTGCGCCGATCGCCGAAGCCCGGCGCCTTTACCGCGACGCACTGCAGCGTGCCGCGGATTTTGTTGACGACCAGAGTCGCCAGCGCCTCGCCTTCAATGTCTTCAGCCACCAGCAGGAGCGGCTTTCCGGCTTTTGCTATGGACTCAAGGACCGGCAGCAGGTCTTTCATCACCGAGATTTTCTTTTCATGGATCAGGATGTAGGCATCTTCGAGCTTTGCCTCCATCCGTTCGGGGTCGGTGACGAAATATGGCGAGAGATAGCCGCGATCGAACTGCATCCCTTCGACGACTTCCAGCTGGGTCTCAAGGCTCTTCGCTTCCTCGACCGTGATGACCCCTTCCTTGCCGACCTTCTCCATCGCCTCGGCGATGATCTCGCCGATGGTCGAGTCGTTGTTCGCTGAGATCGTACCTACCTGTGCGATCTCCTTGCGATCCTTGGTCTGCTTGGAGAGCTCCTTCAGCTCGCCAACCACACTATCCACCGCCCGTTCGATGCCGCGCTTGAGGGTCATTGGATCGTGACCGGCCGCGACCATTTTCATGCCCTCGGTATAAATCGCGCGTCCCAGTACCGTGGCGGTGGTTGTGCCGTCTCCAGCGACGTCCGAGGTCTTGGAGGCCACCTCCTTGACCATCTGGGCGCCCATGTTTTCGAACTTGTCTTCGAGTTCGATTTCCTTAGCGACCGTGACCCCATCCTTGGTCACGGTGGGTGCACCAAAACTCTTCTCTAAAACGACGTTTCTCCCTTTGGGACCAAGCGTCACTGTGACGGCATCCGCCAGGACATTCACACCGTGCAGAACCTTTTCGCGAGCCTCCTCGGCAAACTTGACCATTTTCGCTGGCATGTTTTCAGCCTCCCTAGCTGAGCCTGTCTTTGGAGTTTGTATCAGCCCTCGAGTACGCCCAGGATGTCGCCTTCCCTAAGGATGAGATGCTCTTCGCCCTCGAGCTTGATTTCGCTTCCCGAGTACTTGCCGAACAGGATCTTGTCCCCGGCTTTGACCTCGGGCGCGATCAGCTTGCCGTCTTCGTGCTTGCCCTGCCCGACGGCAACCACTTTGCCCTCCTGAGGCTTTTCCTTTGCCGTATCGGGGATGATGATTCCGCCCTTAGTCTTCTCTTCCTCGGCGATTCGCTTGACCAGGACCCGATCTCCCAGCGGCCTGACTTTCATAGTTCGTTCCTCCTTATGCGTCCCAAAAAGCAAAAAAGCTGCGGGTGGCTAGCCTCAGCAGCTTTTTCCTGGCCTGGCCATGGCCGCTGCCACAGCTAACCCAATCCCTTTCTCTGATCGATTTCACTGCGCACGCCGACCCAATTTGTCAAGGGGTAGCCTCCCAAAAGACATCGCCGTCACAGTGAGAGGAGGCCTGCCCCAACGCAGGCGTCACGCCCGAAGCCCGCCGCATGCAACTGCCCCCAAGTTGAGAGTTTGGGAGGGTATGCGTGTACCTTGGTCTTGCAGTCGCCCGTTGCACGATTTCGATCTGTGATTACTCGTTAAATCAAAAAGCGACAAAGGAGGTGGACCTTCCGTGGCTAACGCTTTTTGTGCCTGGTCCCCGGCGCAGGGCTGGGAGCGGCTTCGCTCTGGAGTCCGACGGGCAGGTCAAGCTTTCGGACGACTTATCAGAGGCGGCGGACGCAGTCATAAGGATGGAGGGACCCAACGAGGCATATTCCGCCGCTTCAGGCGCGGCGCCGGTTAAGGGTTAACGTAGCCGCGCCAAGGGCTCCTTGGTTTCTCCCGGACCCTTTTTCAAGTTTGGTCCGGACGAGTGGGGGAATCGTTTGCAGCTCCCTCTCGGGCAGCCAGAGTCACGACGGCACCAATATGGTGGAAAACCAGATGTAAGATTTAGGGAAAATGCTGAACCACGATCGCCGCCGCCTCCGCATTGCGCAGGTGGCTCCTCTGTATGAAAGCGTGCCTCCCAAGCTTTACGGTGGCACCGAACGCGTCGTTGCTTATCTGACTGAAGAACTCATCCGGCGAGGACACGAAGTCACGCTCTTCGCCGCCGGCGATTCGACCGCCACTGCAACGATTGAGGCTACGCATCCGAAATCGCTCAGAGCTAGCGGAATGGTCTCCTGGGGGAGCAGTTTGCATCTGCCAATGCTCAGCGAAGTCTTCGACCACGCGGAGCGTTTCGATGTCATCCACTGCCACTTGGACTACTGGAGTTTCCCGTTCGCCCGTACGGTGACGACGCCAACCGTAACGACCCTCCACGGGCGCCTCGATATCGCAGAACTCTTGGACGTCTATCGCTACTACTCAGAGGCGTGTGTCGTCTCGATTAGCGACGCTCAGCGTGGGCCCCTGCCGGAACTCAACTGGGTCGGCACCGTACATCACGGCTTGCCGGCTGATCAGCTCACGTTTCATTCGGGTCGCGGAAAGTACCTTGCTTTCCTGGGCCGCATAGCGCCGGAGAAACGTCCTGACCTTGCTATCGAGATCGCCCGGCGCGCGGGAATTCCGCTCAAGATCGCCGCTAAGGTTGATGTCGCAGATCAGGAATATTTCGATAGTAAGATCCGCCCACTGCTCAAATCCGAAGGTGTCGACTTCATCGGCGAGATCGGGGAGCGTGAGAAGAGCGACTTCCTCGGGAACGCCATTGCCCTCCTGTTTCCGGTGGACTGGCCCGAACCTTTTGGTCTGGTGATGATCGAAGCCTTGGCCTGTGGCACGCCGGTGATCGCCCGGCCCTGCGGATCGGTTCCCGAGGTGCTGCGCCACGGGGTAACCGGACTCATGGCCTCAGGCGTTGATGATCTTGTGCAGGCTGTCCACGCAATCCCGTCTATCTCACGGCAGAGATGCCGGGCGGAATTCGAAGCTCGCTTCACCGCCAACGTGATGGCGGCAAACTACGAACGAATTTATTGCCAATTGATCGATGATCCTCGTACGCAAGCGCGGCACAATGGCGGCCGACCAGCGCGGAGAATGGGTGCGGAGGTGACTGAACGTGAACGATCGCAGCGCTGGCGACCGGACCTTGAGACTGCGTGACTCCGAACAGGAATCGCAAACCGTCATCAAGGTTGGCCGAGATTTCTATATCCACGCATCGTCGCTGACCTCGCGTCGCGCGACGCGTGTGCTCGTGAACGGCGAAAGCTTCGCGGTCTTCGAGGTCGGCGGCGACGTTCTGGAGACGCCCAACGAGCCGCTTGGATTTTTCCATCGCGACACTCGCTACCTGAGCCGCTTCGAATTGAGAATCGCCGGCGCGACTCCCTACTATCTGAACTCTTACGCCAGCCGGGAGAACGCTCAGTTACGGATCAACCTAAGCAATCCCGACCTCGGGTTCCAAGATGAGGAGATCGAACTGCCAAGGAACTCGATTCAGATCGAGCGAAACTGGGTGATCGCAGGCGCCGCGCTGTTTCACAAGCTCACCGTCAAAAACTATGCTCGCCTCCGGGTTGCGATCCCGCTCGATTTCGTGTTCGGCGTCGATTTCGCAGATCTCTTCGAAGTTCGGGGCTTCAAACGCGCTGATCAGAGACCGCATCCGGACCAGGAGGTGACCGACAATGTCGTGACGTTCCTGTACCGCGGGCGCGACGGGCTCCGCAGGTTCACCAGAATCATCTTCGACTCGCCGCCCGCCACGCTGGGGACCGAACGTGCGTCCTTCCGGTTCACTCTGAAACCGGACGAACAGCGGGAGCTTGAAGTTCGGATAGTCAGCGGATGCGAACAAGCTGACGCCGGCAGCCAAACGCCGATCCGGTTTGACGATGCGCTGGCGCAACGCCGGACCGAGATTGCCCGCCTCGACGCCGGCTGGGCCAGAATCAGCGTGAGCCACGAATCATTTGATTTGCTGCTTCAGCGTTCGGCCGCGGATCTAACCTCTATGATCCGGTTCACACCGGAGGGCACATTTCTGATGGCCGGCATTCCCTGGTTTGCAACTTTATTTGGGCGCGACAGCATTCTTACCGCCTTGTTCGCGTTGCCGTTCAATCCGGCGCTCGCTGTGGGCACCCTCAAAACCCTGGCCAGTCTGCAAGGCTCACAGGTCGATCAGCGGCGCGATGAGCAACCCGGAAAGATCGTGCATGAAATTCGTGCCGGCGAGCTGGCGGCTACGGGCGAGGTGCCGTTCGGCAGCTACTACGGCAGTGTCGACGCAACCCCACTATTTCTCTGGCTGCTTGGCCGCTACGTCGAGACCGCCGGCGATCTGGAACTGGCCGAGCAGTTGTGGGGCAATGCAGAGCGGGCGCTGGATTGGATCGAGCGGTGGGGCGACTGCGATGGCGACACCTACGTCGAATATCGGCGCGAAACGCCGCGCGGGTTGGCCAACCAGGGATGGAAGGATTCATTCGACGCCATCTCTCATGCCGACGGAAGCCTCGCACGGCTGCCGATCGCGCTGTGTGAAGTCCAAGGCTACGTGTATGCCGCTTACACTTCTATCGCGTGCGTCGCCACACGGCTCGGCCGCGACGAACTGGCGGCCAGGCTCAACCAGCGCGCGGCGGCACTGCGGTCGCGATTCTCACATGATTTCTGGCTCGAACCCGAGCGCACCGTCGCCCTCGCACTCGATGGCGACAAAAGGCCCTGCCGTGTTATGTCCTCGAATGCAGGTCACTGCCTCGCCACGGGTTTGCTCAACCGCGAACAGGCCGACGCCCTCGCCGAGCGCTTGATGAGCGAGGATATGTTCTCCGGCTGGGGAGTGAGAACTCTGAGTGCCCGCGAGCGGCGCTACAACCCCATGAGTTATCACAACGGGTCAGTCTGGCCGCACGATAATGCGCTCATCGCTGCCGGACTCACCCGTTATAAGAAACACCAGCACGCCATTCGGATTCTGGATGGCCTGTTGCAGGCTGCCACAAATTTCAAAACCGGAAGCCTACCAGAACTGTTCTGCGGATTCCCTCGCGACGAGCGGCTCGGTCCGGTTCCCTATCCGGTCGCTTGCCATCCACAGGCGTGGTCGGCCGCCAGCATCTTCATGATCGTACAGGCTATCCTCGGAATCGAGGCCAAAGGCTTCGAGCGCAAACTCGTGATCGACTCACCAGCGATGCCGGATTGGCTCGACTGGCTCAAAATCGAAAATCTCAAGGTGGGAGATGGCGCAGTTTCGCTCATTGTGCGGCGGGCCGCCGAGGGTCCTTCCATTGGCATAATCGAACGCACGGGCGATGTGACAGTCGAGGTGCTCAAGTGAGGCAAAGCCTTAACTTCATTTCGAGGATCAGCACCTCGACATCGAGTATCCCTCCGAGTTGACCCAGCGGCAGGGTCGGCACTGATCAGCCGGTCGCAAAAGCGTGACCTATGTCGTAGAGCAGTTCTTTACCGGACCGTCAAGAATCCGTCGAGAAATTTGTGGGAGACGACAACCAGGACCAGCCCTCTCTCAAGTTGCCGACGGACAACTCTGCGCTTAATTTTCCTTTCGAAAGAAGGATCCAGGCAAGGCCGGCTCACGAATACAGCAAAGGTACGCGAGTCGACTAAACACAATCGATAGTATAGAAGTGAGAATAGTACGAAACCAAGTCAACTGCCCCCACTGTGGCCTTCCAGCCGCTGAGTATATGACGAGCGATCATACCAACGAGTCAGCGACTCTGACGGTTAAGCATCAGGAAGACGGGCGGGTCTGCACCGGCAGGCTGTCCGCTCTTGACATCCACATTTTCGAGAACACGGCGACGGCCGAGCGAGAGCCAAGACGACATCGATGAGGCTGCGTCATTCTGGGCCACGCTCTGCGATCCTCAAAATTTCCGCCCGAAAGTTTGCGGTGATGGCTTCGCACTGTTGTTGAGGGGCTCTGCAACCGGGTACCTCAACGCGAATGCCTCTACGGGTCCGCCCTACCCGAGCTTCGCTCGGAGCCCACCGTGTCACCATCCCAGGACCACTTATGGCGTAAGCAGCCCGGCGCGTGCCCCCGGCCCCGAGCGCCCGTCGAACCAGTGCTCGGACGACTCCGCAAACGTCTCTAGGACCCGCTCGAATTCGTCGAACTTCCTTCTGATACGGTCCCATTGGCCGAACTTCTTACCGACGCGCTTCCACTCGACGAACTTCTTGTTCAAGCGGTCCCGCTCTCGAACTCGGGACCAGAGCTGAGATTCCGCCGACATTGATGTCATCTCCTTTCGGAGCCCAGTAGCCTCCAGAGGTAGAGCCCGCGCCAACCCGAATCTCAGGGTTCTGAAATTAAGCGGAGCGCAGGACTGTTCTCTCCCTCATGCCACGACTATCCTAACGTCGAGTAACAGATTACCTATTCCAAGCTTCTCCAGGTCGACTTCATACCGCGCTCCATCTCGAGAACCGGGTGGTATCTCAAGAACGATCCGCCCGCTCGATTCGACCATTCCTTGGCCATAGCAGACTGGACAAATCACCATCCACCCACTCACTCCGTCACAGCTGGGGCAGGTGACGAACGCCGGGACATTGAAGGGCACGCGGCAGCCGAAGCGCGCTTCGTCCACGTCCAGGATCGCCTCGACGCCAAGCCGGCGGTAGGGTCCGCCGCTCTTGCGCGGGTATCCAAAGAAGTTCAGACCAATCTGGTTCAGCAGTACGTCGATCGATGGCCGGAGCGTCAGAAAATCATCGGTAATGGTAACCAGGGTTTTTGGCCGCAACGGCTCCGCCGATAACGGCCGCCGCCGAATCGAAATCTCAACATCGTAGGAACGGCGCCGGACCGGATCGCTGAGAGTTTCATAGGCGTCGTGAACCTCACGGAAGCGTTCGGGATCCGGACGCTCACCCACGTCAGGATGCACCGCGAAAGCAATCCTACGATATGCCCGCTTGATCTCATCCAGCGCCGCTTGCGTCGAAACACCTAGAATTCTGTACAAGTCTCGCTTGGGCATGATGGTCACCCCGCGAGCGAGTTTTCGATCTTTCCCAGTCAGGCACTGCGGACTTCAATCTGTCGTGGCCTGGCTTTTTCCTTCTTGGGTAACTCCAGTTCAAGAACCCCATTTCGCAAAGTTGCACTGATTTTCGACTCGTCAATGTCCTCGTTCAAGGAGAACTCGCGATAGTAGTTGCCGACGTTGTATTCCGTGTACATCGGCCTCAGTCCGGCGTACATGTCGGTCGCGACTTGGCCGACAATCGTCAGAACGCCATCCTTGAGGGTGACGTTGACATCCTTTTCCTTGACCCCCGGCATGTCCGCCCAGAGCTTGAGCGAATCATCAAACTCGTAGATGTTCACGTCCGGCACGTAGTAGCGGCCCGGTCGAGTCTGCTCCTGTGGCTTCGCGAGCTGCTGCTTTTCCTTGGTCGCGATTTCCCTGGTCTCTTTTTCTGCCATGATCCTTCACCTCCCTCACGCGGTCTGCACCGTGATCTGCCGCGGCCTGGCGTGCTCCGCCCTTGGTACGCGAACGATCAGGAGTCCCGCCTCGTAACGGGCCTCCGCCTTCCCGGCCTCGTAATCCTCTGGCAATTGAATCGAGCGGGAAAACTTGCCCTCGTTTAGCTCGCGGCGATGATACCCCCGCCCATCACCGTCCGGCTCAAACTCCCGCTCGCCGCTGATTGTGAGCGTTCGTCCGGCACCCGTGACGCTAAGCTTGGCGGTGTCGAGTCCGGGGATCTCTGCAACGATCAAGGCGCCCTCCGGAGAATCGAAAATGTTGACCGGCGGGTAGGCGCCGAAGCCGGACGGGCCCATCGCGAACGCCGGGTTGCGCATGAACCGTTCAAGCTCGTCCTGCAGGCCCAGCAAAGCACCAAACGGGTCTGTGTCCGCATCAAATCTCAACAAAGCCATAGCGCTAGACCTCCTTTCTTAGACCTTGCGACGTCCTCTTCGCTGGAAGACCGTGCCTAACCAGGCTTCTGAGTCGCCGGAGCGTAAACCCCGAAGGCTCTGGTTTGCCGCAAGGTCCTCTTCTGAATTTTTGAATAATCATCCTTCCCGAGTTGGCAAGAGCCGCGACGTCCCCAATGCCTTGGCCGAATGGCCCCTCGGCTTGTTTCGACCGCAGCCGTGTCCGAAATGTATAGAGGTCGGGATGCGGATCAACGAATGGCTCGGTCATTTCCGCGAATGACATTGAAAGGGCTAGAGCGTGTGTGCAGATTTTGCACATGCACACCTCGTCCCTTCCCTGACCCTGCTTCTTAGCAACGGCTCCGTTCTTTGCTTTCTGAGGACGTCCGAGGACACCAAACGGCATTCGCGTTGCAGGTTCATGAGCTCCCAAAAAACGGTGCGGTGGTGGGGCGCGGGCGGTTCCCTCATTTCGACGAGGAGGCGTCGTCTAATGTCCGAGCTCCAGAATCCCGAAACCAGCCAGGCCGAGGAGACGTTGCTGCTCGCTGGCTACCTTAAACCGAAAGACCTCGCTAAGGCGCTTGAGGTTTCTGAGCGCACGATCGCGCGCTGGCATCACTTACGGGAAGGCCCGCCGCGCGTCGAGATCGGGCGGAAGGTCTATTACCGCCAGGAATCAGTAATAGCGTGGATCGCGTCTTGTGAGCGTCCCGAGCCGCGCGCCGGCCGCGCGAGGCGATCACGACCCCGCGCAATAGGCTCGTCACGCCTCGCGATCGCTGCGGAGCGGAACGACCTCAGCACGCTTCCGGGATCTAGCAGCGGCGACAATTGAAGCGAAGCGATTTGTCGCCTGACGCAGAGGATCGTCCGCGAGGTGCGCATAGCGCGCCGTGGTCTGCGGCTGAGTATGCCCGAGCAGCCGACCGACGATCGGCAGCGACATCCCCGACGAGACCAGGTGGCTCGCGTAGGTGTGCCGCAGATCATGGAGTCGCACGTTCTCGATCTTTGCCTGCTTGCAGAGCTTCGCCCACGCCCACTTGATCTCGTTGAGGGGTTGTTCTGACACGTCGCCAGGGAAAAGGTTCGCGTTACGGTCGGCCTTTTCTTTCATTGAGGCGAGGAGCTGAAGGGCAGGCGCGCTCAGCGGAACGTGCTCCGTCCGCTTTTGCTTTGTGTGATGACTGGGCTTTGTCCAAACGCCGAGCTCGAGATTGAAGTCTTCCCATCGCGCAGTAAGCGCTTCGCTCTTTCGCGCACCGGTCAGCAGCATCAGCCTGATCGCGTTCGCGACCGATTGGTTCGAGTACTGGTCGAGCGCGTCGCACAGCCGCTCGATCTCTCGCGTGGACAGCCAACGCTCGCGCTTCTCTTCGCAGAACTTCGGAACTCCCTCGCACGGATTATCGTCGCGCCACTCCCATGCCTTCGCGAGGTTCATCATCTTGCTGAGTAGCGCTCGCACTCGATTGGCCTGATATGGCGCATCTTTGACAGAATTGTGGAGCTCTTCGACATCCCGCCGCGTCAGGTCGGCGACCTTGATGCGCCCGATCTTCGGCAGGATATGCTTGCTGGCCATTCCTTCGGCCGAACGGATCGTGTTCGGCCTGAGATGAATCTTGGCATGGCGCTCGATGTAGTCGTTGTACAAGTCGGCGATTGTCGGGGCGGCGCGCTCGTTCTGCTTGCGTTCCATCGGGTCGCCGCCCTGCCTGATAATGTCGCGAAGCGCCAGGGCTTCTTCGCGCGCGGCAGTCGCGTTCAGTTCCGGGTACCGACCGATCGTGTAGCGACGCTCGCGTCCTCGCGCGTAGTAATTGAGTACAAAAGACACAACGCCGGCCGCCGTGATCCGAGCCCCGAAACCGACGATATCCGCGTCGTAATAAACGCGATTTCCTGCCTTCGGCGGTTCCAGAGACTTGATAAATCGTTCAGTAATCCGCTGCCCCATCGTCCTCCTCCATGTCCGTACAAGAACGCACTTCTTAAGCAAAACCCGCTTCCCATCGGGATTTCTGTGTCCGTGCTGTGTCCGTATGAGAACGGATTTCGATGACATTGATGATCAGCGAAAATCAGCAGGCTGTCAATGAATGTCCTTCTCTGACAGGCAATTTCATCCACAGAGCGTCGCTCTGTGTCCGTACCGTGTCCGTATTTTAGGGGTTAGAGCTGATTCGTAATCAGCAGGTCGTCGGTTCGAATCCGACGGGTGGCTCCAGACAAATCAAGGGTTTTTCCCGCTCCAGCCTCCCGAAAATCCTCTGCGGTGCCTAATGGGTGCCTATACCGATAAAAGTAGGGCTCCTCCGAATGTCAGGAACGGCCCGGCTAAGGCTTCGTCGCATCCCAACGCCCGCCCCCTCGCCTGCAAAGCCGGAAAGTCCGTCGGTACAAAAAAGGACACTGGACGCTCCATGATTCACGGCGCGGCCTTGCTCCAGGCCCCGGCTCCTTCTTTGAGATCAGCTGTGCTTACAGCTAGTTTCCTTAGCCCTATCGGCAAATTGTAATCAAGTCAAAGTCGCTGCTTCTGCACTTTCACCATTCGGTGAAGAGGCCTTTCTCGGTGAAACCGGCAGCCGTTCTGGCTCTTCTGAATTTCGTGCAGTGTCACGACTCCACTCGTGCGCGGGGCCGACGCGCAACTTTAACAGTTGCAGCAGTGCGCCCTCTGACCCGGCGCTCATACCGCGCCCGCTCGCGCTCAGCACGTTCCTTCCCGTGGCTCTTTCGGTAAACGCGACTCGCTATCTTGTTGGCGCAGCCGTGACTGCAATATTTCTGATTTTTCCGCTCCGCCAAAAATACCCTCAAGCACTCTGGCTCCTCGCACCGCTGGATTCTGAGGGCGGCCTCAACATCCTCATAGAGATCGTCCAGCGCCACGCGTAGGACAGCATCTTCGAGATTCGCATCCCGAGAGCTCAAAGCTCTTCCGCCCTCTGAGCCTAACTTTCCGGCGTCGAGGATTACGCTACCGCCCGAGTAATCCGCGCGGAAAGATTTCCGGTCTGCAACTGCGCCAAGCAGCCCAGCCACTCGATCAATCATGGATTGGAGCCGAGCAGGTTTCTTCTCCAAGTCGGTCACCTGCGCGTTGAGGGGTTCGTCAGGTTCGAGGTCGAGCCACTGTCGTAACTCGTAAATCAGGTTCGGAAGGTCGCCGGGGCGCCCCTTAGCCAGTGAGGCAGCGTCGACGCGAGAGAGCTCGACCAGCCACGGCAGGACCCGCTCTTTCTTCATACCTTCTGGACGTTCACCGGTTGGAGCGTCACCCGGCGCCTTCGGTTTTGGTGACATGCTCATTTGTAAGCAACCATATCAAATGCTCTTGCCGGTCACAAATGCTCTCAGAGGATGAATCATGTCTGGCCATACAATTCCTCCGTTCGGATATTGCCAAATGGCTCGGGCGCCGTAAGATGAGGATCGAGAACGGAGGCAAACATGAAACCCATGCTCGTGATTCTTGTGGGAATGGTTCTGGCAGCGCCGACGCTGGCGCGGGCCCAATATTGGGGTCGAGAAAGCGGTTACACAATCATCAAGCCCGGCGAGCCGCCAACCTTCGTGAACCCAAATTTCAACGGCGGGTACACCGCGATTACGCCGGGCGAGCCGCCTACTTTCATCAACCGTAGCTTCAGCGGCGGTTACACACTCATTACGCCCGGCGAACCGCCCACGTTCATAACTCCCACGGTCCCTTCGGCTCCGCGCGTGCCGAAGTTTGGCGAAGGCGACGATGACGATAACTGAGCGTTTCGTCGGTTCAGAACCTGCGTGTGGCAGCGACGTGAGGAGCTTATGACTGAGCCAACGGTCATTTGTCCAAACTGCAAGGCCGAGATTCGGCTGACGGATTCACTTGCGGCGCCTCTGGTTGAGGCGACTCGCAAAGAGTACGAGAGGCGCCTCGGCCAAAAGGATACTGAAATCGCCAAGCGCGAGTCGGCGCTGCGTGAGCGAGAAGCGGAGCTTCTCAAGGCCCAGGAATCGATCGAGGACCGGGTAGCAGAGAGGCTGAAAGCGCAGCGCGATAAGATCGCGGCCGATGAAGCGCGCAAAGCGAAGCAGGCGCTCGCGATCGATCTGGAGCAAAAAAGCAAGGAGATCGCGTCCCTTCAGGATTGTCTGAAGCAGCGCGATGAGAGGCTCAAGGAAGCGCAGAAGGCACAGACTGATCTTTTGCGCAAACAACGCGAATTAGACGACGCCAAGCGCGAGCTCGACCTGAATGTTGAGAAGCGGGTACAGGGGGAATTGTCCGCTATCCGCGAGAAGGCTCGAAAAGAGGCCGAAGAGGAGTCGCGGCTCAAGGTTGCGGAGAGAGACCACACAATCGCCTCGATGCAGAAACAGATCGACGAACTGAAGCGGAGGGCCGAACAGGGCTCTCAACAACTGCAAGGCGAAGTCCAGGAGCTTGAACTCGAAGCAATCCTGAGCGCGCGGTTCCCTAGCGATACGATCGAGCCCGTGCCGAAGGGCGACCACGGTGGGGACGTCCTGCACCTGGTTGTCGGGCCGCTCGGCCAGTTGTGTGGCACGATTCTTTGGGAATCGAAGCGGACGAAAAATTGGAGCGATAGCTGGCTCGCAAAACTTCGCGACGATCAACGCGCGGCCAGAGCCGAAATCGCCATCATTGTCAGCCAGGCCCTGCCTAAAGAAATCGATACCTTCGACCTCAAAGAAGGCATCTGGGTCGCGCATCCTCGCGTCGCCATTCCGGTTGCAATCAGCCTTCGGCAATCTCTGATTGAGCTTGCGATGGCCCGCCAAGCGTTGGACGGCCAGCAAACCAAGATGGAAATCGTGTACCAATATCTGACCGGCCCGCGGTTCCGGCAGCGCGTGCAAGCCATCGTGGAGGCGTTTTCCTCGATGCACGATGATCTCGCTAGCGAGAAGAAGGCCATCACGAAGCAATGGGCGAAGCGCGAGGAGCAGATCGAGCGCGTGATGCAGGCCACGGTCGGCATGTATGGCGATCTGCAAGGAATCGCGGGCAAGACGCTTCAAGAAATCGAAGGACTCGAAGTAGCAGCTCTTGAGGGCCCCGAGCACGAAGAAATTCTGAGAGCTCCTCTGGAAGAAGAGCCATGAACAGCCCAAAGCTTTTTCGGTCGATTCCGGATGATTTGGTGGTCCGGCTGAATATTTTGCCGCAAAAGGAACAGCGGTACGACACAGAGGGCGACTGGTTGTGGGCGGGCAGTACCTTGGAGGTCCGAATAAGTCGTGAGGTAGGCGACGACGATCCGCGCTACGGCCTGCTCATGTTTGTTCACGAACTCGTCGAAGCCCTGCTCTGCCGGAGCACGGGCGTGACCGCTGCCCAAGTCGACGCCTTCGACATGCTCCATCAATGGGACGGCGAACCCGGCGAAGTTCCATGCGCTCCTTACCACCACCAGCACATGGCCGCCCAAGCGGCGGAGCGTGCGTTAGCCGAGGAACTGGGCCTCGACTGGGAGAAGTATCTGGGAAAATAGGCGCGGCGCACTCGGGCATCGCGATCGCGCTCTGGAGATCAATTCGAAATCGGAAAATATCGAACTCTGGAACGAGGAGACAGACAATGAGAGACGGCTTGTACAGGGTCCAATTTCACACTCAACTTGGCACCGGAGGTGGCGTGGTTTTCCTCGAAGCAGGCAAGCTTCGAGGCGGCGATTCCCGCAACTTTTATGTTGGCACTTACGCCCAAAGCGGAAACCGCGTCACCGCTCAGGTAACCACCGACAAGCACACCGACGTATCGGGTCTGGCTTCGGTTTTCGGAGCTGATCCTGCGCACGTCAGCCTTGCAGGAACAGCCAACGGCGATTTCGCAGAAATGGCAGGCAAGGCAACCGAAAGGCCCGATATCAGTTTTCGGGCAACTCTAAAAAGGATCGCTGACTGAGCGCCCACGGGCGCGCGTCTGTTTGATATAATCTTTAAGATGTCCCTTCCTTCAGCCGTTGTTGACTTCAAGGATCGCGCTGCACTTTTAGAGTTCGCGCAGGAATGGGATCTGGTACCGGCCCATTCAGCTCGCCACAACTACCACCGCGAGCGGTGGATCGTAAGCAGATATCTGCTCACGCTGTCGGATGGGGGCAGGATCTCATTCCCAGTGCGTCTTGAGCACCTGGGGCTGATCCAGTCTGGCGCGGCCCCCGACTTTCGGCTCACACTCGCAGACGGTACCACGGTCGGTATCGAAGTTACCGAAGCCACCACCAGCAAACTCCACCAGCGATTTGCGGCGAACGAGCAGCGCTGGATGTGCTCTGACCAGGAGGCCGTGGCTGAAGGTCTCGACCCCACCTCTCCCGGATGGTCGGGTGACTCACATGTGAGGGAATGGGCGGCTCTCGTGTTTGAGTTCATCAGCCGCAAGACTCAACAGCTGTCCAAGGGTCATTTCCAAGTAGCTGCGCATCAAGATCTCGCGGTTTACGCAGACACGCCAGCGCCACTTATTGACTTGAACGCGGCCCTGGCTGCGCTGCTCGACCTGATGGCAGGCGCCAAGACGGACGACACTCGATTCCGTTACGTCTCGATTATTACGACAACCAACAAACTCGTTTTCGATTTACTCGGGGAGCGTGTGGAGCTCTCGATGCCGACGGTTAGCAATCCCTTTTACGACTTCGCTTGGAACCTCAGGGAGATAAGCAACGAGGTCATAGGCTTACTCTGCAACCGGTACATCTTCCGTACGCACCAGGAAATCGTGCGGCGAAACTCCCGTCTACAGGGCAGTCCCCGCGGGCGCTTCAGTGATTGGATTCAGACGATCTACGCGACAGCCAACGCGGTAGCGGTTCGCAGGCTGGCTGGCGATTACGAGAGTAACGACGTGAATCTGAGGAAATTGCTGGACGCCATCATCCGAGAACCGAAGTTCTTTTGGACGCGCTTTGAACGATTTTTCCCGGACGATGCGGGAGTTGCGAGAGCGGCCATCGCACGTGTTTCAGGAAGGCCAGAGGACGGCTGGCAATCCGAAGCTGTTCGGCGACTGGTCGGGCACGATCGCACGCTGCTGATCAACGCGGCCCAGAAGGCGAACGAGTTCGCGAGCAAGCGGGCCGCACATAACAATACGGCTGCGCAAGTGCGCACGAAGTTTCGCGATCTCGATCAGGCCATAGACAGTATTAAAGACCTCGCCGAGAAATATTTCCTCCTCATCTATGAGGAACGTCGCGATCTGCTCCAGGAAACGGTGAGCCGCAAAATTCCCAAGGGCTGGGATGCGATATTCCTGGAGCCTTGGACCAGTGAAGATGTTCTTGCGGAAAAGCTCGGCGAACTGGAGCCACCGATGTTCCCAGCAGACAAAAACCACTAGATGAGTCTCAACGACTTTGCTTCCACCCGACCAGTATACCTGAAGGGCGACCCCCGCTTTGAGCGCTCACAGTGAAAGAGCCGGAATTTTAATCTATCGGCGTTTCCCGCATCTGCTCGCAGGGGATCGCAGGAGGTAGCCCTCTTGTGACGCTTTGCGTTTAACATGGATGGCTTTTCGCTCCATATTCAACGCAGCGCTTAATATGGACGCGCCGGCTCCGAGATCAAATGCAGCGTTTAGTCAGGCCCACAGCGGTAGCTGCAACAAATCCGCGCGCTTAAGGGCGTTGTTGCGATGAAGCGATGCCGTTCCGCTTCAGCCGGAGATCAGGCTTCGAATCCGTGTCGAGGAAGTCGACGTACCGCGCAGCGTCAGTTGGGAGCCAATGCGCGTACCAGCGTAGCGTCGTGTTCGGACTGGCGTGACCGAGCTGCGAGGCGACGTAGGTGATCGGTGCTCCCTTGCTCAACAGTAGTGTCGCGAACGTGTGGCGCAAATCGTAAACCCGATGATCTGAAATCGAGCTGAGGCGCATCAAGCGCTGGAAGTGTTTGCGAACCCGGCTATCATCCAACGGCTGTCCGCGGCGGTTATGGAAGACCCATTCCGGTGGCTCGTTGCCATCGGCCTTCGCCCTTGCGCTCGCGTGGTCAGACGACCGCTCGGCCAGCACCTCTGACAGCTCCTGACTCATATCCACGTACCGAGTGGCGCTGGTTTTTGTGTCCTCGATCTCGCCCACCTCGGACAGTGAATGCGCCACTGTCAGTTTCCGATTCTCCAAATCCACATCGGTCCACTTAAGCGCTCTGGCTTCTCAGGGCCGAAGCCCAGCGCGCGCATCGCCGAGCACTTGGCCCGGTATATCGCGGGACCGCAATTCAAAAATCCGATCACGGACGTGATCCAGACTTCTTCTCAACTTCAGGACATGGTCAAGGAGGAGGTGAACGGCCATTTTCGAACCTGGCGGCGGCGCTGGGAACAATACCAGCGGATTCACTGGGACGGTTCAGTGGTTCAGGAGAGCGTGCGGCGGGCACTGAGCGGCAAACAGCCGCTGGACGTCATCCGGCGCAAGAGGCTGCCTCCGCCGTTTCCAGTAGCTACGGTTTGAAACGCCATCGCTCGCGCGACCTACGCGTTCGGCCCCCGCACCTGACGGTAGGCGAATCGTAAAGCAATCAGCCCGCCTCGAATTAGTATGAAGCAGGCCAGGCCGTGCCGTTAGATGCGCGGTCGGGCCGCTCGTCATACCGGTTTCCGGCCGCCTAAGAGCGGAAAGCCGCCGAATTCCACCGACGACAGCGTGAGCAAACCGCCTGGCTGTTCGGGCGACCAACATCGCGCAGCCTCCCGAGCAGCAAATCAAGGCGATGGCTCCGGGCGCGCATTTCGTCGCGTGTTGGTATGGGACGCGGTCTGTTTCCGGCCGTTGGGCACCGCGATGACCGGATTGGCCGCGTGTACTCATCCCGCTCAGGGTCAGGTTTATGTATCACCATATGCCGCTTCGCAATCGCTCTCTTTAACCGGAAAGTGATTCGAGCAGCTCCAAAATTGCGGCGGGGCGCGACCCAGCCTTTGGGTCGCGCCCCGCGCGGTTTAGAAGCGAAAACGGAACTACCGTTCGCTAATCACAGAGACAGGCTCGGAGCGGAAGAAGTCAGGAACGAGATAGGCTAGCACGCCGTCGTGTCCACCGTCGGTAATGAAGACTTCCCCGTCCTTGGGATCGACAGCGATACCGCCCAGGTCGATATACTCGGCGGTTACGCCGTGGATCGTGTATAGCGGCGGCACATCGCCCTTTTGCTTCTCGTCCCATACGCCGATAAATCCGCTCGAGCCACCGACTACCAAAATGTCGGGAGGCGGACCGGTGCAGCCCTTGCGCGGCGCAAAGCCGCCCGCATTGTAGGAAGGAATCCAGTTACGGTTGCTGACGTTGACAAAGATTCTCCCGTTGGCGATCACCAGGTTGCCCGCCAACTTGATACCGGTGTGGGGGCCGGCAATTACCGCCCGCGGTGGGGTGTCGCCAGTGGCCGTGCGATCGAAGATCAGCAAACCGCCATAAGGCCAGTTGGGGTCAACTCCGTGGGTGTGGGTGGAGACTACAATCAAATTGCTCTGTGGATCTTCACCCAGGCCGAAGGCTCCGCTGTATCGCGAGCTTGCGACCCCCAGCAGCGTGTGCGGCCCGCTCAATACTCGGCTTGGCGCGACGTTGCCCTGGGCGTCGATCGGGAAGGTCGAGACCGTATGGGTGGTGTTGTCGATCGTCGTGATTTCGCGATGGGGGTCGTCCACCGTCAGCGCCCAGGGCGCGACCAGCCGGGTCTTGGGCCCCTGGATAATGCGAATAGGCGGGACGTTGCCGCTCGCATCGCCCCGATAAACCGTAATCGCGCCGGCCGAGGCCGAGCTGGTGAAGATCTCATCGCGCGCCAGCGAATAGCCAATACCGTGGCCGGTCTTGGTCAACTTGGTGTTTTGTCCGTGGATCACCCGAACTGGTGCCGCTGCGCCGCTCGCCATCCTGGCGAAGATCCCGATACGGGAGTCGGTGTTTCAATTCTTGACCAGCAGTTCGTCGCGGCGCGGGTCGTAAGTGAGGTTATAGGGCAGGCTGACGCCGACCACCGCGCTGCCTGCCGGGGCGCTGCGGATGATACGCGTGGGCGAAGCGTCGCCCTCGGCGGTGCGCGGAAAGGCCATCGCCTTGTGGCCGTAGTTGGCGACCCAGATTTCGTCGTGGATTACGTCGAAGGCCACGCCGGTCGGGGTGATGATGCCGGTATGGGGACCGCTCAAAACCCTGATCGGCGCTACGTTGCCCGAAGCCGTGCGCTTGAAGATCAAAACGGAATTCCCGCCCAGATTGGCCACCGCAAGCTCGTTGTGCACGGGATCGACCGCGACCTGAAAGGGCCAGTTGAGCTGAGTATTCGACCCTTGGATTACTCGCTTCGGACGCGCATCGTTCTTGGCCCCGTCGTCGAAGGTGACGACCGAGGGAGGCAGGTAGCGGCCGCCACCCGTGTAATCGGCATCCCAGTAGCCGGGATTCCAATTGCCGTCGTTGGCGATCGTGATCTCGTGATGGACGTCATCCCAATAAAGGCCTCGCGGATCGGCGATTTGGGTGTGGATACCGCGGATTTCGCGCAAGGGTGGCTCGGCGCCGGTCGCGTTCAGCCGAAAAATCATGATGATGCCAAGGTCTTCTTCGGCCAGAGCCTTCTGTTGCAGGCGCTGGCTTAGACCCAGACCCGAGCCGCCCACGTGAATGGCCAGGGTGCTGGCGGGATAGTTGCCGTTGGCGCCGTAAGGGAAGCTGCCCAGCGTCTCGGCGATATCGTTGTCGCTGAAGTAAATCCGGCGCGCTTCCGGGTCTAGAGCCACGCCCAGGGGTGAATCGATATGAGTGGCCTCGCCCTTGAGGCGCGCCAGGTAGGGGGTGATTCCCGCCCGATTCACGCCGGTCTTGTTGATGTCATAAACCAGCAGGCTGGCCGAGCTGTTGTCGGAGATCACCGCCATGTGGTTTTTCGGATCGATCGCAATCTGGGCGAAGGTCGGGTAGGGATCGTAAACCATGCGGCAGGGCGCAATCGACCCTCCGCCCGCCTGGGCGAAGACCGCATCGAGGTTGAACTTGGAAGCCTGGCCGTGGTTCGAATGCGTGGCCGCGGCGCCCGCGTCGCCGGTCACAGTCAGAGTTAAAGCCGATATGACCAGGGTGAGGAAGACCAAAGATCTTATGCCACGCGCGTAGTTCATTGCTCCTCCGCGTAGAACCGAAAAGTCGGGCCCGACTGGGAAATTGCATTAGTTCAGCCGGGCGCGGTTGTCAAACCGCGCTTAAGCTCGCGGTGATCCGAAGGCCTCGGCGCGATGGTCAATCCGCAGCTCGCGCTGAAGGGAGCTTAGCGGGCGGCGAAGGCCGGTAACGGCGTGCCTGGCCCTGGCGTCCTTCGCGATAACAAGGCTCGCCAAGCCCGAGATCCTTCGATTTCGCTCGCTTCCGCTCGCTTCGCTCGGAAACCCGTGATTTTTCGCGTCCAGGCCGCCGCGCCCGCTCCAATCGCGGCGGCTGTGAGTAATCATGCGGAGGACCGCGCGAGAGGTTTCGACACGGCTCGCGCTGCTCGCCGGCTCAACATGACAAAAAAAGGTTCATCGGCGCTCAGAACGGCGCGCTGCTCGCTGTGAAGCCATTTCCGGGACTCCACGCCAGCGTCTCGAATTAGAGATTCGCAAGGTTTGTTTTCGGCGAAAAGACGGCGCACCCTGATGGTACTTGATCCAATGAGCTTCAACCTCCAGGCCGGGCGGGGAGGGTGGGTCAGGGGTGGGAGGCGGGCGGCGGCGATATGGTCGTCTGCTGCCAGACTTCCGAGGGCAGCTCGGGATGTTGCCGGAGCCCGTCGCCGATCACGCATAGGACCGCGCTACCGCGACGGTCGACGTGATGGGCCATCGAAGTGCCGTGGAGCCGGTCGAGCAGGGATACGTAATCCGTCGCGAACTCCTGCGCGCTCGCGGGCCGATCGAATGCCACCAGCCAAATTACCGTGATTGAACCGCCCTGCTCGAGGATTACCATCCGGTCGCCAGCCCAGTGGCTGGCCAGATGCGCAAGCTGGGCGGCACTGCCGCCGAGATTTCGCTGCAGGACGATCCGAAGCCGCAGCTCGCCATAAGTGTTGGTATGGATCACGGCCGCCGAGGGCAGGAGTTTTTGGTATCCATTAATCTGGATTGCCATCGGCGATCGGTGTGTATCGAAATAGAGTTCAGGATTTATTATTTGTTGCGTGGATACGGGAGGATGAGCGTACAACGCGTCGATCGCGCGCCATCCACCGCGCCGATAGGCCTCGGCGACAAAGTTCACGCCTTGTGTATGCGCGAAGCGGTTCGGAATGGAAAGCCCGTCGGCGATATCGCCGGCGCGCGCCCAATTGTCGATTCGGCGCGCCTCACCATCCAGATTGGACGTCAGCCGACTCAGCACGGAACCGTCGAGGCTGCCGGCGCTGTAGGCGACGGCCGCAAGGGTCGCGTCTCCTTCGACCACTGAAGCAAAGGCGGTTGACCGATCGTCGTCGTCTTTGAGCGTTTTTTCCCGGCCCTCGAGGTCATAAGTCTGATCCTGCAGCGCGTGGGTAAGTTCGTGGGCCAGGCAGTTGCCCAAAAAGCCGCTGCCGAAAGCAACCCACGTCATCTCAACCGATCCGAAAGCGTCGGCGCCGCGCGCTATCAGGACGATCTGCTTGAGATGTTCCCAATAGACGCCCCCGAACTGCGTCAAAAACTGCTTGAGGATTTGGCTCTTCAGATCGAATCGCGGCGGAAACAGGCCCACCATCGAACCCGCAATCCCATCTGCCCGCAAGCGTTCTTCGCTGTAGTCGCGGCCGAGATCCTGCTCGGAGAGCTGTTGCGCTTGCTCAGGAGTGATGGCCACAACCGGAACCGGTTTTTTGAATGCCAGGCCGCGTAGCTGCGCCAGCCGAGCGCTGTTGAATGGGGCGCCAACCACCTGGGCCAACGAGCCCGGGACGCCGGCGGTCAGCATCAATGCGAGCAGGAAACCGAGTAGCGCGAGCCCGTCCAAACGGGGAAACCCGCCACTTCTAACCCGCCGGGCGATTATGGATCCGAACCACCTCATCGCATTGTTGACGCAGCCGTTCCCCCTCCGACGGCGCCGTATAGCACATGACGCTTACATCTCGTGCAGTGCGACCGGGCTTGGTCGTTCCCCTCGTGCGAAGCGAATCGTATCAAAAGCTTGAGAAAACTTCGAAGAGAACAAGTACTCGAAGACGCGCGTGAACGCCTTCCGCCCTGGCATGGGGGACCCGCGTCAAGGAATGCAGCCGGCCTTTACGCGACAAACGCGACCAAATCTTACCGGTTTGCGGTTCAACTCGACTTTTGCTTTTCTAAAGCGGATATCAGCGGCGCAAAGCGGAAAAGGGGGCTCGTCACCTTACGCAATCGGCAGGCAGTTACAATCCCACGCGCAGATTGCCCGAAGCAGGCGAAATCGTCCGTGTTCGGACCCGCACGTACCTCGTCGAAGCGGTTGAATCCGCTCCGCCCGCCCGCGGACTGGTGCGTCTGGCCTGCCTGGACGACGACGCACAGGGCGAGCCGCTGGAAGTTGTCTGGGAGCTCGAGCTGGATGGCGAGATCCTCGATCAGGAGGCCTGGAAAAGCATCGGCAGCCGAGGCTTCGATGCGCCCCGGCAGTTCGGTGCCTACATCCACACCCTGCGTTGGAATTGCGTCCTTTAAAGAAGCCGGAAATGGGGATGCAACCGGTATCACGTCATCACGTTCAAGACCTCTTTACACAGAGGCCGGATTCACTAGAAATTCCGGCCCATTACGGCAGGCGAATTATTTGCTGGCTCCTGTTCGCGCTGCTTGGACTTAGCGGATGTATCCAAGCCAACGAATCGCTGGTGCAGGCTGCCAGGCTTGCGGCGGCTTCTGCCCCCGAGAACTGTGCTTCGCCCCCCGCAAGTGCACCTGCGCGGAACGTAAGCCGTCCTGGATACACTCGCCTTCCCATAATTGTTCACGACAGCGCCGGACACCCGGTATCCGGAATCAAGAAAGAAGATGTCGACCTCACGATCGGCGGGCAGAACGTGCGGGTAAGTTCCCTTGAATACGTCGTGGATTTGCCACAATCGGTAGGCTTCGTCGTCGACGCCTCCGGAAGCATGAAGCCGAAAATGGCGCAGATGCAATTGGCGGTTAGCGAGATCGTCAAGCGTCTAAACCCACAGGACGACCTTTTGATTGTAGGCGTCGCCAAAGAACCCTATCTCCTCCAGACCGGCACCACCGACCACGCCCTAATAGTCGAACGCGCGGATGCGCTCGAGGCTTGGGGGCAAACCGACCTGTATGACGGGATCCTATCGGGAATCGACTCTCTGGCCAGACTATGCTTTCCTCGCAAAACCCTGGTCGTGATAAGCGACGGTATCGACAACGTCAGCACGAGCCGCAATTCGGACGTGATTAATGCGGCCAAAGCTGCGGGGATTCAGATCAACGCGATTGGGATCGGTGAAATCGTTGCCCAGGGGCCTTCGTCGACGTTGATTGTGTGGCCGTGGAATCCGCCTGATCTTCAAAGAGTCGATCTTCATTCATTGGAAATGATAACCGGTCCAACCGGCGGGCAGCTGTTCCATCTTGAGACGAGTGACGACGAGAAGGAAGTGACACTCGCAGCAAGCAAGATCGCAGAAGGGTCAGGCGAATATCTGCTTGAGTTCGCTAGCCCTGCTGGAGCCGCACCAATCCCGGTATCTGTAGCTGTAAAAACGCATCCAAATTACACCGTTGTCATCAAATAACAGCCATATTCAAAACGCGGCCCAGACCTTGAGACAAGCGGCAGTCTGCCCCGTCGGCATCACCGATTGGAGGACGTGGATGTCGACCAGCAGCCGCATCGCGTGGACCCTCAAAGGCGGCGGGTGTTTCTTGCGAGAGCTTCGGGTTCTTGAGGCTTATTGAACTATATATAGTGTTTTATGCCCGAGTGCCAATTAGATGGGTTCCAAAGACTTGGCAAACATCCGACGGCCGCCGTCGCTATTGCCGATTTAGCTCCGGTTAGAGCCGATCAGTTGTTCTCTTCCGGGGCTTGGCGGCAGTGACCCGCACTCCAACCTGGTACCGGCGTGTTAGGGCCTGCAATGGGGCCAAGGGCGTGCAGCAAGGTTCTCCGGAGAGGTTGCGCATACCTGATCGACGTGGTGACCAAGGAGAGACGGCCAGTTCGGGTTCGCGGTGGCAAAAGAGTCCGCCTATGAAAGTCTGCGAGAGAGGCGGGTTTTCGTTATCCCCCAGCAGCCGCTTTTCACGCTTCGGTTTCACTTCTAGGTCGAGGGGTTGAAGGCGTGAACCGGTCGCGAGGTTGGGTCGGGGTGATGCTGGCGCTCATTTTGACGCCGCTTTGGGGCTGTGGTGGAGGTGGCGGAGGCTCGTCATCGGGTCTCAAAAGCGCGATAACAGCCAGCGCCCCAAACGCCCAAGGGGTTAGCACAATCATAGGTGCCCCCGGCACCGCGCCGGCGGGCGCCAGCCTGATAGCTAGCCTAACGAACCCGCCGGTCGTATTTCCACTTGTGGAATTTGGGCCTCCATGCAACAGCAATACGGCCATCGCCGCTTCGGATGGAAGTTTTGCGATGACCATCTGTAATGCGATCGTTGGAGATACTGTCTACGTGTTCGAGCAGCCCGGCGCGCGGTTTTCGGGGTCAATGGAGTTGGGGCAGGTGGTGGTGCCGTAGGCCCGGCGCGGTCGGCGAAACGAGATCAAAATGAGGCGATTGGCTCGTCAACGGTTCCGCCGAAAACAATTCCGGCCACTCGGTGATAGGCTCCGTCAGGGATGGGCCGCGGTATTCGCTCTGGCGTTCGTTTTAAGCGGGTGTTCGCTTGTGATGGGGACCAGCGCCCCGATTATACGGACGTGAGCGTGATCCAGAAGGGCACCCCGCGCTATCAAGTGACCGCGGTTTTCGGCAAACCGTTGGAAAGCTACCAGAAGGACGGCCAGGATGTGGACGTGTTTCAGGCCGACCCTGATGGCCGGCTTGTCGGCACAAAGATCGTAGTAAACACCTTTAACACGGCGGCCGACGTGTTGACGCTGGGCTTGTGGGAAGTGGTCGCGACCCCTGCCGAAATGCTGACCAAGCACAAACTCACGACCTACGTGGTCACCTACAGCTCCCAGCAGGCCGTTGCTTCGATTGAGGTTGCCGCCGCACCGCCACCGATCGTCAACTCCAACCTCGGCGCAACCGACACCTAGTGGCATAGCGACGGCTACTTCCGACTCGCCAGTGGCGATCGCCCCGGCGCCAGTGAGCAAGCCGATGGCAAAATAACCAACCTTGCTGTTCTGACGCAATCGGGTAACGGTGACGGAAAAGCTAGAAAGTGTCGGCCGAACGCCTAAAAGCCCTTTCAACCGGAATTTCCAGAACTGGGACAACAGCAACCTGCTGCCACCGGTGGGCAGCTTCTGGTACAACCAGGAAACGCCTAAGCATTACGTCGATTACGACCGCTGCGGCGATCCCGCCGGCTTGAACCAGTTCGTTCAGTGAAGACATGAATCAGGACGCAGCACCGGGTTGGACCAAGGCGCCGTGCCCAAAAGGCCGCGCCTGCGCGCCTTCTAGCCAGCGGCTGTGCTGGAAAGCGCCGGTTGTTGGTTGCCGGGCTCTTCAGGAGGCTGCTGAATGACCTCTCGCGCGCCGCAGTTATCGATTTAAAATCGCTGGATTGACCCGGGATTCAAAGAGCCAAATCACATCGCCTCGCAGGTTCCGCCCAGCACCAATGTACTACCCATCACCGGCGATACATAAATCTCTTTGCCGCCGGCCCCGGCCGCCAGGCCGGAATTCTCTTGGGTGCCGATGCAGTGCTGCGAATCGTTGCCCGTATCGGCGGTATATTCCAGGTTCCAGCTCCCGGCACCGTTGGAATTCAGGGTGTAAGTGCCCGAAGCCAACAGGTAGTTACACGTGGCGTAGGTGCCGTCTTTGGAAGACAGGACCGCCACCTTCTTGCTGGCGGTAATCGTTCCTTTCCCATTGGCGCTGAAGGTCGCGACTGCGTGGACGTTTACGTTTTCCCCGGACGGAAGAGTGTTCACCCCCTGCAGGATGCAACTGTAGTTGCCCTTGAGGCTGGCGTTGGAATAGATGGTTGCGGGCTGCCCAGCGCTGGTTGCGCCGGAGCTGTCCGAGCCGCAAGCCGCCAACAGCAGGACCATGGTTCCAGCAAGTGCGCCAAGCAGGGTTGGCTTCCAACCTCGGCTTGTTGTCACTGAGCAGTACATTTGGCTACCGACCCGTTCCAATATGAAGCGCTGTTGTCGACGAGGTTCACAGTGTTGCCGTTGTTGCTCCAGGTTGCGACTGCCGCCGTGAATGGCCCGAAGCTGCCACAATTCGTCTTCGGTAGCGGCAGGTTAGCTGGCTGCCAGCCTTGGAGATATTGATTTCCGTTTGAAAGGGTCGCGATCCCCGTTGAAGGATTGATCTGATAAGTATTCGGTGGTTGGGAGGTATTCCACAGCCCGTCGCCTGAAGCCGTGCTTTGGAATTGGCACCACACTGCCGCTTGCTCCCATATTTCTGATGTCACGCCGTAGGTTCCGTAGTAATTATTGCTGCTGTCCGGATAGATAAAAAACTGCGCCGTAGACGGATTAGTCGGGGCAATGAACGGCGACGTATAAGAACCCTGAGGCAGTGTCACCGTGCAGGCGTAGGAAGAAGGTAGTGATTGGCACGATTGGCCGCCGGATATGATCGCAATCCCGATCAAACACAACCATTTCCGAATTGTTGCCATCTCCTACCTGAATCTAGCGGCGGATTTTGGAATCTGTCTTTTTAAACTAAGTTAACTGGAATTTCCATTTTAGCAAGTTTTCGTGGGTTTTAGCAGGCTGGCGCGGCGAAATGCAAACAAATCGGGCTTGGTGCCTTCCCGATCGGCTTCGGGCCAGCGCAAAACTGCCGATGGTCTGCTTCCGGCAGCCCTGAAACCCGCCTGCCCCACTCCCCGGCGCGATTTGCAGCGACACCTCCCCCGCCGGCTCTGTATCGAGTTCCCAGTTTTCAACGCCGCCGCAAACTATCCGGCCGGCGACGGCAGCTCGGCGATCTTGCGCAGCATGCCGGCAAAGAGCCGGCGGGTCAGATGGCTCTCTGCCAAGAGCAGCCAGTAGTAGCGCGCATGTTTGATGAGCCGCCCGCCGGTCTTCACCAGCCGCTGCTGAAGGCTGGTCAGCGACCAGCTGCCGATCACTTTGGGCAGCGCCAGCCGCCGCCACAAGCTGCCCAGGTTATAGGCGAGCACGCTCAGCCACAGCCGTACCTCGTTGGCGCGAAAGCGGTGGCAGGAAAGCCGCGTCATCGCCGCCGCCTGCTTGGCCTCCTTTATCCATTGCTCGGCGGTGCCGCGCTTGTTGTAGAAGCGCACCACTGCGGGGTTTGAAGGAGCAAGGTTGGTCACGATGAAGCCGACCCGCGGGAACAGCTCGCCGAGGTGGAATTCCACCTTGGCCACTACCCGCCGCGCCCGCTTCCAGCTCGCCGCTTGATACAAGAAGCTCTGGTACCGGATCACCGGCTTGTAGCCGGGCCTCCCCACCGGCCGCTTGCGCAACTCCGTGATCTCGCGCTCCAGGCTGGCGTTGGCAGGAAGGCGGATGGTGTACTTCACCTCGCGCTCTTCCAGCGCCTGGTAAAGCTCCGGCCGGGTAAACGCCGCATCGCCCCGGAAGGCTACCTCGATGCCCAGCGCCTTAAGCCGCCCAATCTCGGGCAGGAGCAGCTCAGCCCAGCCCTCGGCGCTGGCAACGTTGCCCGGGCGCAGCTTGACCCCCAGGCAGTCGCCCCGGTCGTTGAATAGCAGGAGCGGATGATAACACGTGGATTCGAAGTGGCCGTTGTAGGCGCTCTGTTCCTGCTCGCCGTAAACCGCCACCTCGGTCGAGTCCATGTCCAGCACCACCCGCCGGCGCGGGGCGATGGCTTCGGCTCGGGCGACCAACTCGCGGTTGATGCGCGCCAGGCCGGCGAGGTTTTGCGCCTGGGTTAGAATCTCCGTCTCGAACGACTGCAGGCGCGAGGTCAGCGCCGCGCCGCGCTCAAGGACCTTGCGGGAGCCGACCAGCCGGAAGGCAGGATCCTGGGAGAGCCGCTGGGCGTCGTTGACGTCTTCGTAGCCCGCCAGCCGGCTGTAGATCGACTGCCGCACCAGGTCGGTCAGGTAGTTGGGTGTTCTTGCCGCGCCCGTCAAAGAGGTGGCGCTCGATGAGCTCGCCCAGGCCCAGCCGCTCATCCAGCTCACGCACCACCAGCAGCCCGCCGTCGGAGGTCACGCGGGATCCCTGGAAGTCAACTCGCAAGCCACCGTTGAATGAGAGCTGAAAGGCCTCTTCTTGCGCTTCACCCACTGCCACGCCACCTCCGCTCCGCCCTGGTCGCAGCCAAACCAGCGCCCATCAGGCCTTTTCGCGCATATTATCAAATTGGTAGTCAACTTGGAAAATGGAAATCCGGGTTCAATTACCGGTGTGCGAGCCTGGCCGCCGCGGCGCAGCCGGCGCATGGAGATGTGGAGCGGGTCTAGTGGCAGACAGCGAGCGGCGGAGCTTGCGGAGCCCTAGCGACGATAAAATCTCTCTTCCTGCATGGATCCGGGTTGGTGGGGATGGCGGTCTGCGGTTTGTCCTCTGCCTGGACGACCTAGCGCCGGGGCAGAGGACTCCGTGGCTGCTGTCTGCGGGCTCGGGGCTAGGTCCGCTCCGCCAACTCCCGTGCGATATCCTCGATAAGCATTGTGCCTGAGTCGGCTGAAGCGTTACCATGGCTATAATACACAAATCCTGGGCTCTATTGGTTATTTTAGTCCCGTCGCGCTGCCGGGTCGAAGATCTTGTCCGAGGCCAATACATAGTAGGAAATTCATCAGTCGCGGATGTGAAACTTCGCGATCGGTCGGTCGCACCGGAACATGCTCTGCTTCGCCTCATCGGGAGCACAATCGAAATCTCGGATTTGGGTTCGACAACGGGAACTTTTGTGAACGACAAAAGGATTTCCGGCCCGACGCCCGTGGGTATCGGGTCCCTTCTTCAACTCGGTTCGGTAAAGATTCGGGTGCTTGCAGGCGGCCGAGTAATGCTTACCGGAACACAGGAATTTATCATCTGCCTCGTTATGGGCATCCTGTTTCTAATCCTCTTCATGATCCTCTCGCAACCCCGAGCTAGACCGCGACAGCCGCTACCTGCAACCGGTAAGGCAGCGAACTCCGCTGGATTATTATAAAACGGTCAATCACTACGGCCGAGTGTGCTCCGAGCCCGCCGCACCCGGAAAGTCTTCACATGGGTGGTAACCCCGCAGATCTCTGTTCCGCTCTCAAATTGCTGCTGTTCTCGCGGGGCCTCACGGACCGCCGCGAAAAGTTAACGGAAGCGTCGAGGCATCGACGCGCTGAAGCCGTTGGCCGGGAAAGACCGATTGGGAAGGCACTCCGGGTCTTGACGGTTACTCCGTCAGTCGATTACATCCACCAAATCCGAATACCGGCTCAGCGTGCGGTCGGCGGTGAGCAATCGCGCGGGTTCATGCAGCGCCTGGGCTATCAGCAGCCGGTCGAAAGGATCGCGATGATGGGAGGGCAGGTGGCGGACGCCCGCGGCGTGTGCCGCGCTGACCGGCAGTTCGGTGAAGCCCATTTGCCCGGCGGCCCGCATGATGTCTTCCAGTTCAACCGGCAGAGTCAGCCGCCCGATTTGCAGCTTGATCGCCATCTCCCAGATGCTCACCGCGGAAAACAGGACATCATTTTCGGCGGCTTGCAGCATCGAACGGGCGCTTGCCGGCAGTTTTTGCGGCTCGGCTATCGCCCAGAGCAGGACATGGGTATCAACGAGCAGGCGCATCGCCGGGACCTTCGAATTCGGCGAGCGTCTCATCCGGCAACGGCGCGTCGAAATCCGCCGGGACGGAAAATCTCCCGGCCAGCGGCCCAAGCCGCCGGCGCTTACGTTCCTTGCGGATTGGCACCAGCCGTGCCACCGGCTTTCCCGCCCTGGCGATGGTTACCTCTTTGCCCTCACTCACCTCTTCGATAAGCCTGGAGAGCTGGGTCTTCGCCTGATGGATGTTGACGGTTTCCATACGTTCGAACTTAGTCTAGCTTAGTTGCCTACCACAAGCGGCAGCCTGGGGGGCGAGTTTCAACGTGGGCCCTGACGAGGCATAGATAATCGCCCGGACCAACCCGCTTCGACGCGCCTCTTTTGTATCCGCTTGCAGTAGGTGCCTTTTTTGGTTGAAAGATAACGTAAAGCAAGGTTGACACGAGCCATTGATTATTCAGCGGCGCGGAAACGCACGACAAAGACCACGTTCGCGAAAGGGCTCGTTCCGAGGAACAGTCAGGGAGTTTTTCGTGCCACTTTGTTTTGTCCAGTTCATCCATCCAGGCCGAGAGCACGGGTCGCGCCGAAGCAACTTGATGGATTGGAACCGCGGGAAGTATCATCGGCGCAAGTTCGTCGAGGTCGCGGGACGGTGTCAGAGGCAGGGAGATAGACTTAACGGACCGCTTCGCTTCTGGGCCGAATGGGAGCCAGAATCGAATGCAACTGAGATAACGAACCTACTCGAAACTGGACCTCGTTTCGTCCACCGCCCATATTATGTGCGGCCGGCTTCCTATCGAGACGAGCAAAACACCGACCCCTTCGTTTTCGGAGCATGCTTCTTTTACATGGGGTGCCAGTAGAATACCCGCCGCGGTCCCACACAACTCCGATGCCTTAGATAAGGGATCGGTAATTCTCTTCGGATCCCGCGTCGGCGGGCAGATTCGGGTGCTTCGAACGTGATCCATGGCGCGCCGAAACCACGGCCCAAGTAAGCTATTTTGCTGGCAGCCGCGGCCGTGCTTTAATGCGGCGTGCCTAACGATTCCAATGACGGCGCCAATGCTCCGGTGATGCGCCAGCCCATAATCCAGCCACTGCGGCGTGCGGCGATTTTTCTCGTTTTGAGCATAAATCCGGGTTCCGGGAATGAAGACACGGTGCGGTCGGTCTGCGCCAATTTGTCCAAACTGGTTCGCGCCGTGGGATTTCGCGAGCCTGACGCGCAACTGTCCTGCGTGCTGGGAATTGGTCTGGAGGGCTGGAATCGTCTGTTTGGAACTCCGCTGCCCGCCGAACTCCATCGCTTCAGGGAAATCGTCGCGGGCCCGCGCCATGCGGTCGCGACTCCGGGCGATCTGATTTTCCATATCCGCGGCGAACGGCAAGACCTCTGTTTCGAGCTCGAAACCGTGATCATGGCGCAACTCGGCGAGACGGTTTCGACCGTCGATGAGGTCGGCGCTTTTCGCTATTTCGACAATCGCGATCTGCTCGGCTTCGTGGACGGAACCGAGAATCCGCCTGAAGATGAAGCCGCCGATGCGGTTTTTATCGGCGATGAGGATCGGGCGTTTGTCGCCGGCAGTTACGTTATCGTGCAGAAGTACCTGCACGACTTGGCCGCGTGGAACGCGCTCCCGGTTGAGATGCAGGAAAAGATCATCGGCCGCACCAAGTTAGCGGACGTCGAGCTGGAGGATCGGGTCAAGCCATCCTCGGCCCACAACGCGTTGACGACTATCGTGGAAAACGGCGTCGAGCGGAAAATCTTCCGTGCCAACGGCGTCTTCGGCCAGCCGGCCAAAGGCGAGTTCGGAACCTACTTCATCGGCTATGCGCGATCGCCGCGGATAATCGAGCAGATGCTGCAAAACATGTTCGTCGGAAGGCCGCCGGGCAACTACGATCGGTTGCTTGACGTAAGTCGTCCAATTACCGGTACGCTTTTTTTCGTGCCTTCGCTCACTTTCCTCGAAGCCGCAACCTCCCGGCCCATCGCATCGGCGGCGAGCGCCGGGAGCGCGATGGAATCCTCAAATAAAGTTGCCGGCGATGGTTCGCTCGCAATTGGCTCCCTGAAAGGATTGGCCCGCGATGAATAACCTCCACCGTGAGTTGGCGCCGATTAATGAGCGCGCATGGTCGCAAATCGAAGAGGAAGCCGCGCGTACCCTGAAGCGATATCTTGCGGCGCGGCTGGTCGTCGACGTCAAAGGCCCGGGCGGCGTAGCCCTGTCGGCTGTGGGCACCGGCCATCTGCGCGAGGTCCAGCCCCCGGCCGAGGGGGTGAGCGCGCGCCAGCGCGAGGTCAAGGCGCTGGTCGAACTGCGCGTGCCCTTCCCGTTGGATCGCCAGGCGATCGACGACGTCGAACGGGGCGCTGATGATTCGGATTGGCAGCCGCTGAAGGATGCCGCCAGAAAGATCGCATTCGCCGAGGATCGTATCGTTTTCGACGGATACCCGGCCGCATCGATCGAAGGTATCCGCACCGGTTCGAGCAACCCTCCGATGAGCCTGCCTCAGGAGGTTGCGCATTATCCCAACGCTATCGCGCAAGCGCTTGGACAGTTGCGATTGGCGGGAGTCAACGGACCCTATTCGGTGTTGCTGGGAGCGGATGCGTACACGGCGCTCAGCGAGGCCAGCGATCACGGCTATCCGGTAATCAGCCATATCCAGCGCCTGGTCAACGAGGAGATCGTATGGGCGCCGGCGGTCGAGGGCGCTTTGGTGCTGACCAAGCGCGGCGGCGATTTCGAGCTCCATCTTGGTCAGGAGCTGTCGCTGGGCTACCTGAGCCACAGCGATCGAGTCGTCAATCTGTACCTGCAGGAAAGCCTGACCTTTCTGATGCTAACGGCGGAGGCTTCGGTTGCGATCGCGCCGGCGCAAAAGGGGCGCGCCAAGTAGGTCGCATCTTCTTCCCGTTTTTTCTAGCCTCGGTGGTGGCCGTGCGAGAATCGCCAGCGGGCGGTGCGCCATGAGAACGCCGGCGATCGCGTGACGATTCTTCGCAAATTATTCTGGGGTGGGCGCTGGAGTTAGGCCGGTACCGTAAAGCTGATCGAGCCCTTTCCGGGCTCGGACTCTACCGAAATCTTTCCGCCGAGTTTTTCGACCGCCCGCTTGCAAATTGCCAGACCCATCCCGGAACCCTCGTATTTCCTGGGTTGCTCCAGATGCTGGAACATTTCGAAGATTCGTTGGAAATGATGCGAGGGGATACCGATGCCGTTATCTTCCACGCTGAACCGCCACTGGTTGTTCTCGCGCGCGGCCGCGATATGGATGGCGGGCGAGGATCGGCGGAACTTGAGCGCGTTCAGCGCCGCCGTTCCGACTCGTGATGCGTCCCTTGCTGTCTTGGCTGGCGATCGCCAGGTCGGTGGAATCGACAATCCAGGTCAAAAGCGAGATGCCGCCAGGTCGCCTGCCCACAACTAGTTGTATTTGAGTTAACGAGCGGTTGTCAAACTAAAGCAACGTACAGTTGCCGTAGAGCAACAGGAAGTCGTCGGGGATCTCGTGGTTGTTGGCGAGCGCGCCGCCGCCGTCCAGATGAAACTTTCTTTGGCCAATCCGGGCGATTGACCCTATCGGGCCGATGGTGCTAATAGCAGGTTGGAAAACTTGCATGCGGCGTGCTGTCGCAGCTAGCGGGGGTATTGAGGGCGCGGGAAATCAGCTCTTTTGCTTTTTAACCTGTCGTGCAAACGCAATGAACGCGGCCGATCGCCTGGTCCAGGAAATACTTTCCAATATCGGCACTTGGGGTGCCAAGCAACTCGCCGCCTGGGCGGAGCCGCGCCAGGAGGTAGATCGGGTTTGGCAAACCGACTATCGCGCGGCGCTGCGACGGCAGCTCGATGATGGGCTGATAAAAAATTTCGCTCAAGAGATGGCCGCGGTCCTGCCGACCTTCAACCAAGAGTCGCTGCTGCCCTCCGCCGATCTGTTTTCCCGCATCGCCAAGCGCGAGAATTTTCAGCTCAAGTCCTCGGAGTATCGAAGCGACGGCGGCTTGGCGCTGCGCGGTTTTTACGTGGACTGCTTCGATACGGACTTGAAAAAGCCCATCGTCTTTCTCAACGTAGCCCATCACCCGGTCGCGGTGGGGACGACTTTCGCCCACGAACTCGGCCATCACGTGAGTTCCGAGTTGCTGCGGCCAAGTCGCACCGCGCTCAGGCCGTATTTTCACGTCGATTGCGTGTCCCATCTCGAGGAGCCGTGTGAACTGCTGGCCGATATCGCGGCTACACTGTGCGGTTACCCAAAAGCGGTGGCGGCGCTGCTCTTCGCGCCGCATTCGGGGCGGCACGGCGCGCGCACGAAGGGCTTTTCGCGAGCCACTTTTGAGCGAGTCCGCGCGTACGTGAAGCAGCAATACGGCTTCGATTTCGATCAGTCGGGCACGGTTTTTCAAAGCCTGCAGTATCTCTGCGGCATGATTCATTATGCCAAGCTCAGGGAAGCGCTCTTCGGGGAGTTTGGCGTATGACCGGAGACAAGACCCTGGGGGCGTTGATACGCCGGCGACGAAGCGAGCTCAACCTGACTCAGCGCCAACTGGCCGACCTGCTCGGGGTTCGGGCCAGCTACGTGGGCTATCTGGAGCAGGGACAGCGCCGCCCCTCGTTGCAATTGCTCAATCGTTTGGCCGACACTTTGAGCTTACCCAAAGAAAAGCTCCTGCTTTTGACCCATCCCGAGGCGCGCGCTCTATTGCAAAGCGCGCGGGGTAGTCGTGGCGCGCCTCAGGCCACGGTGTGGCATCGCTTCCGCAGCGACCCCAGAATTCTGGCCCGCCACAAAATCAGCCCCCAAGAGATGAAGATCTTATCTTCCATCAACGCGCTCGGTACGGTGGCAAGCCCGCGCGACTACTTGTTCATTCTGCGGACCATCCGGCAGGCGATCGAAGAGGATTAGGACATCCGGCGCCAAGACCGGATTATCTCGGGCCGGCCGCTCACGCTGCCCAACCTGGGCGCCCTCGCTCACGCGACGGTGTAGCGTATACCGCCTGGGCGTTGTCGCGCCAAAGCTCGATCATGCCGTCACGCTCCCTGGGCGAGATGCTGCCTCGTGCCGAGCCACCATCGGGCGGTCAAGCACGATTGCATCCGGCCTTCGGTGGGCGCGCCCGCCGCGCCAGGAATCCGTCCGATTTCCTCGGTGTGGCGGCGCCTGGTGCGCCGCCTCAAGTTTCGGCAACGGGGTCCATAGTATCGTCGGGCGATCCACGGGCTTTAAGACGCAGAAATGCCGACCTCCATCGCCATCGGCGGGAAGACCATTGTCTGGAGCCGGTCACGGCGAATCCGGCGGCGCGCATCGATCGTCGCTTTGGCCGGATTGCCGAACCGAATACACTTGTTGCAGTCGGAGGTTTCGAAGCCGACGTCCCAGGCCGAGGCGATGCTGCGACGCAGATTGTCGCCCTGGATCAGCATCGGCTGAACCAGGATCTTGTCGCCGGTTAGAGTTTGCGCGAACGGCCATACGGTCGGCTCACCGACCCGATCAAAATCAGGATAGGCCCCGGTCAGATCGCACGGCTGTACGATCGGATAAATCAGGACGGCGCGAACTTGCAGCAGTCCGGAGAGGATCGTGCAACCCCAGCGCGCCGCCATCCCGCCGGACAAGGTCAAAGACCAAAGCTCACCTACCTCGGCAACCTGGTCGGGAGGCAAATAAGTCAGATCCGGCTTGGTGTAGCTTTGGGGGAAAGTATCCAGGCTGTGGATCGCGAAACCCGCCACCATCCGCTTTGGATCCGAGGGCGTCGCTTCGAAGATGCCGTACAAGTCGGCGAAAGCCATGTGGGCTTGCCCCAGACGCGAGCGTGAAGTTTCGCAAAAGCCGATTCCCTTGGTGGCGCGGGCGCGACCCAAGGCAAGCTCGAAGGCGGCGCGTTCGGACGCGGTTTCCAGTAGACGCAGTTCCATTTTACTCCTCCTGAATCAGGCAAGTTTTCTCGCCCTACAGTTGCTTTTCATGCCAAACTCGGAAAATAACAACAACCTGTTGAATGTTCGCTATCAAACAGTTGGAATTACGGGCCGGCTGACCGGAGTGTAGGGCAGGACCGGCAGAAGCAGGCCCGACAGGAAAACACGCCAGAAGTCGGCAGCGGCCACTATAGCGCTCGATCGCGAAAATTGGTTGAGTCGGCGCGGCCACTCTTTCGGTCGTGTCCTGAAAAGCGGGGACACCGATGAGCCTCGAAGCGAGCCGACCTGACGCGATTCATGGCTCGTTGGAGCGCGGAACTACCGCTTGGAGGGCTGGGAGAAGGGGAGCTAGGCGCTTCTCCGCACCCGTAGCGAGTTTTGCGCCAAGCTACTAAAATAGGGGCGATGCCGCTGGATTCCTTTGGCCGCGAGATCGATTACTTGCGTATCTCGCTGCTGGACAATTGCAACCTGCGCTGCGTTTACTGCATGCCGTTGGAAGGCGTGCGGCTGGCGCCCAAGCCCGACCTGCTCAGCGCGCCCGAGATCGAGCGCGTGGTAAAGGCCGCGGTCGCGGTGGGTTTTCGCAAATTCCGCCTGACTGGCGGCGAGCCGACCCTGCGCCCAGATCTGCTGGAGATCGTTGCGCGGGTCGGCGCCATCCCCGGCGCAGGCGAGTTGGCGATGACCACCAATGCGATGCTGCTGGGCAAGCTGGCCCGTCCGCTCAAGCAGGCCGGGCTGAGCCGAGTCAACGTCCATGTCGACAGCCTCAATCCTGCCACCGTCGAGCGGCTGATGCGCTGGGGCAGCCTGGAAAAAATGTGGGACGGCCTGATGGCGGCGGAGGGGGCCGGGCTGGTGCCGATCAAGCTCAACTGCGTGGTCGTGGCTGGCTACAATGAAGCCGATGTCGCCGAGCTGGCCCGGCTTACCCTGGAACGCGACTGGCACGTGCGGTTTATCGAGCTGATGCCGCTTGGAGGGGGCGAATGCGCCGGGGTGGCGATCCAACGCTACGTTTCCAACATCGAGACGCGCCGTCGGATCGAAGCCGAATTAGGCAAACTACAAGAGCTGCCCAGTCGCAACCTCTCGGACGAGGCGCGCAATTACCGCCTGGCCGCCGCACGCGGGGTGATCGGCTTCATTTCGCCGGTGAGCGAGCCTTATTGTGGCACCTGCAATCGGATGCGGCTGACGGCGGACGGCAAGTTCCATCTCTGTCTGCTCAATGACGATGAGCTGGATATCCGCAAAGCGCTGCGCACCGGGGCCAGCGAGGATGAGTTAGGTGCGATGCTGGTGCGGGCGGTGGAACTCAAGCCCACCGGCCACAAGCTGCTGGAAGGGCGTTCGACCAAGGATCGCTCCATGTACCAAATCGGGGGATAATTCGGATATTCGGCAAGGAAGTTTCGAACAGGTGGCCGTAACCTGCTCCGCTATGCCAAGGCTATACGAAAGTGTCCGAGGTCGTCCTAAAGTTTCCGGCTTTGCCACCCAATTCGCTCGGGATCGACTGACGGCTGCGCGTTCTGATCGGCTAGGGACCTGCCTGCCCGCTCGGCCGGTCCGAAAAATGAGATTGAATTTCCCTGTACCGGGCAGTCTTGCCAGGGCAGCCTTGCCATCTGATGCCGTTGTAGGATATCCGGGCAAAGATACAACCGAGGGGGGGTTGTCCGGCCTCAGTCAAGTCGCCGGTGGGGGCTTTTGGGGTATGAGATCGGCCGGTAGCTTGATAGTCCGCTAAAAGTTGGGCACCGCCGTATCGATAATCATATATCTTCATCTGCGAAGTTTATCGTGCGCGCCGCTGCCCCAGGGCTGGGCGCTGCTCGCGCCGCCGGGAGGGTTGAAAAACACGACATGGCAAATGTTCACTCGCGCATGGCAGCAATCTTAAGCAAATACGACGAAGATCTTGTCGCTGATTGGAATAACCATCTGGGCGACGGGGTGCGAAACGATCCGAGAGTCAGTACTGCCGAGATTCTCGAGCAAACGCGCGAGTTCGTAGGCTTACTCAAGGCCGCTTCAAGCGCTGACGGTGACGTGAATAGCGTGTCTTGGCAACCGGTGCGGGAATTTCTCGAGGAAATCTCTCGCTCGCGCGCCGAGCAGGGTTTCGCTTCGGACGAGACCGCCAGCTTTGTATTCTCGTTCAAGAAGCCACTGTTTGAGCGTTTGCGCCAGGAGCTTGGCGATAATTCGGCCTTGGCCGACGAAATGTGGATGGCCAATGAGGTGCTCGACGATCTGGGCTTGCACACCATCAAGACCTTTCAGAAGTCGCGCGAGGCGGTGATTGGCCGCCAACAAGAAGAGTTGCTGGAGCTGTCGACCCCGGTGGTCAAGCTCTGGGAAGGCGTGCTGGCGTTACCGATGATCGGCACGCTTGACAGTGCACGAACGCAAGTCGTGATGGAGTCGCTGCTGCAGAAGATCGTGGATACGGCATCGGCAATCGCGATTATCGACATCACGGGTGTACCCACCGTGGATACCATGACGGCGCAGCACCTGCTCAAGACGGTCGGCGCGATTCGGCTGATGGGCTCCGACTGCATCATCAGCGGCATCAGGCCGCAAATCGCGCAAACCATCGTGCATCTCGGGGTCAGCCTGCGCGATGTCACCACCAAGGCGACCCTGGCCGACGCACTGGCGCTGGCGCTCAAACGGCTGGGACTGACGGTTTCCCGCGGTCCAAGCTGACGAGGAACGGTCATGGAGCGTATCCCGATTCTACGGATGGGCGGCTTTTTGCTGGTGACCATCCAAACCGAGATGGACGACCACACCGCCCTGGGGTTGCAGGAAGATCTGACCGCCAAGATCGAGACGACCGCGGCCCGCGGCGTCTTAATCGATATCTCCGCGCTCGAAATCGTCGATTCCTTCATCGGGCGGATGCTAGGCAATATCTCGGCGATGGCGGCGGTGCTCGGTGCCCGAACCGTGGTGGTCGGAATGCAGCCGGCGGTGGCGATTACGCTGATCGAACTGGGGCTTAGCATGGCTGGAGTCAAGACCGCACTCAATGTCGAGCGCGGTATGGCGATACTGGCGGCGCCGGAGGAGTCGCTGAATGACGGCGACGAGGGGTGAGGCGCTAATCTTGCTTTCGGAACAGGATGTCGTGCTTGCCCGTCAGGCGATTCGCAAGGTCTCGCGGCAATTCGGCTTCAGTATCGTCGATCAGACTAAAATCGTTACCGCGGCCAGCGAGCTGGCGCGCAATGCGGTGGTTTATGGCGGCGGAGGCCGACTTGAATGGGAGATTGTGGCGCACAACGGTCGGCAGGGATTGCGCTTGACCGTTGTCGACCACGGGCCTGGAATCGCGGACGTGGCGCTGGCCATGAAAGACGGTTGGAGCAGCGGGACCGGTCTGGGCCTGGGCTTGCCCGGCGCCAAGCGGCTGATGAACGAATTCGAGATTACTTCGCAACCAGGAGTGGGGACCACGGTTAGCGTGACGCGATGGAAATGATCGGCTAATGGGAAGACATCAACAGGTCGCGATCGCAATCGCCGACAGTAGTTCAGTAGGCCAGGCCCGGCGCCTTTCGGCCCTGATGGCCGAGCGCGCGGGCCTCAGAGAAAACGATCGTGGCCGGGTTACGCTTATCGTGACCGAATTGGCGACCAACCTGCTGGCCCACGCGCGCGGCGGGGAAATCCTGGTCCGCATCCTTTGCGGCTCGGCCAACCCTGGAGTTGAAGTTATCGCCCTGGATCGCGGTCCGGGGATCGCCGATCTGAACCGTTGTATGAGCGATGGCTACTCCAGCCGTGGAGGTAGGGGATGCGGCCTGGGGGCGGTACGGCGCCTGTCCACTGATTTCAGCGTCTTTTCAATCCAGCCCTCGGGTACCGCGATCGCCTCGCGGGTCCGCGCCGTGAACGCACCGGCGCATGCCGAGCCCGACTACTCGGTTATCTGCCTGCCCGCACCGGGGGAAACCCAATGCGGCGACGCTTGGGAGCTGCGGCTTGAACAAAACAAGCTGAGGCTGATGGTGGCCGACGGCCTGGGTCATGGTCCGCTGGCCGCGACGGCTGCCGCCCGGGCCGTGCAGACGTTCGACGAGGGCGGTTTTGATTCGCCCACCAGCTACCTCGAAGCGGCGCACGGCGCGCTGCGCTCCTCGCGCGGCGCGGCGGTGGCAATGGCCGAGGTAGCGCTTGGCGAGCGCCGGTTGCGCTATGCCGGGGTGGGCAACATCGCAGCCAGTGTCGTAGACCGGGACGGTCGCAGCCGCGGCCTGCTCTCGCACAACGGGATCGTCGGCTTGCAGGTCCCAAATCTGAAACAACTCGAATATGTCTGGGACGATGGCGACCTGCTGGTGATGCACTCGGATGGCCTGAACAGCCGCTGGAAGTTTGACGCTTACCCCGGCTTGGCGCGCGCGGGCACGGCGATTATCGCCGGCGTGCTTTATCGCGATAGCAAGCGCCAGCGTGATGACGCCACCGTACTGGTGGCGCGGCTGGAGGCGAGTATTGGGCATGGCTAAACAGGAAATGAATTTGGGGCGCGACGAATTGGACCGGATGCGCGAGGAGTGCAACGCGCTGCGCGCCGAACTGCGCGCGCGCTTGGCCCAGATCGAGGATCTGGGCCGTGAGCTTGCCGAAACCAACAGCGGGGTGCTCGCGCTGTACGCGGAACTGGAGGACAAGGCCGCGGCCTTGCGTGAAGTTGCGGACCTTAAAGGCCGCTTTCTGTCCTATATCAGCCACGAGTTTCGCACTCCGCTGGGCTCGATTCAGAGCATGGTCCGCATCCTGCTGGACCGGATGGACGGCCCACTTAACGCCGAGCAGGAAAAGCAGGTGCGATTCGTCGAGAGTTCGGCGGCGGAATTGACCGACATGGTCAGTGACCTGCTCGATCTAGCCAGGCTCGACTCCGGACGAATTTCGATCTCGCCGGGGTGGTTCGCAATCGTTGATCTGTTCGCGGCGCTGCGCGGGATGTTCAAGCCAATCGTGGGCAATCAGGCGGTGGCGCTGATTTTTGAAGAGCCGGTTGGAATTCCTCCGTTCTATAGCGATGATAAGAAGCTTTCTCAAATCTTACGCAACTTCATTTCCAACGCGCTCAAATTCACCCAAATCGGCGAAGTGCGCGTGTCTGCGAAGTGCAACGCGCCGGGCTGGGTGACGTTTGCCGTCGCGGATACCGGCATTGGTATCGCCAAGGAGCATCAATCGGCACTTTTTCAGGATTTCATGCAGGTCGCCTCGCCCTTGCAAAAATACCAGCGCGGCAGCGGGCTGGGGCTGGCGCTCAGTAAACGACTGGCGGAATTGCTGGGCGGTACGGTGACGGTGGAAAGCGAGCCGGCGCGTGGTTCGACCTTTTTCGCAATTCTCCCGCTGCACCTGCCCGCCGGACTTCCCTCCACACAGGACGCCCGAATGGCGGTACGGTCAGAGGACTGAATTATGGGTGATCCGTCCGCACCTCGGATCGGCGTGGTGGATGACAATCCAGCCACGCTCTATTCCACCGCTCGCGTCTTGCGCCGAGCTAACTTCGAGGTAAGCGAGGGTGTCACGGGTGCGCAGGCCCTGGCCTTGGCCGAAAGCGCTGACCTCCTGCTATTGGACGTTCATCTGCCTGACATTCATGGCTTCGAGGTGTGCAAGCGGCTGCGCGCCAATCCACGCACCGCACGACTGCCCATCATCCACATCTCCGCGACCTTTGTCACGGAAATCAACAAGGCCCAGGGGCTGGACGCCGGTGGCGACGGCTACTTAACTCACCCGATCGAGCCGTTGGTGCTGGTCGCGACGGTCAACGCATTTTTGCGCGCCCGGCGCGCCGAAGACGAAATGCGCACCAACGAGGCCAAGTTCAAGGCCGTCTTCGATAATGCCTCCAGTGGCATCCTGCTGCTCGACTGCCAGCTTACCCTCCTGGAGGTAAATCCGGCGATGTGCACGCTGCTGCAGCGCCAGCGTGAGCAGATCGTCGGTAAGCCGCTGTCGTTTTTCGTTCCACCCGAGCACGGGCTCGATCTGGTTCAAATCGCCCGCGAGTTGGAAGCGCAAGGGACTTGGCGCGGCGTGCTCTCGCTGCTCAGGCCGGACGGCCAGGCGGTGTTTGTGGAATGTCACATTTCCGCGCATTCTTTTCCCGGCGTACGGCTGGCAATCGCCACTGACATCACCGAGCGCTTGCGGCTTGAACGCGAACGCGACGCCCTGCTGGGCAGGGAACAGGCTGCGCGCGCGCAAGCGGAGCGCGCCAACCGTTTGAAGGATGACTTTCTAAGCACGCTTTCGCACGAATTGCGTAGCCCGCTGAACTCGATTCTGATGTGGACCGAATTGCTGCGTCAGCAGGTCGATAACCGCGCGCAACTAAGCCGGGGCCTGGCCGCGATCGAGCGCAACACCAGGCTGCAGGCCGATCTCATTTCGGAGCTGCTCGACGTGTCCCGCATCGTCTCGGGCAAATTGCGCCTGGATATTCAACCTGTTGATCCGGCCAAGGTTATCCAAGCAGCGTTGGAGGGGCTGACGCCGGCGCGGGAGGCCAAGGCGCTGGTGCTCAAAACCAGCTTCGACCCGCGGCTCGGGATGATTAGCGCGGATCCCGCGCGCTTGCAGCAAGTGATTTTGGAATCTGGTCAACAACGCGATCAAATTCACTCCCAACGGCGGTCGGATCGCGGTCAGCCTCAAGCGCGCCGGCAAGCAGGTCCAGCTAACCGTCAGCGATACCGGAGAGGGGATCACGCGGGAGCTGATGCCCCACCTGTTCGAGCGGTTTCGCCAGGGCGTGTCCGGGGGCACTCGAGTCGGCGGTGGTCTGGGGCTGGGGCTGGCGATCGTCAAGCATTTGGTCGAGATGCATGGCGGGGAGGTGAGCGCGGCCAGCGCCGGGGTCGGCAAGGGTGCCACATTTACCGTGCGCTTGCCGATTACAACGCCCTTGATAGCGGCGGGTGCGCAAGATTCGGCCCCGGAGTCCACCCTCGCCGGCATTCAGACCGCTTCGCCGATCAGGCGATTGGAGGGTGTGCGCGTGCTGATCGTCGACGACGATGGCGACGCGCTGGACGCAATGTCGCAACTCCTGGCCAATGCGGGTGCCGCGGTCAGCGCCGCTTCGGATGTCATCGGCGCCTTGGCTGCAGTTGACTCCTTCAAACCCCGGATCTTGGTCAGCGATATCGGGATGCCGGATCGCAGCGGCTACGATCTGATTGGCGAACTGCGCTCTCGCGGTTACACCCGCCAAGCGCTTCCGGCCATCGCTTTGACCGCTTTCGCCGGAACCAAGGATCGGCGTCGCGCGCTGCTGGCGGGCTATCAGGTTCATGTCGCCAAGCCCATTGACGCCAATACGTTGACCGAAGCGATAGCAAAGCTCGTCGGTCGCGCCGGATCCTGATTCCAGCGTCACACGAATTATCGGGTAGCGCGCGGTGCGGTCTACAGTCCCAGCAGCGCCAGCGCGGTCGCGCCGGCGATTGCGCGGCGCTGTTCGGTGCTGAGACCGCCGACCTTTTCCAGCGTGCCGAGGGGATCTTCGAAGCCCATGTCCATCGGATAGTCGGTACCCAGCATGATCCGATCCGCACCCACCTGGGAGATGAGAAAACCCAGCATGGCGGGGTCGAACACCAGCGAATCGAACCAGATGCGGCGCAGATAGGCACTCGGAGCATGCAGGCAGCCGTGGGCCTCGGGCCGCACCCGCCATCCGTGATCGAAGCGGCCGCTGTAGAAAGGCAAAAACCCGCCGCCGTGAGCCGCCAGCAGACGCAGCCGCGGATGGCGGTCGAGGATGCCGCTGAAGATGAGATGGCTGAGCGCCAGCGCGGTTTCCAACGGATTGCCCAGGATGTTGGAGAGGTAGTAGGGCGTCAGCCGCTGTTCGATCGCGCATCCCACCGGATGGATGAAGACCAGCGCGCCTGACTCTTCAGCGCTCTGCCAAACCGGCTCGAACCGCTCGTCGGCCAGGTCCACGCCGGCCACAGTGGTGGAAACGATCACGCCCTTTAGATGGAAATGTTCGATTGCGCGTTTGAGTTGGGTTGCGGCCAGTTCCGGAAACTGCATCGCCAGGTTGCCCAGCCCGACGAACCGGGCGGGGCGGCGCGCGCAAAAGGCGGCGATCCCGGCGTTGGTCAGCTCGATAATCTGCTCCGCCAGCGGCCGTTCGGCCCAGTAGTTGAAGCCGAAGCTGGGAGTGACGCTGACGGTCTGGACGTCGATCCGCATCCGATCCATGTCGGCCAGCCGCGCATCCTGGTTGAAGAATTTTTCCTTGTAGATAGCCTCGAACTGCTTGCGGTTGTATTCCAAGGAATCGGCGCCCACCGTGCGATTGCGCTCCGCCGCCTCGCGCCGCCATCCCTCCTGGCCGCTCACCAGGGCCTGCACTTCAGGCAGGATAGTGTGAGCATGTACGTCAATCGCCGGATTCTCCCGCATTGCCATCGTTTTTCCCGCTCGTCCGAAAAAAATTGTCCCGACGCGACTCAAAGCCGAAGCAGGCGCGCCGCGTTCTCGCCTACAATCGCCCGCTGCTGCGCCTGAGACAAGCCGCTTACCGCGGCCAGACGTTGGCGCGGATTGTCCACTCCCATGTCGAAGGGATAATCGGTCCCGAGCATGATTTGACCGGCTCCGACGCGAGCGATCAGAAAGTTCAGCAGGTCGGGATCGTAAACCAGCGAGTCGAACCACAGGCGTCGCAAATAGGCGCTGGGAGTCTCGCGGCAATCGTGAGCTTCGGGCCGCACACGCCATCCGTGATCGAAGCGGGCGGTATAAAAGGGGAAATAGCCACCTCCGTGAGCGGCGCAAATCCTGAGGCCGGGATAGCGATCGAGCGTACCGCTGAAGATGAGATGGCCAAGCGCAAGGGTAGTTTCCAAGGGGTTGCCGATGATGTTGGAGAAATAGTAGCGGGTCAGGCGAGTGCCCAGCTCGCATCCGGCCGGATGAATGAAAATCAGCGCGCCGGTAGCTTCCGCCGCTTGCCAAAACGGCGCCAGCGACGGGTCGCCGAGATCCACGCCGTTGGCGTGGGTAGCGATGATGGCGCCTCGCAGCCCCAGTTCGGTGACTGCCGTTCGAAGCTGAACCGCGGCCAGCTCCGGATGCTGCAAGGCGACGATTCCCAGCCCGATCAGCCGATCGGGGCGATACTGGCACAACTCGGCGATACCCTGGTTGTTGATCGCCACCAGCCGGTCCGCCAACTCAAGATCGGCCCAGTACCAGAAATTGGAGGTCGGCGCGGCACTTACCGTCTGCACGTCGATCCCCATCGCGTCCATCGTGGCCAGGCGCGCCTGCGGACTTTCGAACTTCGCGCGGTAGACGGTCTCGGTCAGTTTCCGGTTGTGCTCGGCGGAGGCTGCTCCGGCCGCGCGCTGGCGCTGCGCGAGGTCGGCTTGCCAGCCCGGATCGCGACGCGCCAGTCGATCGACCTCTGGCACGATCGCGTGGGCGTGAATATCGATGGCGGCTGTCGAGTTCATGGGCCGGCTCCTGAGAGGTTGGTAACTCTCGCGTTTTCAATAGCACATCCGATGGCTTGCCCATGGCCCCGGCAAACGTCTAAGCTCGGCGGCGAACCCTTACGGCGACGGTCGAGAGCATAGTCCGATGAAGCTATGTAGCTTTGAAGTCAGCAGCGCGCTTGGTCCGCTCGAGCGGATGGGCATGGTGACGGACGCCGGGCTGATCGTCGACCTTAACAACGCCTGCGCGGTCGCGATCGAGGCCGCCGACGAGACCAGCCGCAGCCGAGTGCTGGCCGACGCGCTGGTGCCGGCCGATTTGCGCGCCTTTATCGAGAATGGTCCGCGCGGCCGCGAGGCGCTTGCCCACGCGTTGCAATATCTGGGTTCGCGAATCGATCAGCCGGGACTGTGCGGGCCGCGCGGCGAGCGGCTGGTATGGCGGGGTGAGGAAGTTCGCCTGCTCGCGCCCCTGCCGCGCCCACGCACGCTGCGCGATTGCCTGGTCTTCGAGGAACATCTGCGCAACGCTCGTCTGGGCGGGACGATCCCCCCGGTCTGGTACGAAATGCCGATCTACTACAAGGGCAATCTCAATACCGTGGCCGGACCGGCAAGCGAGGTGCCTTGGCCGCCTTACACCGAAGTTCTGGACTACGAACTGGAATTTGCCGCGGTGATCGGCCGGCGCGGAGTCAATCTGACTCCCGAGCAGGGTTGGGCGCACATTTTCGGCTATACCATTTTCAACGACGTTTCCGCTCGCGACATTCAGCGCCGCGAGATGGCCGGCGGACTGGGGCCGGCTAAGGGCAAGGATCTCGACGGCGGTAACATCTTTGGCCCCTGGCTGGTGACGGCCGACGAATGGAACCCGTCGGCGGGCCATCTGATGACGGCGCGCGTCAATGGCGAAACGTGGAGTCGCGGCACCAGCGCGGCGATGTATCATGATTTCGGCAAAATCGTCAGCCATATCAGTTGGGGCATGACGGTTTATCCCGGCGACGTGATCGGCTCGGGCACGGTGGGTACCGGCTGCGGCTTGGAATTGCAGCGCTATCCCAGGCCCGGCGACCTGATCGAACTCGAGATTGAAGGACTGGGCGTGTTGCGCAATCGCTTTGGCGCGCGCCGCTGACTCAAGCGGATGGGTTTCGAGATGACTTGGCGAAGACGGGTTTTGGTCGTGGCGTTGGTTTGGGTTGCAACCTTGGGTGCGCAGTTGCCGCGAGCGCAAGCCGCGGGCTCCCATCCCTGGTATCTGGCCGAACTCAACGCCGACGATCCCACGGCGGTGTCCGCGCTGGCCGACTACAAGGGTGAACTGACCGCGATCGCGGCGGGGATATTTTCCAGTCGGCAAGCCTGCGACCAGGGCAAGCAGCAATTCATCGCGGGGCAAGCCAAGGCCTGCTCGGATCCGGCCAGTTGCAAGCAGATGGACGATACCTTGAACGCCGCGCTCCAATGCGTGCGTGACAACGATCCCCATTGGAAAGGCAAACCGCCTAGCCAGCGTTGGTTTGCGTTCTTTGGCTTCAATTCCGCCGACCTGACCTGTCGCAGCCAGGCCCAGGTGATCGCGCAGCGGATGGTTTCGGTAGCCAGCGCCGACAATGACAGCGAATGCTGGGAGAAGGCGGCCGATTTTGCCGCAGGCATTCTCGGCCCTCGCGCGCAACGTAATCCTCCTATGTCGGATTGTACCTATTGCCTGCGCGGTGACGCTCCCGTGCTCGAAGTGAAGTAAAACGCAACTTGCGAGGTGGGCGCTGCGTATTGCGGCCGGAGGGGGAGCTTCCCGCGACGGACGGCAGGGTTCAGCCGGCAAAGCCTGAGCGCGCGATGTCCCACATCCCGCCGCCCACCAGCAGAATCGAAAGCAGGATCAAAACCAAACTCAACTGGTCCATCCTGCGCGGCATCCCCATCGCCATCAGGCAGAGCAGGAAGGGAAAGATCTGGATATAGAAACGCGGACCGAACTGCACCGTGCCGTTGGCATAGAACGTCAGAACGCCGACGCTGGCGAGCAGGCAGGATAGCCACATCAATGCCACGAGCGGGCGGCGCAATCGGGCGCGCAGGGCTAGGATGAAAGCGGGGCTGGTAAAGATCAGCGCCTGGCCACGGAAGGAGGGATGGAAGTAGGGAAAGCGGGCATCGAAATCCGGACCCATGAAGAGCAAGGTGTAGAGATTGGATGGAATGTTGCGCAAGGCAAAGGGGCCCGGCAGACCGGGATGGTCGCGCAGGCCCGCCGGATCGAGCCGATAGAACAGCCAGGGCGCCAAGTCCCATGGAGTACCAAATCGCGCCAGATTGTATGCGATGTAGACCGCGGCGGCCACAATGAAGCCGGGGAGCAGCGCGACCAGCTCGCGCGGCTTGCGCCCGCGCAGCGCCAGGGCGGCGGCATACAGCGGCCATACCGCGAACAGATCGTAGCGAGCCAGCGCCGCCGCACCCGCAAACAGGCCGACCAGCCAGGGACGAGCGCTTCCGAACAGCTCGCCGAGCGCGCACAAGGTCGGCGCGACGCACATTATCAGAGGCAAGCTCCAGGTGGTGCCGCGGGTGGCGTCGAACCATACGATTGTGCCGGCGCCAAAAAACAGGGTAAGCCACAGCCGGCTCGCGCAATCCAATCTGAAACGGCCGAGCAGGTGCCACGCCAAAGCTACGTCGAGAGCGCCGATCAAAACCGAAAAAGTGATCTGATCGGTGGTCAACCCACGCAGGGCCACGACCGGCAGGAGGAGGATCGCCGGCAGTGGCGGATGCATCATGTAGCTGTGGCCGCGATAACGCACTGCCTCCATCCAAGTGGGCACGTTGACCCACAGATGGCCATGCAGGATGGCCTCGGCCAATCGCACCTGCTCGTTGAAGGGGGTGGCCGCCAGTGGGCGGGTCGCGCCATAAAGCGTCCAAAAGAAGGTGAAGAGCGCGACCGTGACCATCCATTCGCGCCCGCTTCCGGTGCCGCTTTCCACGACGATCCCCACCACCGCCATCAAGCCCGCCAGCGGGACGGTGAAGCCAATTGCCAAGCCCGATTTACGCATCAAAAAGATATATGTCAGCGCGATCGGTAGAGCGCAGACAAAGATCGCCGGTACCAACCAAGCGGGAGTCGGCACCCGTCGCGAAGCATAGGGGTGTAAGCCTGGCTTGGAAAGAGAATTTTTCTTGATCATTGATGGCGCTTGGGTCGATCCTGGATCTGGCTCGGTTGTGATTGCTGCAAGCCTGACATGTTAACCAAAATAATTTCCGCATATACAGACCAGCCGGCGCACCCACCATACGGCGGCAACGTCAATCGCTTCTATGGCGGCGACTGGTGGGGATGGTGGGGGCCGTGGTGGTGGGCTTGGGTAGTAATTATCTTTCTAATCATTCTCGCGCTGGGCACTGCCAACCGGCGTCGGCGCCGGGGCTATTCCCATGCCGACGGCCAAACGGTCGAGACCGCGGGCGCCGGTTTCGCCTGGGCTTGGCTGATAATCATATTCATCCTGCTGCTGGTGTTTTTCGGCGGCGGGCGTTGGTGGCATGGCTACTGAGGGATGGCCGGTGCTGGTTCAATGCGTCCGCACGCTGCGCACGCCGTTTGCTTCGATTGCGCGGCGTTTCCGCTCGCTTAGCCCCACGACCCAGACCGTCGCCCAGGAAGTGGCCATCTGGCTAATCGCCGGCCTGGCGGTCTGGTGGGTGGCCCGCGGGCTGACCATAGGCAAGTTTGTCGCGAGTTTCAAACATGCCAATCTCCAGTTGTTTCTAGCGGCGAATTTGACCTCTTTTTTTATCTGGTGGCTGGGCGAAACCTATCTGTTCGCGCGGCTTTTCACTCTTTTCCATAAGCCCTGTACCTTCCGTGAGGTGCTCGCACCCTCGGCCGCGCAATATTTCTTGCAGGTAGTCAACATCCTGGTGGCGGCCGCGGCCCTGGTTTTGTTCCTTAATCGGCGCAAGGGAGTCTCGTGGACCGCGGCGAGTTGGACGCTCCTGTTTCAAGGCTTTATCGACGCTATCCTGCTGGCGATCGGATTTACGGCCGCCGGTGTGCTCAGACCGCAGTCACCGATCCACCGTTTCTTACCCTATGCCTGCGTGGCACTAATTTTCTTTATCGCGGTGGCGTTGTGGTGGGGACATGGCCGACCGCGCAACCGAGCCGGGCAATGGCTCTACGACTGGCCCGGCCTGCATGCCTTTCGCGCCGCGGGATGGCACGAGTATCTGGAACTGGGGTTAATCCGCCTGGCCATCTTTTTGCCGCAGGGATTTTTGTTTTATCTGCAGATGCGGGCTTTTCACGCCAACGTCCCGTTCGATGCCACCTTGGCAATAACCCCCGGATTGTTGTTGGCCGCCGGCGAACCGATTACTCCCTCGGGGCTCGGTCCCCTGCAAGCGGTCATGGTTGACGGCTTGGCGCGCTTCGCGCCGCGCGCGCGGTTGCTTTCCGCAGGTTTGGCAATCAGCATCATGCATATCCTTTGTCGCTTGCCACTGGGAGTGGGCGCGGCAGGCACTTTCGTGCGCCGGGTACTTACTTCCGAAGGGCGTCCGCCGCAAGGCCAATCATCAAATTTGAAGCCACCGGTGATGGCGCACCGGTAGTTCGGTCGCGCGATCGCTCGTATTTCGCGCAATTCATGGAAACGCTACGAAATATCTTCCTGGCGATCGGCTTTTGGACCTATATCGTTGCCGGAGTGGAGATTTTTTTGGAGGCCTCCGCGTTTTTCGGGTTAATCCTGCCTGGCGACACGGTTGTGGTATTGCTCGGGGTGCTGGCCGGGATGCACGCGCTGTCCGTGTGGGGAGCGGCGATCGTGGCCGTCTGCTGTTGCTTTGCTGGCGATTTGGCGGGCTATTCGCTGGGCCGCTACCGCGGGGAAAGCGTGCTCGCCATCAGCCGCCATCTGCGGCTCGCCTACCAGCGGCGCAAGGACTGGCTGAATCAGGATATTCGCAAGTACGGCGTCTTTATCGTGCCAGTCGGCCGCTTTACCCCGTTCATCCGAGCCTTTACCCCTTTCGCGGTGGGCTTGGCCCGTCTTTCCTGGCCCCGCTATGTCTTCATCGCGGCCTTGAGTGCGATCGCCTGGGGCGGTTGCTGGTTTGGTGTGGGCCTGGCGCTGGGCTACAACTGGCGATTGCTGGATAAGATTCTGGCGCCGCTGGGTGGTGGGCTGACAGGAGTAGTGATTATCGCCGCGCTAGGCTATGCCGCCTGGCGTTGGCGCCACGAGCTGAAAGTCATGTTCACCAAGCTGCGCCGTCGCCAGCGACTGGGGATTATCAATCGCTGACCCCTGTGCCGGACGCTTGTGCGCGATAGCTCCGCGGGTCTAAAGATAGAGATCGCGGGCGCGAGCGCCGCGACCGGCCGCCACAGAGAGATTCCACGATGCTGACACGCGAAGAAAACGAGCTTTTGTGTCGGGTCGGTCCTGGCACCCCGATGGGAGAATTCATGCGCGAGTATTGGATACCCGCGCTGCGTGCCCAGGCGCTGGCGTCCGACGGGGCCCCGGTGCGGGTCCGCTTGCTGGGCGAGAACTTCGTGGCTTTTCGTGCAACCGACGGGCGGGTTGGCTTCTTCGATGAAGGCTGTCCCCATCGATGCACCTCGCTGGCGCTGGCCCGCAACGAGGACAACGCACTTACTTGCATCTTCCACGGTTGGAAGATCGACGTGTCGGGCAAGGTGGTCGAGGTGCCCTCGGAACCGCCGGAGCGACGGGCTGAATTTGCGGCCAAGGTGCGAGTGCGCCATTACCCGGTGCGCGAGGCGGGCGATGCGATTTGGGTCTATCTGGGCCGGCGCGCGCAGCCTCCAGCCTTTCTCAATTTCGAATTGAACGTGCTCCCGCCTAGCCATCGCATGGCCTTTCGCGCGGTGCTCCACAGCAACTGGTTGCAGGCGCTGGAAACCTCCATCGATTCCTCCCACCTGGGCATCATGCATTCCTCCTGGCTCAACGGCCGGGCTAACGCGGGCAGTCGGCTGGCCACGGTAAATACCGGCCCGATCTTCGAAATCGTGCCCAAACCTTACGGCTTTCGCGAGGCGGCCCTGCGCGATCTGTTCGACGGGACTGTCTATACCCGGATCCGCGAGGTGGCGGCGCCCTTTTATTCTTTCATCCCGATGGACAGCAACATGCTGCATACGATGCAGTGTCCGGTGCCGATCGACGATCACTGGTGTGTGTACTGGTCATTTCGCTACGACCCTGACAAGCCCGTGGATCCCGCGCAGGCGGTCGGAATGATGCAGGGGACGTCCGGTAATCGTGACAACGCCCATTCGGATTTGGGCGAATTCGATCAGATGTGGGGCCAGGATCGCAAAAAAATGAAGGAAGGGCATTTTACCGGGATGCGCGCCCTGCAGCATGAAGACTGGGCGGTGGCCGAATCGGTAGGTGCGATTCTCGATCGCACCCACGAATACCTGGGCTCCTCCGACAGCACCCTGATCCGGTTCCGCCGGATGATGTTGGCCGCGGTGCGGGCTCATCAGCAAGGAGCGCCGGCGCTGGGGTTGGATCGGCCGGTGGATTACAGCCAGATTCGCGCGATCACCCTGCGTAATCCCAAGAGCGTCGATTGGCGCCAGATCGATCCGCTTAATCCGCCTGCTTCGCTCCCGCTGACGTAGGCTGGAGCCGCGTAAATAACTTCACAGCATGCCTCGCGTCATCCTGAGGCTTGCGAAGCTTTTCTTAAGCCGGTGAGCCGCGGACCGTGTCGAAACGGCTCGCGCCGTCCTGCGTGTGATTACCAACAGCAGCCGCGGTTGGGGCGCGCGCGTAGTTGCTCCGCCTGGGCGAGGAAATCTACTGAATGTGCGAAGCGAGCGGGATTTGTACGCCAAATAGGGGCGGCTCGTGAACCGCCCGTTTTTCTGTCGATCGCGGCGGTCCACGAGCCGCCCTAAAATCCCGCGAGGCAAAAAGCAGGAACGAAAGTGGCGACCAAGACGATAGTAATCATCGGCGGCGGCTTCGCCGGGCTAGCCAGCGCTGTTGGTGCCGCGCGCGAACTCGACGCACTCTCGATCGGCAGCGACGAGATCAAGGTGGCCCTGATAAACCGCGACCCTTTCCATAACATCCGTGTGCGCAACTACGAGCGGGATTTGAGCGAGGTCAGGGTGGCGCTGGATGACGTGCTGTCTCCGGTTGGCGTCGAGCGTATCGAAGGCACGGTCGCGGGAATAGATACGGCTTGCCGACAAATAACCGTCGAGATGGCCGGCAGCCAGCGCACTCTCGAATACAGCCGACTGGTCCTGGCCGCGGGTAGCCGGCTTTACCAGCCTGACATTGCGGGACTCGCTCAGTATGGCTTCAACGTGGACAGCTACGAAGCTGCCGCGAGGATGAACGAACATATCGCGAGCATCGCAGCGCGGCCAAGTGGAGACGGTCGATATACGATGCTGGTTATTGGCGCCGGCCTGACCGGAATCGAGGCAGCCTGCGAGTTGCCCGGTAAGTTTCGTGAAGCGGCTGCCCGCGCTGGATTCCCGCCGCCTCGGATTCGAACGATTCTCGCCGACCATGCGGAGCACATTGGTTCCGATATGGGCCAAAGCGCGCGGCCGGTGATCGAGCAGGCTCTCGACTCGCTCGAAATCGAGTGTCGCTCCGGCGTCGCAGTGAAGGCGATCGACGCCCAAGGCGTGACGCTCGAAAATGGCGATCGGATCCCAGCCGATATGGTGGTGTGGACGGCCGGAATGCGCGCAAATCCATTGACCACGCAGGTTGCCGGACAGCGTGACCGGTTCGGCCGGCTTGCGGTAGACGAGCATCTACGGGTAGTCGGCTGCGAGGATGTCTTTGCCGCAGGCGACGTGGCCTCGCTTCTCATCGATGGTGTCCATGCCAGTGTGATGTCCTGCCAGCATGCTCGACCAATGGGCCGCATCGTGGGCTACAACGTCGTGCGCGATTTAGTTGGTAAGACGATGATGCCGCTGCATCTGGATTGGTATGTGACCTGTCTGGACCTGGGGCCTTGGGGGGCACTTTATACAGAGGGATGGGACCGGCGCGTGCGGCTTGTGGGGCGGGCGGCTAAGAGCATCAAGCAAACCATCAACTGTGTGCGCATTTATCCGCCACGCTCACGGGATCGGCGCGAAATCTTGGATTGGGCCAGCCCCACGATTCAAGCGCCACCGCTCGCGCACGACTGACAAGCCAAAACCGCAGCCGCCCGCGTATCCTGCTTCGCGGGCGGGCATCAACGTCATTCCGAACGAAGTGAGGAATCCGCCGAAAGCGGTTCGGTGGGGCCGGGGAAGTCCGGAGTAATCGCGTGGAGGAACCGCGCGAGATGTTTCGGCACGGCTCGCGATGCTCGCCGGCTCAACATGACAGCCCGGGGTTTCAGGGGCCTCCAGTGAAGCCGGACATTGATGCCCGCCCCACTGACAGGCAAGGCGATGGCCCTATTCCGATCGGTAGCCGCCCTACTGGCGTTGGCGTAAGCGCTCCAGCGGCCGAGTATTGAGCACGTCGCCCGGCTCCAGCCATCCGCGCCGGGCCTGGTTGACGCCCAACTCCAGCATCGAGAAGTCGCGCGGATGATGAGAATCGCTGGAGATGACCAGCTTGACGCCGGCCTGCTTGGCGGCCATGCAGGCGCTGTCGGTCAGATCCAGCCGCTCGGCCTGAGAATTTACCTCCAGCGCGCATCCCTCCTCGCGCGCGACGTGCAGCACTTGGGCCAAGTCGAAGCTGCTCGGCTCGCGGCCGCTCAGCAGCCGGCCGCTGGGATGGCCGATGACGTCGACGTGTGGATTGCGAATGGCGCCAATCAGGCGCGCCGTCATCTCGGCGGCGGGCTGGTTAAGCTTGTAATGGACCGAGGCGACGACCCAATCCAATTCGTCCAAAGCCTCGTCTGGAAGGTCCAGGCTGCCATCCTCCATGATGTCAACTTCGATCCCGCGTAGCAGTCGGATGCCGTGCAGGCGGCGTTGTACGCGGTCGATTTCGCGCGCCTGTTCGCGCAGGCGCGCCGGATCCAGCCCGTGCGCCATCGCCAAGCGACGCGAATGGTCGGTGACGGCCAGGTATTCCAGTCCCAGCTCGCGCGCCTGGCGCGCCATCTCCTCGATCGAGGCACGCCCGTCAGTGTAGGTGGAATGGCTGTGCAGGTCACCGCGCAGGTCGCCGCGGGCAATAAGATGGGGCAGCGCTCCGCCTTGCGCGGCCTCGATTTCGCCGCGATCCTCGCGCAACTCGGGTGCAATCCAAGGCAATCCGAGAGCAAGGTAAACCTCCGCTTCGTCGGCGCCGGCGACGCGAGTGTGGTCGCGAAAAAGGCCATACTCGTTGAGCAGCAGCCCCTTGCTCTGAGCCAGCCGGCGCAGATGCACGCAATGAGCCTGGGAGCCGGTGAAATAGATCAGAGCCGCCCCATAGCTGGCCGCGGGCACCACGCGCAGATCCACCTGCAAGCCGCTACTAAGGACCAAACTGGTCTTGGTTTCGCCCTGGCCCAGAATCTGTTTGATCCCCGGAAAATGAGCGAAGCGATCCATCACAGCCGAGGGTTGGTCGGAGAGCGCCAGAAGGTCGAGATCGCCGACGGTGTCGCGCCGGCGGCGAAAACTGCCCGCCACGGTGATTTCGGCCACGGCCGGCAGCGCGCGCAGATATTCCACCAGCGCTTGCGCCGATTGAGCGGCCAGGGCGTACATCAGGCGGGTAGGTGTCAGCGCAGCGGGTTCTTCCAGCGCTGCCGCCAGTTGCTTTTCCATCTTGGCGCCGAAACCGCGCACGCTGCGCAAGCTGCCGGAATCGATTGCCCGCTTGAGGTCGGCGACATTGCGGATCTGCAACTGCTCGCTGAGCATCCGCACCCGCTTGGGACCCAAGGCGGGTAGCCGCAACAGGGCCACCAAGCCGGGGGAGATGCGGCTGCTCAGCTCGCGATGCAGTTCAAGGTCTCCGCTGGTGATCAGCTCGTTGAGTTTGTTGGCGAGGTCCGCGCCAATTCCGGGCAAATGGCGCAATTGCTCCAGTGCCATCGCTGCCAGCGGTTCGGGATGGTCGCGTACGGTGCGCGCCGCGTTGCGATAGGCACGGACCCGGAAGAAGTTGTCCTCGCTGACTTCCAGCATGTCCGCGATTTCGTCGAGTACCTTGGCGATTTCGTGATTCTGCATCGCTCCGCTCTTCTCGCACCAAGCTTGCAAAACCCTATCCTAGCGCAGCCTCGGAGGTTCGTGACAATGTTTGTACGCCCATGCCTGGCTCGGAGGGCGGGCGTAGTCGGATTTAGTCGTACTGGAGGAACAAATGGCCGCAGTCGAACTGGTTCTGACCTTGGCCTTGATCGAGTACTGGCTGATGGGCTTGCTGGCGGGGCGCGCACGCCTGAAGTACGGTGTGCCGGCCCCGGCCACCACCGGCCATCCGATCTTCGAGCGTTACTACCGAGTCCATCAAAATACCCTTGAACAGTTGATGGTTTTCGTCCCCGCGCTGTCGATCTTCGCGCTGAGCGGGGCGACCCAAGGCGCGGTCGTCCTGGGCTCGCTGTTCATTTTTGCCCGCCTGATTTACGCAGTCGGCTACGTAAAAAATCCCGACTCGCGCTACTACGGTGCGGGCGCCACCGTTTTAATCAACGCGATCCTGCTGGTTGGCGTTCTGGCTGCGCTGCTTCGCCGCCTGTAGCAGGCCGCGCCCGCGAGTCATGGCCGTCTGCCCGATATACACCCAATAGACATACGCGCAATAATCCACGGCCTTGGTCAGCCTTGCGAAACCGCGCCGGCTTAATCTATTAGGGAAAAGCGGCCCTCAAGAGATGCCGCCAACCTTATCAGGGGGTGCTTTCCATTTGCCCCCGCGGCCGCTGAGGTCTGGAGCCCAGGAGGAGCCGATGCGAGACCTAGTCAAGCGTTATCTGGACCAGGGCATTTCCCGCCGCCAATTAATGAAGGGATTGGGTGCGGTAGGGCTGAGCGCGATGGCTGCGCGCACCGTGGCACGGGCATTGGCGCCAGCCGATGCCGAGGCTGCCGAAGCCAGCGGTGTTGCGGCTGCCCAGCAGGTGAGTGGCACGGGCGGCAGGCTGCTGGTGGAGCAGTTGCGGATGGCGGGAGTCGAGTACCTGTTTTTCAATCCCTCCACTGGTGACGCGCCGATCTACGACGCCTTGGCCGACAACCCCATGATTCAGCTCATCAAGGGGGTACAAGAAGGGGCGGTGGTCGCGATGGCCGACGGCTACGCGCGGCTGTCGGGTAAGACTGGGGTGGTCAGCGTAGCCAACATCGGCCTGCCCAACGCCATGACCCAGATGGTCAACAGCTTCAAGGACCGCATCCCGCTGCTGGTCTGCGTGGCGGCCTTCGGGCAGAACCAATTGGGGCGCGACGGACCCCAGGATTACGAGCATCAGGAAGTGATGCTCGAGCCGATCACCAAATGGTATTGGCTGGCGCAAAGCGCGGCTGGGATCCCCGAAAGTACGCGCCGTGCGCTGAAATTCGCCGCTACTCCGCCCGGCGGCCCGGTCTTCCTTTCTATCCCGGACAACGAGTTGGCTGCGCAGAGCAGCGCGACCGTAATCGATCAGTCGCTGTTCAACGTCGCGATGCGAATTCGGCCGGCGCGCGCCGACGTGCAGCGGGTGGCGAGGATGCTGATTGAAGCCAACAATCCGCTGCTCTCAGTGGGCGACGAAGTCACGATGTGCCGAGCCGAGCCTGAAGTGCTTGAGCTGGCCGAATTGCTTGCTCTGCCGGTAGCCGGGCAGGCCGAATTCGGGGTCTGGTCCAAGCCTTTTCCTACCCGCAATCCGCTCTACATCGGGCCGATCCTCAGGCAGATGACCTTTCCCGGCCACATCGATGTCCATCTCAATCTGGGCAACCCCTACGGCGAACGACCGATGCCTGGAGCGACCCTGGTTTCCATCCGGCGCGATCCCACCAGCCTGGCGCGGGTGTCGCCGGTGGATCTGCCGCTGGTGGCCGATCAGAAGCTGGCAACGGCCGACTTGCTGGCCGCCGTCAAGAGTCAGGCCACCGCCCAGCGTCTGCGCGGGATCGCCGACGCCCGCAAAGCCCGGATCGACGCTTACAGCGCGGGCATGGCGCGGTTGCGCAAGACGATCGCGCACGATCTGTGGGAAGGTTCGCCGATCAGCTTGGAGCGCTTGGGGGTGGAGCTGGAAGAGGGGCTGGATAAAAACACGATCTGGGTCACCGACGCCGACTCAGGTAAGAACATGGATCCGCTGATGTCTTTCGGCGGCAACGACAAGACCTACGTCGGCACCGGCCCCAACGTGCTGGGTTGGGCGATGGCGGCGGGGCTGGGCGCCAAGCTGGCCCGTCCCGATCAGCCGGTGGTCGCGGTGGTAGGGGACGGCAGCTTCTTGTTCAGCGGGCCGCAACCCTTGTGGAGTCTGGCGCGCTATCAGGCTCCGGTTCTGGTGCTGGTCCTCAACAATCGCAGCTATAACAACGAGCGCAATCGAATCTGGACCTTCAGCGGCGGCGGCCAGTTCCAGCGCGGATTGGACATGACTTGCTACAACGGCAGTCCCGACGTGGACTTCGTCAAAGCTGCCGAAGCCTTTGGGGTGGAGGGGGGAAGAATCGACCATCCCGAGCAGATCAAAGAGGCGCTTAAACGCGGCCAACAGGTCTGCGCCGCGGGCCGTCCCTACTTGCTGGAAATCGAGGTCAAGCGCGAAGGGGTGGGCGCGGCCTCGCAATGGTATCCGGCCTTTTCGATCGCGCAAAAGCGCACGCGGAAGGTGTGACCATGCCTCGAATCGTGCTGATGGCGACACTCGTCGCGTTGATCGCCGCGGTCGCGCCGCTCCAGGCGCAAACCGCCCAGGGTCGCGCGGTTGAACTGCCCGCGGGCCCCGGCGCCAGCCTGGTCGGCGTGGCCTGCTCGCAATGCCATTCGCTGGGTGCCATTACTCATCTGCGCCAGGGCCGCCGCGCCTGGCGCGACGAGCTCTACGTAATGATCCTACGCGGGGCCCAGGTCCAACCCCAGGACGTTGACCCGATGGTGACCTATCTGAGCGCTCATTTCGGTCCAGGCGTGCCCTACCCAGGCGCGCCGGGACCGCCGGTGACCCTGCCCAATGGTTCGGGCAAGGAATTGGTCCAAGGCGTTTGCGGCATCTGTCACTCCCTGGACCGTGCCACCGCGGCTAAGCGTTCCAAGGCACAGTGGCAGGCGATCGTGGCGCAGATGATTTATTTAGGCGCGCCGTTGGCCCCATCCCAGGCCAGCGAGGTGACGCATTATCTGAGCGCTAATTTCGCTCCCTGACCTGAGCGATCGCCTGAGGCCCTCGGGGATAGCATCCGCCAGCCCCCTCGTTGCTATATTGGTGATTGCGGCACGCAAGCCAAATCGCCAAGGTGCGGGACAATGGTAAGGATCGCCGAAATTGCGCCCGGAGTGTTTCAGCTCTCTTTGTATGTCGCCGAGCTGCAACTACCTTTCAACCACTTTCTCGTGGTAGATGACGAGCCGCTGCTCTTCCATACCGGCCATCGCCGCAACTTCGAGCTGCTCCGCCAGGCACTGGCGACGATCATCGATCCAAGCAGCTTGCGCTGGATCGGCTTCAGCCATTTCGAGGCTGATGAATGCGGTGCGCTCAATCAATGGCTGGCGTTGGCTCTGCGCGCCCAGCCGCTGTGCGGGATGCTGGCGGCGCGCACCAGCGTGGCGGACTACGCCGACCGGCCGCCGCGCGCGTTGGCTCCAGGCGAGCTGGTCACCACGGGTACCCGACGCTTCGCCTTTCAGCGCACGCCTCATGTGCCGCACGGCTGGGAGGCAGGCTTGTTGTTCGAAGAGACCGGTCGGATTCTGTTCTGCTCCGACCTGCTCGGCCAGCGCGGCGATCTCGGCGCGCTGACCCGTGCCGGCGTGGCCGAGGCCTCGGTCCAAGCACTAAGTCAGATGCAAGCGGGACCGATGGCTAATTCGATTCCCTATACCCCCTACACGGACACGATTTTGCGCCGCTTGGCGGCCCTGCGCCCGGCCCTGATCGCCCCGATGCACGGGCCGGCCTTCGAAGGCGACGGTGAGCGCGAACTGCAGGACTATGCTCAGGCGCTCGCAGGCGTTTTGGGCAGCGCTCAAGCCTGAAGTCGCACGCCACGCGCAGACCCGATGAGGTGGGGCTTAGCGTCAGGTGCGAATTTCGACCGTCACTGCGCTGCCTTTTCGCAGCACTTCGACCGCCGCGCCGGGACCCGAGGCCGGTCGACGGGCGATCAAGGAGACCGCTTCGCCGGCCACTTGGATGTTGTCGATGCGCAGCCAGTCCAGCCATATCGGAATCGAAGGCGAATCCAATACCAGGCGCTGATCGTGGGAATCGATCTGCAAGCCCAGCAGCGAGCCGAAAATGGAAAATATGCTGGCGGCGGCCCACGCTTGGGGATGGCAGGCGACTGGGTAGGGAACCGGACCCAGGGTGGGCTCGCGCTGGAAGCCGCAAAAGAGTTCGGGCAGACTGCCCTGGATTTGTCCGGCCGCTTCGAGCAGGCCGCTGGCCAGTTGCAGGACTCGCGCGCGCTGATGGGATCGCGCCAGTCCGAGCACGGCGATCGCGCTGTCGTGCGGCCAAACCGATCCATTATGATAGCTCATCGGATTGTAACGCCGTTCGCGAGCGCTCAAGGTGCGCAGGCCCCAGCCTGAGAACATATCGTCGGCAAGCAGCCGCTGCCCCACGGCTTCAGCCTGATCCTGGTCGAGCAGGCCCAAGGCCAGACAGTGGGCGGCATTCGACGCCATCACGCGGCAAGGCCGTTTGTCGCCGTCCAGGGCCAGGGCTACAGTGCCTTCGTGATCCAGCCAGAAGTCACGGTTGAAATTGTGGCGTAAGCGGGCGGCCTCCTCTTCAAGGCGCGAGCTGAGGCTGTCGTCGCCCAGGCGAGCTGCCACTTCCGCGATCGCCAGATAGGCGCCATAGACGTAAGCCTGAACCTCGCATAGCGCGATTGGCGCGCGCGCCAGCGAGCCGTCGGCGTGAGAGATGGAGTCGTGCGAATCTTTCCAGCCCTGGTTGGCCAGGCCGCGAGGAGTCTCGCGCTGATATTCGACGTAACCGTCACCGTCACGGTCCCCGTAGGTCGAGATCCACCGTAGCGCGCGCTGGACATTGGGCCATAATTCCTGCGCCAGATTCAGGTCGGCGGTGGCGGCAACGTAACGGCCGAGCAGGATTAGAAACAAGGGGGTGCCGTCCACGCTGCCGTAATAACGGCTGAAGGGAACTTCGCCCAGGCGCGCCATCTCGCCCGCCCGCACCTCGTGCACGATTTTTCCCGGTTCTTCATCGCTGGCGCGATTTACGCGCTGGCCTTGCAGCAGGGCCAGGGTGTGCAGAGTCCCGGCCGCCACGGCCGGACTGAAACTATTCATCGACAGCGCGGTGAGCAGGCTGTCGCGGCCGAAGAGGGTGGCAAACCAGGGGATTCCCGCCATGATGGTTACCCCGCGGGAGCGGGGCGTGGTCAACATCGCCAGGTCCGAAAGCGAGGCCTCCAGGGTGAGGTTCATCGCCTGGCTGCTGGTTTGGATCCGCGCGCTGCGCTCAATCATGGCGCGGATTTCGGCCTGGCGTTGGGCCAGTGCGGCTTCGAAGCCCTGCCAAGGCAAGCGCGGACCGGGCCGTAGCGGTGGGCCAAAATCCAGCAGCGCGGTGACCTCGGCTTCCAACACCGCGGTTTGTTCAGGTTCCAGGCGGAGGTGGAACTCGGCTTGGCGCTCGCTGATAGCGTCGGGGGCGGGAGCAAAAGCCAACCGCGTTACGCGCATCACCTCATCCAAGCCCAGGTAGCGCAGGCGAACTTCCCGTTCCGCAATCCAGGGCTCCAACGATTGACCGCGCGCGTTGCGCGAGATCCCGCGAACTTCGAACAGGTCGGCGAAATCGGCGGCATACAGAAAGCTCAAAGTGAGATCGACCGTGGCCCGGGAAAAGTTGCGTACGGAGGTACGATGGAAAATCCGCGGGCTGAGCAGGACCCAGCCGCGTTCGATGTGGAGCGAGTCGCGCTCCAGGCGAATCAGGTCATCGGTCGTGCGCAAGTCGGGATTGGTCAGATTGACCCGCAACTGGGTGTTGTCGGAACTGACGTAGGAGTTGAGCAGATGGGGAAATTCGCCGCTGATCCGCAGCTCGAAGCGGCTCAGAAAGCGGGTGTCGTCGTGAAAATAGCCCATCGCTTCCAGCGGCGAACCGGTGATGTCGCCGCTGGCGTCGAAGATGCTGAAGCTATCTTGCCCGGCCAGGACGCGGGTCAGGCGCCGGGAAGCCAGCGAAGAGGCCAGCAGGTAGAAGTCCTGGCCGACCTTGATGTACGTCTCCACGCCTGCGATCAAACTCCAAGCCGGGTTATTTGGGCGCGACCAGCGCGCCGGGCCCCAACACCGATCCAAGCCCGGGTGGCCGCGCCATCTCGCCCGTCATGGCTTTATGATACAGGCGCTCGTAGCTGTCAGCCATCGTTTCCACCGAAAAGCGCTGCTCGAACTCGCGCCGGCATCGAGCCCGGTCCAGCCGCTCCACCGCCGCCACCGCGGCGGTCAGCTCCTCAAGGGTGCCGGCGATCCAGCCGGTCACGCCGTGACGGATCAATTCGGGCACCGAACCGCAAGGACGAGCGATAACCGGGGTACCGCAGGCCAGGGCTTCCGCGATCACCAGGCCGAAAGGCTCGGGCCAATCGATCGGAAACAGCAAGGCCCGCGCGCCACCCAGAAAGGCGCTTTTTTCCCTATCGCCGATCTCACCGATAAGCTCGATGTCGGGAGGCGACAGGCGCGGTTTGATCACGGCCTCGAAGTATTCGCGATTGGAGTTATCGACCTTGGCCGCCAGCTTGAGCGGGAAGCCGCTGCGCCGGGCGATCTCGATTGCCAGATCGGGCCGCTTCTCGGGTGCGATGCGCCCCAGGAAAGCCAGATAATCGCCTCCGCGCGCGCTATATTGCAAAAGTTGGCGCGGGAGACCGTGATAAGCAGTGCCCATCCAGTTGAGATCCGCCAGCGGCCGGCGTTGAGCGTCGCTGACCGAGACCAGGGGCGCATGGCGATAACGGCGGTAGATGGTTGTTGCGCCCGGCTCGTCCAAGCGTGCATGGAGGGTGGACAGGGTCGGAGTTGCGACGAGCGCGGCATAAGGCAGGGCCCAGAAATCGACATGCGAATGGATCAGGTCGAATTGCCGGGCACGTTGATATACCCAACTCAGCATCGGCAACTGGTAAATTGGCCCGCGATGCTCCAAATGGTTTAGCCGCAGCGCTCGCTCGAAACCGGGGACCAGGCGCGCATTGGTCGAGGAGTCACCCGAAGCGCACAGGGTCACTTCATGGCCGCGACGGACAAGCTCTTCGGTCAGGTAGGAGATCACCCGTTCCGTGCCGCCGTAGAGTTTGGGCGGTACGCTTTCATACAAGGGGGCGACCTGGGCGATTCGCAGTTTCTTTAGAGCGGGCTTACCAACAAACGAAGCTTGCTCCTGCATTCCACCTCCTAAGATCAGGCCAGGCGCGGGGCAAAAGAGTGCCTCGTCACGGGAAAAGCTTATGCCTGGACCGGAAATCCTCGGAGCTGAGTCCAGGGCAGCTCCTGCCCTGGACTCAGCTCCGTGGAATTGACTTTAGAACTCAATCCTAACGGGAGTGGAGCGCACGCGCAGCAAAAAAAAGCGCCAGGCCACCGAGGGGCTGACCTGGCGCGAGATTGCTATCGGAAGAGCTTTTTCAGGTTCCGGTCTGCCAGGAAGTCAGGTACTGCTTTTGCTCGGCGGAAAGAGCGTCGATTCGAATCCCCATCGAGGCCAGCTTGAGGGTGGCGATTTCATCTTCGATCCGATTGGGGACGTCGTGGACCTTGACTTCCAGCGACTTGGCCAGCGCCGCCCAGCGCGCGGTCAAGGCTTGGGTGGCGAAGCTCATATCCATCACCTGGGCCGGATGGCCCTCGGCGCAGGCTAGATTGACGAGCCGGCCTTCGCCGAGCAAGAAGATTTTCTTGCCGTTGCTCAGGTGATAGGCATCGACATTGCGCGTGACGTTTTTCTCGACCTTGCGCGAGATTTTACGCAGGCCCGCCATATCGATTTCGATATCGAAATGGCCGGCGTTGGACAAAATCGCGCCGTCCTTCATCTGGTTGATGTGCTCGGGACGGACCACTTCGCGATCCCCGGTCACGGTCACGAAAACGTCGCCCAGCTTGGCCGCCTCGCTCATCCGCATCACTCGAAAACCGTCCATTGCGGCTTCCAGGGCGCGCACCGGGTCGACCTCGGTCACTACCACCTGTGCGCCCAGACCGTGCGCGCGCGAGGCCACGCCGCGGCCGCACCAACCGTAGCCGCAGACCACGACCGTGGAACCGGCGACCAGGATGCCTGAGGCGCGCATGATTCCCTCCATGGTCGATTGGCCGGTGCCGTAGCGATTGTCGAACAGATGCTTGGTCTTGGCGTCGTTGACCGCGACCACTGCAATCTTCAGCGCTTGGTCCTTTTCCATCGCGCGCAGTCGGATCACCCCGGTGGTGGTCTCCTCCATGCTGGCCAGCACCTGACCGGCCTGGGCCACGTACTCGGTGTGCAGCAGGGTTACCAGATCGGCGCCGTCGTCCATCGTGATCCGCGGCTGAGCCTCGAGTACCGAGCGCAGATGACTGTAGTAAACGTCGCGCGGTTCACCGTGAATCGCATACAGCGCCATCCCGTCGTTGGCGACCAGCGAGGCCGCGACGTCGTCCTGAGTCGACAAGGGATTGGAGGCGCAGATGAACAACTCGCCGCCGCCGGCCTTGAGGGTGCGCACCAGGACCGCGGTTTCCGCCGTGATATGCAGGCAGATGCCCATGCGCAGGCCGCGCAAGGGCCGTTCCTTGGCGAAGCGCTCTCGCACCTGACGCAGGACGGGCATCTGCTGCTCGGCCCACAGGATGCGGCGGCGTCCTTCCTCCGCCAGTTTGAGGTCGGCCACGTCGAACTGTTTGGCGGGACGTTTGCTCTTGAGTGTCGCCATCGCTTTGCGGCGACTAGTCGTGGATGCCACTTTCGATAATTTCTCCAGCTTGGGGATTGGGGCGATGAAGCCGTGGTTAACGCACGCCGAAGGCGCTCTTAAGCGCCGCGGACATGTCAATCTGCTCCCACGGGAATAAACCGGCTTCCGGCTTGCGGCCGAAATGGCCGTAGGCCGCGGTCGCGCGGTAAATGGGCCGGCGCAAATCCAGCTTCTTGATGATCCCGGCCGGCCGCAGATCGAACAGCTCGCGCAGCGTGCTGGACAATTTGGCGTCGGGCACCACACCGGTGTCGAAGGTGTCGATCAAGACTGATACCGGCTCGGCCACCCCGATGGCGTAGGCGACCTGGATTTCGCACTTGCGTGCCAGCCCGGCCGCGACCACGTTCTTGGCCACGTAGCGAGCCATGTAGCAGGCCGAGCGGTCGACCTTGGTCGGATCCTTGCCCGAGAAGGCGCCGCCGCCATGGCGGCCATAGCCACCGTAGGTGTCCACGATGATCTTGCGTCCGGTCAGGCCGCAATCGCCCTGCGGGCCGCCGACCACGAAACGGCCGGTGGGATTGACGTAAAACTTGGTCGAGCGATCCAGGTATTCAGCCGGCACGACCTTCTTAATCAATTCCTCGACGATCGTCTGATAAAGGGTCTCATGGCTGACGCTGGGGCTGTGCTGAGTAGAAATTACGACGGTTTCGATTCCCACCGGACGACCGTCGGCATAGCGCACGGTCACCTGGCTTTTGGCGTCGGGGCGCAGAAAGTCGTACTTGTTGGTCTTGCGCAGGCGAGTCAGCTCTTCCATCAGCCGATGCGCGATCGAGATCGGCAGCGGCATCAGCTCGGGGGTCTCGTCGCAGGCAAAGCCGAACATCAGCCCCTGATCGCCGGCACCCTGCTCCTTGAACAGCCCCTCGCCTTCGGTTACGCCCTGGGAGATATCGGGCGATTGGCGCTCGATTGCGGTCAGGACCGCACAGGTGTTGGCGTCGAAGCCAATGCTGGAATCGGTGTAGCCGATATCGCGCACGGTCTGGCGTGCGACGTCGGCGTATTCCAGCCGCGCGCGAGTGGTGATTTCTCCCGCCAGCACCACCATCCCGGTTTTGGCCAGGCTTTCCAAGGCGACCCGCGAATGGGGGTCCTGCTCCAGCAAGGCGTCCAGCACCGCGTCGGAGATCTGGTCGCACATCTTGTCGGGATGGCCTTCGGAAACCGATTCGGACGTGAATAGAAAATCTTTGAGTGCCATGTTTCTCCTGCGCGAGATGCGCCTTACCGTTGGCCTGCCGGAACGCTTACCGCGTGGTTGCTAAGGGGATAGAAGCGACGCGCGCCTGGTGGCGGCACGGCTGAAGGGGCTGCTGTTGAATCAAATAAGAACCTGATCTGCTCAACCGTCTAGTCGTCTAGGCTATAGTTGAAGGTGACCGCGCGGTCAATCAGTCTTCGCCAAAGCCCTGCTCGAACAATTGCCGGACCGCAGCCAGCGCCGCCACTTCGTCGGGCCCCTCGGCCCGCGCCTTGAGAGTCGCGCCTTTGCCCGCTCCCAACATGATGAGCGAGGTTACGCTGCGAGCGTTGACCTGCTGCTTGCCGCGCGCGAGGGTCAAGCTGGCGTCGAATTTCGCCACGGCCTGAGCCAGCGTACTGGCGGCTCTCAGATGCAAACCTAAGCGATTTTTGACATGAACGCTGGCCTCGACCACGGCTTTCCTCAGCCACCAGGCCGACCCCGTTGTGGTCCGCCCAATCCGGCGCTTTCGCTGACAGGTTATCAGCTACGCCCAGCCGATGGCAGAGGCTTGGACGCTTATTCGGCCATCGCCACGGGGTCACCGGCCAGTTCCTGCACGAACAGCTCGCGCAAGCGCTGTTCGATCGAGCGGTCATGGATGCTGCCCTCGCGCTGGCGCCAGCTTGCCAGCGCCATCACCGCCTTGGCCATGTTGCGATGGCCACCGGCGCTGCCGATGGCTCCAAACAGCCGGCGCACGGTCTCGCCAGCGCTGCGGCCCAGGCCGTGGGTGCGCACCGCGACTACCAGATTGGCACCCAGCTTGCCCGCCACCGCGACCCATTGCACGCCTTCGAACTGTAGGCAGAAGTCCGCCATCTGAACGATTAGATCGTCGCGCTCCACCCGCCCCAGGTAGAGCACCAGCAATTGATCCTTGATCCACAGCCGCTTCATCCCCGCCGCTAACACCTGAGCGAAGGCCAAGGGCAGCTCCGGCCGCTCAATCCGGCGTAAGAGGCCGTAGTTGGCCAGCGGATAGAGAAAGGTGAAGGCCTCCAGATCCTCTTCGGTCACTCGCCGCGACAGCATCAGGGTGTCGCTTTTGATCCCGTAGAGCAGGGCGGTGGCCAACCGTTCACTGACCCGTTCGCGCGCGCTGATCAGGTATTCGGTCAAAATGGTGGCGGTGGCGCCGTAGCGCGTGCGGATATCCTGAAAACCGACGTCAGCTTCGGCATAGCCGGGGTGATGATCGATAACGATGTCGGCGCGCGGCAGGCGGCCGTTGAAGTAGGGGGGCTGGACATCGACCATCGCGATCAGGTCGTATTCTCGTAAGATCTCGCTGCTGGCCGCGGCGACGTCGATTTCCAGCAGGCGCACCATCGCGCGATTTTCGGGCCGGGTAATCGGCGTGTAGCTGAAGAGGGGAGTGGTCAGCCGATTACGTCCCAAAAGCGTGCGCAGCGCGATCGCGCTGGCCAGAGCGTCAGGGTCGGGATCGTCTTGCAGCACAATCGCGATACGCTGCCCTTCGTGAGCCAGGGCGCGCAACTGCTGCAACCGCTCCCGCGTGTATGCTTGATCCATTGCCTTCCAATCATCCCGGCCGCGGGCGGGATGCGAACAATCGATGCACAGGCCGGCGCACTTCCGTCTCCCTGCCCAAGCGCACCTCAAGGGCGGCGTCAGTCTTAATCGTGCGCACGGCCTAACTCGCTCGAAGACCGGTGTGCGGCCCGTACCCTCATCGGACCCGCCATGCGCTGACCGGAAAAAATCTTTGCAATTATATCACGCACCGGCAAAATAATTTATGGTTAGGTTCTAACCGGGGCCAAGAGCACAAATCAATTGGCAAGCGACTCGCACTGTCAAATCTGTAATCGGCCGCTTAAGGACTGGTTCCTGCGCCTTTCCGTGGAGGACAGCTCGGGCTTCGCCCAACAGGCCCTGATCTGCGCCAATTGCGGGGTGAAATTGCGCCTGGCCTCGGAAAAAGCCCGCGATTTGCAGATCGACCCCTGGCTGCATGAAGCAGTGGCCCGTGTGCTCAGGGGACGGGAGAGTTAAGGTTTTGTCCGAGCAAGCCGCCGTCGGCGGCGAATTGTGGCCTTTCGAGGAGGCACAGCGGTTATTGTCGCGGGTGGCGGATTATCCTCTCTCGCGCAAAGTGGTCTTCGAAAGCGGCTTTGGTCCCTCCGGGCTGCCTCACCTCGGTACCCTGGGCGAGGTGCTGCGCCCCAGCTACGTACGCCAGGCGCTGAAAGAGCTGGCGCCCGAGCGCGCCGGCGAGCTTATCGTTTTCATCGACGATCTGGACGGTTTGCGCAAGGTTCCCGAGAGCCTGCCCACGCCGGACAGAATAGCCCCTTACCTTGGGCGTCCGGTCTCGCGCATTCCCGATCCTTTTGGCGACTGCCATCCAAGCTTCTCCGAGCACATGATTGGGCTGCTGGGGCAGTTTCTGGCGCCGGTTGCGGTCGATTATCGGCTGATGCGCTCCAGCGAGACCTATCGGTCCGGAGGCTTCGACCCTGCGCTGCGCCTCATAATGCGCCATCATGAAGAGATAATCGCGATCGTCGTACCGACCATGCGCGAGGGCAACCGCCAGCAATGGTCGCCCTTCCTGCCGCTGTGCCCGCAATGTGGCCAGATAAATTCCACCGTCGTCACGGCTTACCACCCCGATCGCGCCTCGGTCGAATTTGTCTGCGAGCGCGCTTTCGGCGGCGCGCGCGGATGTGGTTATTCGGGCGAGCAGAGTATCCTCGGCGGCCAGGCGAAAGTGCAGTGGAAGGTCGATTGGGCGCTGCGCTGGTTCGCGTTGGGGGTTGACTACGAACTGTACGGCAAAGACCTGATCGATTCCGCCCGGCTGTCGGGACAAATCGTCGGTCTGCTGGGTGGCCAACCGCCACTGGGTTTTGCCTACGAGATGTTTCTCGACGAGCAGGGCCACAAGGTTTCCAAGTCTGTAGGCCGCGGGGTAGGGGTCGATCGCTGGCAGCGCTACGCCCCGATCGAAGTGCTCAAGTACTTCTTGATGCTTAATCCGCGCCGCGCGCGCAAGCTGTTCATCCAGGCCATCCCGCAGTTCGTCGACGATTATCTCGCCCTGCTGCGGGCCTGGAGCAAGGCCGACCGCGCCCAGCGTATCCAATCGCCGCTGTGGTTCATCCTGGACCCTGAGGGCCAGGATCGGTTCGAATCCGAGCTGAGCTTTGGCCTGATCATGAACTTGGTCTCGGCGCTGGGTAGTGACGACCAGCAACTCATCCGCAACTACCTCAACAACTACGACCCGGTCTGGAGCAAGTCGGAGCAGCCGCTGGTCGGGCAGCATGACGCCATCACCAGCGCGATGCTGGATCGGCTGGTCGATTGCGCGCTCAATTACTATCGCGACTTCGTCGAGCCCACCAAACAGCGCTACCTTCCAAGCGGGGACGAGCGGGCGCAGTTGCTGGCACTGCTGGAATTTTTCCAGCGCCAGCCCGAGGCAAGCGCGGAGGAGATCGAGAAATTCGTCTATGATCTCGGCCGCCGATCCTACGACAAGCCGGGCAAGATCTTTCCCCTCCTCTATAAGACCCTGCTAGGACAGCCACAGGGACCGCGCCTGGGAGTTTTCATCAAGCTGGTCACGCCGGCGCGGATAGCGGCGATGCTGCAAGCTGCCTTAGCGCCCTCGCCGTAGCGGCGCTGTCCCTTAGCGCGAGGCGAACAGGCGGCCGGCGAAAAAAGTAGCGGCGGCGGCCGCCGCCCCGGTCAGGACGCTCTCCAGGCCGCTGCGCCACCACGCGCGGGCGGTAATTACCGTCTTGCCCGCGCCGACCGCGAACAAGGTGAGCAGGGTGGCGGCCGCCGACCAGGGCAAACCGGTGTCGCCGCTGGTCAGAAAGTACGGGATGACCGGGACCGCGGCTCCGATCAGGTAGGCCAGACCGACGGTGATGCCCGAGCGCCAGGGCGACTCGAATTCACCGCTGAGCCCCAACTCCTCGCGCATCATGACGTTGCTCCAGCGCTCGGGGTCGGCTGTGATATGGGCCACGACTTCGTCCAGCAGGCGGCCGGAGAAGCCCTTGGCCCGGTAGATATGGCGGATTTCCTCGCGTTCGCGCTCGGGCCAGCGCGCCATCTCCTGCCGCTCGCGTTCGATCTCGCTTTGATAGAACTCGACGTGCGAGCGCGCCGAGATAAAAGCTGCCAGCCCCATCGAAACTGCTCCACCCAGCATCTCGGCTAATCCCGCCATCACGACGATGCGCGCTACCATGGCGGCGCCGGCCAGCCCCGAGGTGACGGCAAAAGAGGCGACCAGGCCGTCGTTGAGCCCCAGCATCAGGTCGCGCAGCCGCTCCCCGCCCGAGGAATGGATCTGCTCGGTATGCTGATCGTATTGGCGGTTACTGATCGAAAAGGCCATCTCGACTCACCATTTGTCAGCGGGTGGAGGCAGCGGGGGAACTCGATGCCGCGCGATCGGTATGGGAGGTTTGCTTCAAGCGCACAGGTTGGGCGAGTTGGCGGCGGGCGTAAACACGATCTTTATGGGCGCGCTCCGTCGCCAATTTTCCTAGCAGAGATTTCAGGCGCGTCCGCGGCCATGGCGTTCCAAGGTAGGCGCGCAGAAAATGAAGCCGCTCGGGTCGGCTCAGGAAGCGGCCCACGCTGCGATCGAGCTGGACCAGGTTGCGCCGTCGCCGCCGCCACGAGACTTGAGGCAGGCGGCGCAAGCCGTCGAGGTCGACAAAATAAATCCGTAGATGCTCGGGCTCCCCCTCCAGCATCAGATTGGTTTCCTGCAGATCGGAGCTGAACAGTTTTTCCTCGTGCATCCGGCGGATGGTCGTGGCGACCGCAGCCAGGACCGCGCGCCGCCATTGCCGTTGCAGACGGCGACCGCCGCGGCGCCGGTCCAAAAAGACGCTGAACATCGCGGCTTCACTCAAAGCCTCGCTGAATAGCCAGCTTATCCGAATCGCGCCGGCGCGCAGCCGATCGGCGGCGGCCAGCGGGCGCGGAAATAGAAAGCCGGCCGCGGCCAGTTCTCGCGCCGCACGCAGCGAGCGAGCGGCGGGCGAACCGCGCAATCGCCAGGCGATGCCACGCGTCCACGATGGGGCTGCCATCCGTTTGACGAAGACCGCACCGAGCTGCTCCAGGGCCAGCAGGCCGGCCCGATTGCGCGGAATGTCCTTGCTCAAGGTGAACCGGTCGCTGGCGATAAGCTCCTCGGCTTGGCGCAGCGTGCCCTCCCAGGCCGGGCCGTCGGTGTGTAGAATGCGCATCCGCATCGGCACTTAAGCCTATCTGAACCGGCTGCCGATTGGCATCGCCGCTCACCATACGCCGGGCGCCGGAGCTGTGTTAATCTGTGCGACCGTGGCTAATGCTCTGGCTTCCATCGTGATTCCGGTCTGGAACGGTGCCGCCACGCTGGCGGCGACCCTGGCCAGCGCGATGGCGCAGAGCTACCAGCCGGCCGAAATCGTGGTGGTGGATGATGGTTCCACCGATAACACCGCGACTGTCCTGGCTGGGTTCGGCGATCGTATCACCGTCATCAGGCAAGACAATCAGGGGCCCGCGCGGGCTCGCAATGCAGGCGCGGCGGCGGCGCGCGGCGACTATCTGTCGTTTCTGGATGCCGACGATCGCTGGCTGGAACAGAAGCTGGAGCTGACCATCCAGGCCCTGAGAGCTAAGCCCGGGGCGGTGATGGCCTATTGCGATGCGATGCAGGCCGACGGGCGCCGGCTGGTACCCGAGGCGATGGCGCACGCGCCGTCGCGGGCCGAGATGTTGGCGCGCTGGTGGCCGATTCTGCCCAGCACCGCCGTCATCAAACGGGCCGAGTTTCTGGCCGCGGGTGGCTTCGATTCGGCCTTCCGCCGCCCGGGATGGGAAGACGCGGAGTTTTTCGTACGGCTGCGCGAGCGCGGGGACTTCGCCTACCTGCCCGATCCCCTGGCGCGTTATCAGGCTACCATGAACCCCGAGCGAGCCGCGCGCTACGCCAACAACTACGAGCTTTTTGCCGAGCGTCTTCGGGCACGTTACGGTCGTGCCGCCGAGCTCTTGCTACACGAGAGCCGGACCTATGCCGCGCGGGCGATGGGCTTCAAGGGCTTGATCGAGATGGCTGCCGGGGCGCGAGCCCAGGCCCGCCGTAGCCTGTGGCGCGCGATCCGATTGGATCCGTGGCAGGCGCGCAACTATCCCCGCCTGATTCGCACGCTATTGCCTGCCGCGCTGGCTCGGGTTTTGACCGGCCGCACACGCCAGGCAAGCGGGGCCGCTTCAGGATAGATGGGCGCGGCTGCCCGAGCAGCGTTCAAACCCTGCGCGAGGCGAGAAAACTCTTACGCAGCAACTCGTTCTTTTCGTTCACCCCTTCGATAAAGTTCGGGTTGCTGGTAACCAGGAAATATTCCTCGTCCGCCTCAAGGCAAAGCTTAAGTTCCAGCATCTGGTCGGCTAAGGGTAGCGTTGCCTCGCCGTCGGCCAAGCCGTCGGTGGTGATGCAATAGAGCCAGGGTTTGTGATGGGCGCGCGCGTGGCGCCCGTCGATCAGTTCTACCGGGAGCTGACGGCGGGCCCACACGCGATAACGGCGGCCGCTTTTACCGGTGACGCTGAAGAAGCCTCGTTTGCGCAAGCAGCGGCGCTGTAGGCTGGTCAGATGGCGCGCCAGCAGTTGTGCCGCCCGCTCCCGGCTGGCCGAATCGTGAGCGTAGATCACCGCATGGCGGTCCAGGTAGCGAATCCGCGGGCTGAACAACTCGCGCTCGCTTTGCGAGGGCATGAAGCGGCCCAGCCTGTCCCTCCAATGCCGCGCCCAGCGCCGCCACCGGGCGCGGCTTCGCGCCCACATACGACTTTCAGCCCCCGACCAGGCGAGGGGCCAGGATGATCGATTTGGCCTTGGGGTCAAAGCTGCGGATCATGGTGGTCCCATCGCCGTTGGGCCCTTCGACAAAGGCCAGGTAGCCATGGCGCATGGTCTTTTCCTCGAACGTGCGCTTGGCAGTCTGGAGCCCTTCGCCATTGTCCGGATCCCAGCGGATTTCGGTGTCACCGCTTTTCCCTAACACGCTCATTACACTCATAACGTGCTCCTTTTTTGGCGGCGCCGGGATACCCACCTCCCAAAGCCCACACGTCACGAACTCAATCTCGCCTCTTCCGCTTCCGGCAGGGAACCCATTCGCCCTCCAGGTTTGTCTCCCGGAATCTCCTTGCAGAATTGCTCTCCCTCTCGCCCGATCTCCAAATCAAGAGTAGCAAAACCGATGGCGCGCTGACGTCCTTTTTTTCCAAAAGCGGATTCTCCGTGAAGCGCGGCCTCGCGAGCGGATGCGAAAAGCGTTTTTAAGGGATGGCGCGAACCCGCCGCTTCGCATTTTCAGGGGTCGGCAGCAGCGTCCATCCTGCCGATCTCAAGGTTGGCGCTGATGGCTGCGATCGTCAAGCCCGGAGCTTTCAGGCTTCGGCCGCGCGAGCTTGCGCGGAGAGCCCGGACAGGTCCGGTATCCGCACCAGCGAAACCGCGATCGCTGAACCTACCATCAGGAGCGCGGCCAGCTCGAAAGGGAGGGTATAGCTGCTGTTCAGATCGTACAGGCGGCCGGACAGTATCGGCCCCAGCGACATCGAGATGGCGGCCACGAAATATTTGATCCCGATCATGGTACCCAGCCGGCGCAGCCCCATCGCCTGGGCCAACAGCACGCTCAGCACGGTATTGTTGGTTCCGGCCCCGGCGCCCCAACACAGAGCGAAGAGCGGAATCATCACGGGGGCCAGACGGGGATTAGCCGCGCCCAACAGGGCCAGCATCGCGCTACCCATCAGCAGGGCGCAGATCGCCAGCACCGGCTGCGGGCGATAACGATCGCCCAGCCATCCCATGATGACCACGCCTGGACAACTGACCAGGGTTTGCGAGCTAAAAATCAAAGCCGCGTGTTGCGGGGTGTAGCCCACGCCAATCAGATAAGTGATGGTGTGGACAAAAACCGCGGAGAAGCCCAGCGTGCCCAGGAACTGGGTCAAAACGATCAACCAGAAGGCGGAGGTACGCAAGGCTGCCGCGGGTTCCAGGCCGCTCAGATGATCGGCATCGCGGGCGCGAGTGCGAGCCGGGCTGGGCGCGCGACGGGGGCGGGTGCGCACCGTCGTCAAGGCCAGGGGCAGCATCAGGAATAAGGCGGGCAGGGCCATCCAGCGCATCGTCGGGCGCCATCCCAGTCGCGCGATCGCCAGGGTGAGCAGGGGCGGAGTGAGGGTCATTCCTACGCCGAAGCCGAAGGAGACCACGCCGCCGAAAAAGCCGCCGCGTCCCTCGAACCAGTTGACGATCACCACCATGATCGGGAGAAAGCCGGTAAGCGCGCCACCCAGCCCCATCACGGCGAATACCCCAACCATGGCCGGATGGAGGCGCAGACTGCTGGCTATCAGCAGGCAGACTCCGATGGTCGCGAAACCGCAGCTCACCACCCACTGCGCACCCACCCGATCGATAAGCCAGCCTACCAGCGGCGAGCACAAGCCGGTCGTCAAGGCCATCGCCGCCGCGATTTGCGCCACCTGAGCGTGGCTCCAGTGAAATTCCCTCAGCCAGGGCGTGAACAGCACCCCCAGCGCGACGTTGACCGGCCCCGAGACCAGCATCAGGGAGGCAAAGAAAGTGGTGATGATAGCGGGGCCGCGCCAGCGTTCGTCGATAGTTGTCATTTGAACCGGTCGCCGGCGGATAATCCCAACGGCGCGAAGCACTCTAGCCGACCGCGACTCGAGCTGAAAGGCGCGGCCACAATTGACAACCGGCGCGCGCCGGGGTTAGGAAGGGGAAAATCCCGATATGAGGCATGGTCCGGAGATTCAAATGGCACAGATTCGTCACTTGGCGATTGTCACCGACAATCCCAAAAAGCTGGCCGAGTTCTATACCGAGGCCTTCGGCCTCAAGGTGACGGGGACGGGATACTATGGCGATGTCTGGCTGAGCGACGGCCATATCGACGTTGCCTTGATTCCCCATCGCGAAAATGTCCCCGCCGGCCTCAACCATTTCGGCTTTACCCTGGAGAACGAAGACGAGCGCGATCACGTCTACAAGGTGCTCGACGGGCTGGGGATCAAAACCTTTAACCCTGGTCCGAACCGGCCCTACGTGGAAGAAGCCGCGCGCGACACCGACGGCAATCGGTTCGATATTTCGGTCAAAGGATTGACCGCCAAAAAGTTACAGTGAGGATCGGCCAGCCAGGTCGGCGCGGGCAAGGCGCCCGCGCCATCGACCCGCTCTGATACTCAGGCAGAAGGCGGGCGGGTAATCCGGTCGATTTCGGCCAACTCGTCGGCGCTCAAACGCCATCCTGCGCTATTGGCGTTCTGACGGACCTGCTCGGCGCTCATCGCTCCGGCGATTACGCTAGTTACTTGCGGCTGGCAGGCCAGCCAGCTCATCGCCAGCTCCAGCATCGAATGACCCTGGCGGCGCGTGAACTCCGTCAGCTTTTCCACGATCGCCAAATTGGCGTCGTTCATCATCCGTTGCCGAAGCGCCGGCGCCTTGCCGATTCGCGTATCGGCTGGTGGCTCGGCGCCGCGCCGGTATTTGCCAGTCAGCACGCCGCTGGCGAGCGGAAAATACGGCAGGATGCCGACTTTGTAATGGCGGCAGGCCGGAATCAGTTCGGCCTCGATATCCCGTTTCAACAAGCTGTATTCATTTTGTGCCGAAATGTAGCTGCCAAGCCCGCCCTCGCGTGCCAGATGAATCGATTCCGCCAGCCGCCAGCCCGCGTAATTGCTGCATCCCAGATAGCGGACTTTGCCGGACCGGACCAGGTCGGTCAGCGCTTCCAAGGTTTCCTGCTCAGGGGTGTACGGATCGGGCTGATGGATTTGGTACAGATCGATATAATCGGTGCCCAAGCGGCGCAAGCTGCTTTCTACCGCGCGCAAAATGTAACCGCGCGAGGCGCCCCGCTGATATGGTCCGGGGCCGGTGGGCGAACCGAACTTGGTCGCGATTATCACCTCGTGGCGCCGGCTACCCAAGGCCTGGGCCAGCAGCTCTTCGGATTTTTGATTGCCGTAAACGTCGGCCGTATCGAAGAGCGTGATGCCTTCTTCCAACGCTTGCTCGACTACCGCCCGAGTTTGGGCGAAATCGGCCCGCCCGCCAAAATTGTTGCAGCCGATGCCGACCACCGAGACCTTGAGTCCGCTGTTTCCCAGGTTGCGGTATTCCATAACTCTCCGCCCGTTTCAGCGCGGCGCTGGCATCGCCGCGACCCTCTGTTGTCTGCTCCTTTACTAAAGCGCGGCGCCAACTCCCGCAAGTGGCCCAGATCTAGCTGCGACCGATCCAGGTTTCGCCCGGGGGCGATCAGCCCCTCCGGCTCGGTGTGGATCAGCAATCCGATCGATGGCCAGGGAAATCCGCAAGGCAATATGGTCGGACTTGCACGCCGCGGGTTGAATTACTCCACCCCGCCCCCGCATTGCGGCGGGCCTGTTGACATTTAGCCGAGGGCAGGCAAGTTGAAGAGCATGAAAGTGCAAGCTGCCGTAGCCTGGGCCCCCGATTCCCCGTTGCGGATCGAGACCGTCGAATTGGCTCCTCCCAAAGCCGACGAAGTGCTGGTGGAAATCAAAGCCACCGGAGTTTGCCACACCGACGCCTATACGCTGTCGGGGGCCGACCCTGAAGGGCTGTTCCCGACGATTCTGGGGCATGAAGGCGCGGGTGTGGTGGTGGAAACCGGCGCGGCAGTCACCACGCTGGCGCCGGGCGATCACGTAATCGCGCTATATATACCGGAATGCCGCCAGTGTCCCTCCTGCCTGTCGGGTAAAACCAACCTTTGCACCGCCATTCGCGATACTCAGGGGCGCGGCGTGATGCCCGACGGGAGCAGCCGCTTTTCGCTGGGCGGGCGCATGATTCATCACTATATGGGCTGCTCTACCTTCGCCAATTTCACCGTGCTCCCCGAAATTGCGCTGGCCAAGGTGCGCGCCGACGCCCCCTTCGACAAGATCTGTTACATCGGATGCGGGGTCAGCACGGGATTGGGCGCGGTCATCAATACCGCTCGGGTCCAGGCCGGCGACAGCGTGGTGGTCTTTGGCTTGGGCGGGATCGGGCTCAATGTAATCCAGGGTGCGCGGATGGTCGGGGCGGGACAAATCGTCGGGGTGGACGTCAATCCGGCGCGGCGCGCGTTGGCCGCAAAGTTCGGCATGACCGATTTCGTCAATCCCAGGGAAATCAGCGGTGATCTGGTCAGGCATCTGGTCGACCTGACCGGCGGAGGCGCCGATTTTTCCTTTGAATGCGTGGGCAGCGTCAGCCTGATGCGCCAGGCGCTGGAATGTTGCCGGCGCGGATGGGGCACCAGCGTGATTATCGGCGTAGCGGGCGCCGGGCAAGAGATCGCCACCCGTCCCTTTCAGCTCGTTACCGGACGAACCTGGAAGGGCACCGCGTTCGGCGGCTGGCGCAGCCGGCGTGACGTTCCCAAAATCGTCGATTGGTATATGCAGGGCAAGGTTCGGATTGACGAATTGATCACTCACACTCTGCCGCTTGGCGACATCAACCGAGCATTCGAACTGATGCAGGCGGGGGAGTCGATTCGCTCGGTTATCACCTACTGAAGCAAATTGCGTCGCCGGTGCGCTTTGCGCACAATAATTTGGTGACGTGTCGTGCCTGTGCGGGAAGAAGCGGGCGAGGGGGCGCGTCTTAAATCGGACAAAGGAAGCGAAGTTGCTTATGCGTGTAAGCGCGATGCAAGGCCTGCGGTCTGCGCGGTCTATGGGCGGCGCCAGCCTGGTGGTGGGACTCGGGCTGATCCTGGTGCTCTCGTCTCGCGCGGCGATGGCGCAGAGCGCGGGCGGCGAGCAGTTGGCCAAGGATAACGACTGCTACTCCTGTCATGCCGCCCATCGGGAGATGGTCGGCCCGCCCTGGAGCGCGGTAGCGCAGCATTACGGCGACAACCCGCTAAGCGAACGGATGCTGGTGGACAAGGTCATTCACGGCGGCGTGGGCGACTGGGGACAGGCGGCAATGCCGCCTCATCCCGACCTCAGCGCCGGCGATGCGCTGACCATGGTCAAATGGATTTTGAGCGTCAGCGGTCCGATTCGGCATCCGAGCGAGACCTATTCCTACAAGACTGGCGATGGCAAGACGGTGGTGCTGGGCTTTCCGGTCTTTGTCGCACCCACGCAAGACAAGGTGACACCGGAACTGGCCCAGGGCTACGCCCAATACGGCACTTACTGCGCGCGTTGCCACGGTCCCGACGCGCAGCCGACCGGTTTTACGCCCGATCTGCAAAAGGCGCTGCGCGAGGGGGTCAGCCGCAAGGATTTTCTGACCACCACGATGGAAGGGCGGACGGTCAAGGGGATGCCCAAATGGGCCGGGACGTTGACCGCGGATGAAATGAACGAAATCTACGACTACGTCAAGGCGCGAGCGCTGGGGCTGGTATCGCCCGGCGCGCCGCCGGCGGACTGAGGCGCCCGCGCAGTCCGCCGGCGAGCTTGGTGACGGGTTACTGCAAGGCCGGAGCCTTGCTTGGCGCGGACGCGCTCAGCGCGCCACGCTACGCCAGTCGGCATCAGCCGGGATGATCGCGCTCTCCGCCTTGATCTGCTCCCAGCGAATCCCAGCCGTCGTCCCGAAGGCGGTCTCGCCGCGCTCAAACTTGCGCACGGCGTCGAGCAGCAGCCGGCGCGCCCGATTAATCGAGGTGTCGCTCATGCCCAGGTATTCACGGCTGCGATTGACGATCCGGCCCTGGCCCATCGCCACCGTGAAGTCCTCGAAGCGCAGCTTGGCGACTCCGGTCCAACTGCCCTCTTTCATGCGGACCCGGTTTTGACCGAAGCGCTCTTCGACCTTGGTGCTCAGACCGGCCGCCATGTTGTTGGGGTCGTCCCATCCCCCGGCCAGGTTTTCCTGCCGCATCGGATGGACAAAATTGTAGACCACGTCCCATTGGGCCGAATGCTCATCGTCAACCGGGACCGAGACCGTCATGCAATGGTCGTGTTCGGGGCCGCCAATGGGGATGAATGAATACCAGGGCACGACGAAATCGCGAACGCGTACGTAATGCCGATCACCGGGAGCTCGGCGCACCGCCGCCTCGCGATAGCCGTAGGGCTGCGGGTCGAATTCGAAGCGCGGGCCGGTGTCATTGCGAATCGCGGCCTGGGGCCCGGAGCCGCGCGGCGCGTTTTCCGGATCGATCCAGTCCCGATGCAAAATGGCGACGTGGGCCGAGTCGAGCTGCCCTTCCAGCCCTTGCAGCCAGTTGCAGTGAATCACACCCACCGCGCTCTGGATGTGGCGGTCGGGCAGCTTGAAGAAGTTGAAGTCGGGAAATTCCGGCAAATTCGCCGGTCGCCCGATATGCACCCAAATCACCGTTCCGGCCTCGCGCGCGGGATAATGGGCGGGAGCCAGCTTGCCGGCGTATTCGGCGCGCCGCTCGGGTCGTTCGCAGGGCATGTCGAGCACTTCGCCCGCGGGTCCCAGCTTCAAGCCGTGATAGGAGCAGCGCAGGCCGTCGCCCTCGTTATGCGCCAACGCCATCGACGCCCCGCGATGGGGGCAGGCTTCGTCGAAAAAGCCCACCCGTCCATCACTGGCGCGGAAGGCCACGAAGTTCTCGCCCAGCAGGCGCACCCGTACCGGCGCTCCGCCCGGAGTCAGCCGGGCTGAGCGCAGGGCCGGAATCCAGAATTGGCGCATATAGGCGCCCATCGGCGTGCCGGGACCGACTCGACACAACAGTTCGTTCTCTTCGCTTTTGAGCATGATTCAACACCTTCGCGCCCGGGCGCGGCCCGGGCCATCAAGAGACCACAAACGCAAACGGCCGCCGGTTCGGACCGGGCGGCCGTTTCGCCATTTCAGCCGTCCACGGTCAAGGGTTATCGACCGTCATCTCGCGTGCCACCCGGCGCCAGTCACCGTCGGCCGGGATGATTCCATCTTCCGCCCGGATCACGCTGTAGTCGATAGCGTCATCGGTACCGAAGGCATGTTCGCCCTTGAGATAACGCTTGACCGCGTCGAGCAGTAGCCGACGCGCGCGATTGATCGAGGTGTCGCTCATGCCCAGGTATTCTTTGCTGCGATTGCAGATAATCCCCTGCGCCATCGCGACCGCGAAGTCCTCGTAGCGCAGCTTGCTGAAGCCGGTCCAGCGCCCTTCCTTCATCTGGGTCCGGTCCTGACCAAAGTTGCGGTCGAAGCCAAAGGCGGTAATCTCCGCCGCGATGTCGTCGGGATCGGACCAGCGCGCGGCGCTGTTCTCCTTATCCAGTGGACGGACCAGGTTGTAAACCATGTCCCACTGAGCGGAATGCTCGTCGTCGATCGGTACCGAAACCGTCATGTCGTGGTCGTCTTCATAGCCGCCGATCGGAATGAACGAGTAGTAGGGGACCACGTAATCGCGCACTCGCACGTAGCGCCGATCGTTGGGCGCTTTGCGCACCGCCGCCTCGCGATAGCCATACAGCGTGTTCTCGAACTCGAAACGCGGCCCGGTATCGTAACGGATCACGCCCTGGCGCCCGATCCGTCGATTGGAGCCGCGGTTGGCGTTCATCCAGTCCTGATGCAGGATTGCGACGTGCGCCGAATCCAGCTGCCCTTCCAGACCGTTGAGCCAATTGGAATGGATAAGGCCCACGGCGGTCTGAACATGGTCGGCCGGCAGCTTCATGAAGTTGTACTCGGGAAATTTGGGCGGTTGACCCTCGCCGAGGTAAACCCATATCACCTTGGCGGCCTCGCGCACCGGGTAATGGCCGATCCTTACCTTGGCGGCGTACTCGGCGCGTCGTTCGGGCCGCTCGCAGGGCATGTCGAGCACGTCGCCCGCGGCCCCCAGCTTGAGGCCGTGATAGGAACAGCGCAGGCCGTCGCCCTCGTTGTGTGCCAGGGCCAGAGAGGCTCCGCGATGGGGGCAGGCTTCATCGAAAAAGCCGACCTGGCCGTTGGTCGCGCGGAAGGCGACGAAGTCCTGGCCGAGCAATCGGACTCGTACCGGCGCGCCGCCGGGGGCCAGCCGTTCCACCCGGATCGCGGGCGTCCAGAACTGGCGCATGTAACCGCCCATTGGCGTGCCCGGTCCCACGCGCGACAGAAGTTCATTCTCTTCGGGCTTAAGCATCGAATTGCTCCCTTTCTGCGCGATATCCGACCGTGTTGCTGGAAGGACTCAACCCCACTTTAGCGCATTTCGACCACCGAGTGTTAGCCGAACCCACGGCCCGAGAAAAGCAAATCAAAGGTTGACCAGAAAGCAGAAAGTCGCTTTGGTCGCGGCCGCCAATCGCGAACTGGGCGACTTGAGCCAAGAGCGGGATTGAACCCCTTTGGCGGATTGTTCACTTTTTCCACAAATGTTTTTGATGCCAGTGCGATTGGCGTAGTTCGCGTAACCGGTCAGGTTGAGCCGGCGCGCAGCGCAATGCCAGGTCGAAACGGAGCTGAGTGGAAGCAGTTGTGTCATAATCCAAAACGCCCTCCAAAGCGGATACTTTCGCTGGCTGGTCATCTTCGGTGAACCATGACGCTGGTTGGAGCCGGACTTGACTAGGCCTGGGTAAAGCCCGATCCTCAGCGGTTGCGGAGAGGTTCGGGAGTCCGGCTTAACCGGCGTGACTCGAAATCACGTGAGCGCTTGTCGCTCCGAGGGTTCAAATCCCTCCCTCTCCGCCAAGAGCCCCAACAAAATCGGATGTTTTTCTCTCCACTTGCAGCTTCGGGCCAACGCGGAAAGGACGGGTTGGATTTCACGAGCTGCAAAAGTACATTCCATACCTCCGGCATGGATCTCCACGGTGAGATCGAGAGTTGAAGCGGCCACCGGCACGGCACGCAATGGGACTGTCCCTCTGTAAAAAGTTCATCCTGACGATTTGTAAAAGGTTCCAAAGTGCAAGCTTTTGCCACGAGCCGCGGCTGCTTTTCTTAGACTGATTCAAGTCACTTTAGTCTTAACTCGGCGGGCACAGGCGTTGCTCTGACAGCGGCTTGCCCACAAAGTCGCCGCGAAAGCGATGCGGGCGCGTGTCACGGAATCAATGTTTCGAGTCTTGGTCACCGACGCGACGTACAAGCACACGGTCGCCCTGGCGCGCCATGCCAAGGCCGCCCTGCCCGACCTTTACCTGATCGGCCATACCCGGCGGACGGGGTTGGTGGCGAAATGGAACGGCTGCTTCGATGCGGTGGTTTGTGGAATGCCGCTGGAAGCGGCGCTGGATAAGCAGCGCTACGACATGGTCATCCCGGTCGGAGGTCCTTCGGTCCTAACCGTAGCTGCCAGGTGTCCGCAGTACAGCGTGCTGGCGCCGCGCAGCAACCTTGAAACCTGTTTCGACAAATGTCTGACCATCGAGTTGGCCCAACGAATAGCCCTGCCCGCGCCGCGCACCTGGTATGTCGATGGCGAGGCCAGCCTGGCCAATCTCGCGCCGCCTTTTCCCTGCGTGGTCAAACCTTCAAAAGAGGCGACCGGTCTCAAGACCGTGGCCTATTGCGCCGACGCGCAGCAACTGCGGGCCGCGGTCGCCGACCAGCTTGCGAAGCTTGACGGCGCGGCCGGTGTGGTCGTGCAGGAGTTCGTCCCCGGCATCGGCTACGGCTTCTTCGCCCTGATGGAGGAGGGAGAACCGCTGCGTATTTTCATGCACCAGCGCATTCGCGAATTTCCGCCCAGCGGCGGCCGCAGCACCGCGGCTCGTGCCTTTTATTCGCCCCGCCTGAAGGAGCTCGGCCTGCGGGTGTTGAAGGCTCTCAAATGGCGCGGCGTGGCGATGGTGGAATTCAAGTACAACCCGACAATCGACGATTTCGTCCTGATCGAGATCAATGCCAAGTTCTGGGGCTCGCTGGAGCTGGGTCTGTCCGCGGGAGTGAATTTCGGCGCGGACCTGATTCGCCTATTTCGCGGCGAGAGGTTGCGCTACTGCGAGAACTACGACCGTAGTCACGAATTCTACTGGCCGCTGGACGATGACCTGCTGACGCTGTGGCGAACGCGCTCGCTTAACCGGATCGCCGATTACTGGAAGCCCAATGCTCACACCAATCTGGGCCAGAGCTTCCCGGTCGAGGCGTTCAAATCGCTGCGTCTGGCGAAACTCGCCTTGTTGGGATGAACACTGGCACACATTACCTGCGCGGCGTTATCCACTGTCATTCGAAGTATTCGTATGACTCGGCGACTTCGATTTCCACTTATCTGCGGATGGCGCGGCGCCACCGACTCGATTTCATTATTTTGACCGACCACGACAGCCTGGCCGGAGCGCGGGCTCTGCGGGCCGCGGCCGCCCGTACCTTGCCCTCGCTCGCCGTACCGCTTGCCGCCGAGTACCTGACCGACGAAGGCGATGTCATCGCGGTGTTTGTTCCCGACGAAATACGCTCGCGCAACTTCGCGCAGTTCGTCGTCGAGGCACGGGACAAGGGCGCCCTGCTTCTGCTGCCGCACCCCTTCGTCGGCCATCGCGTGCCACGGGAGCTGGCCGCGTCATGCGATTTGATCGAAGTCGCCAATTCTCGCACCAGCGCGGTCCGCAACGCGCTAGCCGCCGAGCTGGCTCGCGCGCTGGGTAAACGCGGATACGCCGGCCCGGACGCGCACTTCGGAAGAAGCATCGCCAACGCGATCGTCGAGGTCGAGGATTGCGGCAGCCTGCATCAATCGCTCTCGCGCGGTGGCATTCGATGGGATTCGTGGCGTCCGACCGAACGCTGGGAGTTCGGAGCCTCGCAGCTGCTCAAGTCGTGGAAGCGCCGCGACGGGAAACTCGCGATGCGCCTGTTAGCGAGTGGCTGCTCGAAGCTGGCGCGCAAGGCGTGGGGCGCACCCAGCGCTTCCTAACAGGGGCGTGGATGAAGCCGATGAACGAAGTGTTGGAGTTTTCGGCCGGGACGGTCGACATCACGCCTTCAAGACCGCTGACTTTGGGAGGGTACGATAAGCGCACGGGGCCGGCCACGGGGATTGCCGACCGGCTTGAGGCTAATGTTCTGCTCGTGCGGGGCCAGAGCTCGCGGGTGGTGATAGTCAGTACCGATTTGCTCTATCCGGGAGCGATGCTGCGGGCGGAGCTGCTGAACGCGATGGGTCCAAGCGCGGCCCAGGAAGAATTATTTCTATGCGCCTCGCACACCCATTATGCCCCGATGACTGCCGGTGCGATGCCCCGGCTGGGCACAGTTGATCGCGACTACGTGCGATCGGTCGCGGCGAGAATCGGCGCGCTCATCAAATCCCTGGAGGGAAAGCGAGCTTCGGGCCTCGTGACTTATCACGAAGGCCAGGCAAATCACTCAATGAACCGCCGCTTGTGCTGCTTGCGGCTTGGCCTCAAGGGGCTCTCACGCGCAGTGGGCATGGGACCAAATCGGCAGGGGAAGCGCGACGAGAACGTTCGTGTTCTCAAATTTTGCGCGGCTGAAGGCCGCCCGCTGGCCCTTGTCTGGAACTATGCCTGTCACGCCTCGGACGCGGTCGATCGGTGGAAAGTTTCGGCGGCCTATCCCGGCTTCGTCCGCGCCCACCTTCGCGCGCTTCTGGGGCCGATTCCAATCCTCTTTCTTCAGGGCTTTTCCGGCAACGTGCGCCCGCCGTTTGTGGGCATTTCCGACGGTTTCAGGGGCGTGGCGCGCCGGCTGCTGAGGGGTCCGCAATTCAAGAAGACGCCGCAGCCGGGGGAGTGGGAGATCTGGTCGAACAGTTTGGCGGCCTCGGTCGCGGCAATCGCGCGCTCGTCGCCCAGGCAGTTGCGGGCACGCTCGCCAGCGCCGGCGCGGAGCGACGTGCCGGAACCGGCGTTCGCGAGCGATGGCAACGGCGACAAGTCGCTCACTTGGCATCTGATCGATTGCGGCGGCTTTCGCATCGTTGGCATCAACGCTGAGCCGGTCGTCGAGTATCGACAATTGGTGGCGGAGCTTCTGGCCGGCACCCCCTTTCTCAGCGCCGGATGTCTGGATCAGACCCACTGCTACTTGCCTACCGACGAAATGGTCAGGGAAGGGGGCTACGAGGTCGAGGGTTTTCGCGCGCTCTTGGACTTCAAAGGGCGCTTCCGCGACCGCCCGCAGGGTCCCGTCATCGAGGGACTGAGACAAGCGCTGGAAGCTTGCGCGCGCTCACGCGCCGGCAGCGAATTGGCCCTAGGAGACTCCCGATGCAACGAATCCTCGCAATAACCCCGGCTCGTGACGAGCAGCGCTTTCTGCCTGGTCTCATCCAATCCATGGTGGCGCAAACTCACAAACCCGAATGCTGGATCGTCATCGACGACGGCTCGGCAGACCAGACCGGGGCTATCCTTGACCGCGCCGCGGCCGACTATCCATGGATTAGGCCGCATCATCTGCCGCGCGAGCGCGAGCGCACCTTCGGCGGTGAGTCCGTCATCATGCAATTCCTCAACCCCGAAGCGATAGCTCGCGTCGATTACATCTTGCGGCTGGACGCCGACCTTACGTTCGGGCCCGAACTAATCGCAATGCTGCTGGCGAAGTTCTCCGACGAACGCACTTTGGGTATCGCTGGCGCGGTGCTGCATGAACCGGTCGGCGGGACATGGCGAGAGGTTCGGCAACCGCGCTTTCACACGCGTGGCGCGGCCAAGATGTACTCCAAGGCCTGCTTCGAGAAGATTGGCGGTCTGCAGCCAGGTCCGGGGTGGGACACGATCGACGAGGCGCAAGCGATGATGCTGGGCTTCGCCACCCGCAGCTTTCCCGACGTCGTCGCTTATCATCATCGGCCGCAAGGGATCGCCGCGGGCATTCTCCGCAGCCGGTTCAACACCGGGCTGACAGCCTATCTCATCGGCTACGCGCCCGTCTTCATGCTGCTACGCTCGCTGACGCGGGTGCTCGACGCGCCGCCGCTGCTGGGCAGCCTCAGCATGCTGGCGGGCTATCTGGACGGCTACCGGCGGCGATTGCCGCGCAGCGCGCCGCCTCAGTTGATCAGATTCATCAGGCGCCAGCAGACCCGGCGGCTGCTGATGATGGAAACATTGTGGCGGTAGCGGGATGCTACCGGCCCGGTTTGGCCTTTGGCCAAGGAGTGAACGATGGCTTCCAAGAGTGCCACCGAGGCTCGTACACTATCCCTGCCCACCCAGGATCCGACGGTCGAGCAACCGGCCCCCACCTACGCCCGCTCGCATAATGTGGCCAAGCGCATATTGCTCAAGCTGGGGCCGCGATTGCCGGCGGCGGTTGTGCGCCCGCTAAAGCAGGCGATGGCCGTCGTCGAGATTTCGCATTGGCTCGCCACCTCTTGCTCGAGGGTGGCGACCACTGACCTCGGCAAGGTCGAGAGGGTGTACGACTGCATCGCCGAGGACGTGGACAGCAAGCAGACCCTCTACCTGGAGTTCGGGGTGTGGAAGGGGTACTCGATCGGTTACTGGTCGAAGCTGCTCAAACATCCGCGCGCGATGCTGCATGGCTTCGATTCGTTCGAAGGACTGCCGGAAAATTGGACGCCGTTTTATCGCGGCGGTTCGTTTTCCGAGGAAGGCCGGGTTCCTGCTATCGTCGACAACCGGATAAAGTTTTTCAAGGGCTGGTTCGCGGACACCTTGCCAACTTATGTGCTGCCCGAGCACGAGGCGGCGGTGGTCAACATCGACTGCAACATTTATTTGTCGGCACGCTGCGTCCTCGACTTTCTCCGCCAACGCGACGCGATCAGGCTCGGCGATTGGATTTACTTTGACGAGTTCGGCAGCCTCGATCACGAGTTTCGCGCATTCAAAGAATTTGTCGAAGCCACCGGGATGCGCTTCGAAATGGCAGCCCAATCCAACTATCTGTGGAACGCAGCCTTCAGGCGCGTTGGCTGAAGCTCGCTTCGCCACCGTAAGCGCCCGGGAAAGAAGATTCCCCGAAAGGAAAGAGTAATGGATGAGAGCACTGACGGTCACTCGGCGTGTGAGAGAAGTCTCTTTCCGCTCAAGCGGGCATCGCTCGCCGGCCTCTTTTGGCTGAGCCTGCTCGGGGGGACCACGGGCGCCGCCAGCGGCGCAATCTCCCATTTTGTCACGCTGCCGTCGCGCTCGCCGCTGCCTTCGGCCGGCTACTGCGCCGCGGCGATCGCGCCTACGCCGGAAACGCGGCCCAACAACATACCGTTCAATCGCGACGAGCCGACGCCCGCGGAGCTGGCACTCTTTCACCTCCAGCCAGTCTTCCATCATGAACTGCCGGCGGCGGACTTTTTGCGCGTCGACGGCCATTACACGGGTTCCACCGACATGATCTTGCGCTGGGCGGCATGCAAATGGGGAATCGATGAGGACGTGATGCGGGCGCAGGCCTGGAACGAAAGCAAGTGGCGGCAAGGCGGTCCCAACCCCGCCGAGGGCGGAGGTGATCGGCGATTTTCGCGCGCGCAATGCGTGCAGGATGGCTTCACCGGGCTATGGAATTTCGCCTGCACCAATTGCTGCTATCAGTCGTGGGGCATCCTTCAGACCAAGGTTTTTTACGAATGGAGTACCTGGCCGATGATCAAGGACTCCACCGCCTTCAACGCGGATTACCGCGGCGCCGACCAGCGGGCCTGCATGAACGGCGATTACGCGGGTTACTTTGCCAGCCAAGAGCAGCAACCCAACAGCTATGCCGCGGACATCGCCTCGGGCGACACCCAAAGGATCTTGTGGGGATGTATCGGTATGCACTACTCCGGCGGCTGGTACGATGCGAACGCGCGTTCGTACGTCAACGAGGTGAAGCGCTACCTGGTAGCCAAGCCCTGGCTCGCCCTCGGTCGCTAGGTTGCAATTCATGACTTCGCAGCTAGGCGCGTGTCACTCGTGAAGAGGCTGCCAATTCCTTGTCATCTTGTCTTGCGAGGAGCGCGAGCAGCGTAGAAACATGCGCGGCCGTCTAAATGATTACGCACGGCGGCTGCGAATCAGGAAGCGGGGGCGTTGGGCCTAAACGCGAAAGTTCTCACGCGCTGAGCGAAGTCGAGCGAAATTGAGGGACTTCGAGGCAGCCGTCAGGAGCATGGCGGGGCCCGCTATGCGTGGCCGCGTGGGGTGACTAGAACGGCTCGAAATCGCGCAACTTGGGCATCACATCGCTGGCGAACAGGCGAATCGATCGCATCACGTCTTCTTCCGTCAGCGAACCGAAATTGAACTCGCACAGCAAGGTGTTGAACAACCCCTGGCTGGCGGCGCGCTTGATCTGGGCCGCGACGGTTTCGGGTGAGCCGATGAAATACAGCTCCTGGCCGAGGAGAAAATCGGGGTTTTGCAGGTTGCGGATAATTTCCGCGCCGCCCGCTTCGCCGCGCTGCTCGAACAGCGTGGCGCTGCGCTCGGTGTTGGCCTTGACCGCCTCGATATCGCCGCCCACCCCGGCGACGAATTTCTTGAACGCTTCCAGCGCATTGGGCATCGCGCGCTTACGCGCCAACTCATCGGTTTCGTCGACATAGACCAGGGTCAGATAGGAAATCTTGGGCTTGCGCTTCCAGCCCGCCTCACTCCAGCGGCGGATGTAATCAGGATAGCGCTTGCCGGCCTCGGCGCGCGGGAAATAGAAGAAATAGCCGGTGTCCAGGCCGCGCTCGGCCAGGACTTGCAAAGTATGTACGTCGCGGCTTTGCAACCACAGGGGCGGATGGGGCCGCTGCACCGGCATCGTCGAGAGCCGCACATCCTTGAGCTTGAAGAATTCGCCGGCGAAATTGATCGGGCCGTTGTCGTCGCGATTGAAGGCGGTCTGGATCAGATCGACCGCTTCCATCGTTACCTCGCGCCGGCTGGCGAAATTGACGCCCCAGGTCTGCAGCATCACCGGGGTGATGCCCGAGACCAATCCCACGATCATCCGCCCACCGGTAGCCTGATCCAATGCCGCGATTTCTTCCAGTAGCCGGATCGGGTGGTGGAGCGGAACCACGTAGCCCATCGGGCCTATCCGCAGCCGTCGTGTACTCAGTCCCGCGCCCATGCAATAGACCGCGGGCTGCGACATCTGGCTTTCGATGGGGTTGAAGTGATGCTCGACCGAGAAGCCGTAATCGAAGCCCACCTGATCGGCCAGCGCCAGCTCGCGCCAGAGCATCGCGTAGCGCTCTCCGGCGCTCAACCCGTATTTGTGCCAGCAGTGGGAGAAATGGCCAAATTCCATGGTCGTTCCTTTTCGCTAAGGCTTTATCCCGGCCAAGCGCCGCAGGCTTACCTGGCACTCGGCTACGGATGTAATAGTCCGGTCGATGACCGCGCGCAACGTCCGTTTCATAGCGCGCCCGCGGCGACGTCGACGGCCGATGTGGCCGGGGCGGGAAGGCGATCGTGGCCGCGCGCGGGAAAGATCAGCACGGTCATCGCGATACTGGCCAGATAGCCGACGGCGGCCAGTTTAAAGGCCAGCGCGTAGCTGTGATTGAGGTCGAACAGGGCACCGGCGGCGATCGGTCCCAGCCCCTGGCCCAGCGAGACCGAGACATGGGCGATTCCCCACAAGGTGCCGAACCGGCGCGGTCCCAAAGCGTCTTCCAGCAGCACCGGGATGACGACATTATTGCCGGTGGCGATCCCCCACAGGATGGTCCAGCCCAGCGCGGCCGGCAGGCCCAGGGCGCGCGGTCCCGCCGCCAGCAGCATCACCACACTGACGAACAGCATCCCCAGCGCTGCCGCCAGGATGGGCTTGCGCCCCAGCCGGTCGGCGAGCAGCCCAAGCACGATTCCGCCGGGCGCCAGCAACAGGCCATGGATGCCGTCGATCCAGGCCGCGCCGCGCGGCGGATAACCACTTCCAATAAGATAGGGGATGGCATGAAAGCCCACGGCAAAGCCCCCCAGGTTGACTAGCAAGGCCAGGCCGAAGAGCAGCCAGAAGGCGGAAGTCACCAGGGCCGGAGCGACCTCCAGCCCGGGCAGTTCGGCCAAGGCCAGGCGGAGCTCGTGGGGCGAGGCGGAGACTTCAGGTCGGGTGCGGATGAAAATGGCGCTGATGGGCGCGGAGACCAGAACCATCGGCAGCCCCACCGCCAGCATTCCCATCCGCCAGTTGGAGTGCAGGATGACACCGGTGATAATTCGTGGCGCGATGAAGCTGCCGATCCCCAGCCCCACCAGGGCCAGGGCAACGGCGGCGCTGCGATGGAGCGGAAACCAGTTCAGGGCCACCGCCACGGTCGGAACCAGCCCGCCCAGGGCCAAGCCGGTGCCGATCAGCAGGTAGCAGGCCACCAGCGAGGGCAGGGTGTGGATGGTACTGGCCAGGGCGCAGCCGGTAGCCGCGATAATCGCCCCGCACGCCATCACCCGGCCGACGTCGTAGCGGTCAATCAGCCATCCCGCGACGAAGGCGAAGACTGCATTGCCAAAGGAAAAGGCCGTGGCAATGCGGGAGACTTCGGCCCGGCTCCAGCCGAATTGATGGGTCAGCGGGGTCATGAAAACCCCCATCGTGGAAATGACCGGGCCGTAGGTGAAGATCTGCGCGCACAGCAGGCTGAATAGCACCACCCATCGCCGCCGGTCGGCCGCCATCAACCCGCCCCTCACGCTGTCCGGTACGCCTTGGGGTTCAGGCGCGCGTCAGCACTTCGAGATTGTGCCCGTTGGGGTCGTGGAAGTAGAAGCCGCGCCCGCCGCGGCGGTGGTTGATTTCACCGGTGCGCTCGAACATCGGGTCGGCGGCGAACTCCAGCCCCTCCTGGCGGACACGGGCGAAGATCGCCTCGAACTCCTGGTCGCTGACCTGGAAGGCGTAGTGATGCCAGGAGAAGTCGTCGCGCTGGTCGTAATCCAGCGACAGTTCGGGGTTGATTTTGACCACCTCGAAGTGGCTCATGCTCTGCACCTGCAAACCCAGGATGCGGGCCAGGAACTGGGCCGAGGCCCGTTTGTCGTGGGCCGGCACGATCGTATGGTTGAGCGTCATGGCGTTAGCCTCTAGGGTCGATGCGGCGAATAGCCGCGCCTCTCAAACCTCGGCCATCGATTCGAACCCTTTCCAGAAGGCGCCCATGATCAGGCGTGCCTCCGAGAGAAATTCCGCCTCGCGCCCGCTGCCCAGGACAAAGCGCTGGATCATGAGATGGCCGGCCTTGCCGTGGTCCTTGTCGGCTTCGTGATGGACCGAGAAAAAGCGCAGGTGGCGCGGATCGATATGGTAATGCTTTTCCAGCCCCTCGCCCATCATTCGATAAGCCTCGACCTCCATCTCCTCGAGCAGGCCGGAGGCGCCCATGAAGGTGGGCTTGAGCCGCTTGAGGCGCAGGATCAGGGCGTTGAGAACGCGGGCAGCATCGGAGGTACGAGCCTCGATCAGGGCTTTGCGGGGCAAACCCAAGCCGCCTTCCCACAATTCGAAAAGCAGCTCGAGGTGGGAGGCCGAATGGCTATAGACACCCAGCGCCTCTTCGGCGAAATTGCGGGCCCGGTCCTCGGCGGTCTCGGCGTCGATCTGGCGCATCTGCAGGTAGCCCTCGGCGGCGAAGTAAGCCGCATCGCGCACGGTCATCTCATAATGCTGGATCGGGTAGCCGCGCAGTTGCTCGCGGCTGGCCTTGCCCTGATGGACCGACCGAATATAGGGATGGCGGTCCAGGCGGAATTCTTCCACCAATTTGGCGATTTCCCGCTCAAAACTGTCTTTGTCCATTGACGCGACCTCGCTTGCGTCGATTGGCCTGCCGAAATGGCCCCCGCCGCCCGTTGTTTCTAGCGCCATCCTGCTCCCATGCGGCGGGATTTTTCAAGTGCCGGAGTCTTCCCAAAAGCCCAACAGCAACAGCGGCTTTTCCTTGGGCTCCGGCTCCACGCGTTGGACGTCCAAATGGAAGCGGCCCGCGCGCCCGCTGGATGGACGATAATCCACCGTCGTAGCCCTGCTCTCGGATCCATCGGCGCCGTCACCCTCAGCATTCTGTGAAATCCGATCCAGCAGGCCCGGCGCGTCGAACATTTCCTCCAGCAGCTCGTGCGAGGCCTGTCCACGGACCCGTTCGCGCGGGAGCGAAAAACGCTCGCAGAAAGCTCGATTGACGTGCTCGATTTCGCCCTCGCTGCTCAGCAGCATCACCGGGTAGCGCAATCCGTCGATCACCTTGTGCAGCGAGTCGGTCAGATGCTTGAGCGCCTCCAGGGTGGTGCGAAAGTCGTTGATGTCGATCAGCAGCATCACCGCGCCGTCAATCCGATTCTCCAGAGTGCGAAAGGGCTGGATACGCAGTTCGTACCAGTGGCCGCTACGGTCCTGGACCTGGCGGTTGAGGATCTTCATGCTATCCATCGCGCTAACCAGCAGGTTCTCCAAATCGGGCAGGTTCAGGTTGAGGGTGACATCGGTAATCGGCCGGCCGATATCGCTGGCGATCAGATTGAGCACCCGGGTCGCGGTCGGAGTGTAGCGCTCGAAATTCTGGTTGACGATCACCCCGGGCGACACGAAGCGCTCCATCACCAGGCGATTGGCCTCGCGCTCCAGTTGCTCGAAACTGTTGTTCTGCGCGCCGCCCTGAAGGCGCGAACCGAGGTCGAGCAAGGGGCGTTCGTGCTGAATAAAGGGTAGCGGATGGTGGACGGCGGTGTGGCTCTTGCGATAAAGCCGCCGGCATTAATGCTCTCCCGATAGCGTTCACCTGCGGCGGCGTCCTTATTCTTGCAAATCGCACTTGCCGATTATTCAGTGAAATAGATAACGTACATTTTCAGTTTACTCAGACATTACCAAATTCGACCTTAAGCAAACGCTTGGTGCCTATCGCGTGCACGCGCGGCAGGTTGCCTGAGCGTGCCGCGCATGATTGGCGCTTGGCATCGCAAAAAAAGCGGCGCGACGCCTTGATTTGACGCCAGCGTTTTCTTAGGATGCCCGCAGCTTCCAAAGCCGCCGCTTAGTTTCGAGCCGGTCCGTTTCGACATAACTCCTGCTACCTGGACGCCCGATTGGTTGACGCGGCAAATTTTCAGATTGCGGTCTGTTGGCCCCTGGCAGTGGAGAGGTGGACGAAATGGCAAGAATCGCCTCGGCAGTATTCGACTTCAGTGACAGCGCACCGGAATTAGCCGTGCCCGCTCTGCGCCATTACGACGTGATGGGATTTCATCAACCCGAAATCCTCGAAGTCAGCCGCTTGCTGGCCGGCGCCCATGAAGTGGGTCAGATGGTCGCCAAGTCGGCCGCGATGTTGCGCACTTTCGAGGAGTTGCGCAAGCTGTCGCTGCATCGCACCTCGGTGCTCATCCACGGCGAATCGGGCACCGGCAAGGAGTTGGCCGCCAGCGCCCTGCATACCCTGGGCTCGCGCGCCAAGGGGCCGCTGATTACCTTCAACTGCTCCAACTTGGTCGATTCACTAGCCGAATCGCAGTTGTTCGGCCATGTGCGCGGCGCCTTCACCGATGCTCGTGACGAATCGCAGGGCTACTTTCGCGCCGCCGCGGGTGGCACCCTGGTGCTCGACGAAATCGGCGAGTTGCCGATGCGCCTGCAGGCCAAGCTGCTGCGGGCGGTGGAGAGCTGCGAGATTCTGCCGGTGGGAGGCTCGCGCAGCTACAAGGTCGACGTTCGTATCGTGGCCTGCACCAATCGCGATCTGCGCGCGATGGTGGGACGGGGCGAGTTCCGCGCCGACCTCTATTACCGCCTGGCCGCGACCTCCGTGCGACTGCAGCCGCTGCGCGAGCGGCCTGACGATATCCCGGTGCTGCTGGCCCATTTCCTGCGCGGCCATCAGCGCGCCGGCGGTCGTCAGGTCACCGCTATCGCGCGGCCCGCGCTCGCCCTGCTGCGCGAATACTCCTGGCCCGGCAACGTGCGCGAGTTGTCCAACGCGATCGAGCGTGCGGCGGTGATGGCCTCGGGCGCGGTTTTGGAAGTAGGCGATTTCCCCGACGAACTGCATCACAAGCAGTCGCCGCTGCCGGAGAGCGAGGCCGTACGCGCCAGCAGCGGACTGCTGGATCATGCGATTCGCGGCGCAGTTGTCCTGTCATTGACCCAGACCGAGGGCAATCGGCTGCGCGCGGCCAAACTGTTGGGAGTCTCGCGCTCCACCCTCTATCGGCTGATGGCGCGGCTCAAGATCGAAGCCTGACCGCAAGCCGGTTAGCGACAGTGCGCCGTTCCCTGGCTTGACACCGCCCGATGCTCCCGTCATAGCTGTTGCCCTGATGCTTGCGTGGTTGCGTTGGCTGGTGATAGCAGGACTGGCGGCTCTGATCGCCGGTGCCGCACTGGTATCTTGCGGTGGCGGTGGTTATGGCTACGGCTCCAGCAGCGGCTGCGTGGGCGGAACTTACAATTCCTACGGCCAGATCGTAGGTAGCAACTGCACCACTCCGGCTGCTCCCGGCCCCTTCGTGGTCTCTTTGGGTATCTGTCCGGGCTCTCCGGTGCCTACGCCTACTCCCGCTCCTTTTGGCGTCACCCCGGTGCCAACTCCGATGCTCAGCCCCTGTCCGCTGCCCAGTCCGATGGCGGTGGCGACCGATTGCGCGCTGCAATTCCACGCGATCGGCCAGTTCAATAATGGCCTGGTATTCGACATCACTACCGGGAGTACCTGGTCCAGCACCGATCAGTCGGTGGTGGAACAAGCCACCGGCCCCAACGCTATTCCCGGCCAGTTCTTCTCCAATACGGCTGATGGCACCGCGAGCATCAACGCGGTCGCGGGCAATATAGTCGCCTCGCCGATCCCGATTACGGTCCAGGCGGGCGCTGCCTGTCCGACGCCGTATCCGACTCCGACCCCGACTCCGACCCCGACACCGTAGCTATCGTGTTTTAGGGCGCGGCGCTGCCGCACTGCTCGCCGGTTCAAGCTGGAAAAAAGCATTCGCGGGTCTTTAGTGAGGCGAGCCGCCGTGGCCGCCATTGCGATGCCTTCGCATCGTCCCGGCATCCAAGCCGTTATGAACGAAGGAAAAGAATCCGCCGAAGGCGGTTCAGGGCGACCTGGGAAGAGTGAATCGCGCGGAGAAAGGGCGCGGTCCTTTCCCAGGTCGTCTTGAGACGACAAACGGCGGCCGCCTGTGAAGCTAGCCGGTCCCCGCCGCGAGATCGACCGAGGGAGGGGCGGCATTGCGCCATTTGGCGGGAAAGACCATGGCGCTCAGCAGAGCGGAGAGCAGGATCACCCCGCCCGCCAGCTCGAAAGCCAAGGTGTAGCTGCGGGTCAAATCAAAGAGCAGGCCGGCGACGATCGGGCCGCTGGCATGTCCCAAGGCGTCGGCGCATGAAAAGCCGCCGCTGAGGGTGGCAAAGCGCCGAGGTCCCAGCGCTTCCAGCATCAATACTGGCAGCACGCCGCGGTATCCCATGTCCAATCCCCATAGGATGATATAGGTCAGGGTCGCCGTCAGGCGCCAATGCGGATCGCGCACGGCCAGGATGCTGAGGAGGCCGACCGCGAGCAAGGCCAAGGTCACCGCGGTCATCAGCTTGGGACCGTAGCGGTCGGCCAGCGCGCCGGCCAGGATCATTCCAACCCCGGAGAGAAAAGCCTGGATGCCGAAGATGCTGGCGGCAGCGCCGGCCGTATAGCCGCTGCCGACCAGGAAGGGAATCGCGTGGACGTAGCCGGCGCCCTGACCCAGCGCGCTGAAAAAGGCGACTGCGACCACCAGCCAGTAGGCGGAAGTTCGCAGCGCCGGTCCCAGATCCAGTCCGGGTAGTTCCTGCGCCGGACGCGCGCGGCTAGCGATCTGGCCGGCGGGGCGGCCGCTGATGAGGAGCAGGTCGATTGGCAATGCCACCAGGAGCATCGGCACGGCCACCGCCCGCATCGCCACCCGCCATCCGGCATGGGCGATAATCGTGGTCAGGATGCGCGGGGCCAACGCCATCCCAATTGCCACACCCATCCCGGCGATTCCGATCGCCAGCGCGCGCCGGTTGGGAAACCAGCTTGTGCCCAGGACATAAATCGGCACCCAAGCGGCAAACGAGGCGCCCACCCCCATCATCGCGTAGCACAGAACCAGCGGAGTCAAGGCGTGCACGTGGCTGCCCAGCAGGCAGCCCACGGCGGCGGAGATGATTCCCAACGCCACTACCCAGCGCGCCGAGATGTGATCGAGCAGCCATCCCGAGCACAATGCGGAGGCACCCATCGCCAGAGCATAGGCAGTGGCGATACGCGAGGCCTGTTCGTGGCTCCAGCCGAACTCCTTGATGAAGGGGAGGATAAAGACTCCCATTGTGCCCGAGGTCGGACCAAACATGAAAAGTTGAATGACGGTCAGGGCTACAAGAATTTTCCACGCTTGGCGTTGCGGGGGGCTCATGAGCGCCATTTTGCTCCAAGACCAGGGGGATGAGCGAGCGGACAGGCCGGCGGCGGCAGGCGATTTTGAGAATTGGTGCAGTCTCGGCCTGCAATTGTCCCAGCCCCTGGGATAAAAGGAGTAACGACGCCCAAGCGCCCGCTGGGGGCGCCGCTGGCTATCGACCCAGCCGGAGGCAGGGCAATCGAGCTTCGATGAAGAGTGCTGACGACTTCCATCCGATTTATCGGGCGCTGGGCTGGGCGGTCCATGGATACACCGCGTCGGGCGCCGTGCTGGGGCTGCTGGCGGTCGAATTTGCCGCTACCGGGCGCTTTCGCGCAGCCTTCGTCGCGATGGCGCTGGCGACCGTAATCGACTCCAGCGACGGACCGATGGCGCGCGGGCTGCGGCTCAGGCAACTGATTCCGCAGTTCGACGGCGCCTTGCTGGACAATCTGGTCGATTATCTCACCTATGTGATCGCTCCGGTTTTTCTGATGTTGCAGGCCCGCCTGATGCCCTCCGGATTGGCGGGGTGGGCGATCGCCGCGGCGATAGTGGTCTCCAGCGCATTCGGATTTTGCCGGGTCGACGCCAAGACCGCCGACAATTACTTTCGGGGCTTTCCTTCGTACTGGAACCTGGTTGCTTTCTATCTTTACTGCTTTGCCTTCGGCCGCGCGGTCAACGCGGCGATTGTGCTGGTGCTAGCGGGTTTGGTCTGGGTGCCAAGCAAGTATATCTACCCCAACCGCACCCTGCGCCTGCGTCCCTTGACGCTTAGCCTGGCCGCGGTGTGGGCTGTTCTGGTGGCGATTATTCTGTTCGAATTGCCCCACCCCAAACCATTGCTGGTTTGGTGTTCGTTCGGATTTATCGGCTACTATCTGGTTGTGTCTTTTGCTCTTTCGATCCAGAACCGCCGCGCGCTTTCGCCATGAAGAGCCCGGATCAAAACGCCTCCGCCGCCGCGCCCGGCCGGCCTGACTGGCTGGAAGCGATTCCTGGAACGGCGCCGGTGCTTTTGCTGGCGCCCCATGGCGGGCGAGCCGCGGCGGCGCGCACGAGCCCCAATCCGCGTATCAACGATCTGCATACGGCACAGTTTACCCGCGAATTGGCAAGCCGGATGGATGCCGGCGCGATCATCAATCGGGCGATGGATCGTAATCGGCTCGATTGCAACCGGATCGATCAGCTCTTGGCGCGCGCCCCGGTGGTGTTGGATCTCCTGGCCGACGCGCTGGAGCAGATCATCGCTCGCCACAACCATGTCTTGGTGCTGTTAATCCACGGCTGGAACATAATCGAACCGCGGGTGGATTTCGGCCTGGGTGGGCGGATCGTGGGCGAGCAGGTACGCCCGGCGGGTAGCGCCTATCTGAGCGCCAGTCCCACCTTTCTAGCGGATACGCTGGCGCCTTTGTGTGCACGCCTGGCGACGAGTGGAGTGAGCGCGACCGTGGGCTTTCGTTACCCTGCCGGCAACCGCCATAACCTGCTCCAGGCCTTGACTCGGCGCTATCTGCAAAGTCCCGAGCCGGCCTTGCGCCGACTTGCCCGGCTGGCCGCTGATGGCGCAATCCAGGCTTTGCAAATCGAGCTGTCGGTGGCGATGCGCTGGCCGGGGCCGCGGCGGGCACAAATTCTGTCTTTGCTCGGGGAAAGCTTCAGCGACCAGCGCGCGGCGCCGCAGCGGGGGACCGCGCTCCCACCGCCGGCTTTGCCACCGACGCCACCGGTGTTGGAGCGCAGCGCACGCCGCTTCGGGCTGGAATGCTTCGACTCGCATACCGGCATCGGGATAATCGCCGGCTTCGATCTGGGCGGAGGTGGGGGTGGGCGGTTGGTCTTGCTCAGCAGCGCCGGTCTCTTGATATTTACAGCCGACGGCCCGGCCCGCGTCCAGGGTGATCGGATAAGCGCCGGGCCATTGGTGCTGACCGCCGGCGCAGGCCACCTGAAATTGCAATTCGGTGGGCCGATGCTGCGAGTTGGCGACAGTCGTGCCTATACGCGGCTCGAGCAGGCCTTTGCGGACGCAACCCTGGAGCCTGAGGTCAGGCTTGAGTGTCGTTTTTCATCCGACAATGTGGTGCCGTTTTGGGAGACTTCTGCGCTTGAGCAAGCCTGTTTCGGCCGGCTTGTCGGCACGTTCGAGTGCAGCGAATCGATTGTCAAGCTTAAGGCCGTCGGGCGGTGTGGACCGCCCCTGGCAAATCCGCTTGACCATGAACTCAGCCGGCGCTGTGCCTTGTGGGGCGTGCTGGAGGAAGGAGCGGCACGCACGGGCCTGGAAGTGGTCAGCGTCGAGCGCGTGGGCGGCAACGCCACCATCGCGCGCATGCTTAGCGCGCAAGTCGCGACCGCCGGCGTGCTGCAGGTGCTGGTGGCCCAGCCTCGTCTGCCCGGGGTACCGCCGGCGGCGATCGAGGGGAGGGTGAGAGTCGGGATGGCCGAGGAGGCATTCGTGGCGCGGCCCCGATGCTTCATGGCGATGGCGCGCCCGGCCAGCGCCGGCGCGCGACGCTATCTGTCCGTGGGCTTCGCGAGCCTGGAGCTGAACGGGCGCCGCGGGGTTGCAATGTTCGAATGCGCAGATCTGGTCAGTCCGCCGGCCGAGCGTCCCTAGCCATCAAGTTGGATCTCGCAGGCAACTTCGCATACCAGAATTTTCTTCTCGCCTGGAGCCGCACGGACCGCGGTGAGATCCTTCGACCCGGCGATGCTGGCGCGTGCCCGGCTGGCTTTCGCGGTGTGAGTCGCGGACATCTACCTAACCCCACGTCGGCGGGTTGACAGTGTCACGAAGTGGTTCGAAACCTTGGGCTACTCGTTTTTCACTCTCGTCCTGACCTGGCTGAGCAGTTCGTCGGTTAGCCGCTCGGCGGCCGCGGCGGGCGCGCTCAATGGATTTTGCGCGAACTATCCTGGATGCGATCCATCCAAAACGTGAGCCTGGGCGTGTAGGAGTGGGGCACACAGGTGCCGCAGATGTCCTGCGCTAGGCCGGTCAGGTTTTTCAGCGCCATCTCCAGCCGCTGCGAGCGCGAGAAGTTCGCCGGCAGGCAGGCGAGTAACTCGACCAGCACATCCAAGGCTGCCGCCAGATTGGCGAGTATCGACGACAGCACACCCTCTTGGACCATGAGCCGCGGCTGGTAGAGCAGGTCGCGAGTGGTGCGCAGCTCACCCACGAAGAGTAAAGCCGCGCTGTCCAACCTGGTAACCAGCCGCGGCAGCGGCACCTCGGATACGTCGCACAGCGAATTGATGGCGAGCAGCTCGGAGATAACGATGTGCAGGTTGCTCAGCACTCGGTCGAGCCGCTCATCAAAGGTGAGGCGGTGGATCTCCAGCACCATTTCGTCCTGCCGATGGGAGACGAACTTCGCCACCACCGCGCCGAAGATCAGCAGGGCCGCCACCGCCTCGACCACCGCCAGCGCGCGGGCGATTCCCACCGGCACGATGTCGCCGTAGCCCAGCGAGGTCGCGGTGACGAAGCTGAAGTAAAGGGCGTCGAGCAGGCCCCGCGGGTCCGCCCCAATCGGCGCGCCGGCCTGCGCCAATCCGTGTTCGCCGAACAATGCTCCAAGCCAGTAGCCAAAGCCGCAAACGACCACGGTCGCGATCCACATCAGGAAGAGCTGCGAGGTGGAGAGCCGCGCCACTAGGCCCGGGATGGAGTAATCTCTTCCCTCGCGCGAGACTCGCGCCGGTCCGGTGCCGGCGCGGCCGTCGGGCGAGGCGACCAACTCCGGGCCCATCTGGTCCGGCGCCGGCGCGGGCGTTTCCAGTTTCTCCACTGGCAGCCCCGCTTCGAGCCAGTCCTCGAGGCCGGCACGATAATCGCGGACATTGGTGTAGCCGAGTTGATGCAGCAAGGCGACCGCCTGCTCGCTCCGGTCTCAAGTGAATTTGCCGCAGTAAACGACGATCTCGCCGCGCAGATCGGGGAGCAGGGCCGGCGCCCGCTCGGCCAACTCCTCGAAAGGAATACCGATCGCGCCGGGGATGTGGGCGGTCGCGTAGGATTCGGCCGGCAGGACATCGACGAGCCTGAAGGAGCCTTCTCGCAGCCGCCGGCAAAGTTCCTCGCGGGATATCTCCGGGGTGGTTGGTGCGCCGCTTTGAGCTTCGGCTGACATTTTCGATTCTCCCGACCAAAACCCCGAAACGGAGCTTGGCTTCAAGACAAATTTACCTGGCGGCGCTTCGAGTACCCTCAGCTTCGAAGTTTATTCTCGCCCCCACCGGCAGCCCGCTCCCGCGCCTGGAGGGCGACGGCCGGTCCGGTCGCGCCTTCGCCATCAGGAAGATGGCAAAGGCGCTTGAAAACAGCATGCCGACGAGGGTGACCGTGCCGATCACGCGCCGGGCTACGGCGCCGGTGCCCAGGGCCATCCACAGCGCCAGGCCGAAGATGAAGGCGAAGGAGGTCATCAGGATCGGCCGCAGGCGCTGGCGGGCGCCGGCGAGCGCGGCGGCCACCAGCGTCTGGCCCTGATCGATTTCGGCGCGAGCAAATTCCACGATCAGGATGAAGCCTTCGGTGGTGCCAACCCATTCCGAGATGAGCAGCACGTCGCGCTGGGTCACGCGGGTCACCACGACCAGGGGAATGGGCGGGGCGATGGCGGGGGCGGCTTTTTTGCAGGCCGTCTCCGTCAGCGCAAACGCGGCCAGCAGCGCAGCGCCCGTGGCAATTATCGCCCGGAGTTGCTGTTCCAATGTGCACATCCGGACTGACATCGATAGCCTTTCTGCATGACGCACCAATGACGCAAAAACCGGGTCTGCCCTTCTGTCCCAATAAGCTTCTGGGCCGGCCGCGCGGCCCGGGAAAAATGCTAGTTAAGGGGAATTTCCATAAGACCCTGTTAACCTACGCTGGCCGTAGGCGAATTGCACCCAAAAAGTCAAGGTTCAGGGCTTTCTTCGGCGTTGGCGCTGTCCGGACGCCTGAAATGGTCGAAGCGGCCGTCCTGACGGCGCCCGAAACCGCGCTCCGGCTCATGGCGGACCAATTTTCGCGCGCACTTCCCCGCCGCCTCCGTAATGCTCGCTGATTTGCAGGCGCGCTAACAGCGATATCTGGCTGACGACGGCAACTCGGCGATCTCGCCCCAGCATGCGGGTAAAGAGCGGCGGGTCAGATGGAAAGCATTGATAGCGGACCAGCGGCCGGCGGCTCGGCCGTCCCATCGGCCGTTTGAGCAGCTCCGTTATGTTGCGCTCCACATTAGCGTTGGTGGGCAAGCGGATGGCGTACCGCAGCTCCCGCTCTTCCAGCGCCTCGTAAAGCTCCGGCCGGGCAAACGCCGCATCGCCCCGGAAGACTACCCCGATGCCAAGCGCCCTGAGCCGCTCGATCTCGGGCAGGAGCAGCTCAGCCCACCCTCGGCGCTGCCACGTTGCCCGGGCGCAGCTTGACCCCGCAGGCGGTTGCCCCAGTTGTCGAACAGCAGCAGCGGATGATAGCACGTGGATTCGAAGTGGCCGTTGTAGGCGCTCTGGAAATCCGGGCTCTGACTGACCTAGGCCGAACTACATCGGCGGGAGCGTAGCATCGCCGTCGCTGACCAAGCCGGTCGGGTTGTTCGCGACAAGGGGACTGGGATAGAGCCGATCCGGGACCTGAACTCTGCCTCATCCTCCGCCCGCTCGCGCGCCCATTTTTCTCCACCCGACCCAGCCACCAATCACGCCGCGTCACCGCCTCGCCCGCCCCGTTTGCGCACTCCGACCATCGACGCGCCCCTGATGGCTACTCGCGACGTCCGTCCGCCCCGGATCGGCTGTCCTTGCGGTTTCCCAGCAAGTTGTGTTCCGTGTAACGATGGACGGCCAGTACCCGATTCATGCGAATCGGTTGTTCTATTCCGGGTCATGGCGGACTCAGCAATACAATTGGGAGGCCTGAGGCGATTGCGCTTGGCGTGGTTGTCGCCAGACTTCGGTTAGGGTTGCATGCGCTCTCGCTTTCTTTGAGACTGTGGGACAATCGGGACTTCCCGAAAACCAGGGACGTGCCCACCACAATATCGCTTGGCCGACTGAGCAAGGAGCAGACAAATGGCAGAAGAACGAAAAGGCGCGGTCGCGATGCGCGGCAATCCCGTCACTCTAATCGGACCGGAGCTTAAAGTAGGGCAGAGCGCGCCGGCCTTCACCGTGATTGGCAAGGGCCTGGCGCCAGTCTCGCTCGACCAATTTCAGGGCAAAGTCAAGATCATCTCGGCGGTGCCCTCGCTGGATACCCCGGTGTGCGATGCCGAGACGCGGCGCTTCAACGAAGAGGCGGCCAAGCTTTCCGCCGATACCGTAATCCTGACCATCTCGCTGGATCTGCCCTTCGCGCAGGCGCGCTGGTGCGGCGCCGCCGGGGTGGATAAAGTCACGACTGCCAGCGATTATAAAAACCGCGAATTCGGCGAAAAGTACGGTACCTTGATGAAGGAGACCGGGCTTTTGTGTCGCGCTGTATTCGTGCTCGACAAGAACAACAAGGTGGTGCATTCCGAGTACGTCAGCGAGGTCGCCAATCAGCCCAACTTCGAGGCGGCGCTGGCGGCCGCTCGCCAAGCCGCCTGAAGCGGCCTGCGGGAGGGCGCGCCTGAGCGAACGCGAAGGCAGGACCCGAATAGTAGATGGCTACCGAAAAGCATTCGTTCTCGGCGGCGCGCCGGCGCGGTCTGTACGAGGCGATTTTCCGCCGCCGCGACATGCGGGAGTTTCTCCCCGACCCGATCCCCGAGGACAAGCTGGCGCGGGTCCTGATCGCGGCCCATCATGCGGCCAGCGTTGGCTTTACGCAGCCGTGGGATTTCATCCTGGTGCGCGACCTGGAACGGCGCCGGCGGGTCAAGGCGGTCTTTGAGGAAGCGCGCGCACGCAATGCCGACCAATTCAGCGGCGAACGGCGGGCCAAGTTCCTCTCGTTGAAGCTGGAAGGCATCCTGGAAGCGCCGCTCAACGTGATTGTGACCTGCGAGCCCGATCGCTTCGGCCCGGCGGTCCTGGGTCGAGTGGAGTCGCGCGACGTCGAGATCTTCTCCACCTGTCTGGCGGTGGAAAATCTCTGGCTGGCGGCGCGCGCCGAAGGCTTGGGCATGGGCTGGGTCAGCATCTTGCGCAACGACGCCTTGCACGAGCTCTTCGCGATTCCAGCCCACATCATTCCTATTGCCTATCTCTGTTTGGGTTACGTCAAGGAGTTTCCCGCTCGTCCAGTGTTGGAGAGCGAGGGCTGGCTGGAGCGCCTGCCGCCCGAGGATTTGATTCACTTCGAGCAATGGAGCGGTGACCTCGATCGCCGCCGCCAGTTCACCGGGCTTATCGCCGATCCCGCCATCTGGCGGGCGATTTTCCCCGAGGGTGAGCCAGATTCCGACCCGGTGGAAGATTCTCCGTGATCGGGTCGGATATGGTCGCCGGCGTCGCTGTCGCCGCTGCGCGATGACCTGCGGGCGCCCGATGCTGAAGCGGGCAGAGAGCTTTCGGCGATGAGTTTGGCCTGGTTTCTGCCCACCGGCTTTATTGCCTTGGCGATGCTGCTGGACGTGGCGCTGGGTGATCCCGCCGCATTGCCCCATCCGGTGCGCTTGATCGGCTGGGTAATTGCCTTCGGCGAGCGCCATCTGCGGCGCGCCAAACCCGGTCCCGATTTGCGCCGCGGCGCGCTCCTGACGATCATCGTCGTGCTCCTGGCCGGGGGCGCGGTGTGGCTGCTGATTTGGGCCGCGGCACAGGCCAATCCAGCCGTGGGCGCGTTAGTCGCCCTGATCCTGGCCTGGACCACGCTCGCGCTGCGCGAATTGGATCAAGCGGCGGCACGGGTTGAGCAGGCTCTGGGATGGAACGATCTGGCGGCCGCGCGCCGGCGACTGCCGGCCCTGGTGGGACGCGACCCCGAGCCTTTGGACGACGCTGCGATCGTGCGTGCGGTCATCGAGTCGGTGGCGGAAAATTCTTCCGACGGGGTGATCGCGCCGTTGTTCTACCTCTTCGTGGGCGGGCCGCTGGCCGCGATGATATACAAGGCGATCAATACCATGGACTCGATGATCGGTTATACCAACAGCCGGTATGTGAATTTCGGCCGCGCGGCGGCGCGCCTGGACGATCTGGCCAACTATCTGCCCGCGCGCCTGAGCGCCCTATGCCTGGTGGTCGCGGCCCAGTTCATCAACCGTCGTGGCCGCATGGCCTGGGAGACCATGGTCGCCGACGCCCATCGCCATCGCAGCCCCAATGCCGGGTTGTTGGAGGCGGCGATGGCCGGGGCGCTGGGGATTCAGCTTGGCGGCGCGGCCCATTATGAGGGCGAATTGGAGCCTCGCCCGCTGATGGGGCGCGCCCAACGCCCCCTGCGGATCGCGGATATCCGCCAGGCCCGCGTCATGATGTGGACTCAGACCTTGCTCGCCTTCTTATTGATGGCGGCGGTGCGCGCGCTGCTGGGTCTGCGATGAGTCCGGCGCTGGATCGAGTCCACGGCGGCGTCGCCGCGCCCGGGATGATCGATTTCAGCGTCAGTCTCAATCCGCTGGGTCCCCCGCCGCAAGCCATCCGCGCCTACCAGCAAGCGCTTTCCAGTATCGATCGCTATCCTGAACCATACGCGCTCAGTCTGTGTGCCGCGCTGGCCGATCGCCTGGATCTGCCAGCGCAGGCGATCGTGGCCGGCAACGGCTCGACCGCTTTGCTCTATCTAATCGCGCGGGTGCTCAAGCCCAGGCGTCCGATGGTCGTAGTTCCCACCTTCAGCGAAATCGCCAACGGGCTCGCCCTGGCGGGTCACCCGGCGCGCTGGCTGGCCTTGCGCGAGAGCGCCGGCTTTGCGCTTTTGCCCAATCAGATCGCCGCGGCGCTGGAGCAGGGCGCCGACGCCATCTTCATCGGTCGTCCCAACAGCCCCACCGGCTCCTGTCTGACCCTTGAGGAGGCAAGCGAGATCGCGCGCCAATGCCAGGTGCGAGAATGCTGGTGCGTGTTCGACGAGGCGTTTATCGAGTTCGCCGACCAGCCGGTCTCGATGGCCGGTCTGATCAGGCGCTATTCGCGTCTGGTGGTGGTCAGGTCGATGACGAAGATCTACGCGATCGCCGGTTTGCGCCTGGGCTACGTTGCGGCAGATGAGGCGGTTGCGCGCGCTCTGAGCGAGGCCCTGGAGCCATGGTCGATTGGCGCCCCAGCTTGTGCGGTGGGGATGGCTTGCCTGGAGCTCCCTGCGGCATGGTATGAGGAAGTTGGGCGGCATGTGCGTGTGGAGCGCGACTATCTCGGCGCGCAACTGGGTCGACTCGATGGGGTTACCGTCTTTCCTTCTCGCGCCAATTTTCTGCTGATCCGCGCACCGCTTGCGGCAGGCGGCATCGGCTTGTCCGATTATCTGCGCCGGCGCGGGATTTCGATCCGCGATCTGGCCGCGATGGCGGGCGCGGGCCCCGGCCTTTATCGTCTCGGGCTGCGCCTCAGGCCCGATCACGATCGGCTGCTGGCGGCGATGCACGAATGGTGCGGTCAGTTGCAGCCCTGAAGGGTTGCGGCAACCCGTCCGATCGCATAGCCAACAGGGTCGGAGAATCACGGCATGACGCTTGAGGAAACCTTGGCCGCAATCCTTCCGCCCGATCGCGATGCCGCCCAGGCCGCGGCGCGGCGGCTGGATCAACTGACCAAGCCGCGCGAGAGCCTGGGCTACTTGGAGGAAGTGGTGCGGCGTTATGCCGCGATTCGCCATGACGCCGACGCGCGGGTGGGCAAGGGCGAAATCGTGGTCTTTGTTGCCGATCACGGCGTCGCGTGCCACGGGGTCAGCGCCTACCCGGCCGAAGTCACCGTCCAGATGCTGCGGAATTTCGCCGATGGCGGCGCGGCGATTTGCGCCCTGACCCGTCATCTGGGCCTGAGGCTGCGGGTGTTCGACCTGGGCGTGACGACGGATACCAGCGGCACCCCGATGGCGGGCGTAAGCTATCGGCGGATTGCCGCGGGCACGCGCGATTTTCTCGTCCATCCGGCGATGGATCTCAAGCAGGCGGTGTGCGCGCTGGAAGTTGGAATTCAGGCTGCCAGCGAAGCCGCGGCCGACGGCGTCACCCTGCTGGGTATCGGCGAGATGGGAATCGGCAACAGCACCGCGGCCGCCGCCCTGCTATGCGCCATCACTGGCCTGACGGCGCCGGAAATCACCGGGCGCGGCACCGGTCTGGATGACGCCGGATGGCGGCGCAAGGTCGAAGTGATCGAACGCGCGCTGGCGCGCCATCGCGCGAGCGCCGCCGAGCCCATGCATTTGCTGGCCGCGCTTGGCGGATTCGAGATCGCCGCGATGGCCGGAGCCTGCCTGGGCGCCGCTGCCGAGCGCATCCCCGTGGTAATCGACGGCTTTATCGCAACCGCCGCCGCGGCGATCGCCGATCGGATCAAACCCGGCCTGCGCGACCATCTGCTGTTCGGCCATCGCTCGGCCGAAGGCGGCCATCAGCTCGTACTGCGCCAGCTCGGAGTGCGCCCGCTGCTCGATCTCGATTTGCGCCTGGGCGAGGGAACCGGCGCGGCGCTGGCAATCGCGATCATCCAGGCCGCCTTGGCCGCCTATTCCGGGATGGCGACTTTCGCCAGCGCGGGCGTGGCCGAAAAGATCGGCTGATGAAGGCGCGGCTCCTGGCCCGCGTTGGGCGGGCGGTGGTGGGTCAGTGGCGCGCGCTATGCCTTGCAATCAGTTTCTTAACTCTACTTCCTGTACAGTCTAGCAGTGCGCCTGCGCCTCTGGTGGCCGCTTCCTTCGGCTGGTTTCCGCTGGTCGGCTTCGCCCTCGGTGCCGTCCTGGCGGTGTGGGCGCGTGTCCTGGGGGCGCTTTTCCCGCCCACGCTGGCGATGATTATCGTGCTTGTATCGGCCGCCATTCTGACCGGCGCGCTCCATCTGGACGCCTTGGCCGATACCGCCGACGCGCTGGGCGCCGGCACGAACCGGGCGCGCGCGCTGGAGATTTTGCATGATTCGCGCATAGGTGCGTTCGGCGCGCTGGCGCTTATCTTCTTCGTTGCCCTGGAATGGGCGGCCCTGATCGCGATTGGCCCACGCCGGCGCGCCGTCGCGCTATGCCTGGCTTTCGGACTCAGTCGCTGGGCCATGGTCGCGGTGGCCGCCGGAATGAAGTATCTACGCGCGCAAGGGGCTGGTTCCAGCCTGCTGGGCGACGGCCGCCTTGGGGCATTGTACCTGGCCTCGGCGATCGCGACGCTGGGCGTGCTGGGCGCCGGATGGTACTGCCTGCCCGCGGCCGCGACGGCGCTGGTGATGGCGATTGCCGCGCGCGAATTTTACCGCCGCTGGCTGGGCGGGGTAAGCGGCGATCTGATCGGCGCCGCGGGCGCCCTGGTCGAGATGGCGACTCTGCTGGTTTTCGCCGCCCAGCGCTGAGCGCCAACGCCGCTACGGCCGTCGGGCGGGAGTCTCCATCCCGGCGGTGGCGGGCCGCTGGCTCCATTTGATACTCGCTTTGCTCGAAGCCCCGGATGCTAGCCCATCAGGCCGTTGTTGTGGCCGCCGTCAATGGTGACGTTCGAGCGGGTGACGAAGCGGGCTCGCTCGGAGGCCAGGAACAGCACCAGGTCGGCGACTTCCTCGGGCATCGCCGGCCGCCCCATCGGCGTGCATTGGCGATAAATCTCCGCTCGGTCGTCATTAGGTCCAATCCGATGTTCGAAGCGATCGGTAAGCACCGCGCCGGGGTTGATTCCGACTACGCGCACGCCGTGCGCGACACCCTCGTCGGCCAATGCCTTGGTGAAATGGTTGAGGGCGGCGTTGATCGCGCCGCCGATCATGTAATTGGCGCTAGGCATCAAGCCGCCGTTACCGATTATGTTGACGATCACACCCTGGTCGCGCTCCTTCATGTGCGGATAGACCGCCCGCGCCATCCGCACAAACCCAAAGAACTTCAGCGTCCAGTCATCCAGCCAGGCCTGGTCGGAGAGGTGGAGAAACTGGCCACGGCGCGCGCTGCCGGCATTATTGACCAGGATATCGATCTGTCCGAAGGCCTCCAGGGCGCGAGCTGCGGTCGCCTTAATGGCTTCTTCTCGGGTCAAATCGGCCTGCATGGTAAGCAGCCGTCCGCCCAGGGGAGCGGCCAGGGCCGCGGTCTGGTCCAACGCCTCCTGACCGCGCGCGCATGCCAGCACCGCGGCGCCCTCGCGCACCATCGCCAGCGCCACCGCCCGCCCGATACCTTTGCTGCCGCCGGTCACGATCGCCACTTTGCCGCTTAATTGCAGATCCATTGCTTTGCTAAGGTCCTCTCTGCCCGAGATGCGGTCTTTGTGGTTAGCATTTTGAGTCCTTTGAGAGTAGCGGGCGGTTGCCTTTCGCGCGGCTTGCTCTAGATTAGGAGCGGCGGGCGGCATGAAGGCCTCGCTGCCCCAACCCAAGCATCACGGGCGAATGGCCCGCATCAAAGGAGGCGTCAAGCGATGGCAGCAGCAGGAACCCAGTATGTCCCCGGTCAGGTGCACGATCCGGCGCGGATCGAAACCGCCGAAGTATCCTATCAAAGCGAAGGAGCGAAGATCGGCTCCTACCTGGCCCGCCCGCGCGAGGCCGGCAGCTATCCCGGGCTGATCGTGATTCACGAGGCCTGGGCGGTCAACGATCACATCAAGGACGTGACCCGGCGCTTCGCCAACCTGGGATTCATCGCGCTGGCGCCCAATCTGTTCACTCGGGTAGGCGATCCCAGCAAGGCCGAGATGCCGGAGATTCAGCGCTTGATGCAAGCGATGCCCGATGCCCTGGTGGTGCGCGATCTGGAGAACGCGGCCAGCTACCTGCGCCAGCAGCCCGGAATCAACGGCAAGGTGGGCTGCGTGGGCTTTTGCATGGGCGGGCGCTGTACGCTGTTGTTCGCCTGTAGCAGCGACAAAGTCGATGCGGCGGTGGATTGCTGGGGCGGCGGAATCACCCGCGCCAACAACGACGCCCTCACCACGCCCAATCGGCCCAAGCCGATAATCGACATGGTCGCCAATCTGCATTGCCCGCTCTACGGCGTATTTGGCGCCGAGGATCAGAATCCTTCGCCGGAGCACATGGCGCAATTGCAGGCCAAACTGGAGCAGACCGGCAAGGCTTCGGTCGCGACCTTGGAGAGCTTCGCCAACGCCGGCCACGCCTTCCTGGCCGATTATCGGCCCAATTACCGGGAAACCGCGGCCTTCTCGTTGTGGCCGAAGATGGTGTTCTTCCTGAAGCGGCATCTCTCCTGAAAATTACTTGCGCGCCGCGGCCCGATTGGTCGGGTCGCGGCGCGATGAGGTTTGCGATGGCCAGGCTCGAGGGCAAAGTAGCGTTAATTACGGGCGCCGCCAGCGGGATCGGAAAGGCTTCGGCGGTGCGCTTCGCGGCCGAGGGAGCCGCGGTCGTGGTGACGGATCTGAACCAGGCGGGCGGCGCGGAAGTAGTTGCGCGATGTCGCGAGCAAGGCGGTCGTGCCCTCTTCCAGCGCGCCGATGTAGCGCAGGAAGAGGACATCCAAGCTGCGATCGCTTGCGCCGAGCGCGAGTTTGGCCGCCTGGACATTTGCTTCAACAACGCCGGGGTGGTCGGCGCGATCGGCCCACTGGCCGAGATCGGCGCCGCCGATTGGGATCGTACGATGGCGATTTTGCTGCGCGCCGTCTTTTTCGGGATCAAGCATTCGATCGAACCGATGCGGCGGGCGGGCGGCGGCGCGATCATCTCCACCGCCTCGGTGGCTGGCCTGCGCGCTACCGACGGCCCGACTGCCTACAGCGTGGCCAAGGCCGGGGTGATCCATCTCACCAGATGCGCGGCGCGCGAAGTGGGCAGGGACAACATTCGCGTCAACTGTATCTGTCCTGGCGGAATCGTTACTCCGATGCTGTTCGGCCGCGCACCCGGCGGCGAAGAGTTGGTGGGCAAATTCCTCGACCGCGCTCAGCCGCTGGCGCGCGCCGGCCAGCCCGAAGACGTTGCCGCGATGGCGCTGTTTTTGGCCAGCGACGAGGCCGCCTGGATTACCGGGGCTGCGATGGTCGTGGACGGCGGCCTGACCACCGGCGGCAAGACCCTGACCGGCAGCGCGATGGGTGCGGCGCTCAATACCAGGCGTTGGGCCGGCCCTTCCTTCGAGCCCTAAGCCAACAACACGGCCTCCCGGCTAACTAGCTCGATCCCATCGACTCAAGGGGCAGGTGTCAAAACCCTCGGGCGCAGTTAATGATGGAAGATAGCGCCGAAAAAACCGGCTACGTGGCCGAAGAAACCGCCTGAGTTGGCAGTAGCGGTGGGCCTGGCCGAATTGGCGGCTGCGGTTCGACCGGCGGCGGGCGAAATGCCCAATGCGCCCGCCATCGTGGTCAGAATCGAGTTGCCGCCATGGAGCGCACAGGTGCGGGTGGGCGCGGTGCCAGGTAGGAACGGTTCCACCACCCGCCGGGGACAGGCCGAGGTAGCCAGACCGCCGCTGTCGGGATCGATCGCGGCCAGGGTGATACCAGCCGGAATGGGAAAGTCGCGACAATCCGCCGGCGCCGCCTCCTGCATGAAATCCACCCACGCGGGCAGCGCCGCCTGCGCTCCGGTCAGACCGATACTGCGCGGGGTGTCGCGGCCCACCCATACACCGGCTACCAGACGCGGGGTGTAGCCGACAAAGTAGGCGTCGCGATAATCGTCCGTGGTGCCGGTCTTGCCAGCGGCCGGGCATTCCAAGCCCAGGCTTTGCGCGGCAGCGCCAGTGCCGAAGCTGAGCACGCCCTTGAGCGCTCCCGTAATCAGGTAGGCCACGGCCGGGCTGAACAGACGATGGGCCTGGGGCTGATGCTGATAAATCAGATGGCCCTGATTATCTACCACCGCTTCGATCGCATAGGGCGGCCGCGCTACACCCTGGTTGGCGAAGACCTGGTAGGCTCCAACCAGATCGAGCAGGGTGACGTCGCCCGCGCCAATCGAGATCGACAGTGCGTTGGGCAGCGGCGTGCTGATCCCCAGGCTGTAAGCGGTATCCACAATCCGGCGAGGGCCGAGCAGACTGCCGACGTAAGCGGTGGGAACATTGAGCGATTGGGCCAGGGTCTCGGCCACCGTTACTTGGTTTTTGTAAGTATGCTCGTAATTGGCCGGCGTCCAGCCGCCGAAAGACATCGGACGGTCGGGCAGCATCGAGGCCAGGGTCAGCGGGTGCGGCAGTGGCGAGCGGGAGGGATCCATCGCAGTGACGAACACGATCGGTTTGAAGGCCGATCCGGGCTGGCGTTGCGCCATCACTGCCCGATCGTATTGGCTGCGCGTGTAATCGCGCCCGCCGATCAAGGCGCGCACCGCGCCACTGGCCACATCCAGGACCACCATCGAGGATTGCAAGGGGTCACGGGTGGCACGCGCCAGCCGCGGATGGGCGCGCTCGAGGCGCGACAGGTTGGCGAGCAGGCTGGTTTGCGCGCTTTGCTGGAGTTCGGGGTCCAGCGTGGTATAGACCGTCACGCCGCGCAGGCTGCCGTCGAAGCCGGGGATCGCCGCCACCTGGCTGGCGACATAATCGACGAAGTAAGGCGCCTGGCGAACCGTGAAGGCGCCGCGCACCACCAGCGGTGTGGCCAGCGCCTGGCGATAGCTGGCCTCATCGATCACGCCCGCCCGCCGCATCAAGCCCAGTACCGTGTTGCGCCGGCGCACGCAGAGCTCGGGATGGCGGCGGGGGTCGTAGAGGCTGGGAGCCTGAATCATGCCGATTAAGGTAGCGGCCTGGGCTGGCGTGACTTCGCGCAGGTCCTGGTTGAACAGGTAGCGCGCCGCCATCGGCAGCCCGTACACCGGCACGCCGCGATAATCGCCCATCGGCACGTCGTTGATATAGCGCTCCAGGATTTCGTTCTTGCTCAGCCGCGCTTCGAGCACCAATGCTATCGCCAACTCGTTGAGTTTGCGGCTGAAGGTGCGCTGGCGGGTCAGGAAGGTGCGGGCGAGCTGTTGAGTGATCGTGCTGGCGCCCTGTTGCAGCCGATGGGAGCGCAGGTCGGCGACCGCGGCCTCGACGATTCGGATGGGATCGACCCCGAAATGGTAATAGAAAAAGCGATCCTCGGTGGCCAGCAGACCACGCACCACGTAGGGCCGCAACTCCTTCAAAGGCACTTCGACCCGCTCCGCGGGGGCGTCGCTTTGCAGCCGACCGATAACCTCGGGCTCCAACCAGGCGCCGCGAATCGGCGCCCCGCTGGGATCGCGCAGGCTTTGGATGATATTTCGATCATCCAGCGTCGCCACTACCAGCGCGGCGGGCAACTGCTCCACGCCCCAGTGGAAGGAGCGCAGGTACACGACCAGATGGGAGGCGCCGATGGAGTATTCGCCCGGGCGTGTGACGCTGGCCACCGGGCTGTAGCTCAGCCGTCCCAGTCGATCGAGCAGGTCGAGTTGCTCCACGTCGCTACCCACCATCAGGGCGGTGGGCGCGGAATAGACGCTTGAGGCTAAAGCCGCTTTGCGTTGCTCGATCAGGTAGGAAATCTGCTGGTAGAGCCCGGCCAGATAAAAACCCAAGCCGAAGCAGGCGACCATTATCGCCGCCAGCGCCCATTGCCAAGGCCGCAGGCGCCATCGACGCCTGGCTGTTTTCCTCCGCACCGCCATCGCACGCCCCTCGCCGCGGGTCCGCCCTCGGGCCGCCCGGCGGCGAAACCGCGTGTCTCAAGGCTACGCCGGGTGCGGCCGATGCGCAAAACAATTGTCGCGTCCGCCCGCGACCGGGCTCTCGGGTCAGCGAAGCAAGTCGTAACCCGAAGGCGAGTGAAAACATCATTTTCAGGGCTGCAAGCGGTGGCGAGCAGTAATTATTTGCTGGATGGCGCTTAGCGCCCAAATCGAGGGAGCGCACCCAGGCTGCCGATGGTGGCGGCAAAACCGGCGCTCATCGTTATCATCGACCTTTTTGGCAAAATGCGTTGCCCCACGCGAAGGGTGGGCTAATTGACCCACTTGCCGACGGCTTGCTAGTTTCAAGCCAGGCAATCGAGCTATTCAGGACCGAAGAGATGGCACAAGCAAACCAAAGCTCCGCACTCTCCAAGGGTGACGAACTGATTCTCGGCGATACCGCGGTGTTGACCCGCCTGGATAAGGCGGTGGGATGGGCGCGTAAATTTTCGCTTTTCCCGTATCCTTTCGCCACCGCCTGTTGCGCGATGGAATACATGGCGTTGTCGATGACGCCCTATGATATCGATCGTTTCGGTGCGCTGTTGCCGCGCTTTACTCCGCGCCAGTCCGACCTGCTGATGGTGATCGGGACGGTTTCGGTGCGCCAAGCCCCCATTCTCAAGCGGGTGTACGATCAGATGGCCGAGCCCAAGTGGGTGATGGCCTTCGGTGCCTGCGCCTCCACCGGGGGCTTTTACGACAATTACGCTACCCTGCCGGGAATCGATCGGATCGTGCCGGTGGATGTTTACGTACCGGGTTGCCCGCCCCGTCCCGAGGCGGTCCTGGACGCCTTGATGGCGCTGCAGCGCAAGATCCAGGGCGAGAAGCAAAAACTTATCACGCGGCGCGTCGAGGCGGCCTGAGCGAGGCGCCTGCTTTCGGTTCGAACCCATGGAACGATACCTCACCCGCTGGTTGGATATCCCTGACCTGCGCAAGCTGTCGGTGTACGAGGCGCACGAGGGCTACCAAGCCGCGCGCAAGGCGTTTGGCGAGCTGACTCCCGAGCAGATCATCAACGAGGTCAAGGCCTCCAATCTGCGCGGCCGCGGCGGTGCGGCATTTCCCACCGGCGTGAAGTGGAGCTTCATTCCCAAGGAGAGCAAAAAGCCGGTTTACGTCTGCTGCAACGCCGACGAGAGCGAGCCCGGCACGTTCGCCAATCGCTACCAGCTCGAGAACGATCCTCACGCGATAATCGAGGGTATTCTCATTACCTGCAAAGCGGTTGGAGCGCATACCTGCTTTGTCTATCTGCGGGGCGAGTTCACGCTGCAAAAACAGCGGCTGGACGAGGCTATCGCGGAGGCCTACGCTAAGGGTTATCTCGGCAAGAGCGTGATGGGTTCGGGCTTCGCCGTCGATATCTATACCCATCGCGGGGCCGGCGCCTATATCTGCGGCGAAGAGACTGGGCTGCTGGAATCGCTGGAGGGCAAGCGTGCATACCCGCGCAACCGCCCGCCCTTTCCCGCGATCGCCGGTGCGTTTGGCTGTCCCACGGTGGTCAACAACGTCGAGACGTTGGCCAATGTGCCGTGGATAATCCTGCGCGGTGCCGACTGGTATCGCTCGATTGGCCCGGAAAAGAGCCCGGGGCCCAAGTTGTTCTGCCTGTCGGGCCACGTCAACAAGCCCGGCCTGTACGAACTGCCGATGGGTTATCCGCTCAAGGATCTGATCTACGAAGTCGGTGGCGGGATCTCCGACGGCCGAGAGCTCAAGGCGGTGATTCCGGGCGGTTCCTCCTTTCCGGTTTTTACCGCCGAAGAGGCGCTCAAGGTCAACATGGATTTCGATTCGGTGCGCGCGGCCGGTTCGCTGATGGGCACGGCTGGAGTCATGGTGATGCATGACGGCACCTGCATGGTGGAGGCGCTGCGCATCGTGGCCCATTTCTACCATCACGAGTCTTGCGGCCAATGCACGCCCTGTCGCGAGGGCACGGGCTGGATCGAAAAGCTGCTCGCGGATCTCGAAGCCGGGCGGGGCAACGAAGCCGACCTCGACAAGCTCATCAGTATCGCCAGCAACATGGAAGGCAATACCATCTGCGTGCTGGCCGACAGCCTATCGATGCCGGTCAAGAGCTTCGTCCCCAAATTCAAGGACGAATTCCTCGCGCACGTTAAGCTGCGCGGCTGTCCCTTTGGCCCGCAGCACGCCAGCCGGCCGCTGGCGGCCGCTTCGTGAGCGGACGCGATTCCAGCAAGCCCTATAGAGCAAGCGATGCCCAAGATAACCATCGACGGTAAACCCCTGGAAGTTCCCGCCGGGATCAACCTGATTGCGGCGGCCGAGCTGGCCGGAGTGGAAATTCCCCATTATTGCTACCATCCGGCGCTCACCGTGGTGGGCAACTGCCGGATGTGCCTGGTCGAGGTGGAGAAGGCACCCAAGCTGCAAATTGCGTGCAACACCACGGTGGCCGAGGGAATGGTGGTCAACACCGCTAATGCGCGGGTCAAGAGCGCACAACAGGCGGTGCTGGAGTTTCTGCTTATCAACCATCCGATCGACTGCCCGGTGTGCGATCAGGCGGGTGAATGCAAGCTGCAAGACTACTACATGGATTTCGATCGGCAGGACTCGCGCTTCCCGCTGGGCAAGAAGGTGCACAAGGGCAAGGCGATCGATATCGGCTCGGGCGTGATGCTCGACCAGGAGCGTTGCGTGCTATGCGCCCGCTGCACCAGGTTTCTGGATGAGGTGACCCACACCGGCGAGCTGGCCTTCTTCGAGCGCGGCGATCACAATCGAATCGATATCTACCCAGGGCGCCCGGTGGACAACAAATATGCCGGCAACATCGTTGATATCTGCCCAGTGGGCGCGCTCACCGAGAAGCATTTTCGCTTTCAGGCGCGAGTCTGGTATCTGCACCGCACGCCCTCGGTATGCGCGGGATGCGAACGGGGCTGCGCAATCGATATTTACCATCGCAACGGTAAGATCTATCGCTTCAAGCCGCGCCACAATCCCATGGTCAACGGCTATTGGATGTGCGACGAAGGGCGGGTCAGTTTCGAGCGGTTGCAGACCGAAGGCCGCTTGAGCCGACCGTTGTATCAAGCGGGCGAGCGGCTGGTGGCCGAAGACTTCGCCGGCGCCATCGGGCGTGCGGCGCAAGCCCTGCGTCAGATCGGCGAGGCCCATGGCGCGAGCGCGATTGGGCTGGTGGCGGGCGCACAGGCCACCAACGAGGAAGCCTTCGCGCTTGTCCGCTTTATGCGCGAGGTTATCGGCTCGGACCAGTATGCGGCGCTCAGCGTCAGCCCGGCTGGGGCCAGCGGCGACGACGAGTTGTTGATTCGCGCCAACAAGAACCCCAACTCTCGCGGATTGGCGGAGTTGGGCTTCAAGGAGTTGAGTTCGCTGACCGCCGCGGCCAGTTCCGGCCAACTCAAGGCGCTGGTGGTGCTGCGCGCGGACTTGGTGGGCGCGCTGGGCGAGACCGCCTTCCTGCGCGACTTCGGCGGCCTGGACTATATGCTGGTGCTCGATACCGACATCAGTCAGACCGCGCAGATGGCCAATCAGGTTTGGCCTATCGCAGCCTATCCCGAGCTGGAGGGTAGCTTCACCAATTTTCAGGGCGTGGTGCAGCGCCTCTATCAGGCCATCGATCCCCCGGGCGGGGCGCGCCCGGCCAGCGAGTACGTGAGCGCTTTAGGGCAAACGCTGGACGGTCAGCAGCGCGATCATACCGCCGCCGCCCTCTTTGCCGAGATGGCGGCGGCTGTGCCCGCCTTTGCCGGGCTCAGCCTGGAGAGCTTGGGCGCGCATGGGCGCAAGCTGGCCGGCGCATAGCCCATCCAGTCCGCTATGGACAATCACCCGCTTCCCGAAGAGCTCGGTCCGAGCACGGTTCTTTCCTATTCCGGCGCGAGTTAAGCTTCAAGATCGAAGGCGGTGCTGATGAAGGTCCTGATCATCGGGGGCGGAATTATCGGCGGCTCGGTCGCCTGGGCGTTGGCGCGTGCGGGTTTGCAAGCGACGATCCTGGAACGCGGTCGCGCCGGCCAGGAGGCTTCCTGGGCAGCGGCTGGGTTGCTGGCGCCGCAGGCCGAAGCCGACGGGCCCGGCCCATTTCTACATTTTTGCGTCGAGGCCAAGCGAGCATTCGAAGAAATACTTGAGCAACTTATCGCCGACAGCGGGATCGATCCCGAGTATGAACCCGGCAGCGGCGTCTTGTACGTAGCGCTCGACGAGGAGGAGCGCGCCGAGCTATCCCGCCGCGCCGCCTGGCAGCGGCAGGCGGGATTGATAGTGGACGAGATCGGCGGTGAAGAAGCACGCAAAATCGTTCCCCAGCTTTCTTCTGCTACGCACGCGGCACTCTACTTCCGCAACGATTATCGCGCGGAAAACCGCAAACTGACTCAGGCCTATCTCGCCGCCGCCCTGCGTATGGGAGCCCACCTGCGCGAAGAGAGCGCGGTCGATCGGCTACTGATCCACGCCGGGCAGGTACGCGGCGTCGTGCTCAACGACGGCAGCGAGATCGAAGCGGACGTGGTGGTCAACGCCGCCGGAGCCTGGGCCAGTCAAATCAAAGGCGCCGAAGCCGACCTGGTCAATCTGTTTCCCATCCGCGGCCAGATCGTCTGTTTCGAGGCTTTGCCCACGACCCTGGCGGTAGGGCTGTTTTCGCTGCGCGGCTATCTCGTGCCGCGGCGTGACGGTCGTCTGCTTGCCGGATCCACGCGCGAGCGCGCGGGTTTCAGCAAGTACGTAACCATAGAGGGAATGGCGCGAATCGCGCGGGGAGTTCGCGATCTCCTGCCTGGGATGGCCGATCTGCGTTTTCACCAGGCTTGGGCCGGCCTGCGTCCGGCAGTGGAGGATTTGCTGCCGGTGCTGGGCCCCTCGCCCAACCTTTCGGGTTTATACTACGCGACCGGCCATTTTCGAAGCGGGGTGCTGCTTTCCGCGATCACCGGCGAAATCATTGTGCAACTGCTCCGCGGCGCGCGCCCGCGATTCGATATCGCGCCTTTTTCTCCCGCTCGTTTTGCCAAGCGAGGGTGAAATGAAAGCCCTGGGCTTGGTACGCGATCTGATCTTCCGCTCCAAAATAGACGGCGCGGCCGAGGCTTGCGGAGTCGAGATAGGCTACGCTTCGGAGTTGGCCCGCGTGGCCGAGCGCTGTGCATCGATGGCGCCAGCGTTGATTATCGTCGATCTATCGGACAAGTCGTTCGATCCAAGGGAGACGATGGCGATGGTCAGCGCCGCCGCGCCCAAGGCCCAAGTGATAGGCTTCGCCTCGCACGTCGATGTAAGCCGGTTCAAGGCGGCGCGCGAGGCTGGCTTCACTCGCGTGCTCTCGCGCCAGGAGTTTGTTGCCAAGCTCCCAGCCTTGTTCAATCAAGGCTAAAGGACCGGACTACAGCACAGGATGGACGCGGCCCGGCCCGGCCGCATCGACTGCCTGCTGCTTGAGCGCGGTTTTGATTTCCTCGCGGTCGATGCGCGCGCCGGCAAGCAAAGGCCATAGGACATGTTGCAGAAACAGGCGCGGACTGATCCCGGCGCCGGTGCTGGTCAAGCGTTTGCGATAATTCTCGATCAGGCCGTCGCCAGGCATCTTGAAGTTGGCGATCACATAAGCCAGATCGCTCACGGTGCCCGGGCGGTCCAGCGCCAGCTCCAAGTCCATCACCGCGCGGTAGAAACCGGCGTGGGCGGCTTCATCGCGCCCCAGATTGAAGAAAATTGCTTCCAGTACGGGGTCGCCAGCCTGGCGAGCCAGTTCGCGCTGGGTCTTATAGGCCAGGAAGGTGGCCGCTTCCTGCAACGCGCCGTAGCAGGCCATCTGACGGGGCCGCGGGAAGGGCAAGTCCCAGTGACCGGCAAATACCTTGTTCTCCAGAGCGCTGAATTCATCCGCCGAGCGCAAGCCCGAGCGAGTCAAATACTCGCGTAGTGCCAGCGCATGCTTTGACTCCTCGCAGGCCCAGGTAGCTTGAAACCAGGCCATCCCGAACATCGAGCGGCACAACTCCAGCCCGTTGGCGCTGTAATCGGGAACATACATTTCCTCGGCGCAGAAAATCTCCAAGCGGTCGCCGATTTCAGCCGGGATCGGAGCACGATCGAGCTGATCCCAGGGAATATCGTCAAACACGCTCCAGCGCCGTTTCTTTTCCGCCACTTCCAGGAAGTCGAGGTAGATGCGGTAGATTTCGTCTCTATATACGAGCATTTATGGTTACCTTTGCCACCCCTCCGGCCTGGGCCGGCGCGCGGCTGAAGCAGGCGAATTACGCGCTGGCCCGGCTGGCTTTAATCCCGACCTCGCTACCACGCGCATGGCGCACCTCGCTGACAAAGCCGATTTTTTCCAGCAGGCAAATGACCGCATAACCGGCGTCGGGCTGGCGCCAGCTTCGTCCGATTCGGGCCGAGGCTGGTCGTTGATGGTGATTGCGGTGCCAGTTTTCGCCTTGGAGGAGATGGACGAAAGCCAGCCAGGACACGTTGCGGCTGCGATCTTCGCCCAGAGCTACGCCCGGCTGGCTGTGACAAACGCTATTGACGAAACATTGGGCGTGTAAAGTAAAAACCAGCCGAATCGCACCCAGCCAGAAAAAAGCGCAAAGCCCAAAATATAAACCGCCGAAGTAGGAAAGGGCGAGGACCAAGGGCTGGAGCGTTTGCCAGATACGATAGGAAGGTCGGTCGAGTTCGGGGCAAAAGCGGGCAATCGAGGGCGGTGTGCTTTGCCACAACCAACGCAGATGGGCCCACCAAAAACCACGCCAGCTTGGGCTGGAGACGTCTCGTTCAGTGTCCGAGTAGGCGTGATGGGTGCGATGGCTGGCAACCCAGGTCAATGGTGGCCCGGAGCCGTTGAGAACGGCGAAGAAAATCAGTACCAGGCGTACCGCGGGGCGGATGCGCAATGCGCGATGGGCCAGACAGCGATGATAGCATACGGTAGTCCCGATTCCCCCGATCCAGGCCAGGGCCAAAGCACCCAACGCAATCCGCCATCCCGGAAGCGGGAAGATTATCAAGCCGGCCAGAGCGGTAAGGTGAATCAAGATGAACCAAGGCAATACTGCTACATCCTGGCGGGTGGCGCGCCACCACGGCCATTCCCACCCGGGCCGCGGGCGTAACGGCGGGGACGCGTTTTGAGCTGGGGCGGTCGCGAAACGACTCATCCTTCACCCTGCCTGGTGATGCATCGGTTGCCTGAGCGTTGTCGCGATGCTGTGAGGAAAAAAGCACGCGGCCAGAAGCCGAGGGAGCCGCGATAATTTCACGAGATTGGCGCGACTAGGAGGACTTTAAGCACAAATGCAACCTCTGCTGCGCGCAGCTTGGCTGGTGAGTGCACCGGTCGGCTCGCTCTAGTGGAGGCCAGATTAGGTTGGGCAGCTCACCCGCTGCGGTAAAGTTGGCGCCTAGCTTATGGTGGCAGGCTGGCATACGCAAGGGCGGGTGTCAGCGGCGGGACAGCAGCTTGTGCCAGCACTGTCATCGGCAGGAATCAGTGGCAGAACTCGCGAAATAGCGGGCCGCAAGCCCGCTCGGCCGTTATTGTGCGCTGGTTCTGGAGAGTTAGCTGCCGTCCGTTGAGTCCGCCGTGATCGAAAACGAACGCGATCCGCGAGATAGTGCCGCCATCTCGACAAAGCCCCATTCGCGCCACAGGCCTGTGCCGCAGTGAGTGACCGCCGGTGCTGCGACAATTTATGCGGCCCGCGCCTGTCCGGCCCGCGCAAAGCGATCGGACAGATCGCGAGTGGGCGAAAATTGCCGTGCCGGGCTTGGGAACTTGACGGCTTTAAAACGCTACCGCCATTTCTGAGCATGCCGCTTACTACAAGCCCGAAGGTAGGTTGGAGCTCGGGCGCGAGCGCGTAACAGAGGCAACCGTCAGATTTGTATAAAAACCGTATCTTTGGCTATACGAATGATATAGACTAGTCTAGTCAACGCTTGGATCGTTCCTTTCATAAGACCCGGGAATTAGCCCGGGTTGGTCTGTTCGGAGCTACCCGGCCAAAACTCTCGGAGGGCACTAATGCCCAGCAAACTGTACGTCGGCAATCTGGCCTACTCGGTCACGGGCAGCGACTTGGAAGCGCTGTTTTCGCAAGTGGGAGAGGTACAAAGCGCCACTGTAATCACGGATAAGTTTTCAGGTCAGTCCAAAGGCTTTGGTTTTGTCGAAATGGCCAGCGCCGGTGATGCAGCCACGGCGATCCAGCGGTTCAATGACACTGAACTCAAGGGCCGGAACATCAAGGTGAACGAAGCCAAGCCGCGCGAGGCGGGCTTTGGCGGTGGGGATCGGGGCCGTAGCGGCGGAGGCGGGGGCGGCGGCGCCGGGCGCGGTCGTAATCGCTGGTAGAGATAACAAGGCCTGCCGGCCTTGTTCGCCTGAGCGGTCGCGTCAAGACGCCCGCTCAGGCGTCAGGAAGGCCGGATCGAGAGAGGAGTTTATGGAGAAACGGCGTCGCGAACAGCTGCGCAAGCAAAAACAAACCGATAAAGAACAGCGGCGGGTGCAACGGGCCGCGGAACGCCAGGCTCGGCGCGAAGCGGGCGGCCTCGATGCCGATCTGGAAGGCATGGTCCCGGGGCCCCAGCCCGATCAAATTCTTCCCGATTAGCTCCCCTGTCGCTTGTCGTGACGGGCAAGCGAGTCCCGTCATACCAATCCAGCTCTGCCGGCGGCTGTGGTCCGCAGCCGCAAGCGCACCCTGGGGTTAGCTCAGGAACCACCAGAAGATTAACCCGTTGCAGCCCAGGTAGCCCAACGGCAGCAGCACCCGGCTGATGCGGCGGATGTGCAGGCCGCTCGCATCCCGGTAGCGGTTGGCGACGTGCACGCAAGTCAGCTCGACCGCAGTCAGAAACACGAACACGTAGCAGGTCAGGAAGAAGCCGTCGATGACGGTAAGGTAGGGGACCTTGGGCAGGCTCAGCGTAATCGCGAAAGCGAACGCGATCACGGTCAAGATGGTCGTCACGGAAATCTGCACCTGGACCGCGAGGTCGCGATGGTCAACCCAGAAGACCGTCCATGATAGCAGCACCATCAGCAGCAAGGGCAGGAACACTTTCCAGACGTAAAAGCCGAAGCGACGGGCCACCGTGATATCGAAACGTGCTTCTGCGATGTGGGTTCCCTTCAACGCGACCGACTTGGTGTGAGCCTGAATACTTTCGATATTCCACTCAGGCAGCGCCGAATATAGCTTTTGTTCGCTGGTAATCGAGGTCATGGGGTTGTCGTCGCGAAAGACGACTATCGAGGCCTGATCGATGAAGGGATGCACAAAGAGCGAGAGCGTCTGATGATCGAAAGGAAAACGGCGCAGCCGGAATTCCGTGCTGAGGGCGGCGCTGTCGCGCTCGATGTAAGTCACCATCCCGGAGGGTGTTACCTGCAAGACAGTGTCATAAATCTGGTGAGGCGCCACCGAGTTGACGAACTCGAAGCGTGGCTGCCAAATCGAACCTCTAGGCAGGAGACGAAACTTTTCTCCCGGGTAGCGCGGCGTAAAGGCCAAGCGTTCGTCCTGCCATTGCGCAAACAAGTAGGCGATTAGTTTGAACGTGCCCGCGACCTCGTCGATGCTCGTGATGTTCATCACGTGCATCGCAATATCCACCGTAATCGGCCGGCCGTCGGACCAGTCGGGCGGGAGCCGCAGGTCGGCGGCAGAGGGCTGAGCAAAAGCTCGCCCTTGGATCATAAGGAAGCTCAGCGCTACCAATGCGATCGAGATCGGTCTGAGTTTTTTCACCAATCACCCGTGTGCCGGCGGTGGAGCTTTGCGCCGTGGCAATTTCCAAACATGCCGGCAGCGCGCAGCATACAGGCAAATCTTGCATAATCAAAGCTGCTTCAGCTCAGAACGGCGTCCAGCACAATTCTTCCAAGCGGATGCGGCGACCGCGCCGGCAGACCGGGGTTTCGCAGCAAGCGGTCAAAGCGTCGCGAAGGCGTAAGGAAACCGGACAAGGTGGGATACAGCAATCAGTAGCGGTGGACGGGGCGCGAGCACGCCCGCACCCCGTCCGGGCCTGAAATCAGGTGTCCAAGGTGCCTTCGGCGAAGACCTTGTCGTTGGGAATTGGGCCGCGGATCAAGCCTTGCTGCAGGCAGTACTTGGCGTAGGTGTCGATCGTTCCCTGGTTGACCTTGAAGCCGTACTTCCAGGGGTCGCCCCAGCGCTCGCGCTGCTCCTCGAAGCGCTCACGCAAATAGACCACCGAGAAGCCGCCCCGTTCATTGAGGAGATCGGTGTAGGCCAACTCCTTGGCCTGCTCGAAAGCGTTATAGAGTTTGCGGGCCAGGTCGGGATGGGCGCGATGAAGCTTGCGGCTGAGAATCATGACGTGCACCGGTGTGAACAGACCGGTCTCGCGGTAAAGCTTCTCGTCGTCCTCAATATAGTTGGGCCACAACCGCTTGACCTTGGGATGGCTGAGCAACTCGCCCAACATCTTGGTGTCCGAGATGTCGCTGATAATAGCGTCGACGTCGCCGTCGAAGAGGACCTGGGCCATGCTCTTCTTGGGATCGAGATCGAAGGCGATGTCGGTCTTGTTGTCGTGGATCGGAAAGAACTTGGGCATCGCGGCCCGCCAGTGCAGCTTGCGATGGTCCACGCCGTAACGCTCTTCGAGCAGGCCCTGGTTCCAAGTCGTAAGTCCGGTAGGGTAGGAGCGGGTGCCGATGCGCTTGCCCTCCAAATCCTTGGGTGATTTGACCACGTCGGAGCGCACGAACACATATTGATAGCAGGGCTTGCGCTTGGAAAAGACGGGCAGGGCGGTTATCTCCCAGCCGGCATCGATGGCCGGGAGCAGGTAGCCGACGTTGAGATCGACCAAACCGAAGCTGCCCTCGCGCAGGACCGGGTCGTCGTTGAACACCATCACATGGCCGGCGGGTACCGGCTTGAGCTTGACCCCCTCGATTTTCACACGCCCTTCCAACAGAGGCATCGTGATGTCGTATCGCATCATGGGAAATTCAAGTTCGAGATCTGCCATCGGCCGTCTCCTTCTGTGCGAGGTTATCGTCGCGCAGGCTACTTTAGCGCCGCTGCCCACGCTGCGCTACCGCCAATTGCCCTGCATAATCTCCGCGAGTCGCCCCAAGCGAGCGGCGCTCCGTCTGGGGCTATTCCTCGCTCAGGTGATGCCTGAGAAATCGCTCCAACTCGTCCGCCCGTAGCGGCTTGGTCATATGAATATCGAACCCGGCCTGCGAGGCGCTCTGACGGTCGTCGTCACAGCCATGACCGGTGAGCGCGATCAGTTTGATTTCCCGCCCCCAACTCTGTGCCCCCACATGCCGAGCGACCCGGTAGCCGTCGAAACCCGGCATCGAGACGTCGATGATCGCGGCGGCCGGTTGAAAGCCGGCAATTTCCTGCACCGCGGTGGGTCCGTCGCAAGCGGTGCGGACTTCATAACCAAACATTTCCAGCAAAATCTTGAGGGTTTCGCGGCCGTCGGGATCGTCGTCGGCCACGACCAACTTCTTGCCAATCAGGGCCATCGATAACCTCCGCGGTCAACCGCGTTCCTAGAGAAGGCTTTGCCTAGGTCAAACCGATTTTTCTCTAAAACGGGTTTCTCTATCGGTTCGTTTCGGGATGCCCTCCAAGGGCCAGTTTGCGCTATGCAAATAGGCTAAGCGGACTGAAGCGCACTGGCAAGCAACTACTCGAGTTAAGCTCTTCGTTTGGTGGAACTTCTGGACTTCGCTTGTCCGCCGGCTGTCAGCAATTTCCGCAGCCGCTGCGCATCGGCGATCGCGAAGCCCCGCCAGTCGTTGTTGAAATAGACGTAAAGGTCAGCGCCGCGATCGCGCAGCTTGCCAATTACCTGGCTCCAATGACGTAGTTCCGGCTCGGTAAAGGCGCCTTCGGGGCCGCCGCCCACATGCATCCGCAGATAGCTGAAGGAGGCGGTAAGCTGGGGTTGGGGTGCCGGTGCCAGGGCGTTTACCGCCAGACAGATCGCGGCATCATGCGCGCGCAAGAGTTCATGGACCGGTTCCACCAACCAGGCCGGATTGCGAAATTCGAACACAAAACGCAGGTCCCGCGGCAGGATACTTAAAAACTCCCGCAGGCGCGCGCAATCCCGGGCAATATCGGCCGGAAGCTGGAAAAGAATCGGCCCCAGTTTGGGACCCAATGCCCGCGCGTTGGTCAGCAGCAAATCGACTGCCTCGCGGCATCCGCGTAGCCGGCGGATGTGGGTGATAAAACGGCTTGCCTTGACGGCGAAGACGAAGTGGGCGGGGGTACGATCGCGCCAGGCTGCGAAACGCTCGACCGTGGGCAGGCGGTAGAACGAGTTATTCAATTCCAGGGTGTCGAAATGGCGTGCGTAGTATTCCAATTCCTGGCGCTGAACCAGGCCCGCGGGGTAAAAAACGCCTCCTCGCCAATGGCGATAGGAAAAGCCCGAGGTTCCGATCCACACCCGGCCAGGTGAGGGCACCGACGGCCTCGCTGCGGCGTCAAAGCTCGAGCTTATTGTAGCGCGGCCGGAGGGGTGCCGGCCGCCGATTCACAATAGCGAATGGCAGTTGGGGCAGGGGCGCAGACCTGCGCTTCGAGCGACTGGCGGGCTGCAGAAAATCAGCCATTGCGCTTGCGTGCGCCGAGCGCAGGAAGGCTCACAGTACATCCCTCCGTCCGGATCGCCCCACACCGCGCCAAGCACCCGGTCGTTGGCAGCGAGGGTGAAACCTTCGTGGCGCAGAAGGGCGCGCTTGACCTCGAAGCCTCCCGCATAGCCGGTCAAACTGCCGTCGCTGCCGATTACGCGATGGCAAGGCAGGAAGATCGCAATTGGATTGGTGTGCATCGCATTGCCGGCCGCGCGAGGGGCCATCGGCGATCCGGCCCGCACAGCCAGTTCGCGGTAAGTCAGCGCAGTACCCAGAGGCAGCCCTTTAATAACCGCCAGCGCCCGACGGTTGAAGTCGCCCCCGATCAGGCGCCAATCGATCGGCAACTCAAGCTTCCCTTTATGGTCGAAGTAGGCGCTCAACGCAGCCTGCAGCCGCTCGACGTGCGAGCCGGCGGGTTGCAAATCGAAATAACCGGCCAGGCGCGCGCGCGCGAGAGCCAGGGCCGGATCGAAGGTGCGATGGTCGAGGTACTGGAGCATCGCCAACCCATGCTCACCGACCACGCCCAGCATCGGCCCCACGGCCGTGCGCACTTCGCCGATCTCTGCCGCTACGCGCCCCTGCGAGAGCGACGTGGCCCCGATTCCGTTTCCGTTCGAGCGCTGACCTTGTGCCATTCAACTCACCGTCTTGAATGTCTGGCTGAAGCCCGGTCCGGCGGAAAACGCAGCGGTTGGCGATCCCGGGGACGCACCCTAGACCACTATGTTGATCAGCTTGTTGGGAACATAGATCAGTTTGCGCGCCGGCTTGCCGTCGAGATGGCGCACGACTGCCGCGCTGCTCAGGGCAAGCGCGCGTACCTGGGCTTCCTCGCTATCCGCCGCCACTTGCAGTTTGTCGCGCACCTTGCCGTTGACTTGCACCACGACCGTCACCACCTCCTCGCGCGCCAAAGCCGGGTCGAAGCTTGGCCAAGCCTGGCGATGAACCGATTCGGGATGGCCCAGAGCTTGCCAGAATTCCTCGCAGACGTGGGGCGCCATCGGGGCCAGCATCAGGATGTAGCTTTCGATGCCGAAGCGGCCGATTTCTTCGGGCGCAAGACGGGCCAGATGGTTGAGCTCGTCCATCAAGCCGGCCAGCGCGGTATTGAAACGCAAGCGCTCCAGGTGATCGGTTACGGTCGCGATGGTTTGGTGGATTTTGCGCCGGGTGGCGATATCGGGGTCGCCCTGCGGCGCGCCGGCCATTACGTAGCGGCGTATCAAGTTCCAGACCCGGGTCAGAAAGCGAGCGGTTCCGACCACCCCTTCTTCGTTCCAGTTGGTCGGCTCTTCGAAGGGGCCCATGAACAGCTCCCACAGCCGTAGCGCGTCGGCGCCATACTTCTCTACCATCGCGTCCGGCGTGACCACGTTGCCCCGGCTTTTGGACATCTTGTGGCCGTCGGCGGCCCAAATCATGCCCTGGTTGCGCAGCACCGGAAAGGGTTCGGTAAAGCCGATCAGCCCGGCGTCGAACATCACCTTGGTCCACATCCGCGCGTACAGCAGATGCATCACCGCATGTTCGGCGCCGCCGATATAGAGATCGACCGGTAGCCAGTAATCGGCCGCTGCGCGCTCGAAGGGGGCCGCTTGATCGTGCGGTGACGCGAAGCGCAGAAAATACCACGACGAGCAGGCAAAACCGTCCATGGTGTCGGTCTCGCGCTGGGCGGGACCGCCGCAACTGGGGCAGGTGGTGTTGACGAACGAAGGCACGTTCGCCAGCGGCGAGCGGCCGCTGCCGGCAGGTTGATAATCCTGCAAATCGGGCAACAACACCGGCAGTTGAGCCTCGGGTACCGGCACCACCCCGCATTTGGCGCAGTAAACCATCGGGATGGGGCAGCCCCAGTAGCGTTGGCGTGAAATCAGCCAGTCGCGCATCCGGTAGCTGACCGTGCGTCGGCCCAGGCCGTGCTCTTCGACGTAAGCGCATACCGCGCTACGCGCTTCGACGGTGGTTTTGCGGTCAAGAAAACCGGAGTTGACCGTGATCCCGTAGTCCGTGAAGGCGCGATCGGCCGGCGGCGGGCTGCCATCGGCGGGCGCGGTCACGCGGGGAATTTGCAGGCCGTATTTTTGCGCGAACTCGAAGTCGCGTTGATCCTCGCCGGGCGCCGCCATGATCGCCCCGGTGCCGTATCCCATCAGGACGTAGTCGGCGATCCAAATGGGAATATCCTGCCCGCTGAAGGGATTGTGCGCGTATGCGCCCACGAACACCCCGGTTTTTTCCTTGACCGTGGACAGCCGCTCGATATCGCTCTGGCGCTGGGCCTGGGCTTGGTAGCTTTGGACGGCGGCACGCTGCTGCGCGCTGGTGATGCGCGCGACCAGCGGATGCTCGGGGGCCAAGACCATGAAGGAGACCCCAAAGACGGTATCGGGCCGGGTCGTGAAGAAGCGCACCTCGGCGCCATGGCCGACCACGGGGAAAGCGATTTCCGCCCCCTCCGAACGACCGATCCAATTGCGTTGCATCAGCTTGATCCGCTCCGGCCAATCGATTCCCTCCAGATCGGCCAACAGGCGGTCGGCATAAGCAGTGATCTTGAAGTACCACTGCTCCAGCTCTTTCTTGGTGACAGGGGTTTCAGGATGGCGCCAGCAGCAGCCGTCGATTACCTGCTCGTTGGCCAGGATGGACAGGCATTTCTCGCACCACCATTGAGCCCCCACCGCGCGATAGGCCAGGCCGCGGCGATAGAGCAGGAGAAAGAACCACTGGGTCCACTTGTAGTAGTCGGGCGATGAGGAATTGATCTCGCGCGTCCAGTCGTAAGCGCATCCCGCCAACTTCAACTGACGCTTGAAATTGGCGGCGTAGCGGGGAACCGTCTGCTTGGGGTGGAGATGCTTGATCAGGGCATCGTTCTCGGCCGGCAGCCCGAAGGCGTCCCAGCCCATCGAATGGAGCACGTTGAACCCGCTCATCCGCCGTTTGCGCCCGATTACGTCGCTGGGGACATAGTTATGCAGATGACCCACCGACAAGCCTTCGCCGGAGGGGTAGGGGAACATTTCCAGCAGATAGAACTTGGGCCGAGTGCGATCTGTGGGCGTCAGATAGAGTTGCTCGCGCTCCCATCGCTCCTGCCATTTGGCTTCGATTTGGTGCGGCTCGTAGCGTTCGTCCATGAGTTTTCTTTGGCGCATCCGCTCCCAGCGGAAATTCAGCCAAGTCTAGCGTGCGGTTGCGATTGGACCAATCTTGGCTCGCCGGTGGCTATGCCGAGCCAGGAATGAAGATGAGCTGGGGCCGGGAGTGGGTGTTCAATTCAAGCGCCGGCGAAGGGTTTCAACTTGCTCCCGCAGCTCGTCGTCCTCCGGGACTAGTGCGAGCGCCCCGTCCAGCTCCTCGATCGCGCGCGTGAGCTGGCCACTGGCGGCATGAATCCGCGCCAGGTTGATATAGGGGTAATGGCGCGGTTCGTAACGAGGGGCCTCTTTGGCCTGTTCCAACCACGGAATTGCCTCTTCGCTGCGTCCCTGCTGCATCAGATATACCCCGATGTCGTTGTAGGGGTTGCCAAATGCAGGGTCCAGCGCGATCGCGCGCCGGCATTGCGCGATCGCTTCCTCCAGCGCTCCCTGATAGCTCAGGGCCCAACCCAGATAAGTGTGCGCCTCGGCGGTCGGGACGATTGCCAGGGAGCGGCGATAAAGTTCCATCGCCTGCTCCAGCGCGCCCTCCTGTTGGGCGCGTAATCCCTGGTTAACCAAGGCAAGCGCGGTTTGGTAACGATCTGGTTGGTCCATTATGTCCTCGGCGCGGCTCTCGTCATGTCACTGGCGCATCCAGCCGCTGCCGCAACGCGGCTATCTCACTCGCCATCCGCGCCACATGAGTGGCCCGCCAATAGATTTTGCCGCATTCCGGGCAGTGGGCGAAATGGGGCTGGGTTTTGAAGACATAGGGTGGCACCCGTTCCTGAGCGGCCGCCGGCGCCAAATCGGCCAGGGGCTGGTTGCATCGGGAGCATCGACTCAACGCGTCGGCGCGCGGATCGAAGGGGTAACGGCGCAGCACTTCGATCAGTTGGTCGCGCAGTGCGTTGGCTTCCAGGTAGAGCACGTCGGGTGAAGTGCGCAGCCGCTTGTCGCGGGTCAGGAGCAGGCGCTGTTCAGCGCGCGCCAAGCGCAGGGCATCGGAGCCCGCGAGCGTACCATGGTAAGAAACGTCAGCGCCCAGCAGCCGCAGCCATCGTGCCAGGCGGCCCACCATCCGATCGGCGGCAAACCGCGGCGCGCTTCCCATCGGCGCCACCTCCCTCGCTCACTGTGGCGCTGCCTCGGCGCCCTCCTTGCGTACGCCCATCAGGTAGGCCTGGATGAAGGGATCGATCTCGCCATCAAGCACGGCGTCGGTGTTGCCGATCTCGACGCCGGTGCGATGGTCCTTGACCATCCGGTAGGGCTGCAGCACATAGGAGCGGATTTGGCTGCCCCAAGTAATATCCTTCTTCTCCTTGGAGAATTGCTCCAACTGTTCGCGTTTTTTGCGCAGTTCAAGTTCGAACAGGCGGGCGCGCAGGATTTTCATCGCCATGTTGCGATTCTTATGCTGCGAGCGCTCATTTTGACAGGTCACGACGATCCCGGTGGGAAGATGGGTAAAACGCACCGCCGAATCGGTCTTGTTGACATGTTGGCCGCCCGCGCCGCTGGCACGAAAGGTATCGATGCGCAGGTCGGCGGGGTTGATCACTACTTCGACTTTGTCGTCGATCTCGGGATAGACGAAGACCGAAGCAAACGAGGTATGCCGGCGGGCGTTGCCGTCGAAGGGCGAAATCCGCACCAGCCGGTGAATTCCGGCCTCCGCCTTGAGGTAGCCATAGGCGTACTCGCCGTCGACCGTAAAAGTGACGTTTTTAAGCCCTGCGCCCTCGTTGCCGGGCAAAAAATCCACGATTTCGGTATGGAAGCCATGGCGCGCGGCCCAGCGCAGATACAGGCGCAACAGGATGGAAGCCCAGTCCTGGGCCTCCTCGCCGCCGGCGCCCGGATGGATCGAGACAATCGCACTCAGGCGGTCGAATTCACCGCTCAACATGACTTTCAGCTCTTGCCCGTCCAGAGCCTCGCGCACCGCAGCCACCGCACGCTCGGCTTCGTGCGCGGCTTCGCTATCCTCATGTCCCTCCTCTTCGGCCATGGCAAGAAACAGTCGGGCTTCTTCGACTAGATGGCGCAGCTTCTCCACCTCGGCTAGCTGCTCCCTAATCTGGTCCTGTTCGCGAAGGTTGCTTTGCGCCGCTTCGGGTTGGTTCCAAAACTCCGGCTGGCTGGCCTGGGCAGCCAAAGCGGCCTGGCGCGCGGTTAGTTGAGCGGGGTCAAAGCCGCCTCCCGAGTTTACCGGCGCGCTCTTCAAGATCGCTCAAGACCTGCTCGATTTCGTTCAAAGTCACGGAATGCCTCCCTCAGCCACAAACTATTGTGCCACAAGCCGCGGGCGAAATTAACCAGGGTCCGAAATAATGGTAAAGACGAAGAAAATAGCTTTGTGGAAAAATTTTTAGTCAGCAATGCGTTACTTCCTTGAATTTTAGGAACTCGTTATCGAAAGATTTGATTAAATCGCGTCGTGCGAGTATTGACCTGAATAGCTTGGTTTGATTCTTGGGATTATGGGGCTAAGCTTGGCCGCGTTGGCCGGCTGCAGCAGCGGAAGCAGCAGCGCGCATGCCCAAACTCAGACGTTCTGCGTCAATCCGACTGGTTCGGGCGGCTGCTATTCCACCATCAGCGCGGCAGTGGCCGCCGCTTCGCCCGGGCAGATCATCACGGTCGAGGCCGGGACTTACAAGGAAATGGTCTCGATCAACAAGCCGCTGGATCTTGAAGGCAGCGACGTGCCCAACGCACCCAGCATCATTGACGCCGCGGGCTTGGCGCACGGTATCTACATCGGAGGTGTGACGACCGGTCCGACCGTGATCCGCAGTTTCGAGGTTGAGGACGCGAATCGAGAGGGAATTCTGGTCGAGAATTCGACCCAGGTTACGATTGCCCGCAATCTGGTGGAAGACAACGACAAGGCGCTGGATACTTCGCTCTTTGTGCAAGGCACCTGCCCCACGGGCAAGATTTGCTGCCCGAACGCCTTTCCGATGGATCAGGATGATTGCGGCGAAGGGCTACATCTGCGCGGCGTGATGCAATCCACGGTAGAGAGCAACTTGGTGACCGGGAACGCGGGCGGGATCCTGCTAACCGACGAGACGGGGCCGACCGCCTACAATTTGATCACCCATAACGCATCACAGAATAATACTCCCGACTGCGGCATCACCCTGCCTTCGCACGCGCTGTGCGGCCCGGGCTCCAACGACAGTGCCGGCTGCGTAGGCGGGCCGCAAATTGGCAAACCGGCCAATGGGGTCTTCTCCAACATCGTCAACCATAACTTGAGCCAGGGCAACGGCGCGGCGGGGATTGGCATCTTTACTCCCACGCCGGGCACACAAGCTCATTCCAACGTGGTGGCAGACAATCTGGTGGAGGACAACGCTCAGGGTGGTGTAGTCCTGCATAGTCATGCCGCGGGTCAGGACCTCAATGACAACAACATCTCGTTCAACCTTATTGTCGGCAACGGCGCCGATCCCGGCGTGACCACCGTTCCGGCCGGGGTCATTCTGTTCGCCGACGGCTCGGCCACTACCCCCACTGGCGCTCCCGCGCCGGCCGCGCCGCTGACCGGAATCAACGTCGTGCACAACGCGATCAGCGACGAAGGTATCGACGTTTTTGTCGGAACCAAAGTAGCGACCAGCCTGATCGCGACGCTGAACGATCTTTCCGGAGCCGGCAACGCCATCGGGGTTGATAACGAGGGCACCGGCACAGTGGCTGCCCAGGCCAACTGGTGGGGCTGCACCGCGGGACCGGGCGCGGATCCCGCCTGTGCCACGATCAAAGGGACGGTCCTGACCACCCCGATTCTGACCTCGCCAGTCAATGTTCCGAACCTGTCCTCGAGCACGGCTGGCGGCTTTCAATAAATCGGGAGATTACTCAGCTCTCTTTTTTTGAAGCGGCGCGGCCGGTCCCTTGGCGGGGCCGGCCGCGCCGCTTCGGCCTTACCCTCCTACCCGTCACGCCGACCGTCCCAAAGTCGGACGCTGCCCCTGTTGGCTCGCGGCCACTACTCCTTGATAAGTAATTGCTTGTAATTCGGCTCGATTTCTGGTCCATCGAGCGGGCCGCGAAAGGGATGGTGTTAAATGGCGCGAATTTTGGTAGGGGCGATGGCTGTGGGAACTCTGGCGCTGGCGCTGTGGTCTATCCTGAGCAGACCAGCCGGCAGCCTGATCGAAAATTCGCAACTGACTTATGAACTGGAGGCATTGCGGCGCAAGGCGCTTTGCCGCCTGGTGAACTAAACTCAGCCGGTGAGCGGCTTGTCCGGTTCGCCCTTGCACAGAGCGCATCCGCACAGGGCGCGCAATTCGGGCAGGGTGTAGATGGTCTCGTGACCATCAGCCCAGCCGAGGAAGAGGCTGGCGTCTCCCAACCGCATCAATTGGCGCAGACGGCTACCATTGGCATCAGGGTCATGCGCGCCTTTGGCGCATTCAAGGCAAGGGCAATGGCGGCGCAGGTTGCTCCACGGATAGATGCTATCGTGTCCGTCGCTCCATTTGATCCCGGCCGCGTAGTTCCCGACCTCATGTAGCGCGGTGATTTTAAGCACCATCTGTCGTGCCGTCGTTGCCATCAACTCAAGCTTAAGCCCCGCCGCCGCTCGCCTCAAGCAGGCTTGCCGCCTCGATTCAGTAAAAGCGCTTTTCGCCCGCGGGTCGGGTCTTCCAACGGCGGTGGATCCAGTTCCAATGGTCGGGATAGCGGCGAATCATGGCCTCGACCTCGGTGCTGAAGCGCTGGGTATAGTCGCGGATAGTCGCGAGCCGGTCCCGCCCCGGGATGACCTCGATTACCGGGCGAATTATGATTCGATGGCGCAATGATTCGGCCTCGCGCACGATGAACACTGGCGCCACCGGAGCGCCACTGGCCAAGGCCAGGCGAGCCGGAGCCTCGGTGGTGCTGGCGAGGCAGCCGAAGAAATTCACGAACACGCCGCGACGGACATCCAGGTCGATGGGCAGAACGACGTGTTCGTTGCGTCGCAGGCGCTTGATGACGTCGTGCCCGGCCCCTTTGCGCGCGATGACTTGGTTGCCAACCTGGGCCCGTTGCGCCGAGACCGTGCGATCTATCAGACGATTTCGCAGTGGCCGATAGACGATCGCAATCGGATGGCCGTTGAGGGCGTGCGCATGAGCCATCAGCTCCCAATTGCCGAAATGCGCGGTCACCAGGATCCCACCCCGGCCGGCCGAGAGCGCTTCGCCCGCGCGCCAGTTATCCACCCCGTCATAGCTGACGAAGTTTCCGATTTGAGCTGGCCCCAACTTGGGCAGATGACACCATTCAGCCGCCATCCGACCCCAGTTGCGATACATACCGGTCAGGATTTCCCGGTGGCGCGAGATTTCGTAGTCGGGAAATGCGATCGCTAGATTGCGCATCGCGACCGGGCGATTGAATCGATCGGCGGCCGCGGCCAGCGTGCCGGCCTTGGCGCCCAACCAAACCGCGCGCTCCAAGGGCAGGCGTTGAAAGGTCCGGCGCAGGGCGCAAAACAGGATGAATTCGGCTCGCGCGGCGAGTTCGCCAGTATGTCGTGCCATCAGGCCGCTTGCCTGCCGCGAGCTACAGTAGCGGATGGCGGGTGCGATGGGCAGGGGTCATACGCACTCCCGGCTGGCGGATATCGCAGCTCCCGCGGCGGCCAGGTTAGCGCGTTCCGAACATGCCGCTGACCGCGTCGAGCATCCCGCCCGCCTTGCGATTTTCGCCCGCTCCCGCCGGCATCGGCGCCGCCGCGGCCGCCATCGGCGAGGAGGGGGCGGCATTGCTGGCGCCCGGTGGCGGCGGGTTGATCTCCTCGGTGTTGAGCGGAGTCGGGGAATAGGGCGGAGGCGCACCGGCGGCCGCACCTGCGGCCCCCGTACCGGTGGGGGCGCCCAATTCAGCGCTGGGTGGCACGGTCAAGCCAAAGCTGGGCTTGTACAGTTCCTGGACCTGATCCATCGGCATGTCGTGCAGTTCCCGCCGTCCCAAGGATTGCAGGTATTTCTGGCGTTCATCCAACGAAAGCTCGCGCAAATCTTCGCGGTCGCGGATCACGTGGGGCGTCAGGAAGAGCAGGAGATTGGTCTTCTGTCCGGTGCGGTCGGTGCTGGTAAACAGATTGCCCAGGACGGGAATATCAGACAGATAGGGGACCCCGGATTTGGTCAGGTCGACCTCATCCGAAAGCAGTCCACCCACGACCGTGGTGCGATGGTTTTGTACGAGCACGGTGGTCGAGGCGGAGCGGATGGTCGTGGTTGGGCCCAGCGGATTGGTGGAGGCGTTCAGGGTGCTGGCGATGACCGCGGAGACTTCCTCATAAACGTCCATCTTGATGTAACCGCCCTCGGTTATCTGGGGCACGATATCCAGGGTTATGCCGACGTTCTGGCGATTAACCGAGTTGAAGATCTGTCCCGACAGTGCCGAAGTCGCGCTGGCACCAGAGAGGAAGGGCAGGTTTTCACCAACCACGATTGTCGCCTCTTCGTTGTCGGTGGTGAGGAGGGTCGGGGCCGAGAGAATGTTGGAATGGGTGTCGTTCTCGATCGCGGTGATCAGGGCTACGTCGCAAGGCACGCTGACCGAAGTCGGGATGGCGCTGTTGAGCCCGTTGAATCCCGACAGACCGCCCAATCCACCCAATCCGCCCAGGCCGCTGCTGGCGGCGGCTAAAGCGGTGGAGATAGTGCACATGCTACCCGAGGCCAAGCCGAAGTTGAGGCCGGTCAGCCCCAGCGGATTGGTCAGGTTAGTCGCCAGATTGCCGAAATTGAAATTGGCCACCCCCAAGGCGCTGCCGATTCCGGCCCCGCCCTGAAAGCTGATGCCCAACTGGCGCTCGCGATTGCTGCTGACTTCGGCCACCACTGCCTGGACGAAGACTTGGCGGCGGGGAATATCCAGCTCGTAAATGATTTGGCGCAAAGTGGCATAGTCCTGCGGCATCGCGCTTATCACCAGCGAGTTGGTGGCAGGGTCGGCGGTGACGTGGACCGGCAGTTCGAATTCGGTGCCTGGGCCACCGTTGGTGGAGGCGGCGGCGGGGGCGTTGGCAGTGCTGCTGCGATTGCCCCCCATGCCCCCCATCATGCCCATACCGCCCATCCCGCCCATACCCATACCCATGCCACCGCCCATCCCGCCCATGCCCATGCCCCCCATGCCGCCCATCATGCCCATGCTACCCATCCCGCCCATGCCCATACCCATGCCACCGCCCATCCCGCCCATCATCGAGTTCATCATTCCCATGCCGCCCATCCCCATTCCGCTGCTGCGGCCCAGGGTTCCGGCTCCGGTAGTGGGCTTAAGCTGGGAGGGGCCGCCGCTGCCACTGAGCAGCGAGTCGAGCACCGCGACCATCTCCAGCGCCTGCGCGTACTTGAGATAATAGACGTGGATGCGCGACAGGGCGTTGGGCGAATGGACGTCCAACTCGTCAACCAATTCCTTGATCTGATGCATCTGGACCGGGCCGGCCAGGACGATCAGCGAGTTGGTGCGCTCGTCGGGCACGATCTTGAAGGCGCGCGAGGGTGCTTGCGCCGAAGGCGCCGCTACTCCCATCCCGGGGCGGTAATTGCTCGTGCCGCCGGCGCGCTCTTGCATAATTTGATTGATTTTCGGCGCGAGGTCGTCGGCATAGGCCAGCTTGAGCGGAATCACCGCAACCGCCTGCTGCAAGCCCTGGGCGTCCAGGCTGCCGATTATCTTGAGCAGCCGCTCCACGTTCCAGGCATCGTCAGTGATGATCAAGGTGTTGGTTTCAGGAAAGGCGGCTACCAGCCCGTCGCGCGAAATCATCGGTTGAACCACGCTGACCAGGGAAGCCGCGTCGATATTGCGCAGCTTGATCATGCGGGTGACGTATTCGTCGGCGGCGGTCTGGGCCGGCTGCTGGGAGAGCGTCACTTCGCTGCTCTCGCGGGCGTTGCGCGAGGGCTCTATTTTGATAATCGGTCCGGCCTTGACGGTGGTGAAGCCCTTGAGTTGCAGAACCGATTTGAAGATGGAGTAGGCCTGCTCGGGGGTCACTTTGCTGGGTGAGACGATAGTGACCTTGCCCCGCACGCTATCGTCCAGGACGAAATTCCTGCCCGTGATGTCGCTGATGAATTTGGCCAGGACCGAAATGTCCACGTCCTGAAAGTTCATCGTGATGAGATTGTCGGGGCTGCGTTCGGTGAGGTCCTGAGCGCGCGCGCCGGTTACCACTACCGCGTTTATGAGCACCGCCATCAGCGCGAGCGAACAACACCATCTATTCATAAGGGGACTCCCGTGACGCAGCTTAATCACACGGTCCAGCCAAGGTTATACAGAAGCGGAGGAAAGGGGCGCAACCGCACCCCCGCACCAAACGGCGCGCTGTTGCGCGGGCGAACAGCCGCGCGCATGATGGGACAGCGCCGGGGCGACCGCGCATTATTTTTTGTTTCAGGCCGCGGCGCCGCAAGACCGTCAGATTTTGACCTGCAGAGCCGAATTGCTGTGACAATAGCACCGTGCGGTTCGAATTCCTGATTGGGCTGCGCTATTTGCGCGCTCGCCGCAAGGAACGCTTCGTCTCCTTGATCGCCGTTATTTCGCTGGCCGGAGTGATGCTGGGCACGTTTGCCCTCAGCGTCGATTTGGCCGTAATGAGCGGCTTCGAAGCCGATCTGCACTCCCGCCTGCTCGCTTTCACCCCCCACATCACGGTCCAGATGCCCCCCGCTGCCTCCTACAGCGCGTTGCGGGCCAAGCTTCAGACCCTTCCCGGCGTGGTGGCGGTGGCGCCCTACGTCTCCGGCCAGGTGCTGCTGGCCTCCAGCGGCAGCCGGGGGACGGCCGGGTACGTCAAGTCGGGTGGGCTGCTGCGTGCGGTCACAGTAGGTCAACAGTCGGTGCTGGCCCATTTTTCCAGCATGCTGAGCCCAGGCGCGCTGGGCGCGCTGGGGCGCCTGCATTCGGTCAGCGTGGGTCAGGGCGGCCAGGCGCGGGTGGTCCAGTTACCAGCCATTATTCTGGGCGCCGAACTGGGGGCGGACCTGGACGTCGACCTAGGCGACGTGATTACCGTCATCTGCCCGCTGGGTTTCGGCGCGACTTCCGAAATCCCGCCGCTTAAGCGTTTCGTGGTGGCGGGCTTTTTTCACTCCGGGATGGCCCAATACGATTCGACCCTGCTCTTTGCCAACTTGGCGCAAGTTCAGGCCCTGGTCGGTGACAGCCCGCAGTTCGAGCGTGGCTTGGAGCTCCGAATAAAGGATATTTTTCAAGCTCCCGCCTTGGCCTCGCGCGTCGCAAGGCTGGCCGGCGCGGGCGCCACCGTGAGCGATTGGACCCAGACCGATACCGGCTTGTTCGCCGGGCTGAAACTGGAAACTTTCACCCACTTCGTGGTCTTGCTTTTGATCGTACTGGTAGCTGCCTTTAACATTGTCGCTACCCTGGTGATGGTGGTGATGGAGCGTCGCAAAGAGATCGCGATTTTGCGCGCAATGGGTGCGCGAGCGATGGCGGTGGGCGGAATTTTCGTGTTCGAAGGAGCGATGCTAGGGTTGGTGGGGACCATTCTGGGCGTGGGCGCCGGGTTCGTCGCCTCGTTACTGATCGGCAAGTATCACTTGATTCATCTGCCCGCCGACGTCTTCATGGTCAGCGCCGTCCCCGCGCGCCTGGAACCACGTAATTTTTTGTTGGTCGCGCTGGCGGCGGTGATCCTGTGCCTGGCGGCGGCGCTTTATCCGGCCTGGCAGGCGCGTTCGCTCTCTCCGGTCGAGGTAATCCGCTATGAGTGACGCGCCGGCCCGGCCACTTGCCCCAGACTCGATCGCGCCCGTGCGCCTGCTTCAGGCGCAGGGGCTGACCAAGAGCTTTTACGATGGGGACCGCGAGATAGGCGTGCTGCGCGATTTGAGCTTCGAGGCCTGCATGGCCGAGCGAATCGCGATCATCGGTCAGTCGGGCGTTGGCAAGTCCACTTTTTTGCACGTGCTGGGCAGTCTCGAACCGCCGACCGCGGGCAAGGTTATCTTCGAGGGGCAGGATCTGTTCGCGCTCTCCGCCCGCCAACTGGCTGAATTTCGCAACCTCAAGCTGGGCTTCGTGTTTCAGTTCCATTACCTTTTGGCCGACTTTTCCGCCCTGGAAAACGTCATGATGCCTGGCCTGATTGCGCGCCGGCCAGCCCCTGAAATCCGTCGCGCGGCGGCCCAGATGCTGGAGCTGGTCGGGCTGGGCGACAAAGGCCATCGACGACCCGCCGAACTGTCCGGAGGGGAACAGCAGCGGGTCGCGGTGGCACGCGCGGTGGTGCTGCGGCCGCGGCTGGTGCTGGCCGACGAACCCACCGGCAACCTCGACCCTGCCACCGCTGAAGAAGTGCACATCCTGTTCGAACAATTGAGCGAACTAGGAATCACCTTCGTGGTCGCCACCCACAACGAGCGGCTGGCCAGCCGAATGCATCGGATCCTCCTGATGCGCGAGGGTCGCTTGCAGCCCTACTTGCCTGGGACGACCTGACTCGGCCGCGGCTAAAACTCGCTCGCGCTCCTTATCGTCCCTGGCCTTGGAGAAAACCGTGGCGGCGCATGCACGCAGGCGCTAGCCACCGGCCGCCCTTGATTACGCTGGGCCGGATTGGTCGAGCGTCAACGCGCGGTTGACCGTCGCCTTCAGCCAATCTTTCTCAGGTTGGCGAGCCATGGTCGCAGCCGGCGAACTTTGAGACGCCTTCGACGGCAGATGGCTTTACTTCATACAGGCGATTGGTTAGCTTGGTCGCCGCTTTGGTGTTCTCTGAGTGGCAACGGCAAAGAGTAACCGACTTCCAGGATGTGCGCGGCTGCCGCGCGCGGGTTTAGTAGGGCTGCTGCTTTGCCTGCTAGCGAGCACGCTGGCCCATGCCCAATCCTCGCCCACCGGCACTATCACGGCGGTCCGCATCGAGGGTAGTCAACGGGTAGAACGGGGCGCGATCCGCTCGCATATCACCGCCCAAGTGGGTCAGCCCTACAATTCGGCGGTGGTCGATAGCGACATCAAGTCGATCTACGGCATGGGTTTGTTCGATCAGGTCTCGGCCAAGGTGGATAAGACTTCCGGCGGACTGATCCTGACCTATCTGGTGAAGGAACATCCCTACATCTCCGACGTCAAGACGGAGGGGATGAAGAAGATCAAGAAGACCGACGAGAAGGTGCAGCAGGCGATCAAGGTACGGCCCGGCTCGATTCTGGATCCCGATTTGGTCGATGAAACCATTCGCGGGCTGAAAGAGATCTATCAGGACAAGGGCTACCCCGACGCAACCATCACCTTCAGCGAGATCCCGGGCCGCGACAATTCAGCCATCGCGGTATTCACCGTGCGTGAAGGACCGCTGGTGGAAATCGGCAAAGTCGATTTTACCGGCAACCATGCCCTCAGTTCGCGTCAATTGAGGAGCGTCATTCAGACCTCTCGCCACAACATCCTGAGCTGGATTTTGGGCACGGGAGTGCTCGATCCCAAGGCCGTGCAGGAAGACCGCAGTCGAATCTCGGCGACCTATTACGAGCATGGCTATTTGACCGTGCGAGTGGCCGAACCCACGGTCACGCGCAAGCACAACAAGCTGACGGTGATCTTTCCGATTGCCGAAGGACCGCAATTCAAGGTTGGCACGGTCCGTGTGGCTGGCGATCTGAAAGTATCGGCGAACTTTCTGGAATCGGCTTTGACCCTCAAGACCGGGCAGGTGTTCAAGCCCACCACGATGCAGCACGACGTGCTGATCCTGTCGGACTTCTATTCCAATCGTGGCTATGCATTCGTCAATGTTTCGCCGCAAACCCAGATCAATCCCGATGCCCACACCGTGAACGTGACCTACCAGATCCAACCGGGCCATCAGGTGATCGTCGATCGGATCAATATCACCGGCAATACCAAAACCGCGGACAAGGTGATCCGGCGCGAGTTGGCGATTCAGGAGCAGGAGCCCTACTCCGCCTCGGAGATCCGTATTTCCAAGGCGCGTCTGGATTCGTTGGGGATTCTTTCCAGCACCAACTTTACCACTTCACCCGGTCGCACGCCGGATCAGGTCGACCTCAATCTGGCGGTGCGCGAAGCCCAGACTGGTTCCTTCTCCGTGGCGGGCGGTTTCGACAGCGCTTCGTCGATGTTTGGCGATTTCCATGTTGGAGAGAACAACCTGTTCGGCGGCGGGCAAAAGGTCTCGTTCGACGCCCTGGTGGGCTTTTTGTGGCGCAATTACACCATTAGCTATACCGAGCCGTGGTTTCTCGACATGCCCTTGTCAGCCGGCATCGATCTGTACGACTGGGAGGAATTTTTACCCAGCTTCACCCGCAAATCCACCGGTATCCTGTTGCGAACCAACTATCCGTTGGCTCAGTTGGGCCTGACCAAGCTGGGGCCATTTTCGCTCAATAGTGTCGATGCAGGGCTGAATTACCGTTTCGAGAGCGTGGGAATCGAAGGGCTGGCGCCCTACACGACCTACCAGATCCTGCAGTACAAGGGCTACCATCTGAATTCGGAGTTGGAGCCCAGTCTGCGCCGCTTTACGGTGGATAATCCCACCGATCCGCGTAGCGGTTCGGTGCAGAGCCTGACCCTGGACTTTGGGGGTCTGGGTGGGCAATATTCCTATTTCAAGGCGCTGCTGCACGCGCGCTTTTTCATTCCCATCATCCGCAGCCAGGAATGGGGGGAATGGGTCTATGAAATCGGCGGCGATTTCGGCATCGGGAGCAGCTTCAATGGGGGCGCGCTGCCGCTATTCGAGCGTTTCTTCCCGGGCGGTCCGTATGGTCCCGATTCGGTGCCTGGCTACCCCTTCTACAGCCTAGGGCCGCGGGTCGAAGTCTTCAGCCAGTCGGGGGGGTCGCAAGGCTATGAGAACGTCGGTGGCAGCGAAGAGTTGATCCTGGAGCATGAGATTGATTTCCCTATCATCACCGCTTTGGGTCTGCGTGGGTTTATCTTCATGGATGCCGGACAGGCCTACTACCTGAGCCAGACCATCACCCCGCAAAGTTTGCAGGTGGCGGTTGGGCCAGGCATCTTCTGGAAATCTCCGTTTGGCCCGATCCGGCTGGCAGTGGGCTTCCCGATGAATCCGCGGCCTGACGACATGCCCTTCGACTTCATTATCGGGGCGGGGGCGAACCTCTAGCGCGGCGCATGCGAAATTGGCTTAATGCTCATAGATGAATCCAACCGAGGATTTAGTCATGGGTTCGCCCGACGAGTGGGGCACCCGGGCTTGATCACTTCGAGGGTTATGAACAAACGCGGTTTCAAGTTAGGGCAGTTGGCGGCGGCGGTGGTGATGGTGGCCTTGATGGCGAGCGCGGCGGCTGCGGCCGAGGTGCGGCTGGCCTACGTCGACCTGCAGCGGGCGCTCAACGAATGCAACGCCGGCAAGAAGGCCCGCACGCAGTTTCGCGGCGAGATCGAGGAGTTGCAGGGCAAGCTGCAGCGCCAGCAGAGCGAAGTGCAATCGCTCAAGGACGAACTGGAAAAAAAGGGCATGCTGATGCGCGATGACGAACGGCGCAACCTGCAAGATGAGTATGCCTCCAAGCTGCGCGATTTCGAGAGCACCTATAAAAACGACAAGGACTTGTTGCAACAAAAAGACAACGAGATAACTGGTGCCATTCTCAAGGACTTGGCCTACGTTGTGCGCAACCTGGGCGAACGTGACGGCTATACCGCGGTGCTGGAAAAGGGCAGCCTGCTTTACGCCGTGCCTTCGATCGACATTACCGATCAAGTCATCCGCGAGTACGATCGCGATAACGCGCCGGTAGGCTCCTTGGGCGAGCGCGACGGGGGCGACTTCAGCAAGACCGCGTCGGCGGCGGCGGGCGACGACAGCGAGGCGGCCGATGGGAGCACGATTTCCACGTCCCGTCGCCATCACAAATCCAGCATCTCCAAATAGGGATGGCACGGTGAGCGCGGTTGGCCGCGAACCTGATCCGCGGTTGCAAATCCTGGGCTTGTTGCCCCACCGCTTTCCCTTCCTACTGGTGGACCGCGTGGTCGAATTGTCCGCCGAGCGGGTGCTGGCGCTTAAAAATGTCAGCTTCGATGAACCCTTCTTCGTGGGCCACTTCCCCGCCTTGCCGGTGATGCCCGGGGTGCTGATCGTGGAGGCCTTGGCGCAAAGCGCGGCAATTTTGGCCCGGCCTCTGCTGCTGGCCCGCGCCAATGCGGTGTTCATGCTGACCGGTCTGGACAAGGTGCGCTTTCGCCGCCAGGTGATACCGGGCGACCAACTGCGCTTGGAGGTCAGCTTGCTGCGTCACCATCGCCCCTTGTGGAAGATGCGCGGGGAGGCGCGCGTGGGTCAGGAGCTGGCAGCGGCGGCCGAGATTTCCGCGATGGAAGTCGAGGAGCCCGTTCCCGCGCCTTGATTCATCCTGCCGCCATCGTCGATCCGCGCGCCGAAGTGGCTTCCTCGGTCGAGATTGGGCCCGGGGTGGTCATTGGGCCCGAAGTCCGCATCGGACCTGATACCGTGATCGGTCCCTACACGGTTATCGAGGGCCGTACCACGATCGGCGCCCGAAACCATATCTTCCAGTTCGCCTCGCTGGGCGCCTCGCCCCAGGATCTGAAGTATCATGGCGAGCCCTCTCGCCTGGAAATCGGCGACGACAACAAAATTCGCGAGTTCGCTACTATCCATCGCGGCACCGAGGGGGGTGGAATGGTGACGCGGTTGGGTAATCACGTGTTGGTGATGAACTACGTTCACATCGCGCATGACTGCCTGATCGGCGATCATTCGATTTTGGCCAATTCTACCGAACTGGCCGGCCACTGCGTGCTGGAGGAATGGGTGGTCGCGGCGGGTCTGTGCGGGGTCCATCAATTCACTCGCATCGGTGCGCACGCGATGCTGGCGGCGGGCAGCAAGGTAGCGCAGGACGTGCCGCCCTTTGCGATGGTGCGTGGCGACCGTGCGCGCCTGGTCGGGATCAATTCCGTGGGCCTGCAACGGCGCGATTTTTCGCCGGCCGCGCAGGCAGCCATCGCACGCGCGTTCCGGACCCTGTTTTTTTCCGACCTGCGACGTGAACAGGCGCTGGAGACGGTCTTGGCGCGCGACGGCGAAGTGGCCGAGGTTGTCCGCATCGTCGATTTTCTGCGCGCATCGCAGCGCGGCGTGGTGGGGCGCGAGCGCGGTGCCTGACCTGGGCCTCATCGCCGGCAACGGCAGCTTCCCCCTGGAACTGGCCGCCGCCGCCAAGGCAAGTGGCTGGCGCGTGATCGCGGTCGCCCATCAGGGCGAGACTCAGCCGGCGCTTCAATCCTTGTGCGATCGGATCACCTGGATTCGGGTCGGCGAGCTGCAACGCCTGATCGAGGTCTTCACCGCCGCCGGCATTCGGCAGGCCGCGATGGCGGGCGGAATCAGCCGGGTGCGCCTGGGCGAATCGTTTTTCCCCGATAACCGCGCGCTTGCGATGCTGGGGCGAGTGGGTCGCTTCAGCGACGATGCGGTCTTGCGCGGGGTCGCGACGGAGTTGGAGAGCGAGGGGATTGAGGTTATCGATCCGATCGCGATGCTTGGCCCGATCCTGGCCCAGGCCGGCGTGCTGGCGGGCCCTGGTTTGCAGCCGCGCCAGCTCGAGGACTTGGAGCTGGGCTTCACGGTCGCCGCCGCGGTGGGCCGCTACGATATCGGCCAGGCGGTGATGGTTCGCGATGGAGTGGTGGCCGCGGTCGAGGCGGTGGAAGGCACCGATGCCGCCATCGAGCGGGCAGCGGCTTTGTGCGGAGCCGGCTTGGTGGTGGTCAAGAGCGCCAAACCCGGCCAGGACTTGCGCTTCGACCGTCCCGCGATCGGACCCCAGACCATCGAGCGCCTGCATCGGGTAAAAGCCGCGGTCTTGGGAATCCAAACCGGCGTCACGATGATCCTGCAACGCGAGGAGACCTTGGCCCTGGCGCAAAGGCTGGGAATCGCGGTGTACGGCCATGGCCAAGCTTAGCGCGGCGGTGATCGGGGCCGGTCGCTTGGGGACCTTGCACGCGGCCAAATATGCGGCTTTGGAGCAGGTTCGCTTGCGCTATATCGTCGATATCGATCTGCCGCGCGCGCAAGCGCTGGCTGCCGCCAGCGGGGCCGAGGCATTGACGGATTACCGCTTGCTTCAAGGTCGGGTGGATTTAGCCAGCGTGGCGACTCCCACTCTCAGCCACGCCGAGATCGCCAGCTTTCTGCTCGAGAGCAATATCGACGTCTTGCTGGAAAAACCCATGACCGCCACGTTGGCGGAAGCGCGCGAGTTGGCCGCACTGGCGGAGCGCAGCTCCGCTCTCCTGCAGGTCGGTCACCTGGAGCGCTTCAACCCGGCAGTCCGGCGGCTCCCGCCCATCCTGGCCCATCCGCGTTATGTCGAATGTCATCGCTTGGCGCCCTTCACCGAGCGCGGCACCGATGTGGATGTGGTCTTCGACCTGATGGTGCACGATCTGGATCTGATCCTCAGCCTGGCCCAGGCGCCGGTGGTTGCGGTGGAGGCGTTGGGGGTGGCGGTGCTCACCGATCGCATCGACGTCGCCAATGCGCGGCTGCGCTTTGCCGACGGCATGATCGCCAACATCAACACCAGCCGGGTAGCGCCACGGCGCGAGCGCAAAATCCGCTTCTTCCAGCCCGACGCCTATATTTCGCTGGACTACGAAGCGCGCACCTTGCAAATCTATCGCAAGCAGCCGCCCGCGCCGGGCGCCGCTTATCCCACCATCTCGGCCGAACTGATCGATCTGCATGAGGGCGACCCGCTGGCCGAGCAGATTGGCGAATTCGTGAGCGCCGCCAGCGCGCGCAGCGCTCCACGCGTGGGCGCGCAGGAGGGGTTGCAGGTGATCGAGCTGTGCCAGTGGGTCAGTTCGCAGATTGCGGCCGGCCAGCCCTGAGCGGGCGGCCCGGCGGCCGCGCTGGGGCATAACCCGCGATGCCTGCGAAACTCGATAACCGGGTAGGGGCGGCTCGCCGGTCGATTATGATCGTCGCGGGCGAGGCCTCGGGCGACTTGCACGGGTCCGACTTGGCTCGCGAGTTGCGCATCCGCCTGCCCGACTACGATCTTTACGGAATCGCGGGCGAGCGGATGGTAGCGGCGGGGGTGCGGCCGTTGTTTCGCAGCGAGGAGATCGCGGGGCTGGGACTGACCGAGTTGGCGGCTACGATCGGACGCACCCTGCGCGCCTGGCGCGCCCTGCGTCTGCAGTTGCATCGACAGCCGCCCAGCCTGCTGATTCTGATCGATTTTGCCGAGTTCAACCTCCACTTGGCGCGCAGCGCGCGCCGGGCCGGCGTGCCCGTGCTGTATTACATAACCCCTCAGGTGTGGGCTTGGCGGCGGGGCAGGGTGCGCAAGCTGATCGAGCGCGCCGACCGCCTGGCGGTGGTTTTCCCCTTCGAAGCTCAGCTTTTCGCCGCCGCCGGCCCGCGCGTGCGTTTCGTTGGCCATCCGCTCCTGGATCGTGTCCGACCGCAAGGGTCGCGCCAGGAGGCGCTGGCCCGCAATGGCTTGCCGCCCCAAAGCAAACTGCTCGCCCTGCTGCCGGGCAGCAGAGCAAGCGAAGTCCGTTACCTGTTGCCGCCGATGGTGGCCGCCGCGCGCATTCTGCAGGTCAGCCAAGGCCTGCAGGCCTGGGTGGCGCTGGCCCCGGGGCTGGATCTGGATACGATGGCAGGCGAGTTGAAGCTGGATCTGAGCGGGATATATGTAATTCGCGCCGATATGTATAGTCTGGTGGCAGCCAGCGAACTGGCGCTTGTGGCCTCTGGCACCGCGACTTTGGAAACCGCACTGTTGACATGCCCGATGGTGATCGCCTACCGAGTGGCACCCTTGACCTACGCCCTGGCGCGCATGTTGGTGACCGGGGTCGAGCATATTGGGATGCCCAACATTCTGGCCGGTGAACGAGTGGTCCCCGAGCTGATCCAAAGCCAGGTCAGTGGTCCCGCTCTAGCCGCTGCCGCGACCCCTTTGTTGGAAGCCGCGGGTCGCGCCGCCGTGATTGCCCGCCTGCGCCAGCTTCGTCAGATGCTGGGGACTCCGGGTGCCGCGGGACGAGTAGCGGCATTAGCGGCGGAGATGCTGGCGTGACTCCGTTATCCAGCCCGGCTTATCGCCGTCTGCTGCGCTATCTGCGCCCATATATGTTTCCCTACGTCGCCTTGGCGGTGGCGACGATGTTGATCCTGAGCGCGACCAACGGGGCGGTCCCGTTTCTGGCCAAGAATTTCATCAATCAGCTCGCCAAGCTCAAGAATCTCAGCCAGCTCCATCTATTGTCGCTGGAGCTGTTGGCGCTGTTCGTGATTCGGGCGGTGGCCAATTTCGGCAACAACTATCTGACCGAATACGTCGGACAGAAGGTGGTGCTCGACCTGCGGGCTCAGCTTCATCGCCGTTTGCAGCAGATGTCGCTGTCGTTTTTCAACCGCACCCCGACCGGGGTCCTTATGACCAGGATTCTGTCGGACATCACGTTGGTTGCGGGCGCCACCACCGACGGCATTTTTTCCCTAATCGGCGACACCGCCACGCTGATCGCGCTGCTGGGCGCGGCGATTTATATCGATTGGTCGCTGGCCCTGATCGCGGCGGTGGTCTTTCCCGCGGCGGTGCTGCCGCTGACCCAGTTCAGCAAGCGGATGCGCAAGATGTCGCGTCGCTCGCAGCAGCAATTGGGCGGCCTGGCCGCTTTGCTCCAGGAGACCATCCAGGGCAACCGCGTGGTCAAGGCTTTCGGCATGGAAGAATACGAATGCCGGCGCTTCGAGAGTGAATCGCGCCGGTTGTTTCGGATCTACATGCGGGTGAGCGCAATCAAGGCCTTTTCCACCCCGATGATCGAAGTGATGGCGGCGGCCGGGGTGGTCGCGGTGCTGTGGTACGGCGCCGCGTCGGTGCTCAACGGCAGCCGCACACCGGGCTCCTTCGGGGCCTTTTTCGCCGCGATGCTGCTGGTGTACGAGCCTTTCAAACGGCTGACCCGCACCAACAATTCCATCCAGCAGGGCATCGCCGCCGCCGAGCGGGTTTTCGAGGTGCTCGACGAACCGACCGAGGTGGCCGAAGATCCCAACCCTGTACCGCTACCGCCCGCGCCGCATTCGATCGCCTTGGAGCAGGTGGGCTTTCGCTATGCCGAGCAATGGGCGCTGCGCCAGATCGATCTGGTCCTGCGCCCGGGTTCGATCGTGGCGCTCGTGGGGATGAGCGGCGGGGGCAAATCGACCCTGGCCGACTTGATTTTGCGCTTTTACGACCCCCAGGAAGGACGGGTGACCTTGGGCGGAGTGGATATCCGCCGCCTGCGAATCGCCGACCTGCGCGGACAAATCGGGCTGGTTACCCAACATACGTTTTTGTTCAATGACACCGTGCGCGCCAACATCGCCTACGGCAATATCGGCCAGGACTCCGAGGCGGTGGTCGAAGCGGCACGGATGGCCAATGCCCACAACTTCATCAGCCGTCTGCCCAAGGGCTACGACACCGTAATCGGCGAGATGGGGGTGCGGCTGTCCGGGGGCGAGCGCCAGCGCATCGCGATCGCGCGCGCGTTGCTCAAGAACGCCCCGATTCTGGTCTTGGATGAAGCCACTTCGGCGTTGGATTCGGAGTCCGAGCGACTGGTGCAGGAAGCGCTGGATCGGCTGATGGAAAATCGCACGACCTTGGTCATCGCCCATCGCCTCTCCACCGTGCGCCGGGCGGATCGGATCGTGGTCATCACCCGCGGGCGCATCACCGAGGCTGGCAGCCACGCCGAGCTGATGGCCTTGGGCGGGGAGTATCGCAGCCTGTACGATCTGCAACTGCACGCCTTGGAAGCCGATCCCAAGCTCAGCAGCCAGGTAGCTTGAATGAAGCCCGCCGCCGCTCCATCGATTACGATGGTGGGGAGGCTGTACAATTTGCTCTGGCGGCCGGCCCGTCCGCTGGCGCTGTTTGCCAGTGGCGGCCGGGTCGCGGGCGCGCGCAACCAGCGGCTGGGGCTGGTTCCGGCCTTGTCTGGCCCTCGGCGGGTGTGGCTGCATGCAGCCTCGGTGGGCGAAGTCGAGGCGGTGCGGCCAATCGCGCTAGGCCTGCTCGAGCGCGCCGCGCCACTTACCCTGATCGTCACCTGCATGACGCGCGCCGGCTGCGAGGCGGCGGTGCGACGAATCCCTCAGGCCCAAGCCTGCTGGTTGGCCCCGCTCGACCATCCGCGATGCGTGCGTAATTTTCTCCAGGCGGTCAAACCCAACTTGCTGCTGGTATGCGAAACCGAGCTCTGGCCGAATTATTTTTTTCAGAGCAGCGCCGCCGGCGCTCATATCGCTCTGATCAACGGCCGGCTGTCGCAGCGCTCGCTGCGGCGCTATCGACTGGCGCGCTCGCTTTGGCAAGCGGCCGTGCGCTGCGCCGATTTGCTCATGGTGCAGACCGAGGAGGACGCCGCGCGCCTGCGTGAGTTGGGCGCCTGGCCCGAGCGTCTGACGGTTACCGGCAATACCAAATTCATTGCTTGCGCCCCGATGGAGGTGGATCCGGCCTTGGGCGATTTCTGCCGCACCCCATTGATCGTGGCCGGTTCCACCGCGCCCGGCGAAGAGCGAGTCATTATCGAGACATTTCTGAGCTTGCGCGATAACACGGCGCTGCGCCTGGTCGTGGCGCCTCGCCATCTGGAACGGGTGGTCGAAGTCGCGGATTTGCTTACGGCGGCGGGCTTGAGTTATGTGACTGCCAGTCATCTCAAGCAGGGTGCGAAGGTCGCACGGGATGTGCGTGTGCTGCTGCTCGATACTCTTGGTGACTTGCGGGCGCTTTACTCTCTGGCCCAGGTCGCGTTCATCGGTGGCAGTCTGTTCAAGGGGCGCGGCGGGCAGAATCCGGGTGAAGCGGCGAGCGCCGGGGTACCGGTTCTGATCGGTCCCTTTCATAGCAATCAGCAGGTTATCGTCAAGGCGCTAATGCGAGCCGGCGGCGCGGCGGTGGTGGCCAACGCGGTGGAGATGAGTCAGATGGCGGCGCGACTGCTAGGCGACGAAGCGGCGCGCCGGCGATGGGGCGACAACGCGCGCGCGGCCTATCTGGAGCTGTGTGGCGGCGCGGAGCGTACCTTGGTGCGATTGCTTGGCCTGTTGGAGGATGCGTGAAGCGGTCTCACGCTTCGGCCAGGGGATCGCGTCTGCAGGCGCTGTGGGGCAGCCCTTTGAGAGCGCCGGCGGCGGCGCTGTGGGCCGGCTTGGTGCCTTTGTCCTTGGCCTACGGCGGCGCGATGGCGGTGCGAGCCGGGTTTTGGCGGCTGTTCCAGCGCAAGATCGCAGGTGTGCGTGTGGTCAGTATCGGCAACCTGACCGTGGGCGGCAACGGTAAGACTCCGTTTACACTGTATCTGGCCAGCCAATTACAACGATGCGGCCTGCGTACCGCTATCGTCAGCCGCGGTTTTGGCGGAACGTGCGGCGGCGGCCCCGCCGTCCTGGTCGCCGACGGTGGTCGATGCTTTTTGAATGTCCGTGAAGCCGGCGACGAGGCCGTGATGATGGCGCGGACCTTTACCGGTCCCATCGCGATCGCCAAGCGGCGCGCCGAGGCGATTGCGCTGCTATGCCAGCGTGGGCCGCTTGACGTGGTGGTCCTTGACGACGCCTTTCAGCATTTGCGGCTGCCGCGCGACCTCAATTTGCTCCTGATTGGCGGCCAGCACGGTTTGGGCAATGGCTGGGTGCTGCCCGCCGGGCCGATGCGCGAGCGGATGGGTGCGGCGGCGCGAGCCGACGCGGTGGTCGTGCTCAGCTTCGACCAAAGCAACGATCCGCCGCTGAGCGCCCGCCAGCAAGCCACGCTCGGCCGCCGGCCGATCCTGCGCGCCAGCTTGCGGCCCCAGGCGTTGGTCTATCCCGAGGCCGAGCGCTGGCGCGCGGAGCCGGCCGGCAGCCTGGCGAATCGGCGGGTGTTAGCCTTGAGCGCCGTGGCCGACCCTCGCAATTTTTATGCGATGCTGCGGGCGATCGATGCCGACCTGGTTGGCGTGTTGGAGTATCCCGACCATCACGACTACAGTGCGGCCGACTGGCGCGAGATTTATCGCGCGGCCGCGGAGGCCGATTTGGTAGTGACCACCGAAAAGGATCTGGTTAAGCTGGAACGCTTCCCCTTCGCGCGTGGCGAATTGGCCGCGCTAAGGCTGGAGGTGGCGATGGAGGAGGGCGAAGAGCGCCTGCTCGCGATGGTGATGAAGGAATCCGCTGGCAATCCCACAGAAATTTTAGCCGGGGAGAAATAGATGGCGATCAATCAGGAGCTTTTGGATATTCTGGCCTGTCCCAAATGCAAAGGGCCAGTCAAAATCACCGCGGCCCAGGATGGCTTGGTGTGCGAGGCCTGCAAGCTGCTTTACCCAATCAAATCCGACATCCCGATCATGCTGGTGGAAGAGGCCAAGGCGCTCGGCTAGTCTTGGGCTCAGCTTCTTCCACGACGCTTGCTCGCCTGCCATTGCGAACGGAGCGAGTGGAGGCGTACAGGCAAGGTCCCGAGGCTGACGAAGGGGAAGTCGAAGGGTCTAGCGCCAGGATGGGAGATACGGCTACAGGATGAGCCTGGCAGCCAACGAGCCAACCCGCGCGACGATCGCGCCGCGCGTCTTGGTGGTGCAAAGCGGCTTTGTCGGCGATGTCGTGCTAGCCGCCTGCCTGTTTGCTCCGCTCACGCAGGCGGGCTTCGAGATCTATCCTCTGGTCAGGCCGGCTGCGCTCCCACTTTTGCGCCATCACCCCGACGTCTCCTGCGTGCTCGTGGACGACAAGCGCAACGTACATCGCGGATGGCGCGGTCTGCTGGAAGTCGCCGCGGCGCTGCGCCGGGTGGGTTTTGCCTTGGCCTTGGCGCCCCATCGATCTCATCGGACTTCGCTGTTGCTGTGGCTGGCGGGAATTCCGCGCCGGATTGGCTTTGCCAGCTCGCCCCTGCCCTTTCTCCTGACCGAGCGCGTGGAGGTCGCCGCAGGGGAGCATCAAATTAATCGCAACCTGGGCTTGCTTGCTGCTGCCGGTATCGAGCCAGGCGCGCCGCGGCTTTCTCTGCGCATGAGCGAGGACGCGCGGGCGCAAGCCCAGGTGCTAATCGGCGAGCGCACCCGCCCGCTGATTGGAATCGCTCCTGGTTCGGTTTGGCAGACCAAGCGATGGCCCGCGGAAAGTTTCAAAGCGGTGGTGACGGCGCTGGCCGCGGCCTATCCGCAGGCCACCTTCGTGGTCTTGGGCGAGCAGGCGGACCGAGAGGCGGCGGCAACGATCAGCGCGGCCTCCGCGCAAGTGGTGGATTTGACGGGTCGGACCTCGATCGAGGTGTGGGCCGCCACGATCGAGCGGCTCGATCTGCTGATCAGCAACGACAGCGCTCCCGTCCATGTCGCGGGGGCCTATCGCGTGCCCACGGTGGCGATTTTTCTGGCCACCCATCCCAGCTTCGGCTTTGGCCCGCTGCTACAGCCTTATCGGATCGCGCAGGTCAGTCTGGGTTGTCGCCCGTGCGCGCCTCATGGTGGCGCGCGCTGCCCGCTGGGCCATTTCAACTGCGCTCACCATCTGACCCCGGCGACGGTCGCAAGCGCGGCGCTGGAGTTGCTGGCCGGGCGCACCTGAGCGGCAGGAATCCGATGCGCGCCGAAGAGCGCTATCTTGCCGCGCGGGGATTCGTGCCGATTGAGGCCGACGGTTGGCGGATCTACTTGGCGCCGGCTCTGATCCCTCATCAGCGCCGCTTCGTCCAGGCGCTTGCGGCGTCATTCAAGAGTCTCACGCCTGGGGTTGGCAACCGGCGCGGCGCGTCGCCGATTTTACTGGAAGGCTTGCCGCCGATGTATCGGCGCCACAATCGGCGCGGCGGCCTGATGGCGCGGCTGAGCGATGACGTCTACCTCGGCTTTCGGCCCCGTCCCTGGCGAGAGCTGGAGATAAGCTTGCGGGCGCGCGAGCGCGGGGTCGCGATAGCCGAACCGCTCGCCGCTGCGGTCGCTGGTCGCGTCCCGGGTCTTTATCGCGGCTGGTTCGTGACGCGCGCGCTGGCCGGAGTAACGCTATGGGAGTTCCTGGGCCAGGAAGCGGACCCACAGCGGCGAGCGCAAGCCCTGCTCAGCGCGCGCCGCGCGATTGAGCAGGCCCATCAGGCCGGCCTGTTTCATGCCGACCTTAATTTGCAAAATCTGGTGGTTGAGGAGCGGGGCGAAGAGTTTGCTTGCACGCTGCTCGACCTGGACAAGGCGCGGCTCTATGAACCGCCGCTTGGATCAAGCAGGCAAGCCGCGGTTTGGCGTCGGGTCGCGCGCTCGGCGCGCAAGCTGCAACAGGCTGGCGGCTTGCGGACAGGCGAAATTGCACTCCTGCTGAGCCAGTCCGGTTAGTGTGAGGAATACGAGAAGTCACCCTGTGCCGGGGTTGGATAGCTGCGGGGCGCGCCAGTGACCATTACGGCGGCGATAGGTGCCGCGCACAAAGGTTGCCGTGGCCAGGGCGAAGAAAATGAAGCCGCTGGTTGAAACGCCGCGCCATCCGAACATCACCCAAGCGTTGGCGGCAATCATGGTACCAATTGCCCCGCCGCAAAAGTACGAGACCATGTAAACGGTATTGAGTCGGCTGCGGGCGTGCGGCAGCAAGGCGTAGATCGTGGTCAGGTTGGAGACATGATTTGACTGAGCAGCTAGATCTAGCAGCACCACGCCGGCGATCAGGCCCAGCAAGTTACGGCCGAGAAAACCCAACACCAGCCACGACACCAATCCAAGCGACAGGCCAAAGGCGGTAGTGATACGCGGGCTCCGCCGATCGGCCAAACGTCCGACCGCGGGGGCGATCGAAGCGCCGGCCGCGCCCGCCAAGCCGAACAGGCCGGCCTTGGCGGCACCATAATGATAAGGCGGTTGGCCGACAAAAAAGACCAGGGTCGACCAGAAGCCGGCCACCGAGGCAAAACAGAACGCGCCGATCATCGCGGTCTCGCGCAATTGAGGCTGGTCGCGAATCAAATGGCCCAGGGAGCGGACCAGTTCGCCGTAGCCAATCTTCAGGGTGGGGAAGCCCTGGGGCAGCAGGAAACGCAAGAGCAAGGTGATCACGGCCATCATAACCGCTGCGGTCCAGTACATCGTGCGCCAACCGAAATGGCCGCCGATCAGGCCCGAAACCGAGCGCGACAGCAGGATGCCGATCAGTAGGCCGCTGGTGACGAAGCCCACTACCTGGCCCCGTTCATGGGGCGCGGCCAAGGTCGCGGCAAAGGGTAGAACCACTTGGACCACCGCGGCAAAGGTTCCGATCAGCAGGGAGGCCACATAGAGCGTAGCTGCGTTGGGCGAGAGCGCGGCGACCACCAGGGTGAGGTTGACTGCCATCAGCAGCGTGATGATCAGCCGGCGCCGCTCCAGCATGTCGCCCAGCGGCACGAACCAGAACAGGCCGATCGCATAGCCAATCTGCGACATCATCGCGATTGCGCTGGCGTGGCGCGCGTCCAGATGAAAGGTGCGTCCGATATCGGCCAACAAGGGTTGGCAGTAATACAGATTGGCCACCGCTGACGCGGTCGCCAGAGCCATTATGAAAATGAGACTGCGCTTGAGCCGGGCCGGTGCGGCCGGAATTATGACTGAACCGACGGATGCCATCGAGCAGTCGGCTATAGGATCACGGCATTTGGCGCAACACGGTGGCGCCGGATGGGATCGACAAGCGGGCGCGGCGCTCAATCAGGCGGCCGCGCCCAAAGATCAAAAGCGCCAGGGAAAACAACAGCACGCCGGTGCCCCATACTCCCGCCCAACCCCACAGGCTCCAGGCATTGGCGCCCGCCATCGTGCCCAGCGAGCCGCCGAAGAAGTAGCTGACCATGTAGATCGTGGCGATACGATTGCGGGCCTCGGGCTTGAGCGCATAGACCCGGGTCTGATTGGAGACGTGGTTGGAGTGGACCCCGATGTCCAGAATTATGACTCCGATAATCAGTCCCACCAGGTGATGGCCGAACAGCGCCAGGAACAGGTAGGCCGACAAGCCGATTGCGAGCGCCACGCCGGTAGTCAAGATCGGACTTCGGCGGTCGGCGATCCGGCCCACCACCGGAACCAGCAAAGCGCCCGGGATTCCACCCAGGGCGAGCAGGCCGGCCGCGCGCGGTCCGTAGTGATAGGGCGGGTGGGAGACGAAAAAGGCGATTATACCCCAAAGGCATTGAAGGGCGGCGAAGCCCAAGGCGCCCAATATCGCCGATTCGCGTAGATCCGGCAGTTCCGCCAGGACTCCTTTGAGCGAGCCCATCAGCTGGCCGTAGCGCAGTCGTTGCGCGGGCGGACTGAGCGGCAGCAGCCGGGTGAGCGCGATCGCGACGGCGGCGTTGAACAGCGCCGCCATCCAGTACATCGCGCGCCAGCCCAAGGCGCCGCCGATGAATCCCGACAGGATGCGCGCGGCCAGGATTCCAAGGAACATCACGCAGTTGACGATCCCAACCACCTCGCCGCGCTCCTCGGGTGCGGCCAGAGCCGCCGACAGCGGCACCACCACCTGCACCACCGAGGCGCTGATGCCCAGGAGCAGCGAACTGACGTAAAGCATCGGCGCGTTGGGAGCGATAGCGATGCCGGCCAGGAACAACGCGCAGGCACTGAGCAGGGCGGTGATCAGCCGGCGTCGCTCCAGGATATCGCCCAAGGGCACGAACAGAGCCAGGCCTAGCGCATATCCCAGCTCGGCCATGGTCGGCATGATGCTGGCCTGGCGCACGCTCAGATGAAGCGTGCGCGCGATCCCGGCCAGGAGCGGCTGGCCCCAATACAGATTGGCGATCGCGGTGGCCGCGCCGACCGCCAGGACCAACACCAGGCGGCGGCTGAGCCGGGGATGAGACGAGGCGTCGTGCGCCGGATTATGCGCCGCTTCCATGAGTTTTCAAGGCGTGGCGCCAGAATACCGATCGAGCGCGCCAGCGCAAGCCCGGCCGGACTGGGTTAATCATCTAATCCGCCTGTGATCGTGCGCAAAGGAGGGCAGGAAGCGTGCACGCTTCCCCCGATATCTCTTCGAACGACGCTCATGCGGCGCGCGTGGAGCATCGTCGGTTGCGCGGAGGGCCCAATTGATATAGCCAAAGGCCTGCAATTCCAAGCGGGAGATGACGGAATGCTTACGCTCTATTTCGCGCCGGGTGCTTGTTCGATGGCTTCGCATATCGCTCTGGAAGAGGCGGGAGCGACCTTCGAAGGGCATAAAATGGGGCGTGGCGAGCAGGGCAGCGAATGGTATCGCAAAGAGGTCAATCCTCGCGCCCAGGTGCCTGCTCTGCGGGTTGACGGCACTATCCTGACCGAGAACTTAGCCATCTTGTGCTATGTCGCCAAGCTGTTCCCGGCCGCGCGGTTGCTGCCCGAGGATCCCCTTGCCTATGCGCAGACCCTTTCCGTGATGGCCTGGATGTCCAACACGGTCCATCCCGCCTTCTCACGCATCGTGCGTAGCGAGCGCTACGCCGGTGAAGATCCGGTGGCTCAAGCGGGAGTGCGGGAGACCGCGCGTAAAAGTTTTTGGCAGCTATGTCAGGAAATCGACGCGCGCCTTGCCGGCAAGAGCTGGATCATGGGCGAACAATTCACTCTGGCCGACCCCTACGCCCTGGTTTTTTACGGCTGGTGCCTGCGCGCCGAGCTTCCCGCCCGGGAGCTGACCAATTACACCCCATTCAAAGACAGGATGGCGGCGCGTCCCGCCGTGCGCAGGGTCCTGGAGCGCGAGCAAAGCCCGCTTTTGGCTTGAGGCCTATTTCAGATGCTGCTTGAAGAAGGCGACCATCTTGGGCCATAGCTCGAAGGCGGCCTTCTCGCGATACATCTCGGGTCGATGGTCGGCGAAGAAGGCATGACCGCAGCCGGCGAAAGTTTCCATTGTGACCAGCCCGAGCTTGCCCGCCTTTTCCAGCTTCTGGCGCAACTCGGCACTATGGGCCGGCGAAGGATTCTGATCGTCGCCGCCGAAGACGGCGTAGACTGGAATCTTGAGTTGGCCGACTAAATCGACCACCGGGGTCGGATGCAGGGGGCTGTTGTCGCCGGTCACGAAGCCGCCCCAGCAGTCGATCGCCGCGTCCACCTTGGGGCTGCTGCAGGCCCACAGCAGCGCGTTGCGGCCGCCCATGCAAAAACCCACGCAGCCCACCTTGCCACTGCAATAGGGCAGGGCGCGCAGCAGATCGGCGCCCTGGTTGAGATCGGCCACGGTCAAACGATCTTCGAGCAGACCGCCGCGGCCACGGATTTTGCTTTCGTCGGGCGACAGGTCCAGCCGCGCAAAGCCGTCGGGCACCAGTACCACGAACCCCTGATTGGCGAAGCGGCGAGCGACATCGCGAGCATGGTCGCTCAACCCGAAAACGTCGTGGCAGATGATAATCGCAGGGTAGGACCCGCTCTCGCGCGGGCGGGCCAGATAGGCGCTCAGGCGCGTCCCTTCGCTGCGATAGCTGATATCGAGAGTGGACAATCTTTCGGGATGTTCGACTTGGCCTGCTACCGCCATGGTGACTGTCTCCTTGGCTAAAGCTCGAGCCGGCGCCTGTGGCCGGCCAAAGCCTGTTGGCTTGGCGCTTAATCTAGTTGCCAGCCTACAAAATGCAACTGCGCCGAGCTGGCTGCCGACGTGCTTGCGGTAGCGTACCGTGCTCGACTCAAGCGCGGCGCGCGCAGATACTAAGTGGGCGCGGCTGAATTCGCGCCGTGTGAACCGCGCGCGGATGGGTAGTGGATGGCGCTGTTAGGTGGGGCGACGGGAGCTTGGCGTCGCGCCGAAGAAAGGCCAATCAAGCGAGTCAGCATGAAGTTTTTCTCATCCGGGGCGCGAGAACCCGCCGGCGCGGGCCCGGTCGAGGGCGTGGGCGGTGGGTATGGGCGGCGGCCGCCGCGAGAGTTCGTGGTCCCGATGATCGTCGGCTGCGCGCTCTTCATGGAAAATCTCGATTCCACCGTCATCACCACCGCGCTGCCGGTGATGGCCCATTCGCTGCATCAGAATGCGATCGCGCTCAACCTCGCGATCACCTCCTATCTGCTCAGCTTGGCGGTCTTCATTCCGGTAAGCGGCTGGGTTGCCGACCGGTTTGGGGCGCGCAATGTTTTTCGTCTGGCGATTATTATTTTCACTTTCGGCTCGATGTTGTGCGGGATATCCAATTCGCTCTTGCAATTGGTCGGGGCCAGGATCCTGCAGGGCATGGGCGGCTCGATGATGGTGCCGGTAGGGCGGCTGGTGGTGCTGCGCAGCATCGACCGGCGCGGTCTGGTCCAGGCCATGTCCTATCTCACCGTGCCGGCGATTCTGGGTCCAGTGATCGGTCCGCTGCTGGGCGGATTTATCGTGACCTACTACTCCTGGCGCTGGATCTTTTTCATGAACGTGCCGATCTGCTTGGTGGGGATCGTGTTGGTCTCGCTCTTCATCCCCGTGATCCAGGCCGACGCGGTTCCGCCCCTGGATCTGCCCGGCTTCGCGCTGACCGGAATCGGCTTGGCGGGCGTGGTCTTTGGCCTGGAGACGGTGGGACGCGGGATGCTGCCGACCGCGGTGGTGGTGGGCGCTCTGGTGATCGGAGCGAGCAGTCTGGTGCTTTATTGGCGCCACGCCCATCGCGCGGTCAATCCGATCTTGAACCTCAGGCTGCTCGACATCCGGACCTTTTCGATTGCTACCATGGGCGGCGGCATAATTTATCGCATGGGCATCGGCGCGCTGCCCTTTTTGCTGGCGATGCAATTACAGCTTGGCTTTGGTTTGAGTCCCTTCAAGTCAGGCTTGCTCACCTTCGCCAGCGCGGCTGGTTCCTTCCTGATGAAGTTCACCGTGCATCATTTCGTCCGCATCTTTGGTTTTCGCAAGGTCCTGATCGGCAACGGCTTTATCACCGCGGCTTCGGTGGCGGCCTGCGCCCTGTTCACCCACTCCACCCCCCACCTGGTAATCGGCAGCGTGCTGCTGGTGGGCGGGTTCTTTCGCTCGCTGCAGTACACCAGCCTGAGTTCGCTGGCGTATGCCGACGTTCCCTCGCGCCTGATCAGCAACGCTTCCACCGCGGCCAGCATGGCGCAGCAGCTTGCGATGAGCTTCGGGATTACCTTTGCCGCGCTGATCCTGCACATCTGCCTGGTGCTGCATCAGGAAACCGTGGTCAGCGCGCGTGATTTCGTCCCCGCCTATCTGCTGGCCGCGTTCTTGTCGCTCTTCGCGCTGCTCTATTTTGTCCGCCTGGAACCCTCCGCAGGCTCCGAATTAAGTGGCCATCAGGTGGCCAACCACGACGCCGACGAGGATCGATCCACGGTGCGCGGACTACTGGCTCCCCGCAAGCTGGAAAGCTGAACCGCTTCATGTTCCGGGCCGGTCGCCCGATCGTTTGCGGGTTGTCGTGCCAGCGACTAGCGTGAGGCGTAAGGCAGGCGCGTACGCGATTGCCGAGGAGCCCTCGCGATGGAACAAGGCGAGCGGGCGATTGCCCGCATTTCACGCGCCGAGATGGAACGGCGCTGGTCGCTGGTGCGAGCGCATTTGGCCGAGCGCGGCGTAGATGCGCTCATCACCACCGCGCGTGGCCACGATACTTTGGCCGGCTACGTTCGTTGGCTGAGCGGGCGACCGCAAGGCGGCTATCTGCACGTCCTGATCTTTCCCGCCCGCGATCCGATGATCAGTATCGAGCACGGCGCGATGGGACGGCGACAGAGCCTCGACGGTGACGATCCCGAGCGACCCGGCCAAGGCGAGCTTATTACCACCGCTTCGATTGGGTCGGTGGATTACACCAAGGCCTACGAAGCGGAAATCGCGGCCGAAGTGGTCCGGCGCCGCGGCTATCGCAAGTTGGCGCTGGCGGGCGGCGGGGCGATGCCTTTCGGCTTTGTAAGCGGATTGCGCGAAATCCTGGGCGAGGGGGTGGAGTGGAGCGACGAGACTGAATTCCTGGATCGGTGCAAGGCGATCAAGAGCGCCGAAGAAATCGCCGCTATCGTGCAGACCGCGCGGATGCAGGACGAGGTCTTCCAGCGCGTGCTGGCCCAAATACGCCCGGGGATGCGCGACGTGGAGATAACTTCGCTGGCCCGCCATGAAGGCAATCGGATCGGCAGCGAAGGCAACGGCGTGTTTCTCGGCGGATCGGCCAGTCCAGGCCATCCGGCGCCGATTCTGCCGCAGCATCTGCAGGGGCGGCGGATCGGGCAGGGCGATCAGTTCACGCTGCTTATCGAGAACAACGGCGCGGCCGGCTATTACGCCGAGCTGGCGCGAGTGATCGTGTTTGGCAAGGCCTCCAGCCAACTGAGCGAGGCCTTCGCCGCCTGCCGCGAGGCCCAGCATCAGACCGTCTCGCAGTTCAGGCCCGGCGCTGCCTGCCGCGACATCCATCAGTCCTACATCGACTATCTCAAAGCGGTCGGGATGCCGCCGGAGCTGCGGCTCTATTGTCACGGACAGGGGCTGGACCTGGTGGAACGGCCTCTGGTGCGGCATGACGAACAGATGCGGCTGGGGGCGGACATGTTCCTGGCCTGCCATCCGGGCTATACCAGCCCCAGCCTGTTTTGTTTCATTTGCGACAACTATTTCGTGGGGCGCGATGGCCCCAGCGAGTGCGTCCATCGGACGCCCAAACAGATTTTCGAGCTGTGAGTCCGCCGCGCGGTTGCGGCCGCTCGGAGAGCTGGAAAACTTGTGACGGGGAGAAATATGGCCAATCAACATAGCTTCGATGTGCAGGAAGTCGAGTACCTAAGTCACCATGGCAAGCCGCTGGTGGCCAAGCTTTATCGGCCGCGAGGGCAGGGACCGTTTCCCGCAGTTATCGACGTTCATGGCGGAGCCTGGTGCAATCTGGATCGCCACAGCGACACCTACCTGGGCGAGACTCTAGCCAAGGCCGGTATCGTGGTGGCCTCGGTGGACTTTCGGATGCCACCCTGGGCCTCATATCCGGGCTCGTTGGCGGACATCAATTTCGCCATCCGATGGCTCAAGAGCCACGCCGAGGAATTCGGCACTCGCCCGCAGCGGGTGGGGATTTTTGGGGTATCCAGCGGCGGCCATCAAGCGATGTTGCTGGGGATGCTGCCCAAGGAGCCGCGCTACAGCGCGATCCCGAACCCCGCCGGCGCGCCGGCGGTTGACGCCACGGTTTGCTGCGTGGCTCTGTTCTGCCCGGTAATCAGTCCGTTGGGGCGCTACCGTTACGCCAAGAAGATCAAGGAGGGCGGCAAGCCCTACCCGGACTACATCGACAATGTCTTGCCCGCCCATGACAAGTACTGGATCACCGAGGAGGCGATGGCCGACGGCGACCCGGTGCTGGTGCTGGAACGCGGAGAACCCATCGCCACGCCCCCGGTGCTCTATTTGCAATCGGGAATCGACCTGGTTCATCCCGAGGCCGACCGCCATCGCTTCGTCGCGGGTTATCGCAAAGCGGGCGGCAAGCTCACGCTGGAGGTCTTCGAAGGGCAGGGAGACCGCTTCCTGCGTGATTATCCCAAGACCGATGCCTCGGTGCGCGCGATGAACATGCTGATTGAATTTATTCAGCGCTACTGAATCGCGCGCCCGCGTCCAACTCGGAGGCAGTGAGTTCGCGCCCGGACCTCCCGGCGTGCCGACTTTAATCGCGGCTGCCGTGAGTAATCGCGCGGAGGACCGCGCTAGATGCACGGCTCGCGTTGCTCGCCCGGCTCAACAATGACAAGAAGGAGGTTTAACGGGCATTCAGCGAGGATGGCTGCCGCACCCCGGCTCAGCGTGACAGGATGGGTACGGAAGCGAATTGCCCCGGCATCAGCTTTGATTACTTGGTTACGGGGCTTCTCGCTAACGGCAGCGTCGGCCAATCAGCAGCGGTTCGCGCAGATCGAGCACGGCGGGAATTCGCTCGCGCAAGCGCGCAATCTCGGCGAGCGCTGCCTCTCGATCGGTTCCCCCATCGCGGCGCAGCCATTGGCCGGTCAGCCACTCCTCGACGTGGGAAAATTCAATTTGGAAGCTGACCGTAACCGCGACCGCTTCCAGCCCGGCCGCGGCGTAGAGCCGGCGATAAAGGTTATGATCGACCGCGTCCTCACCCTCCATCGTCATCGCACCGAAAACCAGCGGTTCGAAGTGATGCCATTGCTGCGCCGTCATCATGGCGCGCAGATCGCTGCGTAGGCCGCCGCGCGGCGAGAGGGTGGCAACCAAGGTGCCGCCGGGGTGCAGGACGCGCGCGATATCGCTTAGCGCGCGAGCCAGGTCGGAGGCGAAGATCAGGACGTGGCTGCATAGCACCAGATCGAAAACCGCGGGACGAAAGGGCAGCCAGCACATGTCGTTGCGCACCAGCAGCGGCGCCGGTTGGGTGCGCGCGCGTGTTTCCTCCAGCATCGCCTGCGAGCGATCTGCGCCGACAAGCCGTGTCACGTTGGCCATTTTGGCGAGTTCGGTGGTAAAGCTACCGTTGCCGCAGCCCAGATCGAGCACTTGGCGGGCGCGCGCAAATTCTTCGCTCAAGGCCACTAGAACGGCATCGCGCCGGCGCCGATGGTATTCGCCTGCGCCGTAGTGGCTGGCAATCCGATCGAAACCACCGGGAATACGCGCCTCGCCCGAAGCGCTCCCAAGCCCTGGTTTAGCCGAGTCAATCATGAGCGCAGTCTGGCCTATCAAGCAGCGGCTGGCAAGCCGGCGACCTGGGTCAATCGGGCCTGGGAATCTGCTACTATCGGCCCATCTTGCCGACAGGAGCGCGCGCCATGATCGTCGACTTTCAGCATCACTTCACTCCGCGAGAACTGTTCAAGGACGATCCCGGCGACAAGATGGTTTTGTCCTATGACGAGACCGGCGCGCCCAGCTATACCTCCCATCGGCTGCTGTTCGACCTCGACGAGCACATTCGCATGATGGACACGGCGGGAATTGATGCGGCGGTGCTGACCAGCGGCGCGGGCATGTGCGCCGGGTTGGAGCGCTCGCGCCTGATCAACGATCGCGCGCGCGCGGCCGAGCGCGATTATCCAGGCCGCTTCATCGGTTGCGCCCACGTCCATCCGCTGGGCGGCGAGGCGGCGATAGCGGAGCTCAAGCGCTGCAGGTTGGAACTGGGATTCCAAGGCGTAATCATCACCTCCGAAGTGGACGGACTGTTCCTGGACGCACCCCAGTTCGAGCCCTTCTGGCAGGCGGCCGAAAGCCTGGGGCTATACGTCTTCGTGCATCCCGCGCTGAAGCTCAATTTTCCTCAGCCCTTCGACGCCTTCGATACCGCCCGTTCGGTGGGGCGCGAATTTTCGCTGGCCCTGGCGACCATCCGCCTGATCAACGGCGGGGTGTTCGACCGCCATCCCGGGTTAACCATACAGATGGCTCATCTGGGTGGCGGAGTTGCTTCGGTGCTGGGCCGCGTGCGCAGCTATCAGGACAAGAACTTTTGGGGCACGGCAGGAAATCCTCGGCACGGACTGACCCCGGCGCGCGATTTCGACGATTACCTGCACGAGCGGATGGTGTTCGATACCGCCGGGTTCTGCGGCGCGATTAGTTCAATCAAGGCATCTTTGGTCGAATTGCCGGCAAGTCGAATCGTTTTTGCCAGCGATTATCCCCAGGAGATTCGCGCCCGCGAAGCGGTCCAGCGGTTCGTAACCGAGCTGCGTGCGCTAGGCGCCATCGGCGAGCGGATACTGGCGGGCAACGTAGGCCTGTTGCTCAAGAAATAATCGGTCGCCGGCGCTGCCCACGGTCGATGCTCAATCGGGCGGCGCTCGGCTTTGTCATTCGTTCCTGCGCTCGCATCCGGCTGACCGCACGTCGTGCCAATTTTTTCAGGCCCGATCGAACTCGGCAGGGAAACCTGGCCTCTAAAGGCTACGATAGCATTCGTTTGTTCTGGGCATGCCTATTGCTGAACTAGTAATGGTGACTGCGATGCATGCTGTACGAGAGGTGATAGTGATGAAATGGAAAAACGTGTGCGCGACCGCGAGCGGCGCGGCGCTGGCTCTGTTGCTGTCGGTAGCGGGCGCATTTGCCCAATCGCCCAACGGCCGGCAGATCTTCAACTCGACCGTCAATCCTCCCAGGACAGGCCATGAAGCGGCGCTGGCCAACCCCGCCGGTCATCCAGCGCCTTCAGGCCTTAACCTAGGAGTTGAAACTCAGTGGCCGGACTCAAACGCCAACTTCGTCGCGCAAAAAATCGCCGAAGCCAAGGCCAGGGGCGTCGATACCCGGCATGCCGAAGAACAGGAGCGGATGGGCGTTGCCAACTTGCGCAACGGTCAGAATGCAGAGGCGACAGACCATTTCGACACCGCGCTGCTGGCATTGGGGATTCAACCCAGTGCGATGGACCAAAATCCTGGCGAGGCGGTGGGAAGACATGGAACAATCCCCAACACGCCCGCCAGGCGCATGGGCACCAATTTTCAGAGGAACAACGGCCAATACGGCGCGCAACCTGACAACAACCGCTAACGAATGATTCTTCAGGAGCCGGCCGTGCTCCCATCGGAGGGCGCGGCCGGGCCTGCCTGCGCCTTAATCCTCGAAACCCAATTCTTTGAGCCGAACCAGCGCGTCGCTTTGGGTCTGCGCGCGGACCATCAAGCGCGCTGGAACCGCAGGGGTGGTGCCCAGCATCCGAGACGATTCTTCGTCGAAGACGAAGCATTCGATCCCGGCGGCAGTGAGCAGGTCGGCGGCCATCCTGACCTGGACGGGATCGGCGGACAGGACTTGGACGAGTTCCTCGGGATCGAAATTGTCGTTCATAACTCCTCCAGGCCAGAGCTTAGCACAGGGCGGGCAGGGCGGAGACTGTCCGGTTAGAGTTGTTTTGCCATCGAGGAGGCTTTGGAGTCCGCCGAGCGCAGGCGCAAGTACACAAAGGCGCCGGCAGCCAATATGATCAGGGCAAGGATCGCGTTGTCGGAGCGACGCAGATAGGGAGCCAGGGCGCGCCAATGTTGCCCCAGCTTCATGCCGGCATAGGCTAGCGCCAGGCACCATAGGTAGGAGCCCAGCAAGGTGTAAATGCTGAAGCGCCACAGTCCCATCCGGGCCACGCCGGCGGGAAAGGCGATAAAGGTGCGGATAACCGGGAGCAGGCGCGCGAGAAAGATCGTGATTGAGCCCCATCGGGCAAAAAAGCGCTCGGCCAAATCCAGTTCGCGCCGCGAGATCAGGACCCAGGCGCCGTAGCGCAGGAAGGCGCGCCGCCCTCCCGTCAGTCCGATCAGGTAGGCGAGGTAGGAACCCAGCAAGCAGCCTAACGCGCCGGCCGCGGCCACGGCTTGCAGTTGGAAGCGGCCGGTGGAGACCAGATAGCCGGCAAACGGCATGATCACTTCCGAGGGCAAGGGGATACAGGCGCTTTCCAGCCCCATCAAGGCCACCACTCCGCCGTAGCCCATGGCCGCGATCAGGCCGATGATCAGGACCGAGACCTGGGCTAACAATCGTTCAGCCATTTGCAATTCTTCCCCTGGTTGCCGAAGTGGCGCGGCTAGCGTGGAGTCGCGTTGATAACTTCACGACGCGCCTGGCATTATCCTGCGAATCCGTGAATCTTTTTCCTGTCATGTTGAGCCGGCGAGCAGCGCGAGCCGTGTCGAAACATCTCGCGCGGTCCTCCGCGTGATTGCGGCCCTTTCAAAATTATTCCTCGGGCTCCAAATCAGCTTGTCGCTGACAGCGGTAAAGCAGTCACGGTTGGGCTCAGACCTCGGGTCCTTCGCTGGCGGTGACCGCTTGCAAGCGACGATTGAGATCATAAGCCGTGCTGATCAGGGCGACATGGGTAAAAGCTTGGGGAAAATTGCCCAAGTGCTCGCCGGCCGGTCCCAGCTCCTCGGAGTAAAGCCCCAAGTGGTTGGCGTAGGAAAGGGCCTTTTCGAACAACAGCCGGGCCTGACGAACGTCGCCCGCGCGCGACAGGCATTCGATGTACCAGAACGAGCACATGGCAAACGTCCCTTCCTTGCCGGACAGGCCGTCCGGAGTCTCGTAGCGATAGACCAGGGCGTCATCGAGCAACTCGCGCTCGATCACGTGCAAGGTCGATAGCCAGCGCGGATCGACCGGGCTCACGATCCGCATCAGCGGCATTATCAGGCAGGATGCATCCACCGCGTGAGCGCCTTGATATTGGGCGAAGGCGCCGCGCTTGGCGTCCCAGTACTTGGTCATGATGTCGCGATAGATCTGGTCGCGAATCGGATGCCAGCGCTCAAGTGGCGCGGGCAAGGAGCGGCGGGTAGCCAGGCGAATGGCGCGATCCAGCGCCACCCAGCACATCGCCTTGGAGTAGAGGTAGTCGCGTCGCTGTGAGCGGAATTCCCAAATCGTTTCGTCCTTGTCCCGCCAATGGACGCAGACCCATTCGATCAAACGGCTGAGATTGAGCCAGGTGTCGTAGGCGATGGGTTCGCCGAATTTGTCGTAGAGATAGACCGAATCCATCAGCTCGCCGTAAATGTCCAATTGCAACTGGTTCAACGCGCCGTTGCCGATGCGCACCGGCGCCGATTCGCGATAGCCCTCGAAGTGAGGCAGGGTCTCTTCGGGAATATCGGAGCGGCCGTCGATGCCATAGACCACTTGCAGGGAGCCGTCGGGCTGAAGTTCGGCACAGCGCTGTTCCAGCCAGCGCATGAAGGCGCGGGCCTCCTCGGTGAAACCCAAGCGCATCAGGGCATACAGTGAAAAGGAGGCGTCTCGAATCCAGGTGTAGCGGTAATCCCAATTGCGCCCGCCGCCGATTTGTTCGGGCAGGCCAAAAGTGGGTGCCGCCACCATCGAGCCGTAGGTTTGCGAGGTCAGCAGCTTGAGGGTCAAAGCGGAGCGGTTGACGGTTCCCAGCCAACGGCCTCGATAACTGGAGCGCGCCAACCATCGACGCCAATAATTCATCGTGTCTTTGAAGGCGGTGGCGACATAATCGGGCGCGGTTGCGGGCGAATCCTGTCCCGAGATCGCGGGCTCCAGCACAAAATCGACGTTCTCGCCTGCCTTGAGCGTGAACTCGGCCACCGCCGCGCCCTCGTGCGCGCGCAAACCTACCGTGGTGCGCAGGTTGAGTGCGGTGCGGTCGGTCCCGGCGGAGATGAAGCGCGCGCCCTGTTTGCCGATCTCCAGGTGATGGTGAGCGCGGCCATAATCGAAGCGGGGTGCGCAGACCATGCGGAACTTGACTTCGCCACGCACCGTGCGCGCACGCCGGACCAGGGTGTGCGGCTCGCTGACCTCCTCCACTGGCATGAAGTCGGAGACTTCGGCTACCCCCTGTTCGGAGAGGAAACGGGTCAGCAGAACATTGGAATCTGGCAGATAAAGTTGTTTGTGCCGGACTTCCGCGAGCACCGGCGCCAGGCAAAAGGAACCGCCGCGATTGTGGTCGAGCATCGCGGCAAAGATCGTGGGCGAGTCGAAACGGGGGAAACACATGAAATCGATCGAACCGTTTTGGCCGACCAGAGCCACGGTGTGCAAGTCGCCGACGATGCCGTAGTTCTCAATCGGATGATATCCCATGGTTTCTTCCTCGCCGCGGTCACGAGAGCAGGCCTCGCCCGCCAATGCCGCCTCTCAACCAGCATAGCAGGGCTGCTTGAAGCAGGCGCCACGACGCGCAGGCCGACCGCCGTCGCTAGGCCATGCTAATATTTTGCTCGCTCGGTGCCGCCGGGCCCTTCGAATATGGCGCCGTTGCCGGGTAGGAGGAAACCATGAAGCAGCTATTCGCAATTGCCGTGGCCGCTGCCCTCGCCTCGCTTATGAATGCGGCGGTGGCGCGGGCTCAGGTCTCCACGGGAGAAGCCGACTATCGCGACCATTGCGCGGTCTGCCACGGGCCCACGGGAGCAGGGGACGGCCAGGCGGTGATGGTTCTGACTGGGATGCAGCCGGGAGACCTGAGCCTGCTGGCCAAAAACAACGGCTCGTTTCCCACCGCAGGCGTGCTTGCCGCGGTCACCGGCCGTGACTCAGTCCCGGCCCATCATCTCGGACCGGGTGGGATGCCATTGTGGGAGGGTCAGATGCGCCGGGCCGGCGGTCCTAGTCTTACCAGCCCCGTTGCCGCTCAAGCCCGGGCCTGGGATTTGGTGCGCTACGTTCAGAGTCTGCAGCGCTAAGTATCGGGAAGGGAGCAGATGGGTGATGGAAAGCAGTAAACTGCATGTCGCTAAAACCGAGCTGGTGGTGGAAAACGGCTGCGTGGTGGCGCAGCAACCGCTGGCGGCCCAGGTCGGGGCCCAGATCCTGGCCGAGGGCGGCAACGCGATCGATGCCGCTGTCGCGACCGCCTTCGCCCTGGCCGTGGTCGAGCCGATGATGAGTGGGCTGGGCGGCGGCGGAGCAATGCTGGTCGATCTGGCTAACGAAGGGCGCCAGTATGGGATCGATTTCCATCCGCGCGCGCCGCTGGCCGCCTCGGCCACCATGTTTGCGCTCGACCGCGCACGCGGCTCGGTGGGCATGTACGCTTGGCCGGCGGTGGTGGATGACGCCAACCTGCACGGCCATCGCGCCGCCGGAGTTCCCGGCGCGGTGGCGGGACTGTGCCGGGCTCTGCAGAAATGGGGCCGACTGGAGTTGGCTCGGGTCATGGCGCCGGCGATCGAATTGGCGCAGGAAGGCTTCGAGCCCGACTGGTTTCTAAGCGCGATGATCGCAGCCAGCGGCCACGAAATTCGGCGCTGGCCTGCTCTGGCCCAGGTATTTCTGCCCGACGGCTTGCCTCCTCCAGCCGCGATTCGCAGCTATCTTCCCGCGCCACGACTGCGCCAGCCGGACTTGGCGCGTACCCTGCGCCGAATCGCCAGCCAGGGCGCGGCCGAGTTTTACCAGGGCGAAACCGCTCAACTGATCGTGGACGAGATGGCGCGCAAGGGTGGTTTGCTCAGCGGCGCCGATCTCGCCGCCTATCGTCCAATCGAGTACGAGCGGCTGCGCGAGGTAAGCTATCGCGATGCGATTATCGCTTCCATCCCCAGTCCCAATGGCGCCACCACGATGCTTCAAGCGCTCAATCTACTGGAGGGTTTCGATCTGACCGCTGAAGGTTTTTTGAGCGCTTCGGCCTTGCATCTGATAGCCGAAGCCCAGCGCTTGGCCTTCGCGGATCGGTTCGCGCACCTGACCGATCCCGCGCTTACGGCGGTACCGCTCGAAGGTTTGCTGTCCAAGGAATACGCCGCCCAGCGGCGGCGGCTGATCGATCCCGGGCGCGCGGCCGCCCATCCCGTGGCCGGCGATCCATGGCCTTTCGACTCGGGTCGAGGCGCGCTTCGCGGCGAGCGTGGCGGGCCCGGGCGCGAAGGCGGCCATACCACCCATCTATGCGTGATTGACCGCGAGCGAAACATGGTCTCCTTGACCAACACTTTGCTGGATTTGTGGGGCAGCTACGTGATGGTGGAGGGCAGCGGGGTGCTGCTCAACGACGCGATGGCGTGGTTCGATCCAATGCCCAATCGGATCAATTCGATCGCGTCGGGCAAGCGGCCGTTATGGGCCGGTAGTCCGGTGCTGGCCCGCCGCGACAATCGCCCATGGTTGACGCTGGGCGCGCCAGGGGGGCGCAAGATTATTTCCGCCGTGCTCCAGGTTTTGATCAACCTGACGGATTACGCGCGCGGACCGCAGGATGCGGTAGCCGCGCCGCGCATCCACGCCGAAGGCCCGACGCTGGAGCTCGATTCGCGTCTGGACGCGCAAACGGCGGCGTGCCTGAGCGCGTTGGGCCATCAGCTCCAACGCTTGGAGGAAAGCTTTCTCGTCGTGAATTTTGCTCGCCCGGTCGCGATCGCGATCGATCCTGACGGCCGGCAACTGCGCGCCGGGGTCGATGTTCTGCGCCCGGCGACCGCGGTCGGCTTTTGAAGAATTACAGCTCGGCTTGCGGCTGGCCTTTGCAACGGTCCCTCGCCGTGCAAGCGCCGGAGGCGGTAAGCTGGCCCTCGCCGTCCCTCGCCGATGCGCCAAGGCCGGCGCTTCCCAACCCGCGCATCAGGATCGCCAAGCCCTGCGGCGAACCGGGCCAGTGCATCGCCAGGCGCTCGCGGCCGCCGCGGGCGGCGACAAAGCGCAGTGCCAGGAGTACGACCACGATGTCGTCGGCACATCCCAGCACCGGGATGAAGTCGGGGATGATGTTGACAGGTGCGGCCGCGATGTAGAACCCGGCTCCCCAAACCGCCACGCGACAGCCGCGCGACAGGCTGCGGTCGCCGGCCAACCGGTAAAGCAAGCGCAAGGTATCAGGCATCAGACTCAGGGCCTGGACTACCGAGAGGTCGTCGGGTTTGAGCAGCCACGCCACCAAACCGACGCTCGCCCACAATGACACCAAGGCCACCAACGTCAGAATCATCCAATGACTCATCGGATCCCATTGTCCGATCTGGCGCACGGAGCGTTAAGGGTTTTTCGTGCAGCCGCTCGCGCGGCAAGCGGGCAACTCGCCGCGCAAGCTATTGAGGCGATTAATGCGCGGCGCATCAGGGCGCGGCAAAGAACCAGGCTGGGCCCGATCCAAAACCGCTTCAGGAGCAAACTCAGGCCAAAAACATTGCCATGGCCGCTCCAACCAGCTCGGAGAGCAGCCGTTCGATCAGTATCATCGCGAAATACGTAAGAAGCTTCATTTGAGATAGGCTCCGCCGATTCGAAGATGGTCTTGAGTCTATCCGATCGCCGACGTCGGCGGAGCGCGACCCGGGTTAAATGGTTGTTAAACTTGCCGATGTGCCGGACGATAAGAGAGCGTGGCGCGGGGCCATCACTCAGGCTGCCTGCCGCGGCCGGCTGCCAGCTTGTCGATTTCGGCCTGCACGGCGGCGCTGGCCTGGCCGACGAATTCGTCGCGATGGCCAGCGGCGTAGGCGTAGCTGTCTCGGCGCGGCTCGCGGCTGCCCTGAAAATGGGGATGAACATAGTCCGCCATCAGCTCGTAATGGCGGCGCGTGGCGGGCCAGTCGGCCCAGTTGTGCGCCAGCTCGGTCATGACGCCAAATCCGCCCGAGCCCTTGAGCAAGCGTTCGAAATATTCGATCGCGTCGTCGGGTGTCCCAATACAGGCGGTGCCGCTTTCCACTAAAAATCGCAAGGGGTCTTCAATCCCGGGTGGAAGGATGGGGAAAGTGGCGATCTCCGAGAAGTAGCGGCAAAATTTTTCCAAGCCAAAAGCAACGTTTGCGCGCGCCTGCTCGCGGCTTTCGGCTATATGCACCATTCCGACGATCCGCCAGTTGCGCCGATCGGGCAGGTGGCCGTGGGCGTGCGCGGTCTGCGCGTACAGCGCCCAATTCGCGGCATGCCGCTCCAGCGCCTGGGGCGAGGTCCCGCCGATCGAGAGCATCCCGATTCCGTGCTTGCCCGAAGCCAAGGCGCCGACCGGCGAGCGCGAGGCCGCCACCGCCATTTCCATATGAGGCCGGCTATAGCCGGCAAGTTGCAGCCGGGCTTGCTCAAGCGTGAACCAATCGGTCTTGCGGCTGACGCTTTCGCCCTTGAGCAGCGCGACGATCACCTCGAGCGCCTCGTCCATCATGCGTCGCTGATCACCCGGAGCGATGCCCATCTTCTTGGCGTCGTGAACCAGCGCGCCCGGCCCGACTCCGAACATCGCGCGCCCGCGAGTGAGATGATCGAGCAGGAGCATACGGTCCGCCAGGATAAATGGATTGTGATAGGGCAGCGAGGCGACGCCGGTACCCAAACGAATATGACGGGTGCGGGCGGCGGCCGCCGCAATCATCAAGTCGGGCGCTGCGATGATCTCGAAACCGCCTGAATGATGCTCGCCGATCCAGACTTCGTGATAGTTCAAGCGGTCCAACAGTTCTATCAGTTCCAAATCGCGTTCGAGCGCCAAGGTGGGATTGACTTCGAGATCGTGGAAGGGCGCCAAAAAGACACCGCTGCGTAAATATGGCTGGTTCATAGTCGGATTCTCGGCAAAGCTTAGTTTTCAACGCTGCTATAATCGCGACGTATTTGCAAAGACCCTTGAAAGCATCGTGGCCGATCGCTTCGAACCTCGCGGCCCCGTATCCGCGGCGTACGGGCTGCGCGATTCCCGGCTTTTAAACAATTTTCTTTCCCTGGGCGGTGGACTCGTTAACTATTATGGTAAGGCTCCGGCGATCGCGAGCGGCTAGAGATTGCGCCGGGGGCAGTAATTTTCGGCCTAGGCAGAGGAAAAACCAATGGCAGAGCAGGAAAGCAGGCGTAGAAGCGCGCCGGGCGGTGCTGGCGAGGAGCGGCAGAGCGGCGGTCGTCATGAGCATGAACGCGAAGAGCGCGCCGGTCATCGCGCGCCACCACCGGCGATGCTCAGCACCGAGGGGTGGGTGACCTCGGGGCTGCTGCTGGGCGCCGGCGCGCTGCTGGAGCCCGAGTTGCTACCGGGGATGGTGCTTGGGGCGGGAATTGTATTGGCCGCGGGCTATGCCTCCGAGTTGTTTGGCGGGCTGATGCGTCCGATCGTCAAAGGCGCGGTCAAGGCAGGCTACGCCACGGCCTCGGTCATGGCAGAGGCCTCCGAGCGGATTTCCGACGTGGTGGCCGAGGCGCGCAGTGAGCGCATGACATCACATAGCGAGGGCTGAAGCGTTATCAAAGAGCGGGCTCAGCGAGGGAGGGAGTCATGGAGGAAGGGGCCTACGTGGTTCATCACATCCCGGGCCGGATGCGCATCAAGATCCCCGGCGCACGGGGCAAACTGGAACTGTTGCGCGACGTCGCTGAAGTTCTCCGCGCATTAAGTTATGTGACCGCGGTGGACGCCAATCCGCTGACCGGCACGCTGCTGGTCCGCTACCTGCCCCAAGCCTTCGACGCGTTGGCCAATTTTCTGAGTGACCAAGGGGTCGATGCTTCCAATCATTCAGGCCCCAACCGGCTGCCCAATTCTCGCGCCATGCTCAACCAATGGCTGCGGCAAGCCGACGAAGCCTTGCGTGAGGCCACCGAGAAGCAGCTTGACCTGCGGCTGCTGGTGCCGCTGACGGCGGTCGGTGCCGGGCTGCTGGCTGCCCGCCGTGGCGGGCCGACGCCGCTTTGGCTGACCTTGCTGATTTTTGCCTTCAGCTCTTACATGGCGCTGGATTCTTCGGATCAGTCGGCCAAAGCGCAAGAGGTGGCGACTGGCGCCGAGGCGATGCATTGAGCGCGCGCACAGCCGTTTAAGTCCACAGTGGCGATTGCAGCCTCGATTGTGCATGCGCTCGCCGAGCGCCTGCGCCTGCGGGTGCCGGTGCTCGGCCGCCAGCCTGCGCTGGCGCCGGCGCTGCGACAATGGTTGCTGGCGCGGCCGGGAGTCTCCTGGGTACGCATCGATCCGCTATGCGAATGCGTAGTGATAGGCCACCTACCAGCGGCTAACTTCGCTCCCTCCTTGCTGGCTGAAATGGCCGGCGTCGATAGCGACAGCCTGCCTCAGCCGGCGCGCCAGCGGGAGAGCTCCGAAACCACATGGGAACTTAGCGGGGGTGTCGCCTTGGCCGCATGCAGCGCGGGCGTGTTGCTGGCGCTTATTCCTCATCCGCTGGTACGGCTGCTGACCCTGGCCATCAACCTTTGCAATACCGTGCCGGTAGCGCGTCGCGCGCTGCGGGTTTTGGGCAGCGAGCAGCGCCTCAACGTCGATACCCTCGACGCGCTGGCGATCGCGTTGGCCAGCGCACGCGGGCAATTCTTCACTGCCGGCTTCATGATCTGGCTCATCACTCTGGGCGACTGGATTCGCGATCAAACCGCGGATCACTCGCGCCGGGTAATTTCCGGCTTTCTCGATTACCAACAGCGCCAAGCCTGGGTGGTGCGGGCGGGTGAAAAGATCGCGGTCTCGGTACGCGAGATCGCGGTGGGCGAAACCGTGGTGGTGTATTCCGGCGACATGATACCGGTGGACGGCGAGGTGATCGGCGGCCAGGCCTTGCTCGATCAGCGCGCCATTACCGGCGAGGCGATGCCGGCGACTCGGCGGGCTGGCGACAAAGTCTATGCCACCAGCCTGGTGCGCGAAGGCAAGCTTTATCTGCGCGCGCTCAAAACCGCGACGCACTCGCTGGCGGCCCAAATCGTGCAAATGATTGAAACCGCACCGGTGGGTGAAACCCGTATCCAGAACTACGCCGAGCGCTTCGCCGACCGCCTGGTCGCGCCCACCCTGCTGTTGGCGGGAGGACTGTACGCTTTCGGTGCCGACCTCAACCGCACCCTGTCGGTTCTGATAGTTGACTTCGGCACCGGGATTCGGGTGGCTGCGCCTACCGCCGTGCTCGCCGCGATTGTCGGGGCGGCACAGCGCGGGGTTTTGATCCGAGGCGGTCGTTTCATGGAGGTGCTGGACCGGGTGGACGCGGTGGTGTTCGACAAGACCGGGACGCTGACCGTGGGCTGGCCCATCCTGCAAAAAATCGTTTGTTACGACGAAGCCTTTCCACGCCGCCAGGTCTTGCGCGCGGCGGCGGCGGCCGAAGTGCGGCTCAGCCATCCCTTGGCCCAGGCCACCGTGGCACGCGCGGGCGCCGAGGGGATCGACCTGCCGCCGCGCAGCCGATCGCGTTATACGGTAGGCATGGGCGTGGAAGCTGAAGTCGAAACTTGGCGGGTCGTGCTGGGCAGCGAGCGCTTCTTAAATCAGCGCCGGATCGGCACTGTGCGTGCGGCCGCCGACTTGTGCGCCGCAGGTGAGCAGGGGCTCTCCACGCTGTTGCTGGCGGTGGATGGCGAGCTGGTGGCCTTGCTACTCTACTCGGACCAGATTCGTCCGGAGTCGGCTGGCGTCATCGCCGCCTTGCGCCAACGAGGAGTGCGCGATCTGGTGATGCTGACCGGGGATAACCAGGCCGCCGCTCAGGCGGTGGCCAGTCAAATCGGCATCACGCAATTCCGCGCCGAGGTGTTGCCGCAGGAGAAAGTCGCAGTGGTAAAGGAACTTCGCGGGCGTGGGCATACGGTGGCTATGGTGGGTGATGGGATCAACGACGCTGCCGCGCTGGCGCTGGCCGACGTCGGTATCGCGATGAAAAATGGCGCCGATATTACCCATCAGACCGCCAACGTGGTCTTGATGCATGACGATCTCTCCAAGCTGTTGCTCGCCCTCGACCTCTCCCATCAGGCCATCAACCTGGTCCATCAAAACTATGCGATCGTGGCCGGCCTCAACGCCGTGGCGATGGCGCTTTCGGTGGTGGGCGGAGTGATTTCACCAGAGCTGACCGCGCTCTTGAGCAACGGCTCAGCGGTGGCTGCCAGTCTCAATGGCCTGCGTCCCGTGCTGCGCGTGTGAGCGCTCCCCGGCCGCCGCGGCTGCTCCCAAGACGCCAACAATGATCCTGAAGCTGGCCACTCTCGCGCTGGCTCTGGGCTTTGACGTCTGGGCGGTTTCGGCCGCCATTGGAGTAACACGCCCGGACCGCGGCCGCAGCCTGCGGCTGGCGCTGCTATTTGCCAGCGCGGAAATCGGCATGATGCTGGTTGGCTACGCTATCGGACAAGGCGTAGGCCATCTGCTGGGCCAGTTCGCCGCGTACCTCGGCTTTACCTTACTTGCGCTGATCGGATTGCTGATGGTGCGGCAGACGACCCGTGCTGAACGTCGGTTACCCCTCACGGACGGCGCCGGGATGATCCTTACCTCGATCTCGGTCAGCCTGGACTCGCTGGGGGTGGGCTTCGCGCTGCCGGCCGCGGGCGTGCCGCTGCCGGCACTGATCGTCACTTTGGCCGCCAGCACCGTATCATCCAGCCTTGTAGGGCTGGCTGTGGGTGCACGCTGGGGCAAGCGCTACGGCCCGCTCACCGAAGCCTTCGCCGGAGCGCTGCTCGTGATCCTGGCCATAGCCCTCGCCCTGGAGCGCTGGCGCGGTGGTAGGCTGTGAGCTTCAAACCGCCCTCAAAGCGGGGCTACTCGATTCCACAGCCACAGCACCGGAGTCTGGCGCTCGTGGCCCAATAAACTGATCGACCCCGGTTCCAGACCCAACGACTTGCCGCCCTCGGGGGGTAGCCCCAGCCAGCAGGCGGCCAGGATGCGTAAAATATGACCGTGGGCGAAGCAGGCCACGTCGCCTTCGGCCGCGCTGGCGCGCCGAATCACGGCCTGGGCCCGCGCCGCGACTTGTTGCAGGGTTTCCCCCTCGGGCACTGGTCCGCTCCAGATCGACCAATCGGGGACTTCCTTGCGAATGTCCGGGGTGGTGCGGCCTTCGTAGATTCCGTAGTCGTATTCCTGAAGGTTGGGCTCGATCTCGGCCACCGCGCCGTAGCCGGCCAACCGGCAGGTTTCGCGCGCTCGCTCGCGCGGGCTGGTCAAGACCAGGGCAAAGGGGCGGCTGGCTAGCTCACGCGCAACTGCCAGCCCTCGCTGGCGGCCGAGATCGGTCAACGGAATTTCAGTGCGCCCGGTATGCTGACCCGATTGAGTCCACTCGGTCTCGCCGTGACGAATCAGCCAGATAAGCTTACCGCTTGCCATGATAGCCTCTCCTTACGACCATGGTCCCCTGTACGGGCCCTTTGGCCGACGCATTTTGCAAACCCGCAGGTGCGGTTGGTTTCTAATATGCGTTGTAAACTCCGGATTCAACAAAAATGCTTGGGTAAAGAAACGGTAGGCTTGCGAAATTTTTCCCTTTTCCATCCGTCAAGCGGATTGTGCCGGCGACAACTGCGCTTGGCAAAAGGATGGCCGGACGGTAAACATTTGTGCGGCTTTTCCCAGCGAACTTTCTACCTCCTGAGGCCGACCAGCGGGGCAAGGTTTGAATCCACCAGGCGCCGGGCTTTCTTTGCCTGGGATGCGCTTTTGGCGTGATCGGGCCGGCCTGATACAGTACTTCGAAGGCCCGAGCCGCGGTATTTTTTTTCGATCGGGCTGAACGAACTTGCCAGACCAACATCAGGATTTTCTGGGCGAGCATTATCGTATCATCCGGCCTTTGGAAGGCGGGAGCGGGAAATGGGTCTACCTGGCCCACGATGTGCGCGCCCTGGATCGGCTCTGCGTACTGGTCGAGATCGTGGATCAAATCGACGATCCAGCGATGCTGGCCGGGGCGGTGGCGGCCTTCGACCGGCAGGCAGAGCTGATTGCGGGACTGCGCAATCCCCATTTGCCGGCTTTATATGCTTGGTTCCATCAGCAACACCACCATTACTTCGCCACCGAATTCATCGCCGGCCAAAGCTTGGCCGCGCGCTTGGCCCAGGCGGGCGGGCGGTTGGATCAAGCCAATGTAATCGATCTTGCGCTTCAGCTTCTGGACGGTCTGGAAGCTTTGCATGCCACGCGTCCGCCGATAGTGAGCGAAGACTTAAGTCCCAGCACGATAATCATCACGCCCGGTGGCCGGTCCTACCTGGTTGACTATCCGCTCGCTCGCCACTTCGCCCTTCAGCCCCACGTGAGCGCTCGGATGGAAGATTATGCGCCGGCGGAGCAATACGCGGGTTTGAGCGAGCCGCGCAGCGACCTCTATGCGCTGGGTGCCCTGATGTACCATCTGCTGGCCGGCCAGCCACCGGCGCGCAACTCGCCCTTTACATACACCAGCGCCAGAAAGGTGCGGGCAGGCGAGTCCGGGCGAGTTCGATCGCTAGCCAAGGTTGCGCAGGCGGCTATGTTGGCGCCTTTGCGCGAGTTGTGCCCTCAATGTGCACCGGAGCTAGCGGAATTAATCACATGTACACTCGATCCCGAGATCGAGCGACGGCCGCCCGACGCAGCCCGGATGCGTGAGCGGTTGCTGAGCGTGCAAAGTAGCCTGCCCGCGCCCGAGCTAGCCCCCGCTTCGCCCGCACTTTACCCGACGGCGGTGATCGAGGAGACGCAATCGAGCGTCCATCCTGCTCCAGCCCTGCTTTCCGACCGCCAGATGGAGCTGCGTTTGCGCGAGCTGGTGGGCGAAGCTCTGGCCGCCGCGCTAAGCACGCTTGCCTGTCCGCATTGCGCCCGCCGCGTCCAGGCCGGCGCCAGCTATTGCCCCTTTTGTGGCCAGGCTTTGGACGCCCGCGCTCTGATCACCCCGGCCCGGCGCAAGCAAGCCAGGGCGGATCGCAGATGGCGTCAATGGTGGGGGGTCGGCCTGGCGTTGGCGGGTTTGGCATGGGTGCTGGCAGTCGCCGTTTATTATCGCCGGGTGGCTCATCCCAGCGTCGATCTCGCGCGTGCGCAGCGCAAAGTTGCCAGCAAAGTGACGTCCCACGCCAATCCTGAAAATTCCCCTGCCGCGGCGCGCTTGCTGCTCGATGCCGCCAAGCTCCAGACCCTACCCGCGGGCAGCAGGGCGCAAGCTTCGCTGCGCGAGGATCTGATCCTGCGCGCGGCCAGGCTCAATCCACCGCCCCCGTTGCCGCCCGGAATCGGTGACTTGATCGATCAGGGCGAGGCGGAATTGCGCGCCGCTACCAGTCCCCAGGAGTATCAGCGCGCGGCGGCCAAGCTCGATCGAGCGCTGCGCGCCGCACCCTGGTTGGCCTCCGCCTATCTGCCGCTGGCGCAAGCGCTGGCCCAAAGCGGCGATCGCAGCGGTGCGATGGCGGCCTACAAGAATTATCTCCTGGCCCCGCCTAAGGGCGCCGACGTGGGCGCTGCGCGTGGCGCCCTGCTTGCCTTGCAAAACGGCAGCCAGGCTCCGGCGGCGAATCAAGCAGCCAGCTTGCCCGCCTCGCAGACCGAGCCGCCGCTGCCGGCGGCAGCGAGGGCGGTGGTTAGGCAGGCTACGCCGCTGCCCGATTTGGCGGGTTATTGGTATCGCACCGCAAGCGGGATGGCAGCGCCCAGCAGCTCGCAGCGAATCAAGATAACCCAGGTCGGTGCGGTGGTACGCTTACAAATCGTGGATAATTGCGGGCGTGCGAGTTGCGCCCCCGGTTCGGATGCCTGGCAACCTTATCGCGCCGATCCCAATGACCCGCTCTCCGATTACGGCGGTCGCTACACATTAAGCGGACAGGGCTTGAGTTTCGGGCCACGTCAGTGGCGGCTTCCGGCCGAGTTGGGCAACTGCGTGATCAGCACGCGCCGCCTGGGTGACATTTCTCCCGACGACAAGGCGATTGTTATTCGCACCGCCAACAGCGGCAGCAAATGCCGCCTCTATCAGGGCGACATCCATCTCTGGCGGCCCTGATCGGTCGCGGATGCGTCGCGCAGCCACCCCACTCACGGCAAATCACGGCGGAGGGAACGGCGAGCAGGCCCAGTTCCGAGCCGAGGGGGCACGCGAAGGATATCCCGCTGCGAGAGAGCCTCAGTGCTGCTGTAGCGAGGCGATATAATTGGCTAGCGCTGCGATGCGGGCATGGACGCGTGCCTTGTCCGCCTTAGTGGGGATGATGGTGGTGGAGTTCTGGAACTCCACTCCCCAAAACGGCATGTCGAAGCGGCGATGGGAGGGGAAGGTTTTGGTCCCGTCGATCGTGTCTTCGACCTTCTTGTAGGGGAAAACGCCGCCGTTTTGTTTGGCCAGCACGGTCAGGTCGGGTGGTGGGGTACCGCCCAGAGTCTGATAATAGGGTCCCTTGCCCTTGGCGTTGGTACCGTGGCAGCCGGCGCAAAACTTATCGAAGTCCTTCTTACCCGAACCGTCCTGGGCGCGCACGACGCCCGGCACTACGATTAGCACGGTCAGCGCAGCCAGCGCCGCAAGGCCAAAAGTCAATGCGCGAATTTTTCCCCGACTACCTGCTGCCACGCTTCCCTTCCTCGCTTCTGGAGTTCGTCGCCGTTCGCTCTGGTGTTCTGCGACCGCCGTATTGTGCGCCCAAAGAGCCCCTCGATGCTACCGATGCTGGCCCTATGCCGGTCGTTTGTTGTGGCCCAGGCGCGCGCTCAAGCGGCGCATCAGAATGTAAAACACCGGCACGAAAGGGATCGCCAGCAGCGTCGAAGCAAGCATCCCGCCGAACACCACCGTGCCCAAGGCCTGTTGGCTGGCCGCGCCCGCACCGCGCGCGGTCAGCAGCGGCACCACGCCCAGGATGAAGGCCAGCGAGGTCATCAGGATGGGCCGGAAGCGGCGACGGGTGGCTTCGATCGCGGCCTGCTCGGCGGTCATGCCCTCGGCGCTGAGGTCGCGGGCGAATTCGACTATCAGGATCGCGTTCTTGGCCGCCAGTGCGATCATCAGGACCAGACCTATCTGGGTGTAAAGATCGACCGGGAAGCGGCGCGCCACCAGCGCGATGAGAATTCCCACCAAGGCCACCGGCACGGTCAGGATCACGGCTGCCGGATCGGTCCAACTCTCGTATTGCGCGGCCAGGATCAGAAAGACCAACGTGATGGATAGGATGAAAATGAAGATCACCTGGTTGCCAACCAGCTTCTCTTGGTAGGAAAGCGCGGACCATTCGTAATCCATGGTTGGGGGAAGCACGGCGTTTGCTATCCTTCCCATCAGCTCAAGGGCCTGGCCCGAGGAACCGTAGGTCGGGTTGGGGATGCCGATAATCGGCGCGCTGGGATAGAGATTGAAGCGGGTGATCAATTCGGAACCCAGAACCCGGCGGACATCCAAGAGCGCTCCCAGCGGCACCATCTGACCGCCTTCGTTGGCGACGTAAAGCTCGGAAATGTCCTGAATCTGCCGGCGCGTGTCGGCCTCGCCCTGGAGCCGGACCTGAAAGCTTTGGTTGAACTTGTTGAACAGATTGACGTAGCTGGAGCCCAGGTAGGTTTGCAGGGTCTGGAAAACCGCCTGCAAGGGTACCGCCAACGAGTGCGTCATGGTGCGGTTGATATCCACGAAGATCTGGGGGCTGTGGGCGCTGAAGGTACTGAAGACCGCGAGCAGAAAACCGTGCTGGCGCTCGGCCCCTTCCACGATCGCGTGGGTCGCCTTTTCCAGATCGCTCAGACTCCCGCTGCCGCGATCTTCGACCATCAGGTCGAAGCCGAAAGCGTTACCCAGGCCCGGGATTGGCGAGGGCGGCATCACCGCGAAACGAGCCGTGCGAATCCGATCGAGCCGTCGAGTCAGCTCTTCGAGAAGTTCATTTTGCGAGAAGCCGTGCGGCCGGCGCTCCCAGTCGTCGTAGACCACGAAGGTGGTAATCACGTTGGCCACCTTGGCGGAATCGAAGGCGGAGTAGCCGCCCACCGTGACCCAACCCTTGATCCCAGCGACGTGCTTGAGGGTGCCGTCGATTTGGCTCACGACCTGGCGCACGCGCGGTTGCGAAGCGCCCGGCGGCAGCGCCGCGGCCACGATACAGTAGCCCTGGTCCTCCAGCGGCATCAGCGCCGTGGGATAGACGGAAAACAACCATCCGGCGATCGCCACCACCGCGACGAAGAGCGCGGCCATCGCGCCGGGATGGCGGGTCATCCGAGCCACGAGCGCGATGTAGTGCTCCTCCAGCGCCGCGTACGTCCGATTGAAGCCGCGGTAAAACCAATTCACAGGCCGGTCTTTCTCTCTGGGGCGCAGGTAAAGCGCGCATTGCGTGGGCTTGAGGGTAAGCGCGTTGAGCGCGCTGATTACCGCGGTGGCGGCGATCACCAGCGCAAATTGGCGGAACATCTGGCCCGTGATCCCGGGCAGGAAGGAAGCGGGCAGAAAGACCGCGCTGAGGACCAGCGTGACGCCCATCACCGGGCCGGTCAGCTCGCCCATCGCCTTGATCGCGGCATCCTTGGGCGTGAGCCCCTGCTCGATATAGCGAGCGGCATTCTCCACGATCACGATGGCGTCATCGACCACGATACCGATAGCCAGGATGAGCGCGAACAGGGTCATCAGGTTGACCGTGAAGCCCAGCAGGGCCATCGCGGCAAAGGCGCCGATGATCGTGACCGGCACGGTGGTGGCGGGCACCAGGGCGGCGCGAAAATTCTGCAAGAACAGCATGATCACGATCAGCACCAGCACACCGGCCTCGATCAGGGTTTCATAGACCGAGTGGATGGACTGATTGATAAACAAGGTAGTGTCGAAGAGGGTCAAATATTTCAGCCCGGCGGGAAAACTCCGGCTCATCCGCGCCACCTGACGGCGGCATTGCTCGGCGACCTGCAGCGCATTGGCGCCGGGCAGCGAATAGATCGCGATATGCGCGCTTTCCTTGCCACTCAAGTTGGAAAACAGGCCGAAGCTTTGCTGGCTAAGTTCCACCCGGCCGATGTCCTTGATCCGCACCAGCGCGGCGCTGGGGCGCGGTTGCTGGCCGGGTAAGCTGGCCGCGGGCTCGCTTTTGACCACGATGTTCTCGAACTGGGAGACCTCCGACAGCCGACCCAGGGTCGTGACCGTGAACTGATAGCGCTGGCCCGGGGCGGTCGGAGCGCCGCCGATCTGGCCGGCCGCGACCTGAATGTTCTGCTCCTGGATGGCTTGCTGTACGTCGTTGACGCTGAGCGCGTAAGTCTTGAGCTTGGCGGGGTCCAGCCACACCCGCATGCTGTAGGGCGCGCCGCCCAGAATCGAAACCTGGCCTACGCCGGGCAATCGGGCCAACGGTGCCTGAAGGTTGATGAGCGCGTAATTGCTCAGAAAGGTGCTGTCGTAGCGATTGTCCTCGGAGTACAGGCTTTCGATCAGCAGGATGTTGGTGCTGACCTTGCGCACGTTGACGCCTTGCGCCTGAACCTCGGGCGGCAACTGGGGCAGGGCGCTGTTGACCGCGTTTTGAACCAGCACCAGGGCGTGATTGAGGTTGGTTCCGATCGCGAAGGTGACGGTCAAGGTGTAGCTACCGTCGCTGCCGCTGGTGGATTCAAGATAAAGCGAATCTTCCACCCCGTTGACCGCGTGCTCGATCGGGATGCCGATGTTGCTGGCGACCACGGCCGCGCTGGCGCCGGCATAGTTGGCGCTGACCTGAATGGTGGGCGGAACGATTTCGGGGTATTGCGCGACCGGCAGCGAATAAAGGCAGACCGCGCCCAGCAGCACGATCACGATCGCGATCACGTTGGAGAGGATCGGCCGCTCGATGAAGAATCTCGACATGGGCCGCGCGCGCCCCTACTCGACGGTCAGCTTGGCGGGCGTGGCTTTGGATTGTTTCCTGCCCCCGCCCAGCTCTTCCATCACGATGTAGAACACGGGGACGAAGGGGATCGCGAGCATGGTGGAGGCCAGCATTCCGCCGAACACCACCGTGCCCAGCGCCTGCTGGCTGGCGGCGCCGGCGCCATGGGCGGTGAGCAGTGGGACCACGCTCAAGATAAACGCGATGGAAGTCATCAGGATTGGGCGAAAGCGCCGGCGAGTGGCTTCCACCGCGGCGGCGGTGGTTTCCATTCCCTCCGCCTTGAGGTCGCGCGCAAACTCGACGATCAGGATGGCGTTTTTGGCGGCCAACGCGATCATCAGGACCAATCCTATCTGGGTATAGAGGTCAGTAGGGAAGTCGCGCACCAACAGGGCCACGATCACACCCACCAGTGCCATCGGCACGGTCAGCACCACCGCCGCCGGGTCGCTCCAGCTCTCGTACTGGGCCGCCAGCACCAGATAAACCAGCACGATCGACAGCGCAAAGATGAGATAGGCCTGGTTGCTGATGAGTTTTTCCTGATAGGCCAGTCCGGTCCATTCATAGTCCATCCCCAGCGGCAGATGGGTGCTGGCCAGTTGCTCCATCAGACTGAGCGCCTGGCCCGAGCTGAAACCGGGCGCGGCTTGTCCAATAAGCGGCGCGGCGGGGTAAAGGTTGTAGCGGGTGAGCAACTCGGAGCCCAGGGTGCGGCGCACGTCGAGCAGGCTCCCCAGCGGCACCATCTGGTGGTAGCGATTGTTCACGTAAAGGTTGGAGACGTCGCGTAGCCGGCGCCGGTACTGGGCTTCGGCCTGCACCCGCACCTGCAAGCTTTGGTTGAACTTGTTGAAGAGGTTGACGAAGTCCGAACCCAGGTAGGTCTGCAAGGTCTGGAAGACGTCGTTCATCGATACGCCCAGCGACTGGGCCATCGTCCGATTCAAATCGAGGTAAAGTTGCGGGCTGCTGGCGCTGAAGGTGGTGGTAAGGCCGCGCAGGCCGGGCTGCCCGGCGGCCGCCATCAGGACCTGTTCGACCCCGCTCTGCAGATGGTTCAGGCCGCCGTTGCCGCGTTCCTCGACCATCATCTGGAATCCGCCGCCCTGACCCAGCCCCGGGATCGGCGGCGGGATCTCGACTACGAAGCGGGCGCTGCGAATGGTTTGCAGGCGCCGGCGCAGGTCGGTGACGAACTCATTCTGGGAAAAGCCCGCCGGCCGCTTGCCCCAGTCCTGATACATCACGTACGCGGTTACTACGTTGGGCAACGTCGCTTGATCCAGATCGGAGTAGCCGCCGCTGGTGATCCAACCCTTGACCGGAAGCTGGGCGAGAACGCGGTCCATCTGGGCCGCCAGCTCGCGCAGCCGCGGTTGCGCGACGCCAGGCGGCAGTTCGGCGACCACGATGCAGTAGCCCTGATCCTCGGGTGGGAGAAAGGCGGTGGGATGGTGGGCGAAGAGATAGCCGGCAATCGCAACCACGACCAGGAATATCCCGGCCATCGCGTGCGGCCGCTGCGCCATCCGCCGCACCAGCCCGATATAGCTGTCCTCCAGCCTCGCATAGATGCGGTTGAAGCCGCGATAAAACCAATTGAGCTGCCGGCCCCTGGGGATCGGCCGCAGATAGAGCGCGCATTGAGTGGGCTTGAGCGTGAGCGCGTTGAGCGCGCTGATAATGGCGGTGGCGGCGATCACCAGGGCGAACTGGCGAAACATCTGGCCGGTGATGCCCGGCAGAAAGGAGGCTGGCAGAAACACCGAGGTCAGCACCAGGGTGATGCCGAGCACGGGCCCGGTCAGCTCGCTCATCGCCTTGATCGCGGCATCCTTGGGCGTCAGTCCCAACTCGATATAGCGGGCGGCATTCTCCACGATCACGATGGCGTCATCGACCACGATACCGATGGCCAGGATGAGCGCGAACAAGGTCATCAGGTTGACCGTGAAGCCCAGCAGGGCCATCGCGGCGAAGGCGCCGATAATCGTGACCGGCACGGTGGTGGCGGGGACCAGAGTGGCGCGAAAATTCTGCAGGAAGAGCATGATCACGAGCAGGACCAGGATGCCGGCCTCGATCAGCGCTTCGTACACCCCGTGGATCGAGTCGCGCACGAAACTGGAGGTATCCAGCAGCGCGACGTACTTGAGCCCGGGCGGAAATTTGCGCCCCATCTGCGCCATCAGCTCGCGCACTTCTTGCGCGACCCGCAAGGCATTGGCGCCGGGCAGAGTATAAATATTGATTTGAGCGGCGTGGCGTCCGTTCAATCCGGAGAAGGTCGTGAAGGCCTGCTGGCTGAGTTCCACCCGCGCCACATCCCTGATGCGGACCAAATCGGCGGTTTGGGAGGGGCCGGCGGGCAACTCGGTTTGCTCGAACTGGGAAGGTGCGGGCTTGACCTTCAAAATTATGTTTTCGAATTGCGCGATCTCGGACAGCCGGCCCAGGGCGTTGACGGTGAACTGAAAAATCTGATTTTTGGGCACCGGCGGACCACCCAACTGGCCCGAGGCTACATCGACGTTCTGACTTTGAATCGCATTGCGCACGTCCAGCACGGTCAGGCCGTAGGCCTTGAGCTTTACCGGGTCCAGCCAGATCCGCATGCTGTAGGGGCCGGCGCCCAACACCTGCACGCCGCCCACGCCCGGCAGGCGCGCGATCGGATTTTGCAGATTGATGATCGCGTAGTTGCTTAGGAAGGTGTCGTCGAAGCGGTTCTGTTCCGAATACAGGGAGCCGATCATCAGCACGTTGGTGCTGACCTTTTGCACGCTCACCCCCTGCTGCTGAACTTCGCTGGGCAGTTGCGACAGCGCGCCGCTGACCGCGTTCTGGACCAGCGCCACCGCGGCGTTCAGATCGGTGCCGACGGCGAAGGTCACGGTCAGGGCATAGCTGCCGTCGCTGCCGCTGGTTGACTGCATGTACAGCGAGCCCTCGACCCCGTTGACCCCGGCCTCGATCGGGATGCCCACGGTGGTGGCCACGACTTCAGCGCTGGCGCCGGGATAGTTGGTGCTGATGCGGATGGTGGGCGGAACGATATTGGGATATTGGGTGACTGGTAACTTGAGCAAGCAGACCAGGCCCAGCACGATCGTGATAATCGCGATCACGTTGGCCAGAATCGGCCGTTCAATGAAAAATTTCGCCATCGGGCGCGTCCCGGTCCGCGCTCAGTCGGCCACGGCAGGCGCGACCGGAGGTTGGGGATTGACTTTGCGCCCCGGGATCGCCTCCAGCAGCCCCTCGACGATGACCCGGTCGTGGGGCGTGAGGCCCTCTTCGATCACGATCGAGTCGCCGACCTGAAAGCCGCTTTTCACCGCGCGCCGTTCCACGACGTTGTGCTGATTGACCACCAGGACGTACTCGCCCTGCTGATCGAAGGCCAATGCGTCACCGGGAATAAGCAGGGCGTTTCGAGTCTGCGGCGCCAGCACGCGCACCCGGGCAAACAGGCCGGGCAACACCCTGAGGTCATGATTGGGAAAGATGCCGCGCACCTGAAGCGTGCCGGTGGTGGGAGCCACGGCGATCGAGGCGAAATCCAGCCGCCCCGCGTGGGGAAAGCCCTTTTCATTGGCCAAGCCGAAATAGGCCGCTACCACCGGCTGCTCCAGCTTGAGGCCCTCCTGTTGGTGGCGGCTGATGACGCGCAACAGGTCGCGCTCGTTGATCGTGAAGTAAACATAGATGGGATCGAGCTGGTCGATTTCGGCCAGGGTGGTCTGATGGCCCGCCGAGCCCACCAGGTTGCCGGGATCGACCAAATGGCGCCCAATCCAGCCATCGAAGGGGGCGCGGATCTCGGTGTAGCTCAAATTGAGCTTGGCCAAGGCCAGTTGCGCCTGCGCCCCGAGCAGACCCGCGGTCGCCGATTGCATCTGGAACTGCCAGTTGTCGACTTCGGTTTGAGTCGCGGCATGCTTCTTTTCCAGCCCCGAATAGCGCTTATATTCGACTCGGGCGTGTTCCAGCGCGGCCTGCTGCGCCATCACCTGGGCCTGGGCCTGGGCGACCTGGGCCCGGTACTGACTTTGCTGAATCGTGAAGAGCAAGGCTCCTTTGTTCTGCTCCTGACCGTCGACGAAATGGATTTTTTCCAGGTAGCCTTCCACCCGCGCCACCAGCTTGACCGAGTTGAAGGGGACCGTGTTGCCGGTAAAGTCCAGGTAATCGGCGACACTTTTGCTGACCGGTTGCACCACCGTGACCACTGGCGGTTCCAGGCCTGGCGGTGCGGCCTTGGGCGCGCAGCCCGCCAGCATCATCCCCGCCATCAGCACCACCCATCCGGCGGCTGAAGCATCGCGCCATCGCTTGTTTGTCAGCGAATAAAACACTTGGTTTCCTCAGAACTCGGGCGCGCGCACGAGTCCTCCTTGATTGCCGGGCCCCGGCAAGCCGGGCGCTTGGGGGCGTGAAATCCCGCCCCAATTGGTGCGCGCGGTCATTTCGGCACGGGTTTGATCGGGCAGAAAATCGTGCCCCATCCGCAGTTGCCAGCCGCCCCCCAGGGCGCGATAGGTGGCAATCAGTCCCAAGGGCACCGCGCCGTCGGCGATCGCCAGGCTGTTCTGGGCCGAATACAGATTCTGTTCGGCGGTCAGCACGGTAGTGAAATCCACCGTGCCTTGAGCGTATTGGGTATTGGCGATCGCCAAGGCGTCGCTCGCGGCTTGCACCGAGCGGGTCAGATAGAAGACTTGGCGGCGCGCGCCGACGAAGCTGGCCAGGCCGTCTTCAACCTCCTGCTGCGCCTTGAGCACGGCGTTTTGGTAATCGATCAGCAGCTCCTGAAAGCGCGCATCCTGGTAGCGCACGTTATTGGTGATCTGGCCGTAGTTGAGGATGCTCCAGGAGAGCGAAGGCCCGGCGGCCCAGGCCACGCTCTGACCGTTGAAGGCGCTGTCAAGACTGCCACCCACCACGGTGGTAGCCACGGTTCCCAGGTTGCCTACCAGGGTTAGCGCGGGCAGCAGGTCGGCCTTGGCAACCCCGATTTGCGCGCATTGCGCGGCGGCTTGCAACTCGGCCTGGCGCAGATCGGGCCGCCGGCGCAGCAGGTCGGCCGGGATGCCTACCGCGGCACGCAGCGGCGCGGTGGGGATCGCTCCGTTTGCCCCCACCAGATCGGCCGCAGCCGCGGGGGTGATGCCCAGCAGCACCGCCATCGCATCCTGACTTTGCTGGAGCTCGGTCTGCAGCTGCGGGATCGCGGCTTGAGTCGTGGCCAGCACATTTTGCGCCTGGTCGACGTCGCGCTGGGTGACCACTCCGCCCTGGTAGCGGGCCTGGGCTATCTCTAGCGATTGCTGTTCGACCGCAACGTTGGCACGGGCGTACTGAAGCTGCTGCTGGATGGTGCGGATCTGGACGTAGGTGCTGGCGACGTCACCGGTGGTGGTCACCAGCACTTCGTCGTAATTGGCCACCGAGCCCAGGAAGTTGTAATCGGCGGACTGAACCCCGCGCCGGATCTTGCCCCACAGGTCCAGCTCCCAACCGGCCTGAACTTCGAACGTGTCTTCCCAGAATTGATTATTGAACAATTTGAAAGGGAGGGTGACCGGCAGGCGGTTGTAGTTGAGGCCGGCGCCCAAGGTTTGTTGCTGGGGGTAGAGCTCGCCGATCGCCTCGCCAAGCTGGGCCCGTTCTTCCAGCACTCGCGCGCCGGCCGCTTGCACGGTCAAGTTATGTGCATAGGTAAGATTGATCAGATTGGTCAGCAGTGGATCGTTAAACACCCCCCACCATTGGCGATACTGCTGATGGCTGGTATCGACGCTGGAGCTGCTGGTTTCCAACCAGGAGGTCTGCACCGTGGTTGGGGGCCTGTGATAGTCGGGACCGATCATGCAGCCCGCGCAAAATACCATCGCCAAAAAGCCCAACAGCCGAGGATAACGGTGGCGAGCAAGATTGGACGGATGCATTGCCGTGTAGATAGAACCTGATCCCATCGTCAGCGGCGATCCCCCCATTTCGCCGGTTCCATATACTGCCTGATAAGTCACCGCGGCAACAGTTAGAGGGAGAAATATTCGATTCGCTCTGCAACTTCACGGTTAATTAATCAGACCTCCGAGGCGCAAACGCGCGGGTTTGAAAAAGCGCGTACCGGCCAATAAGATGGCAGATCGCGGGGACGCGGCGGCGCGGAATTGGGCAGTAGAAAGGCAAGCGATGGCGCTTAGAAAAGTTACTTATTTCGATCACGAGGGATTGGGCCTGCGTCCCACCGATGACGACGGCCAGGCCAAGCCCTGCGCGCTGGGCGTGCGCTGGGTCAATCCCGATACGCTGGAGACAATCTATCTGTGCGGTGGCCGGCGTACTGGACCCAAAGGCGAGACGCTGCAGGAAGTAGCACCCAGCTTGCAGGTGATTCCCCCTGACGGTGGAGACAAGCTGTCCTGACGCGGGGCTGACAGTGGCAAACGACGGCGCGCTGGCGGGGTTGCGCATCCTCGATTTGACTGGAGTACGCGGCGCGCTCTGTGGGCGGATGTTGGCCGACATGGGCGCCGATGTGATCAAGATCGAGCCGCCCGGCGGCGACCCGACTCGCGCTCTAGGACCGTTCGCCGGCGACCTGACCCATCCCGATCGCAGTCTGAAATTCTGGTTCTATAACCTCAACAAGCGCTCGGTCGTGCTCGACTACGGCCATGCGCGCGGCGCGGAAATGTTGCTGCGGCTAGCCGAGTCCGCCGACGTGCTAATCGAAAGTTTCGATCCCGGTTTTCTGGACGGGTTGGGGTTGGCCTGGGAGACGTTGCACCGGCGCAACCCGGCCCTGATCCTGTGTTCGCTGACCCCCTTTGGCCAGGACGGACCTTACCGCGATTTCCTGGCCGACGATACCATCTTGAGCGCATTGGGTGGGATGCTCTACGTCAACGGTTTTCCCGACGAGCCGCCCCTGCGGCCGTTGGGATTGCAGGCCTACCACTTTGGATCCATCATGGGCGCCTCGGCGATCATGTGCGCGCTGTTCGGACGGCTGCGCGAGGGCCGCGGCCAGTGGATCGACCTGAGCATTCACGAGGCCACGGTCTGCGGTTTGGAGCAGGTTCCCGGCCAATGGCGCGAATTTCAAGTCAGCGAGCAGCGGCGCGGCACTCAGCATTGGACCGGCGGCTTTCGAGCGGTGCGATGCAGCGACGGACGCTATCTGCTCAACTGCACCTTGGGCGATTTCAACACCCTGTTGGAATGGCTCAAGTCCGAGGATGCCGCCCAGGACCTGGTCGAGCCGCAATGGCAGGACCCGCTCTACCGGCGGGCTCATGCCGCGCACATGTTCGACGTGATCGATGCCTGGATTAAGCACCACACCGCTCATGAAACCCTCGAGCAGGCCCAGCTCCTGCGCCTGGCCTTCTCGGTGGTGCGCTCCACCGAGGAACTGCTCGGTGACCAGCAACTGGCCGCGCGCGGCTACTTCGTGGCCGTCGAACACCCCGAACTCGGCCGCCAATTCCTTTATCCCGGTGCGCCTTATCAATTCAGCGCCACGCCCTGGCGGCTATATCGCCGCCCGCCGCTGCTGGGCGAGCATACCCGCGAAGTGCTGACCGAGGAACTCGGGATCGGCGGCGAGGAGTTGGAGATTCTGCATGCCGAGGGGGTGTGCTGACATGGATCTGCCGCTGCGCGGAATACGGGTCATCGATTTTACCTGGGTGGTTGCCGGCCCCTTGGCCACCCGGATGCTGGCCGATCACGGCGCCGAGGTTATCAAAGTCGAACGCAAGGCGGCGATGGAGCGGCGGGTCGGGAACTGGGCCGAACTCAATCGCAACAAGCGCTCGATCGCGATTAACATGAACCGGCCCGAGGGGGTCGCACTGGCCAAGCGGCTGGTCGCGCTGGGCGATATCGTGGTCGATAATTTCTCGGCGCGCGTGATGGGCCAGTGGGGGATGGATTACCCGAGCCTGGTGAAAATCAAGCCCGACATCATTTGCCTGTCGATGTCAGGGATGGGGCACAGCGGGCCGCTGGCCAATTACGTCACCTACGGCGCTACCCTGCAGGCCTGGTCGGGAATCACGATGAAAATGGCGACCGACGAGCGCCCCGCCGGGTTCGGTTATTCCTTCTCGGACATGGTCGCCGGTCATACCGCGGCCCTGGCCGCCTTGATCGCGCTGTGGCATCGAGCCCGCACCGGCCAGGGACAATTCATCGACCTCTCGCAATTCGAGGCGCTGGTCGGGGTGCTTGGGGTAACGGTGCTCGACCAGAGCGTCAATGGGCGGGTCCAGCAGCCCTCGGGCTGGCGGCCGCAAGAGACGCCGGCCGCGCCGCACGGGGCCTATCGATGTCAGAGCGAGGGCGAGGACAACGATCGCTGGGTCGCGATTTCGGTGCGCTCGCATACCGAATGGCGCCGGCTGGTAGCCGCGATGGGATCGCCGCAATGGGCCTCCGAACCGCGCTTCCATACCTTGTTTTCGCGCCTGACCAATCACGAGGCGCTCGACCGCCATCTCAATGAATGGACCGCGCAGTTCAGCGCCGCCGCGGTGATGGAGCGGCTGCAACGAGCGGGAGTTCCGGCCGGCATGGTGGCCAATGCGCTGGATTTGTGCGAGCGCGATCCGCAGCTCAAGGCGCGCCAGTTCTGGCAGCCGATCAGCTTTCCCGAGGGGGGCGGCACCGAGGCCATCACGCTGCCCTTTCGCTACTCCGATACCCCGCGCCCGCGGCTGCGCCATTCGCCCAGAATCGGCGAGGATCGCGACTATGTGCTGAGCGAAGTGTTGGGATTGCCGGCCGCCGAACAGGAGCGACTGATACAGGCCCAGGCGGTCTGGGACTAGCCGCCCAAGCCTTCCCGCGACGGAATACCGTTTGTCCTTGACGTCCCGACCCGCCGGTGCCAGTGATTGAGGCACGCCGGCAAGGGCGCGGCTGTTCCGCTCACGGCTTGCGGGAGGAAATCCGATGGCAGAGATCGTATTGGGAATTGGCACCTCACATGGGCCGATGCTCACGATGCCGCCAGAGACCTGGTATCAGCGCGTCCTGCACGACCGTAAACGCGACGAGCTTTGGTATCAGGGCAGCAAGCGCAAATTCGAGGATTTGGTGGCGATGCGTGCCGGCGAGCATCTGGAGCGCCAACTCACCGACGAGGTCAAGCGCGCGCGCTACGAGGCCTGCCAAAAGGGATTGGCCAAGCTGGCCGCGGTCTTTGACCAAGTCAAGCCCGACGTGGCGGTGATCTTCGGCGACGACCAGAACGAGATCTTTAAGCCCGAGTTCAATCCCGCCTTTGCCGTCTATTGGGGCGAGACCATTCCCAACCAGATGCACAGCCGCGAGCATCTGGAGAAGATGCCGCCCGGGATCGCGATTGCGGTGCCGGGCCATATTCCGCCCGAGGGCGCGGTCTATCCCGGGCAGCCCGCCTTGGGGCTGCATCTGATTCAGCGGCTGATTGCCGAGCGTTTTGACGTGGCCTCGGTGCGCGCGCTGCCGCCCAGCCATCAAACTATTCCGCACGCCTACGGCTTCGTTTATCGCCGTATCATGTCGGATCGTCCGGTGCCCAGCGTGCCACTGCTGATCAACACCTTCTATGCGCCCAATCAGCCCACGGTGGAGCGCTGCCACGAGTTCGGCCAGGCCGTGCTCAAGGCGATCCGGGATTGGAAAAGCAGCGCTCGCGTGGCCCTCATCGCTTCGGGCGGCCTGACCCACTTCGTGATCGACGAGGAAGTCGATCGGACGATTATCGAGTCGATACGGGAGCGGCGGGTCGATCGGTTGGAGGCCTTGGGCGAGAACACCTATCAGGCCGGAACTTCCGAGGTCAAAAACTGGATTCCACTCGCGGCCGCGATGGGCGAGCTGAATTTCGCCATGAACCTGGTCGATTATGTTCCCTGCTATCGCTCCGAGGCCGGGACCGGCAACGCGATGGCCTTCGCTTATTGGCGCCCCTGAGTTTTGGGTCGACACGGCGGCTTTAAGTTCCCAGCCGTCTCGCGATTGTGGGGGAGAACCGGACGCTGGGGTTATTCACGCCGTGTGCGGGGCTGTGTGCCGGCGTCACGCTGGTGGCGCAATCCAGGGCTAGCAAGCTTGCAAGCGCTGGCAGTTATTTTCGAAGGAATCTTTACGCCCGCACCACGCGTTTTTTCCAATCCCAGCAAACCTGCAGCGGGTGCGACTCGCTTTGTGCCGCGCGCCGATGCTATAAGATTGCCTTGGTCGAGCATGGGTTCGACCGCTATCGGGGTGTAGCTCAGCCTGGCCAGAGCACTGCGTTCGGGACGCAGGAGTCGCTGGTTCAAATCCAGTCACCCCGACCATCTATCAGGCCAAGGGCGCCGGGCCTCCCTGAGGCGGCCAGCCGGCGCCGTTGGCGTTCAAGAATGGTTAGCCGCCGCGGCGGAGGGCGGGATGGTTGCCTTAGCCTCCTGGGGGGTTTTAATCCTCGCTTATCTGATTGGTTCGCTTCCCATCGGAGTATGGGTCGGCAGAGCCTTCGGAGTCGATCCGCGCGCGGTGGGCTCCGGCAATATCGGCATGACCAACGTCGCTCGCAGCATTGGCGGACGGGCGGCGGCGATTACTTTCGCCGGTGATGTGCTCAAAGGCTTTGTGCCGGTGATGGCGGGACGGGCCTTGGGGGTTGATCCCATGGGTTTGGCGCTGATTGCCCTGGCAGCCTTTCTGGGCTCCTTGTACTCAATTTTTCTCTTTTTCGACGGCGGGCGCGGGGTTTCCTCAGGGCTGGGGATCTGGTTGGGCCTGGCCCCGCCAGTCGCGGTGATAATTCTGCTGGTCTTCGTGCTCGGGTTGGCCCTGACCCGGATTGTCTCGGTGGGATCGGTAAGCGCCGCCATTGCCCTGCCGCTGGTGCTGGTGCTGTGGGGTTATTCCCCCGATTTCTTGCGTTTGGGCTTGGCGATGGCGCTGTTGGTGCTGTGGCGCCATCGACATAACCTGCGCCGGCTGACCCGCGGCGAAGAACCTGAATTCAAGCTGGCGCATGGCGCTTCCGACTGAAAAATGGCGCACGGGTCTGCCTAGCGGCTTGGCAACCGCCTGAATTTTCACCACTGAGCAGGTTTGCACAAAAGCCTGGGGGTGCCGGCCGGCTTGGCATTGAGGTTGCGTTACGACTAGGCGGCCCCGCGCTATGTGAGCTGCGGCGCGAGATAGCATCTGGACGGTGGTGCGCTATACTGGGTGTTGAGATGATCGCGAGGCAAAATGGCGGGAGGCGAGTTATCGCCCCTGGGGCGTGAGGGAGGACAAGCAACATGAAGAAGGTCGAGGCGATCATCAAACCGTTCAAGCTGGATGAGGTGAAGGAAGCGCTGTCCAGCATCGGGGTACAGGGGCTGACGGTGAGCGAGGTGAAGGGTTTTGGCCGGCAGAAGGGGCATACCGAGCTCTATCGCGGTGCCGAGTACGTCGTCGATTTTCTTCCCAAGGTCAAGCTGGAAATAATCGTGGCGGACGAATTGGCCGCCCAGGTAGTGGAGACGGTCGAGCGCGCGGCGCGCACCGGGCGGATTGGCGACGGCAAGATCTTCGTGATGCCGATGGAAGAGGTGGTGCGTATTCGCACCGGCGAGCGCGGCCCTAACGCGATCTGAAAGGCGGTTAACCGCGCAGTCCTCCAGCGGTGCGGCTTTCAGTCGAGATTGGGCTGGGGAACGAAGCCACGCAAGCCCTTGTTGGGACCGTCCAGTACTTCAATCATCGAGCCCATACGATCGCGGGAAATGATCCTGACCGGGGTCTGATCGTCGAGCTTTTTGGCCAGTACGTTTTCCCCCAGGCTTCCGACCATCGCCATCGGGCCGCCCTGGCCCTCCAAACTTTTGACTTTTACGAAGGTTGCCTCGTCGGGATAGACCGCCACGCTTGTCTGCCCGTCGGTGGCACGCAAGTAATGGCCGCAGCCGGCGCACAACAGCGTCAGGATTGCCAAGCCCAAATAATATCTCCCGCGCCCCATTGCCGTTCCTTCGCGCGCGCCTGCAGCCTCAAGGCGCGGCTGCGTCATTGTAGCCTTTTCGGATAGCCTTTTCGGCAGCCTTTTCGAGTACCCTTGGCGCGTCTTGGCTTCGCCAAACCCCGCTCTCGCGCCAAGCGCAGGTCGCGGTTAAGATTAGGGCCTTGCGCGAGCCGCGCTCGAACGCGGCCGCATCAGCAGGAGGGAAGCTTGCCCGAGGAACAAACCACCCCCACCGCGCCGGTCCGGGTTACGATGGAAAAGCTGGTCAACCTGTGTAAGCGGCGGGGCTTGATCTTTCCCTCCAGCGACATCTACGGCGGCTTGGGTTCGACCTGGGATTACGGGCCGCTGGGCGTCGAGCTCAAGCGTAACGTCAAAGAGGCGTGGTGGCGCGAGATGGTGCAACGGCGCGCCGACGTGGTCGGAATCGACGCCGCCATCCTGATGCATCCGCGCACCTGGGAGGCCTCGGGCCATCTGCAGAACTTCACCGATCCGCTGGTGGACTGCAAAAGCTGCCAGCAGCGTTTTCGTGCCGATCAGGTGGGCGAGCGCTGTCCGGCCTGCGGCGGCGAGCTGACCGCGGCGCGCCAATTCAACCTCATGTTCAAGACCTTCATGGGGCCGGTGGAAGATAGCGCCAGCACGGTGTATCTACGCCCGGAGACGGCGCAAGGAATTTTTGTCAACTTCGCCAACATCCTGGATACCCAGCGAGTCAAACTGCCGCTGGGAATCGCCCAGATTGGCAAGTCGTTTCGCAACGAGATCACGCCGGGCAACTTCATCTTTCGCACGCGCGAATTCGAGCAGATGGAGATGGAATTCTTCATCAAGCCCGATCCCGAGCAGGAAGCCCGGTGGTTCGACTACTGGCTGGAACAGCGCTTCGGCTGGTATCTGAACTTCGGCCTACGGCCCGACCATCTGCGCCGCCGTCCCCACGGCCAGGACGAACTGTCCCATTATTCGCGCGGGACCACCGATATCGAGTACCTCTACCCTTTTGGATGGGGCGAGCTGGAAGGGGTGGCCAAGCGCGGCAGCTTCGACCTGGACCGTCATGCGGAGATGAGCGGACGCGATTTGAGCTATTTCGACGAGGAGAGCCGCAGCCGCTTTCGCCCCTGGGTGATCGAGCCGGCGGCCGGGGTGGATCGCGCCCTGCTGGCCTTTCTGCTCGATGCCTACGATGAAGACGTGATGGAAAACGAAGAGCGGATCGTTTTGCGGCTGGACCCGCGCCTGGCCCCGGTGAAGGTCGCGGTATTCCCGCTCCTGCGCAAGGGTGGGATGCCCGAGAAGGCGCAGGCTATCTACCAGGCGATGCAGCGGCGTTTCAACGCCATCTACGATCAGGCCGGATCGATCGGGCGCCGTTATCGGCGGCAGGACGAGGTCGGGACGCCCTTTTGCATCACCGTCGACCATCAGACCCTGGCGGACGAAACCGTCACTCTGCGCTCGCGCGATTCGGCCCAGCAGGAGCGGCTGTCGATCGGCGCCTTGGGCGAGGAAATCGCCCGGCGCATCGGCTGGGAGCGCTAAGCGCGCGCGCTTGCACGGTCGCTCGCCGGTGGCCTTTAATCGGTTTAGCCGCAAGATCAGCGAGGAGAACCAAGCTAATGGCGCGTGTGCATCCCGATGTTTATTTCTTTGGCGCGGGCGTGGCCGAAGGGCGCGCCGATATGCGCGAACTGTTGGGTGGCAAGGGAGCCAACCTGGCCGAGATGGCCTCGCTCAAGTTGCCGGTGCCGCCCGGCTTTACCATTTCCACTCGCGTCTGCACCTATTTTTACGAGCACGACGAGAGCTATCCCAAGGGCCTGGAGAAGGCGGTCGAAAAGAGCGTCGCGCGGACGGAAAAAATGCTCGGTCGCCAGTTTGGCTCGGCCGACAATCCGCTGCTGGTTTCGGTCCGATCGGGAGCCCGAGTCTCGATGCCGGGGATGATGGACACGGTGCTCAACCTGGGCCTTACCGATCAGACCGTGGCAGGGTTGGAGCGAGTCAGTCGCAATCCTCGTTTCGCCTGGGATTCCTATCGGCGCTTTTGCCAGATGTACGGCGACGTGGTGCTCAAGCTCAAGCCCGAAGACAAGCATGACCCCGATCCGTTCGAGGAACTGATCGAACATAAGAAAAAGGCGCGTGGCGTCAGCGGCGACCTGGAGCTGTCGGTCGACGATCTCAAGGAGCTGGTGGCGGATTTTCGCGAGTTCATCAAGCGGCGCACCGGCCATGACGTGCCCCAGGACCCTTACGAACAACTTTGGGCGGCAATCGGCGCGGTGTTTGGTTCCTGGCAGAACGAGCGCGCGATCAGCTATCGCAGGCTCAACAGTATTCCCGACGATTGGGGCACCGCGGTCACCGTGCAATCGATGGTGTTCGGCAATCTGGGCGACGACTGCGCAACCGGGGTGGCCTTCACGCGCGATCCGGCCACCGGAGAGAAGGGCATCTACGGCGAATACCTGCCCAACGCCCAGGGCGAGGACGTGGTGGCCGGCATTCGCACGCCGCTGCAAATCAGCCTGTCCGCAAGCCAGCGCTGGGCTGAGCGCAATCGGGTTTCCGAAGCGCAGCGCCACGTCCAGCATCAAAGCCTGGAGGAAAGCTTTCCCGAAGTATACGGCGACTTGCTGAAAATCGCGGGCCGCTTGGAAAAGCATTTCCGCGACATGCAGGACATGGAGTTCACCATCGAGCGCGGCCGTCTGTTCATGCTGCAGACCCGCAATGGCAAGCGCACGGCCGAGGCCGCGGTCAATATCGCGGTCCAGATGGTGGGCGAGAAGCTAATCGATCGCAAGACGGCGCTGAGCCGGATCGAGCCGCTGCAACTGGATCAACTGCTCCATCCGCGGCTGGATCCCAAGGCCGAAAAGCACGTGCTGTGCCGCGGTCTGCCCGCTTCGCCGGGCGCCGCCGCCGGCGAGGTCGCGTTTTCGGCCGAGGAGGCGGTGGCGCTGTCCGCCGCCGGGCGCAAGGCGATCCTGGTGCGGATCGAGACCTCACCCGAGGATATCAACGGGATGCAGGCGGCCGAGGGTATCCTAACCGCGCGCGGCGGGATGACCAGCCATGCGGCGGTGGTGGCGCGCGGGATGGGCAAATGCTGCGTGGCGGGATGCGGCGAGCTGAACATCGACTATCGCGCCGGCAGCCTGGCGGTCAACGGCCGGGTGCTGCGGCGAGGCGAGTTCCTGACCCTGGACGGCTCGACCGGCGAGGTGATCGACGGGATGGTGCCGACGGTGGAGGCGGCGATGTCGCCCGCCTTCCAGAAATTCATGTCGTGGGCCGACGGCCAGCGCCGGCTGGGGGTGCGGGCCAACGCCGACACTCCGCATGACGCGGCGGTGGCCCGGGCCTTCGGCGCCGAGGGGATTGGCCTGTGCCGCACCGAGCACATGTTCTTCGAGGCCGATCGCATCGATGCCGTGCGCGAGATGATTCTGGCCGAAGACGCGGCCGCGCGCGCCCGCGCGCTGGAGAAAATCGTGCCGATGCAGCGGGCCGATTTCATCGGCATCCTGCGCGCGATGGAAGGGCTGCCGGTCACTATCCGCCTGCTCGATCCGCCGCTGCACGAGTTCCTGCCCAAGGAGGAGCACGAGCTGCGCGAACTGGCGAGCAAAATCGGAGTCAGCCAGGAGCGGTTGACCCAGACCCGCGATCGGCTGGTGGAATTCAATCCGATGCTGGGGTTGCGCGGCGCGCGGCTGGGAATCGTGTATCCGGAAATCTATCGGGCCCAGGCGCGCGCAATCTTCGAAGCGGCCGCCCAATTGGCGGGGGAAGGGGTCAAGGTGCTGCCCGAAATCATGCTCCCGCTGATCGGCGATCGGCGCGAATTAGAGCTGCTGGCCGAGGATATCCACGCGGTGGCGCGCGAAGTTCTGAGCAACGGGGTGCGGCTCAAGTACAAGGTCGGCACCATGATAGAAGTCCCGCGCGCCTGTATCGTGGCCGACAAGATTGGCGAGGTGGCCGATTTCTTCTCCTTCGGCACCAACGACCTGACGCAGATGACTTACGGCTTGTCGCGCGACGACTCGGGCCAGTTCCTGGGTACCTATGTCAATCGTGGAATCTATCCCCGCGATCCCTTCCAGGGGCTGGATGGGGTCGGCGTAGGTGGCCTGATGCGAATCGCGATCGAGCGCGGCCGCAAGGCCAATCCCAAACTGAAGCTGGGAATCTGCGGCGAGCATGGCGGCGATCCCGACAGCGTCAAGCTGTGCCATCGATTGGGGCTGGATTACGTTTCATGCTCCCCCTTTCGGGTGCCGATCGCGCGGCTGGCGGCGGCTCAGGCCTCGCTGGAAGGCAACAAGAAAGCTCGCTTCAAAGACGTGTAGCCTGCGGCAAAAGTCTTCGCGCCCGCTCGAGCTTATTCATGGTCACGCAAAGAACTTGAGCTGGCGCGTTATCGCGCAGGGCGCTGCTTTCAAGAGTGTGCGTGCCGGCAAGTGAGGACGGGGCTTTTCAAGCCGCCCGTGCTAGACCCGCCGCGCCTCGTTTGCCTGGGGGAAGGCGACGCACGGCTGCGCCAGCTTCGCTATCCAGCCCGTTCTCTGGCGCTTTTATGAGTCACTTTTTGTTCCTTTCTGAGACATTTTCCCCCGCTTTATAGGTAATTTTCCCAATAGCGCGCGCCGCTGGTTCTGCTTTATTCGAACCCGGCAGCGGCGTGGTGCAGGCGGCGGTGGAACTTCGCGAGGAGTCAGGCCCGTGGAGCAAGCGCAATTGTTACCCACCGTCGCGCCCGTACCCGCCGGTGCCATCCTGGGTTCGCTGGTCGAACCCAACGAGCTGCTGGCCAATCTGTGCCATGAGTTGCGTGGGCCGCTGACGGTGATGACCGGGTATCTGGAAATTTTGATCCAGGATTGGGGCGAGCAGTTGGGCGCGGAGCCCGGTCAGATGCTGGATCGGATGCGGCTGAGCGCGGCGGAGTTGGCGCATACAGTGGAGAACTTGATTGATTGGACTAATCCCGCCCCGCCGCGCCCTGAGCAGTTCGACCTGGAAGACTTGCGCGCTGAAGTCGCGCCGGCACTGGAGGCGATTGCCCGGCGGCGCGGCCTCTTGCTGCGCTGGGAAGTGGCGGCCGAGCCGCGCAGGCTCTATTGCGATCGGCGGATGCTGAGGTCGATTCTTTTTAACTTGTGCTCCAATGGCCTGAAGTTCACCGAACGGGGCGAGGTGAGGGTACGGATAGCACCGCTCACTGGCGAGCGCGAGGGACTGGAGCTGGAGATTGCCGATACCGGCAGAGGCATCGACGCCGCCGACCTGGCGCTTATCTTTCGCCCCTTTGTCCAGTTATCGCATAGCAACCGCCGCCTCAGTCGCGGCTTGGGACTAGGGCTGGCCCTGGTCAAAGGCCAAGTGGGCGCGATGGGCGGGCGTATCGAGGTAGATTCGCTACCGCAAGCGGGCAGCCGCTTTCGGGTCGAGCTTCCGCGGGTGGTGCCGATTTAGGCGCGTTACTTAAAGGGGGGCAGCGCGCCTGGATACGGTGCCGCCCGCGGTCCCGCTGTCGGCGGCCGGCGGTGCGGTAGTGTCATGGTAAAGCAGGAGCGGCCGGCGCCGGCCGTGGGGCGAGCGCAGGATTACCCGGAAGCCCGTGACGGCGCTTTGCTGAGGCGACCACAACTGAGCGGGAATGATGATATAGCCCTTGGGGGCGTCGTGAAGGTCGGCGGGAATGAAAGGCGCCGTGCGATGCAGATAGAAGAGCAGGGGCGCCGCGTCTTCATCGACAAAGCCGGCGGCGTAAAGCGGGTCCTGAGGTTTGACAATTCCTAAAATGGCCTGCGCGGTCTGGCGATAGCTCATCTTGGTGCATTCGTGCCGCTCTTCCAACGGAATCATGAAAAGGTTGGCCAGCACCGTAAGCAGAGCAATAGCGGCGTAAACCGTTTCCAGCTTGTGCCAGCCGTACCTGTTCCGGCACCAAGCGGCCAGGCGCTGAACTCCCCACGCCAGCACGATCGCCGAGGCCGGCCAAATAGGCTGCATATACCAGCGGCTTTTGTACACGGCGGCCGACAGAAAGAGCAGGGCAACCAGCCAGTAGATAGCCAGCAAGCGGCTGGCGTCGTGGCGCTCCTGGGCGATGCGCTCATCTTTGGCCTCGGAGGACGGCGGCGGATTACGGAAGAGGGCGAAAAAGACCGCGATGGGTACCAGCAGACCCAGCGGCAGGGAGCTTAGCAAGGTGGGCCCGAGGTAAAACCAGGGCGGCATGCTGGCCCATCCCCAGCCCATCAGATGGCCCATGTTTTCGTCGAACAGCCGATCCAGGAAGTTCTGCTTGCCGGCCACATAACAGGCCACATACCAACTTACGGCGACCCCCAGACCCAGCAAGATGGGGGTCAGGCGAAGCTGGCGCAGCGCCGAGATGAAGCGACGCTCGACCAGCAGGAAGATAACCATCGCCAATCCCGGCAGGCCGGCGCCGATTGGCCCTTTGGCCAGCACAGCCAAGCCCAGCACGATGCCTAGAAAATAGAGTCGCGCCGCCCCGGCGCGACGCCCCTGCCTCTCCGCGGGGAACGCGCGCAGCCACCAAAGGAAGGCCAGCAGTGCCAGGGTTTCATAGAAGGCCAGGGTGGTGTCCACTCGCCCCAGTCGTCCCAGACGGATGAATTCGTGCTCGCCGAGCAGGGTCAGGCCGGCCAGGATAGCGCCGTCGGGGCCCATGATGCCGTAGCTGAAGCCGGTTACCAATCCGACCGAGCCGGTAGCATACAAAGCCGAAGTCAGGCGGAAGCTGGCAGGGGTGACAGTATGCAGGTCCAGCAGCTTATGAATCGCGAGGGCGGTCCAATGGAACAGTGGCGGCATGTACATCGGCGATTGGCCGTTTTCCAACGGGAACATCCGACCATGCTCGACCATCTGCTGAAGCAGTACGGCCTCAATCGCCTCGTTGCCGCGGCAAATGTCGTGATTGAGACGGTTCAAGGTGACAACGGATGCCAGCGCGACCATCGCGAGCACGATCGCCCATCGATAGCGTGGCGCAAAGCCTGCCGGCGGGTGAGCGGCGCCCAACTCCTCAAGCATCGGGGTTTACGTTTATGGAGCGCTGCGGGGGTGGTCAATAGGGGATTGAGGATCGATGCCTGTTGAGCCGCGCGCTCCGGAGTCGAAGCTTCTCAGCCTCGCGAAGTTGCAAGGCGAAGTTACAAGGCAGGTTCGCCGGCGCCCAGTACGATCGCGGTTCGCCCCACGCAGGGCAAGAACGGCAACGGGCGTCCGCGCGACGGAGCGCCGCACCAGGCGCGCACTTCCCCTCCCTCCCCGATGAAAAATTGGAGGGGCGGGAGAAACGCTCGCCAAGGTGTAGCGGGCGCAAGCAGGCGGGGGCTTAGCCTGGGACTACCGCCAGCAGATCGACCTCGATCAGAAATTGCGGATCGGACAGGCGCGTGACGCCGATCAGAGTGCTACCCGGCGGCTGTTCCTTGTTGAAGAAGCGCGGGATCCCGGGCTGCGCCATCAGAGTCATGTAGGCGTCGACGTCGAGCACGAAGGTGCGGCGATAGACCACGTCGTCCCAGGTCGCGCCGGCGGCCTTGAGTTGAATGCCGAGGTTTTCATGCACGTGCAGGTACTGGGCACGCAGATCGCCCGGCGCCACGCATTTGTAGTTGTTGTCGGAGGGGGTCTGGCCGGCGATGAAGACCAGCTTCATCGGCCCGCTCACGGTAATCACGCGGCTGTAGGCGGGATGCCGAAACAGTTCAGGAGGATTGATGATTTGTTTTTCCATCGTCGATCAGCAGCCTCTGGTTGTGAATCTAATTGCGTGCCCGTGACAGTGTCAAACTGCGTGTTCGCCGGCCGATGAAGCCCGATTGAACATCGCTCCGAGGCTTTTGGCCGAGTTGCTGGCTTTGCATCGGGGCCGAGGGCGATCTAAAGCTGCGCTGCAACGCCGGCGCCAGCGGGCGACAGGGTAGTTTGTGGAATACTCGTGGCAGGGAAGACTTGGGGTTGGCGCCATGCCCGTCGCACAGGAGCGATCGGGTGCTCGAAGCTGAAATTGCAATTTTTCGGCCCCGGCGGAGCGCGGCGCGACACCGCGCGCTTATATCCGCAGTCCGCACGCCGGCTTCAGCCGTTCGGGCCAAATCGCGGTGGCCGACGGCCTGATTTTCGCGGTGGTCGGCAGCGCCGGCGGTTATCGTCCCTCTTATGACGGGGGGTGTTTTTGCACCGAGCAATGATTGGGTGGGGCCGCCTGATGTAATGATGAACGGGCTGATGATCTTCATAGGGGTGTTGCGTCTGGACGACAATGGTGGTGTACCGCCGCGCCACTTCATCCACGGTCCGGGCTGCGAATACACTTAGCGGCATCGAGCTGTCGGTCAATTCCCGAGCGGGGCGAAACTTGCCTCACCGACGCGCTTCGCAATGGGAGCTGTGTACCTTGTCCCTTCGTTTGTCCGTTCGTGATAAACGGGGGGTTGGCGGGTTTGAGGGGCGAGTGCGGGATGGGGTAGGGACCGGGCTCGTGAACTCGGCTGGGGAGAGTCTTGACCTATGTGGATCGTCAAACTGGCGTTGCGCCAACCGGTGACCGTGGGCGTGATGGCGGCCTTGATGCTGCTGCTGGGTTTGGTGTCGCTCAACCGGATGAACTTCGACATTTTCCCGGCGGTCGATATTCCGGTGGTTGACGTGGTTTGGAGCTTTCCCGGCCTGTCGGCGCAGGACATGGAGACCCGGGTCATCTTCCTCACCGAACGAGCCACGTCGTCGGTGGTCAACGGCATCGAGCACATCGAGTCGCTGTCGATTAACGGCGCGGGGATACTGAAATACTATTTTCAACCCGGCGTGGACACAGCCAAGGCGATTTCAGAGTTGGCGGCTGAATGCGACGAGATTCGTCCCAGTATGCCGCCGGGGATCGACCAGCCCACCATCCTGGACTACAACGCGACCAACGTGCCGGTGCTGTTCGTGATGTTTTCCAGTCGCACCATGACCCAGAGTCAGGTGTTCGATTTCGGCTACAACTATGCCCGCATGTTCCTGTTCACCATTCCCGGGCTGGCCGCGCCGGCTCCTTTTGGCGGGGCCTTTCCGCAGGTGATGGTCAACATCGATCCGGCCCAGCTCTATTCCTACGGCCTGTCGCCCAGCGACGTGGTCAGCGCCATTCAGCAGCAAAACGTCATCACGCCCGCGGGCACGGCCAAAATCGGCAATCGGGAATACGACGTTTTGCTCAACGGCAGTCCCCGTCAGTACAAGAGCTTGAACGACGTTCCGATTAAGGTCGTCAACGGCGCCCCGGTCTATATCAAGGACGTGGCGCGGGTCAGCCTCAGCCACGAGGTCCAGCATGAAATGGTGCGGGTCAACGGCAACCTGGGCACCTATTTGCTGATTCTCAAGCATCCCGCCGGTTCGACCATCAAGGTAGTCAGTGACGTCAAGGCGGCGCTGCCGCGGATGAAGGTTATCGCGCCCAAGGGTGTGAACATTTCGGCCGCCTTCGACCAATCGGTGTTCGTGCGCCACGCGCTGACCGACGTGTTGCAGGAGTCCCTGATCGCGGCCGCTCTGGTCGCCGTGATGGTGTTGCTGTTCCTGGGTTCGTGGCGCAGCACCCTGATCGTGATTGTGTCGATCCCGCTGGCGGTCTTTAGCGCGGTGATTGGGCTGAAGCTCTCGGGGCAGACGATCAATCTGATGACTTTGGGCGGATTGGCCCTGGCGGTGGGCATGTTGGTGGACGACGCGACCGTGGAGGTCGAAAACATCCATCGCAACCATGCCACTGGCAAGCCGCTGGGGGTGGCGATCCTCGATGGCGCGCGCCAGATCGCACTGCCCACTCTGGTCGGCACGCTGGCGATTTGTATCGTGTTCTCGCCGGTGCTGGGGCTGGGCGGCATCCCGCATGCCTTGTTCACGCCGCTGGCGCTGGCGGTAGTCTACGCGATGTTGGCCTCCTACCTGCTCTCGCGCACCCTGGTTCCGAGCATGGCGCTCCATCTGCTGCCCGAGCGCGCCGACGACCATCACGGCAGCGGTTGGGGCGGCCGCTTTACTCGCGCTTTCGAGCGCGGTTTTGAGCGAGTGCGCGAGTCCTACCGGGTCGTGCTGGTCAAGACCATCGCCCGCCGTTGGCTGGTGCTGGCCAACGTGGCGGTGATCGTCGTGGCCTCGCTGGTTTTAGTGAGAGTGGTGGGCGAGGATTTTTTCCCCGCCGTCGACACCGGCATGATTCGCCTGCACGTACGCGCACCGGTGGGGACGCGCTTGGAGGAGACCGCGCGGATCGTCGACGCGATCGAGGCCGACATCCGCCAGGTAATCCCGGCCAAGGAGCTGGTCATGATCACCGACCATATCGGCCTGCCAGCCTCCTGGATGCTGCCCTACTATCAGACCGACACGGTGGGGCCGCAGGACGCCGACTTGCAGATCCAGCTCACCGAAGATCACCATCCTACCGATCGCTATTTGCGGCAGATTCGGCGGGTTACCCGGCGCGATTTTCCCGACGTGATCGTCTATTCGCAGGCGGCCGACGTGATCAGCCAGGTCTTGAGTTTTGGGCTGTCGGCGCCTATCGACGTGCAGATGGTCAGCCGCAACGTGGCCAATAATTTTCGTCTGGCCGAGGAACTCAAGCGCCAGATCGAGACTATTCCGGGCGCGGTCGACGTGCGCATCCAGCAGGTGCGCAATTACCCGGCCTTGCGGGTGCGGGTGGATCGGGTCAAGGCGCTGGAGGCGGGGATAACCGAGCGCGACGTCAGCAATAGCCTGTTGGCCTCGCTCAGCTCCAGCATTCTAACCGCGCCCAACCAATGGCTTGACGTGCGCACCGGAGTCAATTACGCGGTGGTGGTGCAAACCCCGCAGCGGCTGGTCGACTCCATCCAGGCCATCGGGGCCACGCCGCTGACCGGGATGGACGATGCGCCGCCGCAATTTCTGGCCAATCTGGCCGAGATCAGCCACGACACCCAACAGCAGGCCATCAACCATTACACCCTGCAGCGCGTGGTCGATGTCAACCTCAACGTCGAAGGACGCGACCTGGGCAGCGTCAGCGACGCGGTGCAACGCAAAATCGCCGGGTTGCATGCGGTACCTCGCGACATGACCATACGAGTGCTGGGCGAAAGCGCGCGGATGCACGAGTCCTTCAGCGGGATCGAAGACGGTCTGCTGTTGGCGGTGCTGCTGGCCTACCTGTTGATGGCAACCAATTTTCAATCCTGGCTGGACCCAATGATCATCATGGTGGCCGTACCCGGGGCGCTGGCGGGCGTGCTGTGGATGCTGCTGGCGACCCATACCACGCTTAACGTGGAGTCGATGATGGGGGCGATCATGGCGGTGGGCGTGGGCGTGGCCAACGGCAATCTGCTGATCACCTTTGCCAACGATCTACGCGGCGAGGGCTACGACGCTTCGGCGGCGGCAATCGAGGCGGCGGTGGTCCGGATGCGTCCGGTCATCATGACCGCGTTGGCGATGATCCTGGGGATGTTGCCGATGTCGCTGGCGATGGGTGCGGGCGGCGAGCAGAACGCGCCGTTGGCGCGTGCGGTCATCGGCGGGCTGATCGCGGCCACCTTCATGACCTTGTTCGTGGTCCCCGCGGTGTACTCGCTGTTCGCTCATCCTCGGCTGAGCAAGCGCGAGCGGGCGGCGCAAATCGAGGCGCTGGCCGCGCAGGCGGAACAGGATTAACTCAAAACCAAGCCAAACAGAGCAGGCCCAACAGAGAACGATGGCGCAACAGCGAAATTTGGGTACCGTCAAAGCCGGTCCGCTTTTTTCCCTGAGCTGGATTGTCCTCACCTTCATCGTGCTGGGGGGACTGGTGGCCTTGGTGCGCGCGCGCGAGGTCCGCCTGCAAAAGCAAACTCAGGTCTTGGCGCGGGGCGAGAGCCTGGGTCCGATAGTATCGATCGCGCCCTTGCAGCGTGGCGGCGAACAGCGCCTGGCGGTCTATCCGGGCGACGTCCACGGCTATTTTGAAAGCCCGATTTATCCCAAAGTCAGCGGCTACGTCAAAGCGGTCTTGGTGGACAAGGGTACGCGGGTCAAGGCGGGTCAGTTGCTGGTGGTGATCGAGTCGCCTGAACTCGACCGCCAGGTGCGCGCGGCCGAGGCCACCTATCGGCTGGCCGTGCTGACCGATCGACGCAATCAGGTGCTGGTGGCGCAACACGTGGTCTCTCAGCAGCAGGCCGATACCTCCCATCAGGAGATGCTTGCCGACCTGGCCAACTGGCAGGCGTTGAGCGCGATGAAGGCCTACGAGCAGGTGACCGCTCCTTACGGCGGCATCATCACCGCGCGCAACGTCGATCCCGGGGCGCTGGTGGCGATGGCCACGGCCTCACAGACCACGGCGATGCCGGTGGTGACGATGGCGCGCCTGGACCCGGTGCGGGTGTACGTGCAGATGCCGCAGGACGACGCCGCCCTGGTTCAGGATGGAGATCCGGCCGTGGTTACGGTCAGTCAGCTTCCCGGGCGCGAGTTTCAGGGCAAGGTGACCCGCAACGCGGGCGCTCTGGTCAACGGGTCGCGCACGATGCTGGTAGAGGTCGATTTGGCCAATCCCGATTTTATCCTGCGACCCGGGATGTACGCCGAGGTGAGGATTACGCTGTCGAGCAACTCCTCGATGCCGCTGGTGCCCGATGACGCCGTGGTTTACGAAAATGGCAAAATCTTCGTGCCGGTGGTCAAGGGCGACCGCGTACACTTGGTGCAGGTGGCGCTGGGTTACGACGACGGCCTGCGCAGCGAAGTAATCCGCGGGCTCAAAGGCAATGAAATGATCGCGTTGACGCTGGGGCAGAGCGCGCAGGACGGCGAATTGGTCCAACCGCTGCTCGAGCACCCGACTCGTTAGACCTTACCGGCGCCGGGCCGGCGCCAGTCGGGCCGGCTGCGCGAATGAAGGAGGGCAGCATATGATCGCTTGCTTACCCTTTGGCCGAACCGGCCATCTCAGCAGCCGGGTAATCTTCGGTGCGGCCGCGCTGTGGCGCAAAACCCAGGATGAGGCAGACCGAATACTGGAAATCCTGCTCGAGTATGGCATCAACCATATCGACACCGCAGCCCAGTACGGCGATTCTGAATTGCGGGTGGGGGCCTGGATGCGCGAGCATCGGACGCGGTTCTTTCTCGCCACCAAGACCGGAGAGCGTAGTTACGAGGACGCCCGCGCAGGGCTGCATCGATCGCTTGAGCGCTTGCGGGTCGCGCAGGTCGATCTGATCCAGTTGCACAACCTGGTCGAGGAAGACGAATGGCAGCGTGCGCTGGGGCCGGGCGGTGCGCTGGAGGCGCTGGTGGAGGCGCGCGCGCAGGGGCTGGTGCGTTTCATCGGGGTCACCGGCCACGGCACCCGTATCGCCGCGATGCATCGCCGATCGCTGGAGCGCTTCGCCTTTGACTCGGTGCTGTTTCCCTACAACTATCCGATGCTCTCTCAACCGCAATACGCAGCCGACGTGGCGGCCTTGCTGAGCTTGTGCCGCGCGCGCGGGATAGCAATTCAAACCATCAAGTCGGTCGCGCGCCGGCGCTGGCAAAACCCCGATGACCCGCGCAAGGCGAGTTGGTACGAGCCGCTGCGCGATCCGGCAGCGGTCGGGCGGGCGGTTAATTTTGTCCTCTCGCAGCCCGACTTGTTTCTTAATTCATCGAGCGACTCCAGTGTTCTGCGCGACACGCTGGAGGCCGCCGGCGCACCGCTGCACCAGCCCGAGCCAGCGGCGATGGAGGCGGATGTCGCAGGGTACCAGATGGCGCCGCTGTTTACCCCCGGCGCGTTGGAGCGCATCTGAGAATCGCGCCAGACACCCAACGGGTCGCGGCGGAGGGAGAATCATGGGTCGAGTGGATGACCGAACAATATTGATCACCGGTGCCGCGCAAGGTCTGGGCGGCACTTACGCCCGCGCGCTGGCCGGCGAAGGGGCGCGCGTAAGCATCTGCGACGTGCGCGATCCGGCGCCGTTGGTGGCGGAGATCAACGCCGCCGGCGGCCGCGCGATGGGCAGCGTGGTCGACGTCACCCAACCCGAGGCGGTGGCCCATTGGGTAGCGCGCAGCGAAGCCGAGTTCGGCCCTCCGACCGTGCTGATCAACAACGCGGCGTGGGCGGGAGAAGGCACGCCCAAGTCCTTCATGGAGATCAGCTCGGCCGAATGGGAGCGCGTGATGTCGATCAACGCGCGCGGGTTCTTCGAATGTGCCAAGGCGGTGGTGCCCCTGATGCGCCAGCGCAAGTATGGCAAGATCGTCAACATTTCCTCGGGCACCTTCTTCAGCGGCATCCCGGGCCGGCTCCATTACGTCGCCTCCAAGGGCGCGATCGTCGGATTCACCCGGGCGCTGGCGCGCGAGGTGGGCGAAGACGGCATATGCGTCAACTGTATCGCCCCCGGTCTGACCCTCAGCGACAATATCCGGGGAAAACTGGCGGTCTTGCAGGCCGCGCGCGAGATGGAGATCAAGGCGCGCGCCTTCAAGCGCGATCAGATGCCCGAGGATCTGGTCGGCGCGGTTATCTATTTCTCCTCGGCCGCCAGCGATTTCGTCACCGGTCAGGTATTGGTGGTGGACGGCGGCATGGTGATGTATTAGCGGGGCGCCGCAGCGCGGCGGCGCCCGGAACACCAGGCCACCCACCTGATCCTCGAAGCAAGGGGACGGGGAATCGAAAAGGACCACACCGAGCGGTGCTTCCTCGACGAATCGGTTAGGGGCGGTCAATGCGGATGGGTCCCCAAGCAGAGGTGCTGCGCTGGATTTTTTGTGCCGGTCACCTTCCGTTGCCGGAAAGCAAGCGGCTGGTTAACATTCAGCACGATCGCCAGGAAGCGGTCCACCAAGCATACCAGGGCGTGACTAGATCAGGCGTGAGCAGGTTCGCCGGCCATCAGATGTTCGACGAAGGAGCGCAGGAGTTCGCGGTTGAAGGCGGGGATGTCGGCGGGTTTGCGGCTGGTGGTAATCAGCCCTTCCTGTACCACCTCGCGATCGACCCAGATCCCGCCCGCGTTGCGGATATCGGTCCTGAGCGAGGGCCACGAGGTCAGCGTGCGCCCGCGCACTACGTCTGCTTCTACGAGCATCCAGGGGCCGTGGCAAATCGCGGCCAGCGGCTTGTGTTGGTCCACGAACGCGCGCACAAAGCGGACGGCCTCGGGTAGCATCCTCAGCCGATCGGGATTGGCGACACCCCCGGGCAGCACCAGCGCATCGTAGCGCTCGGGGTGGGCATCGCCCAGTTCCACGTCGACCTTGAAGCGGTCGGCCTTCTCGCTGCCGTTCATGCCTTGAAGCTCGCCTTTGGCCGGCGAGACGATGTCGGTTTTGGCGCCGGCCTGGTCGAGCGCTTGGCGCGGAGCGGTCAATTCGACCTGCTCAACCCCGTCGGTAAGAAGAAACGCAATTCGTTTGCCTCCGAGTTCGTTGGCCATGGTCTTCCTCTCGCGGCTACGCGCGGCGCGCTAGCGCAAGGGAGCGGCACGAGCAGAAAGGAAGTGGCGCGTTACGCGGAGCGGTTTTTCGCACGATCAGCTCATTGTAACTCGCCGCCGGGCGGCGAGTTACAAATATTGAAAATTCCTGACCCGGTTCTTTTTTTAGCGTGTTCGGGCCGGCTAGCGACCTGTCGCTGGCAGGCAGGTCGCGCCGGCCGCGGCGCCACGCGCTGGGACTGTGTGATATCGGCCTGGGCTGGTCCCGATGGGAAAGAGATCAGCGATGGCCGAAGCCGCCGCCGTGAAAGCCGCCAAAGCCGTGAAAACCGCCAAAGCTACCAACCCCGTGGTAGCCGCCAAAGCCACCGACCCCGTGGTAGCCGCCAAAGTTGCCGATGCCGTGGTATCCGCCCGCGCCGCGATAGCTTCCGACGAAGGGTACGGGGGGCACGTAATTGGAAGGGAGTTGGCCGGGCAAAGGCATGGTCCGACCGATGATCGGCGGTCCGCCGATCGCAACCGGCACGAACGGACGGGGCGCGTAGCCGGGGGCGGCGTAGCGATAGCCGCCCAGGTAACGGGAGCCGTAGAGATAGCCCGGTGCGAGGGGCAGGATGGGAGTGCCGAGGAAGGCACCGGGATAACCCCAGGCTGGCGAAAACATCCCCAGCATCAGCAGCGGTACGGCCGGCATCAGCGGCCCGCCGACCAGCGGATCGTCCTGCTGTTGATTTTCGTAGGCGTCGATTCCCGCGATGCTCTCGCCTGCCGAGGGATCGGCCGGCGGTATCGCTTCGTCGTCGGTCGGTCCGGTGGGCGCGGGGGCTTGCGCCGCGACGATCGCGGGCTGATTGTCGGGTCCGGGTGGGTTGAGCAACTGCGGCCGCACCATGATCCGATTGTCGATCACGATCTCCTGCTGGTTGAGGAACTTGCGCGCCTTGGCTTCGGCGTCCATCTTGCCGAAGGGGGTGGCGCAGAAGCCGTACAGGACCAGGGTCTGAAAGCCCAACTTATCGGTGGTGATGCGCGCTTCGACCAGCGGGAGCTGATTGTCGTGAAGATAGCCTGACAAGGCCGCCGAAAGCGGGTCGACTGGAAAAGTATCGGCGTGGACCGCGGTCGTCAGGGCCAGCCACAGTGCGGCAAAGGCCGCGATTGAGAGCGCGGCTTTCATGCTGTACTTCATACAACGCCTGAACCCCGGCGCGGTCAAGGGCACGGCGCGTGGACGGAGAGACAACGGCGTGCGGCCATGGTATGCTGGCGGACGCACTCGAACACTGGAGCATAAAAACCTTGATGGGACAAAGAAAAGCGCCGGCGCTGCTGGCTGCGAGCTTACTTGGTCTATGCAGCGCGATGGTGGCCGCCACAGGATGGGCGGCTAATGGGGATTCCTCCGCGGTCTTGGCCACCGTGGGCAACACCAAGATTACCGAGGCCCAGGTGGATGCCAAGGCCAAGCCACAATTGGCCGCGATCCAAAGCCAGGTCTATCAGATTCGCAAACAGACCCTGGACCAGATGATCAACGATTACCTGATTGGGCAGGCGGCTAAAGCGGCGGGCCTGAGCGAGCAGGCGTACGTGAAAAAAGAGGTCAACGATAAGGTCAAACCGCCCAGCGAGGCCGAGATCCAGGCATTCTACAAGCAGAATCAATCGCGCATTCGCCAGCCGCTGGACAAGATTCGCGCTCCCCTGGTTTCATTCATGGAGCGCCAGCAGCTTCAAGCGGCGCAAAATCAGCTCCTGTCGGAACTGCGGAGCAAGGCCAAGATCGACATCCTGATGCAGGTGCCGCGGGTGCAGGTCGCGACCACCAACAGCGCCGGCGTATTGGGGCCCGCAAAGGCGCCGGTGACGGTGGTGGAGTTTTCCGATTTCCAATGCCCCTTCTGCCGGCGCGCGGAAGATTCGATCAAGGAAGTTTTGCAGAAGTACCCCTCGCAGGTCCATTTCGTGTACATGGATTTTCCGCTCTCCATCCATCCGCACGCCATGCAGGCGGCGGTCGCGGGTCGCTGCGCGGCGGATCAGGGGAAATTCTGGCCGATGCATGATGCGATGTTTGCCGATCAGAATAAGCTGGACCCCGCCGGGCTTAAGGCCACCGCGGCCAAGCTCAAACTGGATACCAAGAGCTTCGACGAGTGCCTGGACAAGGGGCAGCATACCGCTCAGATTCACCAGAGCGAGGCTGAGGGCAGCAGCCTCGGGGTTGACGGTACGCCAACCTTTTTTATCAACGGGATCGTGATGAGCGGGGCCCAGCCGGCCAGCGCGATCGAGGAGACGATAAACGGCGAGCTGACACGAGCCAAGAACAATAATCAAAGCCGCACCGCGTCGGATTAAGCGGCGGATTCAAACCGGAGCGCCTGGCGAAGGCGCGGTCAGCCTTCGTCGGGCCTTCTTCAGAACGTAAGTACCGTGCGCACGACCTCGCCCGCGGTCATCGCTTCGAAGGCCGCGTTGACTTCGTTCAAGGGGGCGCGGCGGCTGATCAGGTTATCGAGCTTGAGTCGTCCCTGGCGATAGAGTTCCAGGTAGCGTGGCGCGTCGACCTGAAAGCGGGTTGAGCCCATGAAGCAACCCTGTAATTTTCGCTCGCCCAGCAGGAGGAGCGATTCCAGCTCGACCTTCTGGTTCCAGGGCAGAATGCCGACCACTGTAGCAATGCCCCCCGGTTTAAGGCTTTTGAAGGCTTGTTCGGCGGTAAGCTTTAGCCCGATACATTCGAAAGCATAGTCCACTCCGGCCGGTGTCAGGGCACGGATAGCGTCCAACGGGTCGCCGGCTGCGGCGTCGATGGTATCGGTGGCGCCCAATTGTCTTGCCAGCGCCAGCTTATGTTCGAACTTGTCGATAGCGATGATGCGGGCGGCGGCGGCAAGCTGCGCACCTTGGACCGCGGCCAGCCCGATTGCGCCGCAGCCAAAAATCGCCACCGTCGACCCTGCCTCGACCCGCGCGGTGTTGAGCACCGCACCGACGCCGGTAACCACGCCGCAACCGATCAAGGCGACCTTTTCCAGCGGTAGTTCGGGGTTCACCTTGACCAGCGCGCTTTCATGTACCAGCAGCGCTTCGGCGAAGCCGCCGATATCGGTAAAGGCCTCGATCTTGGAGTTCTTATAGCGCAGCCGCGGTGGTTCTCCGCGGCCCCGTTGGGTCAAGCCGCGGCGATAGCACAGATGAGGCTTGCCGGTCAGGCATCGATCGCAGCTACCGCAGGCGACGGTCAGGCAGGCAATCACGTGATCGCCGGGCTTTAGGGCATGCACCTGTGGGCCAACGGCCTCGACAACGCCCGCGGCCTCGTGCCCCAGCACGATCGGCGGGAGCATCGGCAGGTCGCCTTCGATCACGTGCAGATCGCTGTGGCATACGCCGCAGGCGGCGGTTCGCACACGCACCTCGCGACCAATGGGGTCGTCGATTTCGATTTCATCGATTAGCAGCGGCTGCTTGATCCCCTGAAAAATCGCTGCGCGCATATCGCACATCCTCCTTGAGGCAAGTTAAATCGCTTTAGCCTTACGCGGGTTCGTAACCATGGTGCCGATGTCCGATTTTGGTCATGGCAGGAAGCGGGCAAAGGAAGCAACTCTAGCGATGAGATATTTATCGCAACAGTGGATTTTCGCTTCTCTGTCATCATCTACTTAACGTCCTTCCCAGGCTTGGATAATCTCGATCACAAGGTTTTGACAGGCGCTTTTTTATTCGACCCAGCAATCGGATTGCGCAAGGCCTATGAAAGTCTGCTTTTTTGTGAGCGTCTCCGACCGCGTCGCATTGCCCAAGAGCTTTTACGGCCAGGATATCGCGCTGCTGGAGGAGTCGGGCCATGAGGTTGTCGTGGCTACCCACCTGGCCGACATCCCACGTCGTTGCGATTTGGTGCTGGCCTGGTGGTTCGGCTCGGGTGTGCGCGCGGTGCTGGCAGCGAAGCTTATCCGCCGGCCTTGCTTGTTGATGGGCAATCTCGATTCCGAGCTGGAGGGTCCGCGGCCTGGCTACCAACGGATGTTGATCCGCTATGGCGTGCGCCATGCCGCGGCGGTAGGTGTCTTGTCGCAAACCGATTACGACTCGATCAAGCCGCTTCGGCCGCGCAATTTGTTCCTGGTTCGACCGGGGCTGGAGGTGGATAGCCGTATTGTCCGCCGTTCGGAGCGCGAACCGATCGTGCTGTGCGTGGGAACCGTAGGGATCGACCAAAGCATGCGCAAGCGCTTGGACAGCCTGTTGAAGGCGATCGCCCTGGTAGCACAGGATCAGCCGCGTATAAAATTCCATTTCATCGGTAGCCCGGGGACCGGGTACGAGCGCTTTATCCAGGCCGCGCGCGAACTGCAAATTGCCGATCGGATCTGTTTGAGGGGCCGAGTCAGCTTCGCGGCCCGCGACGAACTGTATCGGCGAGCTCTGATGCTGGTCCATCCGGTGCGCTACGAAAGCCTGGCGGTAGCACAGCTCGAGGCAATGAGTCATGGCTTGCCGGTAATCACCACCCGCTGCCCGCTGACCATGGAGATAGCTCAGGAGACGGCTCAGTATTGCGATCCGGCCAAGGCGAGTGAGATAGCCGATCAATTGAGAGCTCTGGCTACGGACCACCAGTTGTGGGAGCGCCAAAGTATCAATGGGTGCCAACGAATCAGCGAAGCTTACAGCCGCGCCCGCAGGCGCGCCCGACTAAGCGAAATTATCGACTTGATGATGGCACAGCGCATGCCCGTCAACCTCGGCCGGCGGGTAGCTCTGTAAGGCTTGCCCGTCTTGATGCTCACGGGGGCGTGCGGCCGACCGAAGATGCGCCAGATCCTGTCTCGCGGCGCGGTATAACGACGCTGTCGCTCGGCGGCGCTTGTGCCATCTTGACGCTTAAAGCTTTTGATGAAAGCTTTAAGCGTCGATGGCCTCTATTCATATCCACACGTGACGGCGCCACTTTCATCGGCGCGGTCAGGCGCAATCGCCGTCAGTGTCGGAATTGTGGCAGCCGTCGTGATTTACCTCTTGGGCACGGGACTGTTTTCGTTCCAATGGAGCGGCGATCTGCTTCATGACGGCCTGCGCATGCTCGCTATCGAACTGCCCCCGCGGACCGAACGCTGGCTCAACATTAATCTTCGCTTGGCTGCGCACGTGGGCGAGTACCTGGTTTTGTTTCTGGTTTTGGTCGGGTTGCCAAGGCTATCGGCGACCGCTGCCTTAGGGCTCACGGTGCTGGCGGCTGCGGCCGATGAGATTCATCAATACTTCGTGCCGACGCGCACCTGCAGCCCGCGGGATCTGGAATTGGACCTGGCCGGAGCGCTAGTGGGCTATCTGCTCTATTTGCTATGGCGCCGCTGGCGGACATATCGCACCCACGAAGTGCTTTCGCGTCGCGCGCGCGAGGGCTGACGCCAGAGGACGAGGCGGGACCTGCAGCGCGCTCTTTCTTGGCGGTTGCCAGGTCGTGTAGTTTTAGAATCGCAAGCATCGCAGTTTGGCAAGGAGGCTCCAAAATGGCTCGTCAGGATGAGGCGAAGGCTCTGCTCAAAGGCGCCTACGACATGCATGTGCATAGCGGGCCTGACGTGATGGCGCGCAAATTCGACGACCTTGAGCTGGCCAAGCGCGCGGCTGAAAGCGGCATGTCGGGCTTCGTCCTGAAATCGCATTACACTTGCACCGCCGATCGCGCGACGCTCATCAATCGGGTCTTCCCCCAGATTCACGCCTTTGGCGGCTTGGTGCTCAACAACGCGGTGGGCGGGCTCAACCCGATCGCGGTGGATATCGCCGGGCGCTTGGGCGCCAAAGTGGTTTGGCTGCCGACGGTAGATTCCGCCAACGAGCTGGAAAACGTGGCTGGGCAGAAAGACGAAAGCAAGCTGCCCTATTGGATGGGGATCGCGCGCGAGATGCGAGCGCTGGGCATCGCCGGAGAATGGATCCGGGTGACCGACGAAGGGCTGAAGGTCAAGGCGGTCACGCGGCAATGTCTGGAAGTGATGGCCAAGCACGATATGATCCTGGCCACCGGCCATATCAGCCCCGCCGAGATGGCGCCGGTGGTCAAAGCCGCGCGCGAGGCCGGGGTCAAACGCATCGTCATCACCCATCCCGAATTTCCCACGACTTTGCTCAGCCTGGATCAGCAGCGCGAACTGGCGCGTTACGACGTGCTCTTCGAGCGCTGCTTTACCACCCCCTACACAAACAAGATTCCGTGGGAGCACGTCGTCAACAACATTCGCGCGATCGGCACCAGCACCACGATTCTGGCCACCGATCTCGGCCAGACCCACAATCCCTTTGTCGACGAAGGGCTGACCTACTTTATCGGCAAGATGCTGGAGGCGGGTTTTGCCGCCCCCGATATCGAGCGGATGGTCAGCCATAATCCCGGGGGAATCCTGGGCCAGGAGTAGCCGGTGGCCTCGGCCAATCGGCTGACGGTTCAGCGGGAGTTCGCCAAGCAGGCGCAATCGCTGGCGGGTAGCCCGGTCCATCGCGATCCTGACCGTCTCCGCGAGCTGGTCGAGCTGAGCGCCGTCCAGGCAGGCGCGCGCGTGCTCGACCTCGCCTGCGGCCCTGGGCTGGTCGCGCAGGCCTTCGCCGCCGTCACCAGCCGAGTGATCGGGCTGGATCTGACTGAGAAGATGCTGCGCGAGGCCGGCGAGCGGGCCCGCATCCCGATTGCCCTGGTGCGCGGGGATGCGGAGCAGCTTCCTTTTTCGAGCGGCACGATCGATTTGGGCGTGATGCGCTACGTAGTCCATCATCTGCCTCGCCCGGGAGCGGTCGCGCGGGAGTTGGCGCGGGTACTCAAGTCGGGCGCGCGTGCGGTGATTCTGGATGAAATCTGCTCGGACGATCCAGTCAAGGCGGCCTATCACAACCGAATCGAATGGTTGCGCGATCCCTCGCACGTGCGCGCGCTCGACGCGGCTGAGTTGAGCGCGGTCTTTGCGGACGCCGGTCTGCTGATCGAGGCAGCGCATCCGGGCAGCCTGGACATGGATTTCGAAGAATGGTCCAGCCGTACGTTCCAGAGCGCCGAACGGATCGCGCAGGCGGCCGAATTGATGAATGGCTGCCTCGCGGCCGATCGAGCCGATCTAGCGGTGCGGATTGTCGATGACCGGCTCCGTTTCCGCCTGCGTACCTTGACCGTGCTGGCGCGCAAAGCCGCCTGATTCTCAGAGCGGTTGGCCCAGGCGCTGATCGATCCAGATGCGGGTCGGTGAAGTAGGCTGGCGCGCCTCGTCGGCGCACTGGTCGCACAGATAGAACTCACGGCTGATTGGAGGACCCGGCGTAGGAGCGCGCGCGGCCGGATCGGGAACCGACGGCCGGCTGAACCGGCGTCCCCTCACGTCGGGTAGGCGGCGATGGCAATGCTCGCACTGGGTCGGAGAAGTCGCCATTGAAATGCTGACTCAAGCCGGCTGAGTTCGCCGGGCGGGCTCCGCGGAAGGGTGTGCCGGGCTTGAGTATTGGTTCAGGAAGCGGGCAGCGACATTCATCATTTTGGTCAGGGTGGAGGGAGAAAGCCGGCTTGCCAGTTCCATTCCGCGCAGCGCCGATCCGCCCGTGCCGGAGGGTAAGAGTGCATTGATCAGGCCCATCAACTGCACGGTAAGTTGAGGCGCGAGGTCGTGTGCGCGGCCCAGTATCGCGGCCGGCCAGCCCAGGACGACGCGGTTTTCCTCGTGTTGAATGGCGCTCACGATTCGGCGCGCGGCCCGCTGCGCGTCTATCGAAAGCAGCGGCAATGAATCGCCCAGGCTGAACCAAGTCCATTCCCCGGCGGCGTCGCCCTTGAACCAGGCGTTGACCGGAGAGCCGGTACGCATCAGGCCCGGGATCACGTTGAGCACGTGTACTCGATCTTTGCGCAGCTCGGCTTGCAAACCTTCGGTCAGACCGACGACGGCGAATTTGGCGCAGACGTAGGGCAAAAGGTGAGGAACCGCGACGCGACCGCCAATCGAAGTGACGTTGACGATATGGCCCTGGCGCCGATTACGCATCGCCGGCAGCACGGCGAGGATCGGATAGATGGCAGTGTAGAAATTATGCGCCAGGGCCTGTTCGAAGTCGCTAGCGCGCATGCTCTCCAGCGGTCCCACCTGAATAATCGAAGCGCAGTTCACCAGGATCTCGGGAGCGCCCTCGAACTCCTCGGTCAGGCGATCCAGCGTCCGCGCGACTGCCTCGGGATCGGAGGCGTCGCAGGGCAAGGTGAGGACATCGGCGCCCCACTCTTGCAAGCGCCCGCGCGCCGCTTGCAATTCCTGCGCGTCGCGGGCGCTGATCGCGACCCGACAACCGTGGGCCGCCAGCTCTCGGGCCAGCAGCAGGCCCAGGCCGCGAGAGCCGCCGTTGACCCATGCTCGTTTACCGTTGAGGTCGATCCGCCGGCGCCTGGCCGCGCGCGCCGCCATCAGGAGGCCCAATCCAAAAAGCAAGCCCATCGGCAGCTCAAGGTTCCAGCCCGCGCGTGACATTGGCTTACCCCCGGTGAAGCATCGGTCTCCTGACCATCATGCCACGCCGTCCGCGTTGCGCGCGCGATTTTTGTCAGCGGCCCATATGTGCTGGGAGCTGGACGGCTTTGAAGCTCGGCAGGCAGAATATCCGTTGCGCGTCTCGCGGGCAGCAGCCCGAAAGTTTCAGCTCTATTCGCGATATAGGCAACCTCGGCCGGCTGCTCCTTTGGTCAGCCACAAAATGAGCTTGGAGCAGGGCCCCGAAGGCTACCGCTGGTTTCAGGAAAAACTGGACGACTGCGTGCGCGTTGTGTTCACCCCCCGCGGCTAGAGCCGCGCGCTCAGCCCAGATAACCCGCCGCCGGATCCGGTTTACTGCAAACTGCCTCCGGCGGCCTGCTCCAGCGCTACCTTGCCGGCCAGCAACTGATTGACCGCTTGCAGAGTAGGTGCCCTGCGCTCCGCTTTGCTGTTGGAAGGTAGTGATCAGGGTGGCGACATCCGCTTTGCCTCTTTGGTATGTCGCCTCTCACGCCTTGGCTTGGCCTGAATCAGGCAAGGCCGGGAATGAAGGAAAATCCCGAAACAGGCCGACGGTTCCCTGGTTCCTTCCCGTGATGCTGCTTTTGAATACAGCACAGAAACGGAATGATTGCGCGGAATGCATCAGCCGCGCGATTCATCCGGATCGAGCGCCGGGCTTTCCCGGGCGCGAGCGATCGCGCTTACCCGCGAAGCGGCGGCGCAGCCGTTTTGCCGGTTCAAGAACCGCCAGGGTGAGGATGCAAGCTCCCAGGACGATCGCCACGTCATGAGCGTGAAGCGGAGCAAAGCCGAATATCTCGCGCAACTGGGGCAGCACCAACGACAGACCGAGCAGCGCCGCCATCACCGCCGAGACCACCCACAGCGCCGCGTTGGGCCGCGCCAGCGCCGCCAGCGGCGAGGAGCTGAAGGATCGATTGACCAGAACCAGTGCGAAGTTGGCCGACACCAACGAGGTGAAGGTCAGGGCGCGGGCCTCGCTTTCGGGGAGGCCGCGGCGCAGCGCGAGAAGGAAGGTAGCCGCCACCAAACAGAAGACCCATCCTCCCTGGAACAGGCTCCAGCCGACCAGCGCGGGTGAGAACAGCGGTTGGCGGGAGTCGCGCGGCTTGCGCTGCATCACGTCGTCCTCTTCGACTTCGGACTCGAACACGATCGAAGAGATGGGGTCGATGCAAAGTTGGAGAAAGGCGATATGCACGGGCGCCAGGATAAGCGGTAAGCCGGCGAAAAGCGGCAGCAGGGCCAAGCCGGCGATCGGCACATGGACCGCGAGCAGAAAGGACATCGCCTTGCTCAGATTGTCGTAAATGCGCCGTCCCAGCCGCACCGCCATTACGATCGAGGTCGGTTCGTCGTCCAGCAGCACGATTGCGGAGGCTTCGCGGGCGACATCGGTGCCGCGCCCGCCCATCGCAATTCCGATATGCGCCGCGCGCAAGGAAGGGGCGTCGTTGACGCCGTCGCCGGTCATCGCGACGATCTCGCCGTTGGCCTTGAAGGCGTTGACGATGCGCAGCTTTTGCTCGGGCGTGATGCGAGCAAAAATCGCACTGGTGCGAACGCGCTCCCGCAACTCGGCATCGCTCAGCGCCGCAACCTCCGCGCCGGCGACAATTCCCGCATGATCCAATCCCGCCTGCCGTGCGATCGCGCCCGCGGTTGCCGGGTAGTCTCCCGTCACCATTACGACCTTGATTCCGGCCGCGCGGCATTCGCGAATGACCCCTGGAACCCCGGGCCGCAAGGGATCAGCCAGCGCCACCAGCCCCAGGAACTCGAAGGCGAACTCGCTTTGCGACTCGGGAAAGCGCGGCCCGTCGAAGTTGGCCCGGGCGACGCCCAACACGCGCATCCCGCGCGACGCCATTCGGTCGGCGGCGGCGCGAAGCTCCTCCAAGGCGGCGCCGGTTACCTGCGCCAACCCAGCGACCGCTTCGGGCGCTCCCTTGGCCGCGACGACGTAGTCGGATTGGCCGGGCGGTTGCCAGACGTGCGACATGACGAACAACTTGGAGCTGAGCGCATATTCATGCGCCATCCCCCAGTCGGGATGGAATGCGCCGCTCCCCAGGTACTGTTGCCCCGCGACCTGGATCGCCTTTTCCATCGGATCGGCCGGCGCGCTCTCGCTGGCCAGAATCGCGACTTCAAGCAGGGCGCGCAACGCGGGTGCTAGCCGCGCTGGCGGTTGAATGGGAAGATCCAGCCCCTGGCCGCCGCTCCACAGGTTGGCGACCGACATCTGGTTAAGGGTCAGAGTCCCGGTCTTGTCGGTGCACAGCACGGTGGCCGCACCCAGCGATTCGATCGCGGCCGCGCGGCGGGTCAAGACACTGGCCTTGGAAATCCGCCAGGTGCCCATGACCAAAAAAATCGTCAGAACCAGCGGGAACTCCTCGGGCATTATCGCCATGGCGATGGCGATGGCGGCCAGCAGGCCGCTGAACCAGGGGCCGCGCAGCAAGCCGTACAAGGTCATCATCACGGCGCCGAGCCCGAAACCGACGCCGGCAAGCAACCGAACCAGGCCGCGGACCTGGTGATGGAGCGGACTGGGCTCCTCTTCAATTCGGCCGAGACTCTGGCCGATCTTTCCCACCTCGCTGGCAAAGCCCACCGCGCGCACTTCGGCGATTCCCTGGCCGCGGACGACCATGGTGCCGGAAAAGACCACCGGCAGAGCTTCGCCGCCGGGCCGCGGCCAGGGCGCGGCTGGTGCGCCGGCAGCCTTGGACACCGGCACCGACTCGCCGGTCAGGAGCGACTCGTCCACCTGAAGATCGTGGCTGGAAAGCAGGAGAGCGTCGGCCGGCACTCGATCGCCCTCGCCCAGCACGATGATGTCGCCGCGAACCACTTCGCGGCCGGGGATGCGCCTGCTGGCGCCGTCGCGGATTACCAGGGCGCGCGGACTGGTCAGCTCGCGCAGCGATTCGAGGACGCGCTCGGTTTTGCTTTCCTGGACCGTGGTGATCGCAATCATCAGCAGGGCCGAGCCGCTGAGCATCAGCGCTTCCCCGCGGTCGCCCAGGATGGAATAGGTGCCGGCGGCCAAAAGCAGCAGTTCGAACATCGGTTCGCGGACGATTTCGAGCGCGATCCGCAGTGGAGTCCGCTTGGCCGGCGGCGCCGGCTCGTTGAAGCCCTCGGCCCGCAGCCGGGCGGCGGCCTCAGCCGCGGACAGGCCGTGGAGGCTATCCGACGGGCTCGCCAAACTGCCGGGCTGTTCGACCATGGGGCCTGTTGTGCCTCTGTTTTGAGCCGTGTGGCAATGCCGCAGATGGGCAAATGGGCGTCGCTTGGGTCCGCGAACCGCGGTTTACTGCAAACTGCCGCCGGCGGCCTGCTCCAGCGCTACCTTGCCGGCTAGCAATTGATTGACCGCTTGCAGGTAGGTGCTCTGCGCCGCGCTTCGCTGCTGGAAGGTGGTGATCAGCGTGGTGAAATCGGCTTTGCCTCCCTGATATGCCACCAGCATCACGGCGAAGGCTTGACGGGCCAGCGGAATCAAGGTGTCCCGATAGAGCAGCGCGGTTTCGCGCGAGCGCAGGATTTGGCGATAGGTGGTGGTCACCAAACCCGCGGTCTGAATCCGGATCGAATCGAGATCTTCGCGCGCGGCTTCCAAGTTGCGACCGGCGCTGGCGACGTCTTCGTTCTTGGCCCAGAAGAAAATCGGCAGATTGAAGGCGATAGTCAGGTTCCAGTCCTGGGTATGGGCCAAGGTCGGAGCAAAGTTGGCGACTATGAAATGGTCGAAGCCAAAGCCGACCGAGTAGTCTGGTGCGTATTCAAGTTGTGCCAGCTTAAGCGCGTTGGCCTGGTTTTGCTGAGCCAATGCCGCTTCCAGGATTTCCTGGCGCTTGCCGGTCGCAAGGTCGATTATCTGTTCCAAGCGCGCCTCGAATCCGGTCAGATCGAATTGGCGCGTCACCGCCAAGGGCGCTTCCGCCCGGCGCATCAAAAGCACGTTGAGCGCGGTCTGATCGTTGGCGATCGTCACCGCTTGTTGGCGCCCCTGCTCGCGCACCGCCTCCAGGGCGAACTTGGCGTTAATCACGTCGCCCTGGGTCGCGAGATTGGCGGTGTAAGAGATCTCGGTGACTTTCAAGACTTGTTCCAGACTTGCGACGTTGGCCGCAATCAGGTCGTTCAGGGCCAAATCCAACTGGAGCTGATAATAGGCCGTCTGGACCTGCGCGCGCACGTCGCGCAGCGTGGCCTGGTAAGCCAACCCACTGATGTCCGCGGTGCGTTTGGCGATTTTACCCTGCAGCAACCCTTTGCCCGGAAACTGAAGAGACTGGGTGATGGTGTAGTTTTGGTATCCGGGGGTACCCAGGCCGCGCCAACTGTCGCCGTTGAGGAAGGAGAACTGGGGATCGCTGGGAGTATACGCCTGAACAATCTGGTGCTGAGCCGCTTCCCAGCGGGCGCGCGCTGCGCGCACCTGGGGGTTGACGACCATGGCTTCGCGGATCGCTTGATCCAGGGTCATCACCTGAGCGTGGGCGTAGCTGGGTATCCAGAGCAGGCACAGCGCTATCGCGAGCATCACGTTCTTGGTTCGCATCTTGATCGAATCAACTCTTAAAGAAGTTGGAACATGGCGGAGCGGCGGCTAAAGCCGCGCGTGCCTTGGGAAATCCTAGGCTGGCCATGCGACCTTGCGCCTCGCTCTTCGAAACCGCACCGGTGCTCAATATAGCTGCAAATTATGACCGTGGCATCTCGGTGCCCCGCCCGATGCGGGGCCCGAATAGCCGGCAGAGATGGATTGGAGAGGGTCGCTCTAACCGGCCCGCAGGCTCTTGATCTCACGGTGGTCGGGGTTATTAAATGACGCACCGGTTAGTCGAGTTGGCGAGCACTCATTATGCGCGATCGTGGCCTTGCGAGGTTCGCTTGATGGCGGGCGCATGCCGGTGCAGCCGTTCGCGCTATCGATCAATGGACCCCGGGTGGGGGCGCATACGGCTGGCGCGCGTGGATGACTCCGGAGCCGGAGAATGCTGGCCGGGCTAGCGCGTGAACGAAAGCGCGGCTGCCGGGCGGCGATCCTGGCGGCGGCCGTGCTGCTGGTGGCGGCGCAGTCGCTGTCCGCCGCCCATTTCCATCAACAGACGTTTCGGGAGTACTTCGGTCCCTCGGTTCAGGTCGGTGACGTCTTCTGCGCGCTGTGCCTGTTCCACTTCCATTCGCCTACCCAGCTCGGCCAGAGCTCAGGCCCCGTCCTGCCGGTCGACGGCGCACGGCGCTCCGTTGCCACTGCCCGCGTAGCGCTCGTAGGACTCGCCTGGGCCAAGGTTTTCTCTCGCGCACCCCCCGTGGCGCTCTGAGTTCTCCGTTCTTCCAACATTAGGCCTCCCGCTCTATCCACGCGCTAATCGTACGTTGGCGCGCATGAACGAAGGTCTGGCGGAAACGGTCTGGATGCCAGAGGGAACCAGAGTGCGCAAATATGCCATGGTGCTTGGAATTATTTGGTGGTTGGGGGCCAATACCGCCCCGGTCCGTGCTCAAGCAGCTCCGTCACACGAGATATCGGGCAGCGTGACGGACGCGTTGGCCCGGCCGCTGGCTGCCGTGACGGTTGAATTGCAAGCCAGCAGCGGCAAAGTCGTAGGGCGCAGGCGCAGCAATGCCAAGGGAGAGTTCCGTTTCAAGGATTTGGCGCCGGGAGTTTACGCGATCCTGGCGCATCAGGCAGGTTACAAGCCCGCCACGCAGATCGTTACGGTGGGCAACGGCCCCAACCCGGCAGTGATGCTGGCGATGGAGTCGGAGCAGGCGCTCAGCCTGCAGGTGGTGGCCACCCGTTTGAAGCCTCCCAGCAATGGCGTGACCGCAAGTGGCAATAGCCAATACACGCTGGATCGCCAGCAGATCTCGAACCTCCCCGAAGGCCAGAACACCCCGGTCAACGACGTGCTGGCCCAGATGCCGGGGGTGGTACGCGACGAGGATCAGCAGGTGCATATCCAGGGCGAGCACGCGGATCTGCAATGGCGGATCAACGGGGTGATGCTGCCGTTGGATAGTTTCAGCGGCTTTGGCCAGACCTTCAATAGTTTCTTTATCCAGCGCCTGAGCCTGCTCGACGGAGTGTTGCCCGCCAGTTTCGGCTATCGCGACGCCGGAGTGCTGGATATTCAAACTCCCGACGGTTGCGCGAAAGCCGGAGGCAACGTGTCGTTTTACGGCGGCCAGCGCGAGACGATGCAGCCCAGCTTCGACTACGGTGGATGTTATGACGGGCTGAGCTATTTCACCACCGGGACTTATCTGCACGACAACCTGGGCTTCAGCCAGTCCACTCCCAACCACACCCCGCTGCACGATCTGTCCGACCAGGGCCAGTTTTTCGGCTATTTCTCCTACGCGCTGAGTCCGACCGCCAAGCTCAGCCTGATAACCGGGGTCTCGATCAACAACAGCGAGTTTCCCAATGTTCCCGGCCAGACGCCGCTGTATAGCCTGGCGGGAGTGAATCCGGCCAACTATCCCTCTTCGATGCTCAACGAGAGCCTGGATCAGGATTACTATTTCGCGGTGCTGTCGCTGACCGGCATGATGCCATCGGGGATCGGCTACCAGGTCTCCTACACCGCGCGCTACAGCACGCTCACCTTCAATCCCGATAGCGTGGGCGACCTGATCTATCAAGGAGTGGCGTCCAACGCCTTCCATAGCGATTTCGCCAATACCTTGCAGACCGACCTGACCTACGATTGGACGCAACATCGGTTCGGGGCCGGCTTCTATGTGGGCGAGTACGGAGTCGAGCTGGACGATACCTCGCGGACCTTTCCGGCCAATTCCTCTGGGCAGCAGACCAGCGACGTGCCCATTTCGATCGTGGACAACCAGAACGCCATCAATATGCTTTACGGGGTCTATTTGCAGGATATCTGGCAGATTGCGCCAAAGCTGACCCTGACCGCCGGAATTCGTTGGGACATGGTGACGGGGCTGAGCAGTGGCAACCAGTTCAGCCCACGCATCAACCTGTTGTATCGCTTGAATCGGGCAACCGAACTGCACGCCGGCTTCGCGCGATTCTTCCAGACCCCGTCGTTCGAGACCATCTCGCCGCGCAGCTTCGCGCTGTTTCAAAACACTACAGCGGCGGTCGGGCAGGGGTCGTCGACGATCCTGCCCGAGCGCGACTATTACTGGGACGCGGGCGTGCTGCGCCACTTTGGCGAGCACCTGACGCTTGAGGAAAACGCCTATTTTCGCCTCTCGCATAATCTGATCGATCTGGGGCAATTCGGCTACGTTCCGATCTTCGCTCCCTTCAACTATCGCAACGGCCGGATCTACGGGGCCGAGACCAGCGCCACCTACAACTGGAAGAAGTTGGCGGTGTGGGCGAATTTCACCTACTCGATCGCCCAGGGCAACGACGTGGTGACCGGGCAGTACAACTTCACTCCCCAGGAGCTGAGCTATATCGCCAGCCATTACGTCTATCTCGACCACGAGCAGTTCTATACCGCTTCGGGCGGCGTCACCTACGGCTGGCGTGACTATCTCTTCAGCCTGAGCGGAGTCTATGGCAGCGGGCTGCGCGCGGGCTTCGCCAACACCCAGGAGTTGCCGGAGAACTATCAGATCGACGTGTCGGCGATGCGAAGCTGGCAGGTCCCGGGGGTGGGCCAGGTCCAGGGTCGCCTGGTCCTGATCAACCTGTTCGATCGGATAAATCAGTTTCGCAACGGCACCGGCATCGGAATCTTTCAGCCTGCCTACGGGCCGCGCCGGACCCTGTACGCTGGAATCACAATTCCGTTGCCGGCGTTGGGAGGCCGCTCAACTCCGTAAGGCGGCGGGAACCAGCACGTTCATCCGGAAAGGAGCCTCCTGCGTGGGTCGCGAGGCCGCGCCTTGACACCCGCGCGGCGGGCAAGTTAAGCAAGGTTTGAGGCAGCGGCTGGCGCGCCGGCGCCACCCGTCGATATTCAGGCATCCCAGGGAGGAGAACTCATGGCGAGCGCATACGCGGGCCCCGAGCTACCCAAAAGCCGCGGTGATTTGTCACGGATCATGCAGGAGCAGAGCGCGAAGGCGACTCCAAGTTTCTTTCACTTGCGCGCCCAACTGCCCAAGCAAGGGCGGACCAATCTGCCGGTGGCCACCACCGACCGCATGTACGTGTGGCTCAAGACCTACGCCTCGGGTGGCGAAAACGAGCTGCACGCCCACCCCAATGAGGACCATATGTTCCTCGTGCTGCAAGGCTCGGCGGAGTTCTACGGCCCCAAGGGCGAGACTCAGGTGGTAAGCCGGATGGACGGAGTATTTCTGCCGCGCGGCTCTTTCTACTGGTTCAAGACCGTCAGCCAGGAGCCGCTGGTGATGTTGCGGGTGGGCGCCTGCGTCGATCCCAACGAGGACATCATGGGGCGGATCAACATCAAAGGCGAGCCGATGGCGGGAGATTCCCCCGAGAACAAGGAAGTCCCCTTGATCCTGCATCAGGATCTCTGGTTCGAATAGGCTTTGTGCGCGGCGCGCGTACGACTGCGCACGCGTGCCGCGCGCTTTTCCACCTTTGGCACCGGCCGCGCCCGACATGCCGTCACTTTTGTAGGGCGCGATAGGCTCGCTTTAATCCGTCTTTCGAACTGGCGATTGCCGAACTGTCGCCGTGCCCGAAGAGCGATAGGCGCGAATGGCGCGTAGCGAGCGTTCCTGATGGTAGGCCAGCTCGTCGGCTGGATAGCAGGCCTGGGGCGCCAGCACGCAGGCGATGCGGGCATGGCAGGCGCCTGCACATGCGGCCGGAACCATGATGCGATAGTCGGCGCATCGATCGGCATCCCAGCCCGCACGGCCGATCGCGCCGGTAGGGCAGGCTGCGATGCAGGCCCGCGAAGCGCATTGCGGGCAGGGGTCGAAGTTCAATGCCGAACCGGCGGCATCCAGCTCCAATCCGATCAACAAGGCCGCGCGCATCGCGATCCAGGGACCATAGATGGGATGGACCAGGAGACCGAGCAGGCTGGGCGCGCCCAAACCGGCCAGCCTGGCCAAATCCATGAAGCGGACCTGAACGGGTTCCCCAACGAAGGGAAAAAGCGCACGAGTGTAGATTGTGCGATCGAGCAAGCGCGCGACCAGCTCGTCGTTGACCAGCGCGCGAGTGTAGTCGTCCAGGGGATGGTCGCGTTGGGCGTGCTCCGGATGGCGCTCCAGGTAATGCTGGTAGTGGCGCCAGAACTCGCCGCCCCCATTGCCGATTACCACTACCGCGCGGGCCCGCCGGTCGATTTGGCTCAGCCGGGCTTCCTGCGGTACCTCCCGGTCGTAGCGCTCGATCGGGATTGCTCCTATCAGATTGAGGCCGTGCTGGCCGGCCCAATCGCGAATCGATTCCAGGGCTTCTTTCATTGACCGGCCAAGGTCAATCAGCGCCGGGTGGCGATTATCACGATAGCTCTGGTGCGGATCATAAGCCCAGCGCCGCGGGCAGTTCGGCCAAGGTAGGTACGATTAGTTCGGGCGGCCGGATCTCGGGGGGCAAGATGCCGTGGCGATGAGACAGCCAGACCACCGGAATCCCGGCGCGCTGCGCTCCCATGACGTCCTCGTGAGGAGTGTCGCCCACGAATAGGACTTCTTGCGGCTCCAACGCCATCCGCTCCAGTAGGTGACGAAAAATGCGGGGGTTGGGTTTGCGCAGGGCGACTTCGGCCGACAGCACGATTACCTCGAAGAGGTCGGCCAGGCCGGTATCGGCGACCACCTGGTAGCCAGTGGCGGCGTCGTCGAAATTGGAGAGCAGACCGAGGCGAAAATGCGCAGCTAAACGGCGCGCGGCGGTCAAGTTAGCCGCTGGCGCGGTGGTCGCGGCCCGCACCGCAGCCATATGAATAGCACGCAGTTCCTCGGCCAGTACGTCGGGTTGGCAGTCTAGCGCCGGGGCCATCCGGGCCATGGTCAGACTGAAGCGCTCCAGGCAGGTAACCTCGATCCCGTGAGCCTCGCGTTGTGCGGCGATTTCCATGATTACCGCGTTGTAGCATTCGATCCATTCCCGGTCGTGGTTCCAAGCCGGGACGGCGCTGCGCAAATGAGCGAGCAGGAGCGGGACCGTGCTGGGAAAGCTCTGGCCGTTCCAATCAAAGCGCGGCAAGCGTGCGGGCTCCCATTTGACCAAGGTGTCAAACAGGTCCAGGACCAGAGCTTTGGGCCGTGGAGCGATCATTTTACCTGCTATCCGGGGCCGCTTTTCCCGCGGCTGAGGGTGGCACCGACTCGACCTCCGCTGTCGCCTGACATCGCATCAGACCAAGGCCGCGGCGGTGGTCAGCACAGCGATCGCTTCCAGCACCATCGCGCTGGCGTTGAGCTGGACCGACAGATGATGGAGACGGTCGAACTGGGCCTTGCGCGCGGGATCGGGATGGGCTTCTTCTGCCACGCTTTTGACGGCATCTACTTTGGGTCCCACTACCACCCCAGCGTAGGCGATCAAGCCCAGCGCAATCGCTAGCAACAGGCAGCTCGCCAACCACCATCCGCGCGCGGCGCGAGTCAGGGTCAAATAGAGGGAAAACACTACGGCAACGGCGCCAGCGGCGTAAGCCAAGCCGTAATATAGGGGAAAGATGGCGCTGATGACTTTGCCGGCATCTACAATAGATAAACGAGTAAAAATCACAGGTGCGGTAAAAAACGCAAAGAAGACCATTCCACCCAGCCAACAGCAAAGAGCGAGCAGGTAAATAAACAAGGCAACCATCGCGCCGTTACTCCTGTGTTCCGGAGTCGAGGTCAGTTGAGCATCGGTTTCTTGCTGCCAGCCAAGGGTTGGCGAGCAGCGAAGCCAGAATCAAGGGCGTGCCAAGCCAGCAGTTGAGCTTCGCCATACTGCCAGCAGAGAAACACCACTTGGCCGGCGATTTCCGAAGGGAAATCGACCAACCCCAAGTCAATATCCTTGAGAAAGCAGCCCATTTCTTCGATCGCCTGGGCATTTTCAGCGATTGCCCGGATGGCGGTGCCGACTGCAGGATCGCGCCGACTTAGGGCTTCCAGGTCGGGTGGCTCGCTCTGCCCGTCCATGAGCTGTGCCACATGCACCCGGACGACCTGGGCTTGTTCCTGCAGTTCCCGCACGATCAGCTCAAGGCGTGGAATCAACGCGTTGGCTTCCGATACGGTAAACAAGCGGGAGAATTCATCATTAGCCAAGAAGATCACCTCGCCGGTAGCGCCCTTGGACTACTATGATTAGATTGTCCTTACAAGGTAAGGGAGGGTTTCCCAGGCGCGCGACATTTCGGTTGTTAAGCATAGCGCCACGCCTGGGGCGGAAGAATGGTGGGAAGGCCTTTTCCAGACGAAGATAAAGAGAGAACCATGGGAGAAAAGACGGCTCAAAGCTCGCCGGATCCGGACGAGAAGAGTTTCGATTTTGAAGAGGAAGGCAACGAGTTCGAAATCGGGCCCGTGCTACCCGTATTGCCCTTGCGCGGCCTGGTGATTTTCCCGGGCCAAATCCATCCGTTTCTGGTCTCGCGCCCAGCTTCATTGCGACTGATCGAGGCTGCCAGCGGGCCGCCGGGAATGCTGGCGCTGGCCACGCAAAAGAATCCCGAGGACGAAAATCCGCGTCCGGCGGGGGTGTACTCGCGCGGCACCGCGGTGCGCGTGCTCAAGATGATCCGTTATCCCGACCAGAGCGTACGGGTTCTGGTGCAGGGGTTGGCGCGGGTGGAGTTGAGCGGTTTCGTGCAGGAAGAGCCCTATTTCGTTGCCAGGGTCACCCGGCTGCGCGATCAAGTAACCCCAAGCAAGGAACTCAACGCTCTGCAGACGGCAATCGTGGGGCAATTCTCCAAGTTTGTTTCGCTGGTACCTTACTTGCCCGACGAACTGCAAGTGATGGCAACCCACGTGCGCGAGCCGGGGCGCTTGGCCGACTTGGCGGCCTCCTACCTGAAGATTGCGGTCGAGGAGCAGCAGGATCTGCTGGCTACCCTGGAAGTGCGATCGCGGTTGGAGAAACTGGGTACCATTCTCCATCGTGAGATCGAGCTTTTGGAACTGGGACACAAGATTCAATCCGAGGTCCAGAGCGAACTGTCCAAGAACCAGCGCGAGTTTTATTTGCGCCAGCAGTTGCGCGCGATTCAGAAGGAATTGGGCGAGAGCGACGCGCGCACCAGCGAAATCGACGACTTACAGGCTAAGATCGAGGCGGCCAAGATGCCCGAAGGGGCCCGCGCCGCGGCCGACAAAGAGTTGGAGCGATTGCGCATGATTCCGCCCGAGTCGGCGGAACATAGTGTGGTCCGCACCTACCTGGATTGGCTGGTAGGCATGCCTTGGGCGGTGGCGACCGAGGACAACCTGGACATCGCGCATGCCCGGGCGGTATTGGACGAGGACCATTACGATCTACAAAAAGTAAAGGAACGAATCCTGGAATTCTTGGCGGTGCGCAAGCTAAAACGCACCAGCAAGGGACCGATCCTGTGTTTGGTGGGGCCGCCGGGGACCGGCAAGACCTCGCTGGGACGCTCGATCGCGCGCGCCCTGGGACGTAAATTCGTACGCCTGTCGCTAGGCGGAATTCGCGACGAGGCCGAAATTCGCGGCCATCGCCGCACCTATATCGGCTCGCTCCCGGGCCGGATCGTGCAGGGGCTGCGCAACGCGGGTTCCAACAATCCGCTGTTCATCCTGGACGAAGTCGACAAGCTGGGGATGGATTTTCGCGGCGATCCCGCCTCGGCCCTGTTGGAAGTGCTCGATCCAGAGCAGAACGGCGCCTTCGTCGATCATTACCTCGACGTGCCGGTGGATCTCTCGCAAGTGCTTTTCCTGACCACCGCCAACGTGCTCGACCCGATTCCCGCACCGCTGCGCGATCGGATGGAGGTGTTGGAGCTACCCGGCTACACCGAGGAGGAGAAACTGGAGATCGCGTTGCGCCATCTGGTGCCTAAACAGCTCGGTGAAAACGGCCTTGAGGAGCATCCGGTAGCCTTCGCGCGCGAGGCGCTCATCGAGATCATCCAGGGCTATACGCGCGAGGCGGGATTACGCAACCTGGAGCGCGAAATCGGGCGGATTTGTCGTAAAATCGCCCGCGATTTTACCGAGGGTAGCGAACTGCCCGCCAGTGTTGGGGCCAAGGACGTGGTGCGCTATTTGGGACCCCCGCGCTTTTTCTCCGAGGTGGCCGAGCGGACCCAGGAACCGGGGGTTGCCACCGGCCTGGTCTGGACTCCCAACGGCGGCGATATTCTTTTCGTCGAAAGCACTCGGATGAAGGGGCAGAAGGGGCTGACCCTCACCGGCAGTCTGGGCGACGTCATGAAAGAGTCGGCTCAGGCCGCTCTGTCGTGGGTTCGGTCGCGGGCCGAGCGGCTGGGAATCCCGGCGGACTTCTTTGAGCAATCTGACCTGCATGTGCACGTGCCGGCAGGGGCCATCCCCAAGGATGGCCCCTCGGGTGGCGTGACTATTGCGGCCTCGCTCGCCTCGCTCCTGACCGGCCGTCCGGTACGGGCTGACGTTGCCATGACGGGCGAGATCACGCTGCGCGGCAAGGTCCTGCCCGTGGGGGGGATCAAGGAGAAGGTGCTGGCCGCACGGCGAGCCGGAATCAGACTGGTGCTGCTGCCTCGGCGCAACGAACGCGATCTCGAAGACGTCGCGCCAGCGGTGCTCAAGGAGCTGGAGTTTGTCTTCGTCGATACCGTTGACGAAGTCCTGGCCCATGCCCTGACCGACGTTGTGGTGGCGCCGGTCGCGGTCGAAGAAGAGGCCAGGGGCGACGGCTCTCGTACCGTGCTCAACTGAAAAAATCGCTATCCACCGGGCAAGCTTGGCGTCCGCGGCAATGCTCGCGCCAAGCTTGCCGCGGGCGTAATCTGAAGCGCGTTCAAGCTCGATCCCGCCGGGGACGGATAGCAAGCCAGGATGAAAATCTCACTGGTGGCCGCCGAGATGGCCCCCTTTGCCAAGGTTGGCGGCTTGGCCGACGTGATTGGCGCGCTACCCGCCGAACTGTCTGCGAGCGGAGCCCAGGTCAGTGTCCTGATGCCGGGTTACGCCAGCGCGCTGCACTTGGTTGCCACCGAGCCGGTGGGGGACGGTTTGAGTGTGATGCTCGGCGAGCGGCGCGAGCATTTCACCCTGCGCAGCGGTATCGGTCCAGCGGGCGTGCCGCTGTTCTTCATCATGCACGAGGGCTTCTTCGGGCGCCCCGAGATTTACGGCGAGCAAGGGATCGATTATCCCGACAATTTTCGCCGCTTCGTTTTTTTTTCCCGGGCCGCACTGCATGTGCTCGCCAGCCTGATGCCGCCCGACGTAGTCCACGCCCATGATTGGCATGCCGCCGCGGTTCCCTTGCTGATGCGCGCCGACCCGGCGCTGCGTGCGCGCTTTGCCGCCTGCGCGTCGGTGTTCACGATCCACAATCTGGCGTTTCAGGGCCAATTCGACAGAGCGGACTTTGCTTTGCTCAACCTGGACTCGGCCTATATGACCACCGAGTACCTGGAATTCTATGGCCGCGGTAACCTGCTCAAGGCCGCGGTGGTAAGCGCCGATGCAGTCACCACCGTCAGTCCCACCTACGCTCGCGAGGTGCGGGAGCCGGATCTGGGTTTTGGGCTTGAAGGAGTGTTGCAGGCCAAGGGCGAGCGCTTCGTAGGGATTCTCAATGGCGCCGATTACGGCGAATGGAATCCGGCCAGCGACGGTTTCCTGGCCGCCACCTATAGCGCCGATGACATGGCTGGCAAGGGCGCTTGCGCGCGGGATCTGTGCCGTCAACTCGATTTGGCTTACGTTGCCGGCCGTCCGTTGATTGGGATGGTCTCGCGCCTGTCATCGCAGAAGGGCTTCGATCTATTGCTGGCGGTTCTGGACCGATTGCTGGCGCGCAACGCGGCGTTGATTATTCTGGGGCGCGGCGAGTCGGAAATCGAACAGCGGCTCGAACAGGCGGCGGCGCGCTATCGCGATCGGCTGCGGCTGCGGATGGATTGGGACAATCCGCTCGCCCATCGGATTCAAGCCGGCTGTGATTTTTATCTGATGCCCTCGCGCTTCGAGCCGTGTGGGTTGACCCAGATGTATGCGCTCAAGTACGGCACGATTCCCGTCGTTCGGGCGACCGGCGGACTTGCCGATAGCGTGGTTCAATTCGATCCGATCGCGCGCCAGGGTAACGGCTTTCGCTTTCAGCGGTACGAAGCCGATGCTTTGCTGGAGGCGCTGGCGCGCGCTTTGGATACCTTCGCCGATCGAGCGGCGTGGGAGGCGCTGCGCCGCAACGCGATGGCGGCGGACTTCTCCTGGAGCCACGCCGCGCGGGCTTATTTGTCGTTGTTCGAGCGCGCTCGCGCGTGGCGGGTCGCGAGGCGAGGATGAAGGCGACCGAAAGTTATCTGGTTTACGCCGATGGCTCCTGCCTGGGTAATCCGGGACCCGGCGGTTGGGGGGTGGTGATTATCAACCACGCCGGCGAGTTGAGCGAGGATGGCGGCGGCCATCCCCATACCACCAACAATCGCATGGAATTGACCGCGGCGATCGAGGCGATGCGCCGGTTGCCGCCCGGCGCGCGGGCGACTTTGCGCAGCGACAGCGAATATCTGGTCAAGTCGGTCAACCTGGGATGGCGGCGCAACGCCAACAAGGACTTGTGGGAGCAACTGGACCGCGAGATGAGCCAACGCGAGGTCCGGCTGGAATGGGTGCGTGGCCACAGCGTGGATCAGTACAATCAGCGCGCCGACAGGATTGCGCTGGACCAAGCCAAGACGGTTGCCAACTCCAAACCATCAGCGGCTTCTGCCGCGAGCGATGCTGAACTGGCGCCGCTTTTGATGGCAGGCGAACAGGTAGCTCGATGTCTGGGATGCGGCGCGCGGTTTATCGCCATCGGCGGACAGGCATACTGCAATCATGCTGCCTGTCAGCTCAAGCATCGGGGTAAGCCAAGCGGTCAGGGCTGATCGGCTTGGCCAGCGTCGCGGCCGAGGTCGGCCAGCGTCCACGCGTTTAGCTGCTCAATTTCCAGGTGGGCCAGCCGTGCCAGTACGGATGCGATGCGGGGGTCGCCTTTTTGTGCGCTATGGCCGTCGGCATCTACCGCGTGCAGTACTTCACCCAGCCGGACATGATCGGGAGCCCGGGCCAGAAACAACCCAACCGGGGTCTTGGCATCGGGGGAAGCCTCGCTCTCCAGGACCAACTTAGCCTCCTTGAGGCGTTGAATTATCGGGCCCAGCGCGGTCTGGCTGATTCCCAATTCCGCGGCGAGTCCTTCCGGAGTGATCGAGGGGTGATGGCCATAAATCCGCTCGGTCAAGCGCAGCATCACCAACAACACCACGTAGCGCATGAAGCTGGGGGAATGGACCAATTCTGGAGCGCGGGTGCGTCCGCTTTGCAAGGCGAAGCAGATCTCGACTCCGAACAGGACGATACTCCAACCCACGTAAATCCAGACCAGGACAATCGGCACCGCAGCGAGCGCACCATACACCGCGCGATAGCTGGAGACTCCGATCTGAAAATGGATGTAGCCGAACTGGGCAAACTGGAACAGCAGCGCGCTGATCAGCGCCCCGATCGCCGCCGCGCTCCATTTGACGTTGGTGTAGGGAAAGAAAACAAAAAGGAAGAAGAAGCCCAACCACAGGATCAGAAAGGGTACCAGCAGCGCCATCCCGGGGACGCGATGCAGATTGGTGGTGGCGTGGGCGGTTACCGCCAGCGCAGCGACCAGAATGAGCGGCACGGTGAAGACGACGCTCAAATAGTCGGCGAATTTGCGCAGATAGCTGCGGCCCGAGGGGACCTGCCAGATAGTGTTGAAGGCCAGTTCGATCGTGCCCAGGGTGGAGAGCACGGTCAGCAGCAGAGCCACCCCACCCACCGATCCCAAGGTGGCGGAATTGATATTGCGCACGAAATGCATGATGTAGTTGACCACGTCGGGCGAACCCAAGGCGAGGTAGGTGGTAAGCATCTCGCGCAGGCGATCGGCGCCGCCCAGCTCGGTCAGTACCGAGAAAGCCAGCGCCAACATCGGGATGATCGACAGGATGACAGTGTAGGTCAGGGCGGAGGCCCACAGCAGGTCATTGTTAGCGATGAAATTTCCGGCGGCAAGACGCACCGCGCACCAAGCTTTTTGCGCCACGCTTAGAAGCGCCGGCTTGCTGAACGCCGCCCTGAGCTCGGCGAGATCGAGCCTTAAGCCTGGGCTTTTCAAGGAACTCATGGACGCTGGCCCGTCTTCCGGCGAACAGGGGAAAGGCGAGGCGCCGGGTTGGAATTGTACTGGATGAAGCACGCTGGCAGGGCGGATTCAGCGCACCCCGGGTCGGGACGGTAGGAATTGTCGCGAGTGCCGGGCCTGCCCACGGCCAAATCCACCAAGGCTAGGCAGCCATCGATCAGCCTTGAATCGCTCGACCAGAATCCCGCAGCGCCTGGCCCTCCGCCTGCGCCCCATTGCGCCACGACTGGTTTGACAAACTTCCCGGTCATTTGGTTCTCCAGCCGCTTTGCGCGCTGAAAGTGCTGCCTTCTGCCCCCTTGTGTCCACGCTCGCGCCTGGCCGCCAGGCGCCAGATGGAACGGCGGGTTTCCACCGCTTCACCACATACCCGCAGACAGCCGGCTCGCCGCAGCGCCTGACGCTGCTCAGGATCGCTGGGGCCCATCCCGACGACGGCCGAGCCTTGACTGGCCACCAGAGTGTGAATCAATTCCTCGACCGCGCCAAGTTGTTCTTGGCTGCTCCAGGCAACGCAAATGAGGTCTGGGCGATGCAGGCCGACGAAACGGACGAGATCTTCCGAACTTTTGGCGGCCTCGCCCGGAGCCAGGCCGGCGGCAAAACCGTCAAGACGCAGGAGCTGGACTACCATCGCCAGCATCACTGGGGGCGCTTGGTCAATCGGCCAAACTCCGAGGATGCGCAGGCGGGGTGGACTTTGCGGTTTAGGGAAGCGCTCGCCCAACTGGGTCGCCAACTCGCGCGAGGTGTCTTCGATCAGACGCTGGCTGGAAGGGGTGATGTTGTCGCGCGCGCGCTCGCGGTCGGCCAGGTCGACCGCGGGAGTAAGCAGATTGGCGAAAGTTTCCTGCAGTCCGTGCAGGTCGCAATAATGCTCGACCATAGAGCGCGCGCCGTCCAGATCCATTTCCAGCAGACGGCGATAATAATCGTGGAAACCCTCCAGCGGCTCATCTTCGCCCAGCAGGATCGAGAAGAAGCCCAGGGAGGGAACGTAATCGCCGGCCACCTTGAGGCAGACGCAAAAAGGGGTGGAGAGAACCAACCCCACCGGCCCCCACAGCCAAGCCCAGAAAATCGCCGAACCCAGCATCGCCACCGGCGATACGCCCACGCCATGACCAATTACTACCGGCTCGATAAACTGGGCGGTGAGCTGGTCGATGCCGGTATAGATGCCGACGATGGCCAAGGCTTTCCACCAGCCGGGAAAGACCGCGATCGCGACGAGGGTGGGTAGCAAGGCGGCGGTGATCGCCCCGATGTAGGGGATGAAGCGCAGAAAAAAGGCCAGGGTTCCCCACAACAGTGGTCGTTGCAGCCCGGTCACCCAGCACAACAGCCCTACCGATAGGCCGAAGCAAAAGTTGATCAAGGCGTAAAAGAGCAGGTAGCGGCTGATGCGTTCGCCGGCTTCGTCCAGCGCCTTGGCAGCCACCGGGATGCGGGCGCGGGCGGCCAAGCGGACCAATCGGTCGCGCAGGCTGGCCCGATCGTAGAGCAGAAAAAACATCAGCACGATCACCATGAAGCTCTGGAACAGACCGCCCAGCACCGGCAAGGTGGGCGAAAGCTGATCGGAGATGCTCTTGGGCTCGGGCATCATCTGCACCACCTGGACTCGGTGATGGTGGCTGGGCCCCTCGACCTGGCTGCGCACGGTGGCGATCAGGCGCTCGATTTGGCCCAGGGAGGAGGGGGCGAAACGCTTGAGCGCCTGAACTTTATGGGTGATGTTGTCGGAATAGCCGGCGACTTCGTGGATTACTCCTGATAGTTCGTCGGTGAAGAAATAAGCCGCGCCGCTGACGATCGCCAGCGAAATCAGTACCAGGATCGCCGCGCTCAGCGCCCGCCCCGTCACCCGCTCCAGGCGCGAGGCCAGGGGGCTAAGAACCACGGTCAGCAGCGAGGCGACCGCGACCGGAATCAGGACCGTCCTGGCCACATAGAGGACGGCCGCGGCCGTCAGCAATCCCAGCGCATGGCGCCAGCCGTTATGGCTTTGAGTTTCGTCGGTGTCGGCGGAATCGAGGTCGGAGCCGTTGCTCAGCGCATCCATCCTTTTGCAGTGCGCGAGGAGTTGGGCTCGGGAAGCCTCAAAGCTCGTGCGTATCTTGATTGTACGGGCCGACCGCGCCCGGCGGCAAGCAAGCAGCGCGGCGACCGCTTTAATGGCCCTGACGCGCCTCCAGCCAGCGCTCGGCATCGATCGCCGCCATGCAGCCGGTGCCGGCGGCGGTCACAGCCTGACGATAGATACGATCAGCAACATCGCCGGCCGCGAAGACCCCTTCGACGCTGGTGTAGGTCGAGCCTGGGCGCACCCTCAGGTAGCCTACCTCGTCCATCTCGAGCTGGCCCACGAATAGATCGGTATTGGGCTTGTGTCCGATCGCGATGAATACCGCGTCGGTCGCAACCTCGGTTTTGGCGCCGGTCTTCAGGTTGCGCAGGGTCGCGCCCGTGACGCCGGTCTTGTCGGCCTGTCCGTGAACCTGTTCGATGGTGCTGTCCCAGATGAAATCGATTTTTGGATTGGCGAACGCGCGCTCCTGCATGATCTTGGAGGCTCGCAACTGGTCGCGGCGATGGATTACGGTGACGTGAGAGCAGTACTTGGTCAAAAAGGTGGCCTCTTCCATCGCGGTGTCGCCGCCGCCCACCACCAGGGCCCGCTTGTCCTTGAAGAAGAAGCCGTCGCAGGTGGCGCAGGCGCTGACCCCGTATCCCATCAGACGGCGCTCGGACTCCAGTCCCAAGAGCTTGGCGGATGCGCCGGTGGCGATGATCAGGCTTTCGGCCAGGATCTCCGCTTCACCCGTACCCAGCACGAACGGATAACGGCGCAGATCGACGGCCGTGACTTCGCTGGCCAGAAAGCGGGTGCCGAAGCGTTCCACCTGGCGGCGAAAGATCTCCATCATCTCGGGCCCTTGCACGCCCTGCTCAAAGCCGGGATAGTTTTCAACTTCGGTGGTAATGGTCAATTGTCCACCGGGCTGGGCGCCTTCGATGAGCAAGGGCGCCAGATTGGCGCGCCCGGTATACAAGGCCGCGGTTAGGCCGGCAGGCCCCGAACCGATGATCACGACACGATAAGTTTGCTGAGCCATGCTATGAATCCTAGCCTGAGCGGCGTCAATTTGCTCGCCTCTACCCAGGCATTCAGGCATAGCGAGCAGCACTGATGGGGGCAAGTCGCCCCGGCGCCGAGTGCGATATCAAGCGAGGTGTTCGATAGTAATCATGGCCAGAGTTAAAACATCGCCGCGGCGCGGCGGCTTCGCGCCCGCCTCCGGCTTGACGCACGTGGACGCGCGCGGGCGCGTACGAATGGTCGATGTCGGGGCCAAGCCGCCTACCCGCCGGATAGCATTGGCCCGCGCCACGCTGCGGATGGAACCAACTACGCTTGGCGCGATCCTCGATGGTTCGCTCAAGAAGGGCGAGGCGCTGGCCGCGGCGCGGATCGCCGGAGTGATGGCGGCCAAGCGCACCAGCGAACTGATTCCATTGTGCCATCAGATTGCGCTGGACCTGGTCGAGATAGACTTTCAGCCCGATCCGGCACAGTCACGCTTGGAAATTCAGGCGCGGGCGGTTACGCAGGCGCGCACCGGAGTTGAGATGGAAGCTTTGGTCGCGGCCAGCGTCGCGGCGCTGACGCTTTACGACATGGCCAAGGCGATCGACCGCGCGATGGTGGTCGAGCAGGTGCGCCTGGTGAGCAAGGAGGGGGGACGCAGCGGCAAGTTTCGCCGTCCGGGAGAGCGTGAATGGCCGGCCGCGCTGTAGCGCCCACGGGACCGGGAGCGGACTTGCACGAGGGTGCGCGCGTAATCCTCAAGCCGGGGCGCGAGGGGCCCGTGCGCGGGCGCAATCCGTGGATCTTTTCCCACGCTATCGAGCGGACCGAACCTTCCCCGCTGGAGCCTGGCAGCCCGGTCAGCGTGGTGGATCAGCGGGGAGCGCCGCTGGGCGTGGGCTACTACCATCCACGCACGACTATCGCGGTTAGGTTGTTGAGCTTCGAAAACCAGGGGGATTTGAGCGAGATCGTCGCGCAGCGATTGCGCCAAGCCACGGAGCTGCGAGCGCATTTGGTTTCTTCGGACAGCACTTGCTATCGCCTAATCAACGGCGACGGCGATGGGCTCTCCGGACTGGTGGTGGATCGCTACGGCGAAGTCGTGGTGCTGCAGATTCTGACCGCCGGAATGGAGCGTTTGCGTTCGTTGATTGTCGATCGACTGAGCGCCTTGCTCTCGCCACGAGCGATTATCGAGCGCAGTTCAGGCGCGGTGCGCAAGGAAGAGGGTTTGCCCGATCGCAACGAACTGGTGGCGGGCGAAAGCGCAAGCGAAGTGCAGGTGCTTGAGAACGGTTGGCCGCTGGTGGTGGATCCCTGCCACGGACAGAAAACCGGCTCGTTTCTGGATCAACGGGTCAATCGGCGCTGGTTCGGCCAACTGGCCGCCGGCCGCCGGGTGCTCGACGGCTATTGCTATGGCGGCGGCTTCGGCTTGGCCGCGCTCAAGGGTGGGGCGCAAGGCGTGTCGGCGGTGGATACTTCGAGCCGGGCGCTTGCCTGGGCGCGGCGCAATTTCGAGCTTAACGCAATCGAGCCCGATCGCTATGAATTGATCGCCGCCGATCTGCCGCGCTATCTGGCCCAGCAGCCTCGCTCCTTCGATCTGATCGCGTTGGACCCGCCGCCGCTGGCGCGCAGCCGCAAGGACCTGCGCCAGGCCGAGCATCGCTACGTCGAGATCAACGCAATCGCGATGCGCGCCTTGGCCGCCGGCGGCATGATGATGACATTCAGTTGCTCCACCCATGTGCGCGCCGAGGATTTTCTGCGTGCGGTGCGGATGGCGCAAACCCAGGCCGGGGTAAACCTGCGACTGGTCGCTTCGCTAGGTGCGGCCCCCGACCATCCCACGCTTTTGGGTCATGTCGAAGGCGGCTACCTCAACGGCTTCTTGTTGTCGTCGCTGGAATAGGACTGGCGCGGGTCAGCAAACGGTTACTTAATCGATTCCTAAAGAAATTCGCCTTGGCCAACCAAGCCGCAAACGCGGCGCGGACGTAGCCGCCCGCAGCGCGGGCGCTTGCGAAGAGCCTTAGGAATCGAGCCAAGCTTCGTTTTGTTCAGCAAAAGCCGACGCTGGTGTTGTGCTAGCGTGTCAACTTCGCTAATTCTCCGGCACGCGGTCGCTAAGCAGCGCCAGTCTTTGCACACCATAGGCGGAGGTAACTCGGCAGGAAGTGACGGCTCTCGTTCGAGGATTGGCAGGCACTGATCTGCACAGCGAGTGCTTCACTAAAGACCAAATGAGCGGCTTTTGTTTCTGGCTGGTCGCTAAGAATTACAACAATGTTAGTCATCATGCCCGATCGCGACCGGCGCCTCTGTACGAGCATGCTTTTTCTGTTATAATTAATGTACGTTTACGACTTCATCGACGCCCGGCACGGCAATGTAATCGGTTCCTGGGTCAGGGGCCTGTCTAACGGCGATCGCGCCAGATTCAAGCTCAAAGTCAAGGCGTTAGCCGAGATGGACCATGAACTAGCGATTGGCACGAAGCTTTTACAAGGCCCGATTTATCGCCACATCTACAAGCTGAAGATTCATGGAGACACTATGTTGAGGCCGCTCCTGTGCCGCGGCCCGGTCCATAACGAACGTGAGTATACTTTGCTGGCAGGTGCGAAGGAGGAGAACTTCATATTGGCTCCGGCAGACGCCCCCGAGGTGGCTGAAGAAAGGCGCGAGCAGGTGATTCGCAATCCGGCTGAGAGGAGGCAAATCCGTGCGAGCTTCACTCCCTGAATCTGAAGAGTTTCAGGATCGAGATTATCGCGAGGCTTACGCCGAAGATTTTCTCAATGCGCGCGTTGCTAGCCAAATTCGCGTCTTACGCGAGCAGCGAGAAATGACCCAGCGACAACTGGCCGACGCCATCGGGACAAAGCAGGCCGGCGTGTCCCGAATCGAAAACGTAAACTACTCCAGCTGGAATATCAGAACGCTCAAAAAGATCGCGCGGGCGCTGGGATGCCGTCTCCACATCTCCTTCGAGACCTACGGCACGCTCCTTGAAGAAGGAGCTACCTTCTCGCGGAAAACTCTTCAGAGGCCTAAATTCGAAGATGACCCGGCGTTTAAGCCGGATGGCAGAGCGCGAAAGGATGCGATGCGGCGCACAGGAGCACTCGCCCTCGATCCCTGTCCACCGGCGGGACAGCCGACCGGAGGCTTGGCCAGGGGGAGCAAAGCGCGCGAATATACGCGCGGTGGCGGAATTGCCGCTGTGAATCAACCAAACGTACAGCCACGCTGGAATGCGATGACCGTCCCGAGGCAGGTCGCATGATTGAGATTAGGCGAGTCTTGTTAGCACGGGTGATCCAGCGGTTCGATCTCAGGGGACCGGCGCCTTACCTCCCCGATCTGGTGCGGTCCCTGGGTGAACGATATGCCTTCGCAGCGATGCCTGCTTCCCTCGACTTGACGATTTCCGACCCACCCAAGCCGACGGAATTCAAGCACGGCAGGTTCGCTCGGAACGGGCAGCAAACGGTTATTTTGAATCTATCGCTTTACAATGACGGAGCGCTAATAGATACGGACGTCTCAACGGCGCAAACCGAGTTGGTTGTCGCCGATTTACTTAGCTGGGCCGAAGAACAAAAATTGCCGATGGCGCTCGTGCCACCCCGATTTTATATCAGCCAGTTAGAACTACGCATCAAGGGAGGCGGCTTAGAGCGGCTTGCTCCAGGCTTCAGACTCGCCGGCAGGCAGATTACGAAATTCCTGACGGATTACGGCATAAACGCAAAGCGGTACGACGTTACTTCCGTGTTCGTCAACTTCGATACACACGAAGCTAACCCCAATGCTATCCAACCCGGGCCTTTCCAACTGGAACGACGGGCGGGCGTCCCCTTCGAGGAGGGCATATACTTCTCACAGGCTCCGCTGAAAACCCCTGATCATATCGTTTTGCTTGAGCAACTCGACAAGCTGTAGGCGTTTGCGCGGCCGCTCGGACGCGAGCAGGCTGCGCCGTGCAGCAGCCCTGGAGAGCCGGGGCGCACTGCTACGACGGGAGGATGGCGGGGGGTAGGGGAGGGCGGCCGAGGATCAGGTCGCCGGCCTTGTCGGCGACCATCAACACGCAGGCGTTGATATTGCCGCTGGTCAGATCGGGCATCGCCGAGGCGTCGACCACCCGCAAGCCTTCGACCCCGCGCACCCGCAATTGCGGATCGAGCACCGCGGTTTCATCCCCTCCCATCGCGCAGGTCGCGCAGGGATGGTTGGCGGAAAAGGCGGTGCGACGCATCCAATCCGCGACTGCCTCGGGACTGGCGACCGCCGCGCCGGGATTCTTCTCGCCACCCCAGTATGGTTTAAGCGGCGCGCGGCCAGCCAACTCTCTTGCGATCCGAACGCCCTCGCGCAAGGTTCGCAGATCTTCCGGTTCGACGAAGAAATTCTGCAAAATACGGGGCTTGTCTCTGGGATCGGCCGAGCGCAGGCTGACACGGCCGCGCGAGCGCGGATGGAGCAGAACGGGCGAAATGGCAAAGCCATCGATATAGGGCTTACGCCATCCTGGAAACCAGACGTCGGCGAACAAGGCGGTAGAGCGGGTGAAGAATTGTACATCGGGCACCGGAAGCGAATCGCCGCCGGTTTTGAGAAACCCGGTAACCCCGCCCGGAATAGCGGTGGCCGGGCCCGTGCCGAAGAAAAAAGCCTGAAGCATCGCCAACGCCGCCCGATCGGCACGCATCAGGGCGTGGAAGGGGCCTGGAGTCTGGCGCAGAAAGAACAACGAGACGGCAGGATGGTCCTGCATATTGCCGCCCACGCCGGGTAGATCGACAATCGGCGTGATTCCGAGGTCGCGCAGGTGGTCCGCGGGTCCGATTCCCGACAGCATCAGCAATTGCGGCGAGTTGTAGGCGCCTGAAGCGACGATCACCTCGCGATCGGCGACAATCCGCGCCGGCCGATCGGCCGCGATGTATTCAACGCCCATCGCGCGCCGCCCTTCCATCAGAAGCCGGCTAGCGTAGCTGTTGCGATGCACCGTCAAGTTGGGCCGCCGGCGCGCGGGATGGAGAAAGGCCACGGCCGCGCTGCACCGGCGCCCGCTGCGCAGGGTGCATTGGGTGCGACCGAAGCCATCCTGGCGCTCGCCATTGTAATCGCGATTGTGAGCAAAGCCGCATTCGCCGGCCGCCGCGATCAGCGCGTCGAAAATGGGATCGGCGGTGGGCAGGCGGCGAACGCCCAGCGGGCCACGCTCGCCGCGCCAGAAATCTTCGCCGTTTTCCCATCGCTCGTAACGACGAAAGTAGGGCAACACCTCGGCGTACGACCAGCCCGCGCAGCCGTTGCCGGCCCAGCGATCGTAATCGCCGGCGTTGCCGCGCACGTGCGTCATGTAATTGATCGAGGAGGAACCACCCAGGACTTTGCCCCGCATCGCCGGAAGCGAGCGATTAGCCAGTCCCGGTTCGGGTTCGCTCGTGTAGCCCCAGTCGTGCAAGCGATGCTGCTGCAGCTTACCCAAGCCGATCGGGATATGGATTAGAGGGTCGCGATCCTCGCCGCCGGCCTCGAGGATACACACGCGCACGGTCGGATCGGCGCTGAGGCGCTCGGCCAGCACGCACCCGGCCGTGCCCGCGCCAATGATCACATAGTCATAATGGCTATCATGCCGCATCTCAGTATCCCGTCCGGTCAACGACGCGTCATCGGTCAGGGACTGGCGCGGCATCCCGAGGCCGCGGGGCACCGCGCCGGAGCTGGGTTCAGTCGAGCCACATCAGCTTGGCCGGATTGTCCTGCAGCATCACTTTGACCTCCTCGGGCTTGATCCCGAAGGCGAGCAGGGCGCGGATAAACACCCGCATCCCGTCGATACTGTCCATGTGCAGGACCTGGCCGAAGTCGCTGCCGATAATACAGCGATCGGCGCCGATCTCCTTGATTGTGCGGATGGTCTCCATCGGATCGGCCACCGGCTGGTAGAGGCTGGGGATCATCGGCTGGCAGTAAGTGCCGACGTAAATTCCCAGGTCGGCGAGCTGCTTCATCTCGTCGAGCAGCAGCTTGTTGAGTTCCAACAGCGGATGGTCCAGGGTCGCTCGTACGCCGATCTCCTTGGCCTTGCGCGCCAGCGGCAAAAGCTCGGTAAAGTCGGTGTGACCAAAACCGATACCGACCTTTTTCTCCGTCGCCATCTCCATGATCTCGACCACTTCGGGCAACACCTTGCCGTCTTCCGCGACTAGCCGCACGCGCCCCTTTTCGGGATGGCCCGCGCCGCGCCAAAAGCCCAGCGAGGTGAAGGTCGGAAACCAGATCATCTTGAAGTTGGGATATTGCAGCGCGACCCGAATCGCCTCGGGATTCATCCCAAAGCAGGTGCCGCTGCCGCCGTAGATTTCCACGCGATGGGTCAGCTCGCCCTTCTCGACCAGGTAGTCCAGATGGCGCTGGGCCAGGTAAGCGGCATTGCAACTGATGTTCCAATGGTCCTTGAAGGCTAGCGCGCGCATCCCGGCCTTGGAGGCGTCGATGCCGATTTGAATCATGTCCTGCGAGCGATGGACAAAATCGGGGTAGGCGTGGATGTGACAATCGATTGCCCCGACCAGCAGCTCGTTCTCGATCCCCGGATAGATCTTGAGCATCTCCGGGTTGTCCTTGAGCATCTGGTAGAAGTAATCCTTGGCGTTGAGTTCGCGTACGCGTTTGACTGTCAGTACACGCCCGACCAGGAGCTGCTCGGCGGCGGCGGCATCGGCGGCAAAGTCACACATCGTATATCCTCGTGAGGGTAGGGGTTGTTTGGGCGCCGCTTTCTCAGGCCTGGCGGCCCCAGGCCTCGATAAAGCGGCGCGCGTCCGCGATCACATCGTCGGTGGCGGGTACATACGGGGTCACCAGGCGAGTTACGCCCGCGGCCTCGAAAGGGGCCAGCCGCTCCTTGATCTCGGCGATCGAGGTGCCCGGCACCACCGGCAGCTTGTCCATATACTCGTCGGTCAGCTTGGCCATCGCGGCCTTGAAGCCTCCGGCGCGAAAGGCGGCCTGAACCGCGCTTACCTCGGGCTCGAAGCCCGAGGACTTGAGCATGTCGCTGTAGTAGTCGGCGATATTGTAGAAGGTCAAGACCTGGCGCAGGCGGCCGCGGGCGGTGGCGCGATCGGGATTGAGCGAGACCCGCGCTTTGGCGATTATCTCGATCTCATTGGGATCGCGGCCGGCCTCGCGCGCGCCTTCGCGCACCGCCTCGGCCAGCTCCTTGATCTTGGCGGGGATGGCCATGTTGATGAAGATGCCGTCGGCGATTCGCCCGACCAGGCGCAGCATGCGCGGACTGAGGCCGGCCAGGTAGATCGGAAACTTGGGATGGGCAGGCTTCCACGACAATTGGAAGCGCTCGCCGGTGGAATAGACCTCGCCCTGATACTCGACTCGCTCGCCGGCGGCGCTCTTGCGCACGATCTCCAGGTACTCGCGCATCCGCTTCAGCGGCCGATCGAAAGTGCCGCCGTGCCAGCCCGCGATGGTCTTGTTGGCCACGCCCAGTCCCAGCAGCAGCCGCCCGCCCGACATATCCTGCAAGGTGGCGGCCTGAATCCCCATCGTGATCGGGCTGCGGCCGTAGATATGGTAAATCGCGGTGCCGATCTTGAGGGTGCGGGTACGTGCCGCGACCCCGCTGATCAACACCAGCGGGTCGGTGCTGTTGGATTCACCTTTCCAGAAAGCCCCAAAGCCGGCGGCTTCGACCGCGGGCGCCAGCTCCAGCAGCCCGGCTACCGGATAATGCGCCGCGGAATTGAGCTCGATGTCATAGTTCACGGCTTCTCCTTGATGTTAAGCGCCCCGGCCGCGGATCTTCAGGCTCCAAGGTAGATTCCCTTGGGGTCGATCTCTTCGCGCAGCAGGCGCAATTCCTGTTCGCTGGGCAACGGGGTGACGGCTATTGGCGGCACGACTCGGAGCGCGAAGCCGGTATTGGCCCGTACCTGTTCGAGCTCGATTCCGGGATGGAGCGAGAGCAGTTGCGCACCTGCGCCCTGCGAATCGAAACCGATGACCGCCAAATCGGTAATCAGTCGATAGGTGCCGCCGCCGCGCAACCCCATCGCCTGGCGGCTTTGGCCCTGGCCGAAGCCGGGACTGGTCAGATGAGCAACCGTCGCCGGCAGCTTGCGCCGTTCGTGGCGCATGATGACGATCACGCGGCGAGCCAAAGAGGCGACATCGTTGCCTCCCGCGCTGCCGTTGAAGTAACGCACCCGGCCATCTTCCTCGGCCAGCAGGGTGGTGTTGATATTGCCCTGACCATCGACCTCCAGCGCACCCAGAAAGCCTACATCGACGACGCCTCGATGGAGGTTCATGCCGAAGATGTCGACAAAGCCGCTCCAGGAGGTGGCGCGATAGAAGATGCGCGAATCGGCCAGGCCGGCGGGAGTATCGATCGGGCTCATGTTGGTGACCCCGATCTCCAAAAGCGCGGTCAGGGCGGGAGCATGGGTGCGTTGGGCCAGAATGGTGGCGACCTGGGGCAGGCCGATTCCCACTACCACCACCTCGCCGTCGCGCAATTCGCGCGCGCCCGCGGCGGCCATTATTTCGCTTCCTCGCACTTGCGCCATCGTCTTAGTTGGTCCCGCCCGTAATTCAGTAGCCCAGGACTCGATCCGCGCGCAGGCTCTCAAGATGTTTAAAGCCGCCTGCCAGTTCCAGGTATTGCCAAAAGTCTTGCGTGCCGAGTACGAAACGATCGATATAGGCGCCGATCCGATCGGCCGCGCGGGCATGCGAAACGTATAGCTCCAAGTGGGCCGCGTCGTAATCGTAGCAGCGAAAGACGGCGCTGGGATGGGCGCCGAAAGGCTGATGAACAACCGCGCCAACGCGGTGGGCGGGAATCAGGGTACGCTCGGGCTGTTGCTGAATAATTTCGGTGGGGATCAACTCCTCGGCGACCACTACGACCTGGCGCGCGGCCTTGGCCGCTTCTTCGTTCTCCCAGCGCGGGCCGTCAATCTGGGCATTGCCCTGGCGATCGGCGCGTTGGACGTGGACGAAAGCGACTTCGGGGGTTAGCGCGCGCAACAGGAGGTAGTCTTCGCCGGTGAAGGGACAAGTGAAATTGCGCAACATCTCGGCGCCCGCCCCGGCCTGCAGGCGGCGCTCGATCTCGGAAGCCATCAGGGATTTGATTGGAATGAAGGACAGCCCAAGGGCACCCGCCAGATAGGCGAAGGTGACCGACAGGCTGCTCATGTCCAGGGTGATCAGGGTGCCGCCGGCGCGTGCCCGATTGACGCATTCAACGCGTCCGAAGCGATCCAGCGAGCCGCCGCCGGCGATCAGGCGGCCGACCGCGCCGGCGCCAACCAACAAATCGGTGTCCATCCCCATCACAGCCTGAGAGATGGTCAGGTTGCGTTTGTGCTGGCGAATCAGTTCGTGGACCACCACCATTGAGTTGCGTGCGATCGCAAACCCGCCCAGGGCCAGATGGCTACCGTCGGGAATCGCCGCGACGACTTCGGCGATACTCTTTACCTTGTCGGTCAAAGGCTCGTCTTTCGGGCTTTGTGGCGCGCCACAAGGCGTCCAGGGCTAAAATCGCGGGAATCCTACCACGGGCCGCGGCCTGCGTAAAACCGCGGCGCTCCAAGCTGAGTGCAGGCTGGGGCTAACAATCGATATTTTTGGCGATCGACTTGCCGGAGAATATTGCGGCCTGGTTTGACCGACCTGCTCGGCGCGGCAATGCGCTTGATGCTGGCGCTTGCGATGCTGCTTCGCGTGGGCGCACAAGCGATTTCCTGTCCGGGACTGGCGTCGATGAGCCGGCATCTGTCCGGCTGAAGCTGGGCGAGGTGGTTCGGCTAACTCTGATCAACGACTCGATGATGGAGCATCCGATCCATTGCACGGCTTGAGCCAGCAATTATCCGCTTTCGGCGGCTCTTCGTTTTGTTCAGAACGACGTTGATGCCGGACCGATCCGCCTCCATCCTAGTAATGTCACGTTGGGCCAGCCGGCGATCGCGAGTCCTATATTTGATTACACTCTGTTCCTGGCGGCGCCGGCCTGACTTGGGATTGGTTGCCGCTCCGGTGATGCGCGCGCTCTTCCACAAGGCGCGGATCTGTCCTATGTAAAGGGCGCAACGGGCGGAAGACGGAGAAGGTAGATCATGCTTAAGCTTTACGGATCGTCACAGTCGCGCAGCGTGCGGGTGTTGTGGACCCTCAACGAGCTGGGTCTAGAGTTCGAGCATTTTCCGGTTCTGCCGGGACAGGCTCGCACCCCCGAGCACCTGAAACGCAATCCCAACGGGCATGTTCCGGTGCTCGACGACAACGGTCAGCTCATCTTCGAATCGCTGGCTATCAACATGCATCTGGCCGAGGCTTACGGCCAAGCTCCGTTCTGGCCAGCCACTTTGGGCGACCGTGCCACCCTGTACCAGTGGACTCTGTGGAGTCAGACCGAGGTCGAATGGGCCTACGCGCTGGTCCTGCGCCATACCGTGATTCTGCCCCCCGAGCAGCGCTCGGCGGAAGTGGTCGAGCAAGTCAAAGGGCAATTCGCCGCGCCCCTGACCGTGCTCAACAACTATCTGACCGGCCGCCAGTACCTGATCGGCGATAGTTTTAGCGTGGCCGATCTCAACGTGGCGGGGATGTTGCGCACGCTGCCGCGAGTCAAAGTGGACCTGGCTTCCTATCCCGCGGTCTTTTCCTGGCTCAACCGATGCCTGGAGCGCGAGGCCTATCAAAAAGCCCTCAAGATGCCTTGACCGCCGCGGGCCGTCCGTCAAGAGTTCGCTGCGCGGAAGTGCGATCCCGACTAGGCGCGGGCGGCCGACGGCTGTGGCTGTGCGGGCAGCTTGGCGCTTAGCACGGACAGTGGGCGGCAAGCCTGGACAGCGAGGCCTGCCGTTACCGCGGCGATCGCAAATGCGATGAAGGCGGCGCTGTAGCCACCGGTCGCGTCGAACACCCGCCCGGCGGTATAGGGGCCCAGGGCGCTGCCGGCGGTGTAGGCGACCATCGTCAAGCCCGCGATACCGCCATAACGGCGCAGGCCGAGCGATTCGATCGTCAGCAGCGGAAGGAGGGCGACCGGCGCGCTCCAACTGATGCCGAAGGCACCCACCGCGGCGACCAGCATGAAGCCGCGGGCCGCGCCGATCAGGAAAATCGCCGCGCTCGCTTCTACCAGGGTATCGATCAGCAGGGTCAGGCGGCTGCCCAGATGGTCGGCGGCGGCGCCCAACGAAATTTTCCCAATAAAGGTCAGGGCCAGCGCCACGCTGAGTGCGGCGGCCGCCTGAGGGGTGGGATAACTCAACCCCTGCAGATAAACCACCAGATGGGCCAGGATGCCGTTGGCAACCGAGCCGCAAATCAACTGCGCCAGGACGATGAGCCAGAACTCGCGAGTGCGCACCGCCTGCCCCACTTCCAGTCCGGGGGCAAGGAGGGCGTGAGATTGGCGCGGCGCGAATTCGCCCTCGGGATGGGTGCGTAGCAGATAGATGACGGGCAGCGCGAGCAGCGCCGGGGTCATCAACAGCAAGTAGCTGGCGCGCCATCCCCAGCGCGCCATGCTGGCGGTGATCACCATCACGATGATGCTTCCGCCCAAAGTCGGGCCGGTCATCGCGACACCCATCGCCAGGCCCGGCCGACCGCCGAACCAGTTACCCACAATCATGGCGCCTGGGATGAGCGTACTCAGCCCTACCCCCGCGCCGATCATGCCATAGCAGAGCAGCAGTAGATGAAAGCTATGGGCGTGATAGGCCAGCAAGAAGCCGGTGCCTTCCAGGAGCGCTCCCAAGGCCATCGGATAGCGTGGATTGAGCCGCCCCAGCAGCCATCCGGTGGTAACCGAACCTACGCAGGCGCCGATGCCAAACAGGCTTGAGAGCAGGGAGATCTGGGCTCTGGTGGTATGAAAGAAGGCCGACAGCGGCTTGTAGAACAGGCCGGTGACGCTGGCGCCCGAGCCGTAGAGCAAGGCCATGATCAGCCACAACGCGGCTACCATCAGCCATGCTCGTTGTCCCTGCTTCATAACCCTCTCCGGCGATCCTGTCGCTGGTGGCCTACAGCGCTGCGCCGCCGGCTTCGCTGGGGCTTACGGTTTGGCGCTCCTGGGGCGCGGTTTGGCTCAGTGGTCGGCAGGCGGCGGCGGCAAAAACGCCCATGAAGGTAAAGGCCGCCATCACCGCAAAGGCGTCGGAGTAGCTGCCAGTGACATCGAAAATCCAGCCCGTGGCCAACGCCCCCAAGGCGTTGCCGGCCGTGAAGGCGACGTTGGTCAGACCGGCGATCGCGCCGTAACGCTTGAGCCCCAGGGATTGGATAGTAAGAAAGGGCAGCAAGGCCAGAGGCGTACCCCAGGTCAGGCCATAGCAGATCAGGCCAGGGGCCAAAAAGGCCAGCCGCGCGGCGCCGATCAGCAGGGCGACACCGACCGCCTCGATCGCGAAGTTGATCGCCGCCGCCCAGCGCGCGCCGACCCGATCCGCGGTCAAGCCCAGCGAAATTTTGCCTACCGAGGTCAGCAGCATTACCAGACTCAAGGCCTCGGCGGCGTGGCTGCGGCTGTAAGCCAGGCTTTGCAAGTAGGGCACCATGTGGGTGAGGATGCCGTTGGCGACCCAGCCGAACAGGAACTGGCCTATCACGATAAGCCAGAACTCGCGCGTGCGCAGCGCCTCGCTCAACTCGAATCCACCCGAGGGCAGAGGCAGCTTGGCCGCGCCCGCCGCCGTCTCGCGCACGGGGCGCGGCCGGAGCGTGAGGATCAAGGGAATCTCGATGATGACGATGGGAATGGCCAGGGCCAGGTAAGCATGACGCCAGCCCCAATGGGTGATGGCGTAGTTAATCAGCATCACGGTGATGGCCGAGGAGGCGGAATTGCCGGTCATCGTGATTCCCATCGCAATCCCGGCGTTGCCCTCCTCGAACCAGTTGCCGACGATAAAGGAAGCTGGCACCAGGGTGCTGATTCCTACCCCCACGCCCAGGATTACGTAACAGACCAGGAGATGGGGGAAGGTGTGAACCTGGCTGGCGGCGACATAGGTTACCACCAGCACGGCAGCGCCCAGGAGCATCACGCGGCGAGCATCGACGAAGCCGATAAGCCAGCCCGAGATGAGGGCGCCCACGCAGGCTCCGACCGCCAGCAGGCTGGAGATGAGTGACACGGCGGCACGGCTGGTGTGGAAGGCCTGCGAAATAGGGCCCAGGAACAGGCCGGTAGTCGGGATCACTGTGGCCCACAGCAGCGCCAGCGAGATCCACAGTCCGGCGACAATCAGCCATGCCCTGGTCCGTTGCGTCATCGCATCACCCTGCTTCCCAAATGCGCTAGATTATCGCGGCGCCACGCTCCGAGACGGGCGCGCCGTGCCGATTGCGTGAGTCTGTCTCCAGCGGCCGACAGGCGAGCACCGCCAGGGCGTCAATCACCACCGCCAGCGCCATCGCGACGAAGGCCGGGCGATAGCTGCCAGTTAAATCGAAGACCCGGCCGGCCGCCAGCGGTCCGACCACGTTGCCGGCGGTAAAGGCCAGATTGGTCAGGCCTGAAATCGCGCCGTAGCGTTTGAGCCCCAGCGATTCGATGGTGAGCAGCGGCAACAACGCCAGCGGCGCGCCCCAGCTCACGCCGTAACAGGCGATCCCTGCGATCAGGCAGGCGGGGCGAACGGCGCCAATGAGGAGCACCACACCCACGCCTTCGAGCAAAAAGTTGAGCGACACGGTCAAACGGCTGCCGATCCTGTCGGACGCCAGCCCCAGCGATATCTTGCCGATCGCGGTGATGCCCAGGGCGACGCTGACCGCCAGCGCAGCCTGTCCCGCGTGATAGCCCAGACCCTGGAGGTAAGAGGGCAAGTGGGCCAGGATGCCGGCGGCCACGGCGCCGAACAGAAACTGGCAGAGCGCGATCAGCCAAAACTCTCGCCCGCGCAGGGCCGCGCCAACTTCCAGGCCGTGCAGATGGGGGGCGGGAGTATCGGGTCCGGCGGATTGGGCCGGCGCGGCGCGCAAGAGCAGGCTGAGGGGGACGATGATGAGAACGACCGGGAGCGCCAAGACCCAGTAGGCGGTGCGCCAGCCCCAATTGCCAAGCAGAAAATTGATTATCAGGGCCATGGCGCTGCCGCCTATCGAGGTCCCCGTCATCGCCAAACCCATCGCCAGGCCGGCGCCGGTGCCGAACCAGTTACCGATAATGAAGGAAACCGGAATCAGGGCGCCGATTCCCACTCCCAGGCCGAGCAGACCGTTGGCTCCCAACAGCAATCCGAAAGTATGCGCGCGGCTGGCCCAGACGAAGCCCATCGCTTCCAGCAGCGCGCCAATCATGATCACGCGCGGCGCCGGCCAGCGGATCAGCATCGCGCCCGACACGAGTGCGCCCAAGCACATCCCGACCGCGCCCACGCTAGTCAGCAGTGAGACCCCGGCGCGGCTGGTATGAAAGGCCAGCGTGACCGCGCGGTAGTACAGGCCGCTGGTCGGGATAGCGGAGCCGAAGAGCAGGGCGCATACCAGCCATGCTCCGGCAACCGTCAGCCAGGCGAATCTAGGCCGCAACGATGCTGCGCTCGACCCGGGCTCAGGCGGTTTGCGGGCGATGGCGGCGCACAGCCTCGGGGTTGGTCGAGTCGCTGCCCATGTAGACTCCGCGCTCCCAGGTGCGTTTCAACGGATCGGCCACTCGCAGCGCCATCCGTCCGATATGCTGGATGTCGATCTCGACGGTCTCGCCATCCTGCAACGCGCCCAGCCCTTCGTGGTTGGTGCCGCAGGCTATCAAGTCGCCGCTGTTGAGGGTCATTACGGTAGAGGCGAACTCGATCAATTCGGGCACGCGATGTTCCATATCGTCGGTGTTGTAGTTATGGCGCAATTCGCCGTTGTTCCAGAAGCGGACATGAAGATCGTTGGGATCGGCAATCTCGTCGGCGGTCGCGATACAGGGACCGATGGGAGCAAAAGTGTCGAAGGATTTACCCAACCAGCTCCCCTGTTTCCAGGTGTAACGTCCCTGGCCGCGGGCCGAGACGTCGATAAGCGCGGTGTAGCCGAAGACCGCCCGCCGCCAATCCGCCGCTGGCACTGCCTTGGCCGGCCCCTTGATCACCAGCGCCAGCTCGGCTTCATGCATGAAGATCCAAGGTTCGGTAAATCGGGGCAGGCAAATCGTGTCGCCGGGCCCGACCACGGCGTCAGGATTTTTGAGAAACATGTTAAGCGGACGCGGCTCGCGCTGGGCGTGCTCCCAGTAATTGGCGATACAGCACAGGATTTTGCCTGGCCGCGGGAGCGGCGCCAGCAATCGCACCCGATCGGCGGCAATCGCGGGACCTTTGGAATCCAGTTCCGCCAAAGCCGGTCGCAGCTCCTCGAAGCGATCGATGATCCCCTCCATCGTGAGCTCCGGGCTATGACCGCGTGGCACTGCGGCGGCAATATTGACGATTCCGCGCGCGGTCATCAGGCCGGGACAGATTTCCGCTTGATCCGCCTGAAACAAGACCAGCTTCATCCTGGGTCCTCCTCGAAGCACTACGAAGCTTGCGCCACAGGCTAGGCGGGCGGCAAACAAAAAGCCACCCCGGCGCGGCTCCCTTAAAGGTGGTCGCCAAAGGCAAACCAGCAATCGGGTTGGCGCTATTGGCGTTGCGAGAACGAAGCCATGTCAGAGAGAGGACAGCGAGACCCGTTTTCGGATGGTGGTCGAGCGCAATCTGGCGGCGCCTGCGCGGCCGACCCGATTCGCCCAGCCGCTTCCCTGTGCTGGTAATGCTACGGCCCCGTACTGAGAGCGAACCGACCTGCTGGAGGAAACTGTCGGCTTTCCTTCTCTCCACCCGGCGAGCAGCCGGCAGATGCTTATGCCTACAATCCGCGCAACCCGGTTGCCACTCGCGCAGGCACCGTCCCGAGCCTTAGCATCGGGTTTTACGACCAGCGCAAATCGAATACCGGACCGACGTGCTGGTACATAGCGGGAAAATATTGGAGCGGGAGCTCGAGATTACGAAACCTGTTGGACTGACGTTATTTGGATCGTCATCAGCGCCCAACACGATTTTTGCGCCAAGCTGCGCGACGTGCGGCCGAACGGCTACCGAACCTGGTCGAAGGATGATTCGGGTTCGCTTTCGCGAGTGGTTGTCGGGACCCAGACCGATCGAGCCGGGCGAGGTCTATTGCTTTTCGATTGACTTAGGGGGGCACCCGGCACCGCGCTTGAAGCAGGCCATCTTTTGCGGCTGGAGATAATCTCCAGCAACTTTCCGCGTTATGACCGCAACCTCAAGACCGGCGACGACCCCGCGTCCGGGACGCGAATGCAGGTCGCCCATCAGCGCACCTTCCATGCCCGCGCAGCCTCTCGTTTGATCTTGCCGATCATTCGCACTTAGCCCCGCACAACCCATCGTGGGTTGCGCCGGGTCATGCGCGCCTCAACGCCCATTCGACCTCCGCCCTGACCGCAGGCGCGGCAGCGGAGGCCGTCTGATGGGAAAAAGCCATCTTAGTTGACCGGGGCTAGCCGTGGTCGCCGCGCGTTGGAGTAGCTCGAAGTTGGCCGGCGAGTGACCATAGGCCGAGCAGTCCGAACCAGGGCGTCGTCACGAGCTGGCCACCAGATAGGGGGAATAAATGCCGCCGCCGCCGCAAAAACCGCAATTAGTAGTGTCATGGTTCTCGTTTACCTCCTGACGGATGACTGGTTAAGCAATTTCCGGACCAGTGCCGTTCGAAGGAAAATCTAACCATTTGACCAGCTATTTCAATGGCTGCGACCGGTGACCATGGCGCAGATTGCGAAAACGTGCTCGCCGTTTGCGATTATGCGCCGGCGACGAGCTACGGCGGCTTTTTTCGCCGATTCTAGCTGGCTTGGGTGAGGGTGCGGCGGGCTCGCTCCACGATCGGCAAGTCGATGAGCTGGCCGCCGAAGGCAATTGAACCTTCGCCTCGAGCCTGAGCCTGTTCGAAAGCCGCGATGACTTGGCGACAATGCTCCAACTCGGCGGCAGTCGGGGTAAAGACCTGGTTGATCGCCTCGATTTGCGAGGGATGGATCAGCGACATCCCAGTGAAACCCAAACGGCGGGCCTGAGTCGCGTAGCGAGCCAGGCCGGCGCTGTCCTGCAGGTCGGGCCAGACCCCATCGACGGCCTGGACATTAGCGGCGGCGGCGGCCAGAGCGATCGCCGAGCGCGGGTAGAGCAGCTCGCTGGCCTCGCCCTCGCGCTTGATAGGCAAGCCCAGTTCGCGGCCAAAGTCTTCGGCCCCAAACATCAGCCCGATCACGCGCGGGGATGCGGTGGCGATGGCGTGGGCCTGCATCAGGCCGCGCGGACTTTCGATTGCGACCATCAATCTGACCGCGCCCGCGCCCAGGCCGCATCGCGGCTCGCGTTCATCGAGCAGGCTGGCGACCAGCCTGATCTGGTCGGCGGACTCCACTTTGGGAAGCAGCAACCCCTCCAGACCAGCGACCATGACCGCTGCCAGATCGTCCACCATGCGCTGATGGCCGATGGCATTGATGCGCACGTAGCGGGCGGGTGTCGGCCCCATCTGGTGGGCCCGGGCCAGGCTTTGGCCGACCAACTGGCGGGCGGGATCTTTTTCCGCCGGCGCGACGCCGTCTTCGAGGTCCAGCATGATCGCGTCAACGGTGGTCAGAGCCAGGGCCTTGTCGATCATGCGCTGGCGACTACCGGGGACGAACATCCAGGAGCGAAAGAGCTTTTGCGCGGTCATTGATTCTCCCTGGGAACCGGTCGATCTAACTAATAGGAGCGGGGCAGCCCGAGCACGTTCTGGCCAAGGAAGGCGAGCACCAGGTTGTTACTGACGGGGGCGGTAATGAAGAGCCGGGTCTCGCGGAACTTGCGCTCGACGTCGAAGTCGCGGGCAAAGCCGTAACCGCCGTGGGTATTGAGGCAGACGTTGGCCGCTTCCCAAGCGGCCTCGGAGGCCAGCCATTTGGCCATGTTGGCTTCGGCTCCGCATTTGCGGTTGCGATCGAACTTGGCTGCCGCGTCCATCCGCATCAGATCGGCGGCGCAAATCCGCGCATAGGCCTGCGCGATCGGAAACTGAACGCCCTGATTGGCGCCGATGGGGCGGCCGAAAACCTCGCGCTGACGGGCATAGCTACTGGCGCGTTCGATAAACCAGCGACCGTCGCCGACCGCCTCGGCGGCGATCAGAATGCGCTCCGCGTTCCAACCGTCGATAATGTAGCGAAAGCCGCGCCCTTCCTCGCCCACCAGGCAGTCGGCGGGTATCTGGACGTCGGTGAAGCTCAGGCTGTTGGAATGATGATTGATCATCAAATCCAGTGGCCGGACCTCCAGCTCGCCTTTGAGGTCGCGCATGTCGAGCAGAAATACCGACAAGCCCTGGGTCTTGTCCTTGAGCTCGGCGTAGGGCGTGGTGCGCGCCAGCAGCAGCATCAGATCGGATTCCTTGACCCGCGAGATGAAGATTTTTTGACCGTTGATCAGGTAATGATCGCCGTGGCGCACGGCGCGGGTCTCGATCCGGGTGGTCTCCGAACCGGCGTTGGGTTCGGTCACGGCGAAGGCTTGCAGGCGCAATTCGCCGCGTGCGATCGCCGGCAGGTAGCGGCGCTTTTGGGCCTCGCTGCCGTGACGCAGAACCACTCCCATCGTGTACATCTGGGCGTGGCAGGCGGCCGAGTTGCCGCCGCAGCGGTTGATTTCCTCCAGGATGATACTGGCCTCGGTGATCCCCAAGCCCGAGCCGCCGTATTCCTCGGGAATCAGCGCGGCCAGATAGCCGCTGCGAGCCAAGGCGTCGACGAAAGCCTGCGGATAGTCGCCGCGCCGGTCCAGCTCGCGCCAGTAGGCGTCGGGGTATTCGCGGCACAATTGTTGTACGCCGGCGCGGATTTCGGCGTGATCATCGCTGCTTGCGCTGCTCATCTCTTGTTCCTTCAGTCTACGGTTGTAATATATGCGCCAGCACGGTGGGAAGCAGGGTGCGGATCGCGCCGCCACTTTTCGTCGCACGTCCCGCGTCATTTTTAGGCGAGGCTCAGGAGGGATCAACATGCCCATCAAAGCGGGCTGGGAAGGGCGCTACTTCGAGGATTTCAACCCCGGCGACATTTATCGCTGCCGGCTGGGGCGGACCGTGACCGAAGCCGACAATATCTGGTTCACCCTGCTGACCAACAACACCAACCAGATTCATTTCAACAACGAGTACGGCAAGCGTACCGAGTTCGGCCGGTGCCTTATCAACAGTGCCCTCACGATGGCGATCGTGGCGGGGATGAGCGTGGCCGACGTGAGCGAGAACGGCTTTGCCCTGGGCTGGGATCAGATCACGCTGCCCAATCCGCTTTTTGCGGGCGATACCCTGTACTCCGAATCCGAGGTGATCGAAAAGCGCGAGTCCAAGTCCAAGCCGCAATGGGGGATTCTTAAGGTGCGCACCCGCGGCCTCCAGCAGGAGGGCAAGGTAGTGATCGACTTCGTGCGCAGCGTGATGGTCTGGAAGCAGGCTTACGCCCCCAAGCTAAACCTTTTTCCCGAGCCGGCCGCGCGATGAGCGAGGACAAGGCGACTTCTCGTGCGGCGACGCGGCGCGCGCTAAGCGGTATCAAGGTTGTGGCTTTCGAGGCCTCGGTGGCCGCGCCCCATTGCAGTCGTATGCTCGCGGACATGGGCGCCGAAGTGATCAAAATCGAGCGGCCAGGCGAGGGCGACCTCATTCGGCATTGGGACAGCGCCGTACGCGGCCTGTCTTCGGGCTATGTCTGGCTTAACTGGAACAAGCGCAGCCTGGCGGTTGACGTCAAGCAGGCGGCGGGCAAGGAAATTATTCTGAAGCTGGTGGCCCAGGCCGACGTTTTCCTGGAAAATTTCGCGCCCGGGGTAGTCGAACGGCTTGGCTTGGGTCCGGCCGATCTCTGTTCGCTCAATCCGCGCCTGGTCTACTGCTCGCTCTCGGGCTACGGCCAGCAGGGGCCCTATCGCGACGTCAAGGCCTACGATTTGCTCGTTCAGGGCGAGAGCGGAATTATCGCCACCACCGGCCACAAAGATCAGATGGCGCGCGCGGGGATCGCGATCGCGGATCTGACCTCCTCGATGTACGCCGCGCTCTCCATCATGATGGCGCTGTTTCAGCGCGAGCGCAGTGGCCGCGGTCAGACCATCGATCTGTCAATGTTCGAGGCGATGACCGCCTGGCTGGGCTACTTTCCGCATTACTATTGGCATCGTGGCGAGGAGCCCGAGCGCACCGGGATGCGCCATCCTTACATCACGCCCTACGGCCCATATCGGGCGGGCGACGGAGTGTGGGTAAGCGTGGCGGTGGCGACGGCCCAGGACTGGGTCAAGTTCTGCAAGCAGGTGATCGAGCGTCCCGACTTGTTGGAAGACGCCCGCTTCGACACCGTCGAGCATCGACGCCGCAATCGCGCGGTGCTGGAGGAAATCGTCGAGGCGCTGTTCTTGACCCAATCCCATCAGGAATGGCTCAGGCGCCTGCGCGCGGCCGACATGGCCTACGGCCTGGTGAGAGGCATCGGCGAGGTGCTCAATCATCCGCAAATCGAGGCCCGCCAGATGGTGGGGCAAGTCGATTCGCCGGTGGGACCGGTGCCGGTGATGCGCTCGCCGATGCGCTTGTCGGACAGCCCGCCGCGCTTCGATCGCATCCCGGAGTTGGGCGAAGACAGCGAGGCGATTTTGCGCGAGCTGGGATACGGCGAAGCGGCAATCGAAAAATTGCGCCAGGACAAGGTGATCTGATGGCGCAAAGCTAAAATCGCGCTTTGGACCAATCAGAACATGGCGAAACCGGAATTTTTCGAAGATTATCGCGTCGGCGCGATCCATGAATTCGGCACCGCCGCGATGGACGCGGCGGAAATCATCGACTTCGCCCGTCGCTACGATCCGCAGTATCTTCACCTCGACGCCGAAGCCGCGGCGCACGGTCCGTTTGGCGGCCTGATCGCGAGTGGTTGGCATACCGTTAGTGTTGTGATGCGCCTTTTGGTAGAGCATTTTATCCCCGCCGCCGCCAGCCTCGGCTCGCCCGGGATCGACGAGCTGCGCTGGCTGCTCCCCGTGCGACCCGGTGACGAATTGAGGGTCAAGGTGACAGTGCAGGAAGCGCGCCGCTCGCGCTCCAAGCCGGACCGAGGGCTGATCAAGTCCCTGATGGAAGTCTTCAATCAGCGCGACGAGCTGGTGATGAGCATGCGGGCGATGAACTTCGTGCGCCTGCGCCCTCCCGGAGTCTGAGGGCGCGATTCTTAGGGCGTGAAAAACTTTGACCTCGTGATTGTTGGCGCGGGGGCGGCGGGTTTGATGTGCGCCCTCAGTGCCGGGCGGCGTGGCCGGCGCGTTTGCGTCCTGGAACATGGTCCTCAAGCGGGGGCGAAAATCCTGATTTCCGGGGGCGGCCGATGCAATTTCACCAACCGCGAGGTCAGTGCCGAGCGCTTTCTTTCCGCCAACCCGCATTTCTGCAAATCGGCGCTGAGCCGCTACACCCCCGCCAATTTCATCGCTCTGGTTGAGCGCCACGGGATCGCCTATCACGAAAAAACCCTGGGGCAACTGTTCTGCGACGGCTCGGCGCGTCAGATCCTGGCAATGCTGCTGCGCGAGTGCGCCGATGCTGGAGTCGAGATCCGACTAAACTGCGGAATACAAGAGATTGTCCACAACGATGGCTACCGGCTCGTCACGCCGCGTGGCCCGCTGGACGCTTCGGCTCTGGCGATCGCCACCGGGGGGCTGTCGATTCCCAAGCTTGGCGCCAGTGGCTTTGCCTACGATGTCGCGCGGCAATTCGGTCTGCGGGTAATCGAGCCGCGGCCCGGATTGGTGCCGCTTCGGGTCGGCGGCAGCGCGCTGGCGCTGTGTCAGGATCTGGCCGGAGTTTCGCTGGAGGTCGCGGTGAGCTGCGGCGGACAGGCCTTCCGCGAGCATCTCCTGTTTACCCACGGTGGCGTTTCGGGCCCCGCCATACTTCAAATTTCCTCTTACTGGCAGCCCGGCCAGATAGTGCGATGCGACCTTTTACCCGGGATCGATAGCGAGGCCTGGCTCAAGGATAGCAAGCGCAGCCGGCCCAAGGCGGAGATCAAAACCGTGCTGGCCGAAGCTATGCCTGCGCGCCTGGCTCATGCGCTGGTTGCAACCCAGAAGTTGTCAGGCCCAATGGCTGGTCTTTCCGACCGCGCCTTGCTGTCATTCGCACGCGAGCTCAAAAGCTGGCCCATTCGGCCGCTGGCAACCGAAGGATGGGCCAAGGCGGAGGTGAGCGTGGGCGGGGTTGATACTGCTGGCCTTTCCTCACGTACGATGGCGGTGCGAGACAGGCCCGACTTGTACTTTATCGGCGAGGCCGTCGACGTCACCGGTTGGCTGGGCGGTTACAATTTCCAATGGGCATGGGCCAGCGGTTGGTGCGCAGGTCAGGCCGTGTAACCGGCATGTGCCGCTTAAGGCGCTGGCGAACGCAAGCCCGTCTGGAATAAACTCGCTTAGTGGTGGCCTTGGACGTTTTGAAATATATCCGCCGGCTGGAAAGCGCGGGCGTGCCCGCGCCGCAGGCCGAGGCGCATACCGAAGCCGTTTCGGAGGCGCTGGAAATCGGTGCCGCGACCAAGCTCGATTTATAAGCTTGCGGCGTCGCACTTGCGCGGAGAGATCGCCCGGTTCCGCGTCGAAGTGGCGCAGCAGTCAGCGCAACTGCGGACCGAGATGGCGGCGCAAGGGGCGCAACTACGGACCGAGATTGCTCAAATTGCCGCGCGCTTTCGCCTGTTGTACCGGATGGTCGGTTTCGAGCTGGCATTGAGCGCTGCTATCTTGGCCAAGAAAGCTGCTGCTGATTCGCTGAGCGAAGCAATCGGCTCCTCGCGCGTCAGACCTATTTAGGTAGGCCGGCATCGCTTGAGAGCCTATCTTGGCTTAAGCGGTGGGCGTGAGCGTCTGCACCCGGCTGCGCGTGTCCTGAGTCAGGACCACATCGTTGATCTCGCGCACCAGTTTAGTGCCGTCGGAGAAAGTCAAACGCATCGTGTAGTTGAATTTCCAGGTCTCTGTTTTTTTGGGGACAAAGCTGACCGTGGCGATCAAGCCAGGCAACTGGTCGGTTGTGATCGGAGTGGTAACGTCCAAAGCGAACGGGCCGTCGGTGGAATTGGAATCAAATCTGCCCGTCAAGTCTCGTACCTGGGCAATTTGCACCCCTGCCCGGCTTAGAGTCACTGACACCGCGGTGTCCGCCGGCTTGGAGTGGTCAGTGGTGTGAAACACGATTGATGCAGCCACCAGCTTGGCATTTTTGCTTGGAGTCTGGGCTTGAGCTGGTCCGATGGCAAATCCCATCAGGGCGGCCAGCATGATGGTGAGCACGAGACTCTTAACCGGAATCGTTGCACTTGTGCGCATCGGCGAAACCTCTAGCCGTTAGTTTCCAGATCCGAAAGGGACAGCAGGCTAAGCGTTGTCTCTAAACCAAGGCTAACCGCTTGCTCGAGCCGCGCAACAAAATTTCTCCGGGGATGCGCGTGAGTTTGCGCGGAGGGCGCTTTGCCACTATTTGTTGCATTCGCGAGGGACCATGGCAGCTTACCGGATCGTCGTAAGAGAGATGCTCACAGCCGCGGTATTCAGCGGCCTGCTGGCCGGCCTGGGCGGTTGTGCCAGCGTCCATCCTGCCAGCAACCTGCCGCCTGTGGATGCTACCGGTACATGGGATGGTCAGAGCCAGGTGACCAATTGCGGATTGATGGCGACGGGATCGATGGCGCGCTGCAACGCAATCAACTCGATCAGCATCTCGCTCAGTCAAAACGGCACCGAGTTGAGCGGAGCCTACCACTGTTCATACGGCAATATGATTTGTCGCGACGGCGGTGCCGACGACGCCGGTCGAATCAGCAACGGTTGGGTCAGCGGCGCCAACGTTTTTATTACGGTCGAGATTTATTCCGACGGCTCGACCTGCCGCTTCAACGGGCGGATGGCGGGCAGCAAGTTGAATGGCAGCTACGAATGCTATCAGGGTGGTGGCTTGGTCGAGGAGGGGATTTTTCAGACCGAACGCCTGGGCGGTTAGGCAAACGTCGCTCATTCCGCCGCCGATCGCTTAAGTCTGCGATAACCAGACGATTCCGACCAAAACCAGCGTTACCGCGCCCAGGCGAGCCGCGCTCCAAGTCTCGCGCAGAGCGAACAGGCTCAGCCCTAGGGTGAATAGAGCTTCAACCCCGAGCACAAAGATATACGCCACGCCCAGATCCACCCGCCGCATCGCAACCGCCTGCAGGCTGGCGGAGGCTACAAACAAGGTCAGGAAGGAGACACTGGGCAGCGGGCGCGACAGGCCATGGGAAAGCTTCATGAAAAACCCGCCGAGGGCATAGCCTGCCGCGGCGACGATCAGTTCGAACAGTGCCATGGAAGTATGGCTTAGTCGGCGCCAGAGCAGGCGCACGGGCGGCTAGTAATCAGGCTTTGGGCGGGAAAAGTTGGACACCGCTTTCTTCGTCAATCACTGTGATCGCGCGCACCGGGCAACTGCGGGCGGCGGAGACCACCACCGCCGATGGTGCGCCCTCGGGGTTGACCACCTCGGACTTGCCTTCCGCGTCGAAGTCGAAAACCGCCGGCGCAGTTTCGGCGCAATCGCCGCTGGCGATACACAATTCCTTGTCGACCGTGATTCTAAGCTTGGCCACCGCTCCCTCCTGCACCGGGCAATCGGTTAGGATTGCGCCTCAAGTTGCCTCACAATAGGTTCGTTGCGCGGGCTGCGCAAGTGTTTGGAGCTCAATCCAGGAAGGAGTGGCAAGTTGATAGTCGGTAGCGGCATCGATCTGATCGAGGTGGCGCGGGTGCGGCAGGCGCTGGAACGGCCGCAGACTGGCCGGCGGTTTTGCGCGCGCATCTTTACGGCCGGCGAGACTCGTTACTGCGAAGCCCGTGGGCGGGCGCGCTACCAGAGTTACGCCGCCCGTTTCGCGGCCAAGGAAGCAACCATGAAGGCATTGGGCACGGGTTGGAGCGCGGGCGTGGGCTGGCGTGATATCGAGGTGGTCCGCGAGCGCGGGCGTCCGCCTACGATCAAGCTCTGGGGCATGGCGGCTGCACTGGCGGCGCGACGCGGAATCAACGCCTTTCACCTCAGTATCAGCCACAGCGCCGAGCAGGCCGTGGTCGCGGTCATCGCTGAGGGTTAGGGAGCATGCTCGCGCCGTTCATGGACGTGGCGCGCGTCCGTCTGGTCAGGCGTGGTGCATCCAGAGCGCATGCAGCCATAAGCGCTGCAGCGCTTTATTGTTCCAGCTTGCAGCAGGTTTGGATCTCGTCCTGAGCTCGATCGGCGTCCATCGGAAATAGGTGGGGATGGCCGATCCACACTCCCCATCCGATCTCTTCCTCCACATAGTTCACGCTGCCAGGTGCGATATCCAGCTCGATTTGATCCTCCTGGTCGGTGGCGGTACGACAGCGCACCGTCCCTGGCTTGACCACGAACGCGTGATAACCGCCTGGTCCCACCGCGGCGTGCAGCCGGCCGCAGGTTACCACGGGATGGAGCAGCGAGCCGCCGAAGCGGTAGGGGCGATAGAGGTAAATCACCGCGTCCTGAGGCTGGATGGCAACCGGTTTGAAAACCGGTCCGCTGGTCGCGCAAGCCGCGATCATCAAACCCCCAACCACCAAGCCCGCAAACATGGCCCAACATGCGCCGCCCCTCACTCGGTAACTCCTTGGGAGCGCGGGCGGCGCGCCACCGCCGCGCGCAGGCGGGCGCCGTCGGCTAGCATTTCTGCCGCTAGAGTGCGGCGCGCCTGGGCTCGGGCGCGCCGCTCCAATTGCATAAAGGTGGGTCCCGAATAGATGTCGTAAGGCTGCTGCACTTGCGCCTGCGCGGTGTAATCGCCCAGTACCTGAGCGCCTCGCGTCACGGCTACCGAAGCGAAGGCGGTGACGCGATAGTAGCCAAGCGGATGGCCGGCGTAGGTGCGCGGATCCAAAGCAGTTTGCCACATCGGCAGGGTCAGATGGTCGTGGCTGAGCTCTTCACGGAAGGAAAAGACTACTCCTGGCGTGCGCGCCAGGTCGGCCAGAGCGGCGGGTGGCTGCCATGGTCCGGGTGGCAAACCCGCTGCGGAGGAGGGCTGGGCAGGGGCGCCGTTCAGCGCGCAGCCTGCCGTTAAGATCATCGCCGCAAGCCAGCGCGCGAGCGACCTAACCCGATCCCAGCGCGGCCGGCGCGGGCTCGACAAGCTTGGTCCGTCCGGTCGCCGCCGGGCTGCGATAGACGTAGAGTTCGTCGCTGTGACGAGGGCCGGCCGGCTTGTCGCTGTGGCCAATTTGATAAGTTACCTCGCGGAAATGGTCCGCGTACTGCCGGTCGGCATTATAGACCTGATTGAACTTCCACAACATCCGCACGAAGTTGGTCTGCCCGCGCAGCAACAGACCCAGAGTCGCCCACGACACGTCGCGCAGCGCGGCGAAGCCCAGATGCTTGCGGTCGATAACCGCCTGGGTCTTGACCAACTCCTGGTAAAACTTCAGCAGCGGCAGCCGCGTGGGCAGCACCGCATGCTGAATATCGAATAGACGATAGTCATGGGTAGTCAGTTTACGCGCACCGGCGTGCCAGATCTCGGTGCCAGGATAGGGAGTTGCCACCGTCAGGTGTACGATCTCCGGAATGGACAGAGCCCACTCGCGGACCGCGGCGAAACGCTGCTCGTCCCAGTCGGGATCTGCGATAAGATTAATCGCAACCGTCAAGCCCAATTTGCGAGCGACTTCCAAAGCCTGCAGGTTGACGCTGACTGAAGAGCGCTTGCGATGGGCGCGCAGGGCGTCGGCGTCGATCGCTTCCAAACCCAGGAACATGTACTCCAGCCCCAGGCGGCGCCAATAGGCGAACACCTCCGGATTGCGACACAGCACGTCGGTGCGGGTTTCCAGATAGTAACGCTTGCGGATCCGGCGCTGTTCCAGGGCGCGTCCGATGGCGAAGCCGTCCTCGGGATGGACAAAGGCGACGTCGTCCACGATGAACACGTTGGGTTCGTTGATGGAAGCCAAATCCTGCGCTGCCGCCTCGGGCGACAGCTTGCGATAGCTGCGTCCGTAAAAGGTCCAGGCGCTGCAAAAGGCGCAGTCCCACGGACAGCCGCGGGTAAACTCCACCGAGGCGCAGGGATCGAGCATGCCGATAAAGTAGCGCCGCCGGCGGCGGGCCAGATGACGGGCGGGCAGGAAGCGTTCCAGAGAATCGACCATTCGCGGCGGCGGGCCGCTTCCCTGGGCCGTTACCACGCCGGGCACCTTGAGCAAATGCCGATCCCCGATTGCGTCGATCAGATCGACCCCCGCGGCTTCTCCCTCGCCGCGCAATACGCAATCGATCGCGCCCGCGCCGTGTTCGATCAGCTCGCCCGCCACGAACGAAGCGCTGTGGCCGCCCACGAACACAAAGCAGCCCTGAGCCTTGGCCAGTTTGGCTAGTTCAACCACCTCGGGCAGATTCGCCAAATAGTTCAGCGACAGCCCGACTGCGCGTGGTTTGAAACTGCGCAGCTCGCGGGCATAATCGCCGCCGGAGAAAACCTGCAGGTCCACCAGGCGCACTTCGTGGCCGGCGGCCAGCAATGCCGTGCCTAGCCGTTCCAGCCCCAACGGCTCAAGGCGCAGGTAAATCTCGCTATAGGTAAGCGGACCAGGATGGGCCAACAGAATACGCATCGGTAACGCTACTCGTGGAGACTTGACTTTATTGGTTCAATTATCGGCCAAAGGTCTTGCAGGTCGACTTTTGTTCAGGATTATATCGGGCCAAACCATCGCCAATTAGCATAAGGCTGCTTCTAACTGTGGCGCGTGAATCTGAGGTGCGCAAGTATTTCTAACGGCTAAATGACCAAACGCCTTGGCCAAACGACGCTTTACAAATGGCTGAGTTGGCATTGGTGCAGCGCGGTTTGAGAGCTAGTCGAAGACTCTCGAAGATTCTTCGCGCTGGCTAGGCTGAGGAGGGATCAGAGGCGGTGAATTTTCGTCGGTCACGCGGTTTATCCAATGGCGCAAGCCAGGCGGCAGGTCGAGATAGCGATGGTCGGCGTCGGTGTAAATCTCGAAGGTATGGCGGATAAAAAAGGCGGCTGCGACCTTGCCAGTATCCAAACCCAGCGCGAAAAGCTACACGACGATTGGCGCATTGACGGCGAAGCGCCTCGGCACCAACGTCGTTCTGAATGAAGTGAAGAATCCGCCGCGGGCGATTCAGCGGCGACTTGGGAAGGGCCCAGAGTAATCGCGCGGAGGAACCGCGCGGATGTTTCGACACGGCTCGCGTCGCTCGCCGGCTCAACATGACGAAAGACAGGGGCGTTGCGCACGGCTCGCGTCGCTCGCCGGCTCAACATGGCAGGAACGGGAATGGACAGGAATCGCCGTTCCAGAAGCAAAAACAGGTGGACGAGCGGCAACCGCAGCGCCATCAGGGGCGCCTTAGGGCCACGCCACCTCGACTAATTCCAGCGATTGGTGGCCGAGACGGCGTCCGCCGCGCTTGCCGACCACCACGCTGTCGCCGATTTGGGCACTGGCGGCGCCTATACGCCCGGCGCGCGGCTTGAGCACGAACACCATTCCGGCCTCCAGGTGGACGTCGCCCAGGCGATCGAGGTCGCGCGGGGCCAATACAGCGGGATATTCGTCGCCCAGTCCCCGCGCGTGCATCAAAGGATAGGCGGGAACAAGCTCGCCGCGGCCCTCGCGGGCGATCGTGCGTTCGTAGACTGCCATCACCTCGCGCAGGCTGACGCCTGCCTTCAGCGTTTCGAGCACCGCTTCAAAGCAGGCGCGGGCAATCGCGAACAGTTCGCGGTAAGCCGGCCGTGGTGGGCCGAGCGTGGCGGGACGCACGATCTGGCCGGAATAGCCGGCGTAACGCCCTTCGATTTCGCCGACGATCAGGTCGCCGGTTCGCAATTGGCGCGCTCCGGGCACGAAATTGCCGCTGGCGACTTCGGGGCCGCTACCCAAGATGATCATGGCCGGCAGTTCGCCGCCCAGACTGACCAGCGTGTGGATCAGGCCGGCGTAAGCGGCGCGCTCGCTGGCGCCGGGTCGCAGATCGCGCAAGGAGGCCGCCATCGCTTCGGCGATTTCGGTAGCGCGCTGAATCAATGCGATTTCCTCGTCGCTCTTGATCGCGCGCGCTTGGCTCATCAGCCCGGTGGCATCGACTATCTCTAAAGCCGGAAATGCGGCGCTCAGCTGGCGCAAGGTGGCGGCGGGCACCACTCCATCGGGTGAGCGCGTCAGGCCGCTTAGGCCGGCGATTCCGATTCGGCCGCGGGTCAGGCCCAGTTCGTTAAGTCGCTCGCGGATATTGTCGGCCCAGTGGTTATGGCCATCGCGGACGTCCCTGACCCAATCCTGGGCGTGGCGCCAGAAGGCGGCGCGGTTGAAGACATAGGCGGTGACTTCGCCGCTGCGCGGGAAGATGGTCAAGCTCTCGGTGCCAAAACCACCGATCGAGGTCAGATAGCGCGAGTCAGCCATGGTCTGCTCCCAACGCGCGGTACTGGCAGGAGCGATTAGCGCGTCCAGGCCCGAGCTATCCATCGCCGCACGCACCAGGGCGTAGCGCCGATCGCGCTCGGCGATCGAAAGGCGCGGCAACGGATCGTCGGCGCTAGGCTGCATCAGGCCCATCCAGGCTTATTGCGCTTTGATGGCGCTGCGCCAGGGCGCGGCCTCCAGCACGGTCTCCTGGACCTGAAAGCGAGTTTTGCGGGCCGGTGCAGTGGGATCGATCAGCAGCTTCCAGGGGTCGTGGCTGTAGAGATTGAAGCGGCGGAAGTTGGGGCTGCCGATCACGCGATGGGAAATGCCGCGCCGAACGATCACGAGATCGCCCGGTTCCATCAGATCGCGGCCGAACTCGGAGATGTTGTCCGCGGTGCCGGAGAATTGAAACTGGAATTCCTCGCTGCGGTTGCCGCGATGGAACATGAATTGCGCGCCGGTAGTGTTGTAGCATTCGACAAAGAAGCGCGAATTGCGCATCGATACCGGGCCCGGCCCGCGTACCCCCGTGATCTCGGTGAAGATATCGAACAGGCGCAGGTTCGTGATCCGCCGCCCCTCGCCGGCCGAACCCACCAGCCGCTCGTAGTCGCGTTCAACCAGAGTCTGATCGCCGGGCTCGTCATCCCAGGTGTGCAGACTTTCGACGACCTTGCCCGCACGCGGCTGGTCTTTGGCGGGCGATGGCCAATTCGGTCCATCTTCCCATTTGACCCGATATTCGGTGTGGCCGATGTGCCGATCCTCGCCCACCAGCACCTCCAGTGGCTCGTTGAGCGCGACCATCACGCGCAGGCAATCAGCCGAGCCGGTGGCGCGATGGGCGATGCCGCCGGGAATCAGTGTCAAGGTACCGGGGGTGGTGGAAAAAAGACCGAATTCGGTTTCGTAGTCGGTTTCGCCGGCCCATTGAAACAACAGGCTGTCGAAATCGATGTTGCGATGGAAACAGGGCTGGGTGCCGCGCAGTGCTTCGACCCCGACCCGGCTGGTGGCACTGCCGAGGAAAATCAGCGGCAGGTTGGGTGCGGTGAGAAAATCGAAAGGACGAAAGCAGGGGATCATCAAATGGCCGCGGGCGGTGCCGATCAGATCCTCTTCGCCGCGCTTGAACAGGGTGCGCCGATCGTGTTCGCCCCAGCCAGTGCCAAACTCGCCGACGGTTTTCATAGCGCTCCTCTTTTCGCGATGATAAATCATCACCAGCCGCCACGGCTTTTTTAGCACGCAAGCGCCGCGGCGGGAAATCGGTTGAGACGGGCGGGACATCAAGTCGTCGAAGGAGGAGTGACGATGGGGCCGAGCCAGGCGCAGCGCAATCCGACCATCCTGGGCGGGAACAAGTTCAAGCTCGCCGTGTTCGGTTCCAATTGTTCGGGTGGCCGCGCCGCGACCACGGTTCCGGAGCGCTGGCCGAATAGCTGGGAAGGCAACCGGCAACTGGCGCTGATGTGCGACGAGGCGGGAATCGAATGCATGGTTCCGATCGGGCGCTGGAAAGGGTACGGAGGCAAAACCGATTTTGAAGGGCGCACTTTCGAGACCATAACCTGGGCCTGCGGTTTGCTGGCCTGCACCCGGCGGCTGACGGTTTTCGGCACGGTGCATGTGCCGATTTTCCATCCCGTGCTGGCGGCCAAGCAGATGGTTACCGCCGACCATATCGGAGCCGGCCGCTTCGGACTCAATATCGTATGCGGATGGAACCAGGATGAGTTCGATATGTTCGGCACCCGCCAGGACTCGCACGAGGATCGCTACGTGCGCGGTCAGGAATGGTGGGATATCGTGCGACGGATCTGGGCGGGCGAGGGGCCGTTCGATTACGACGGCCGCTATTACCATCTGCGCAATGTAATCGGGGCGCCGCTGCCTTGGGGCGCCGGGCGGCCGGTGATGATGAATGCCGGCAGTTCGGATACCGGTCGGATGTTCGCCGCGCGCAATTCGGACTTGCTATTCGATCAGCCTTATTTTCTGGACAAGGCGCGGGCCCGCATCGCGGAGGCTCAGCGAATCGCGGCCGATCACGGCCATCGCGTTCAGGTCTTTACCTCGGGGTCGGTGGTTTGCCGCCCCACCCAGAAGGAAGCGGACGACTATTTTCACTACTTCGCGCACGAAAACGCCGACGAGGAGGCGATCGATGGAATGTTTCGCGTCTCCTTTACTCCGGGCAACTCGCGTGCCCTGACGCCGGAGACGGCACAGGCGATTCGGATCCGCTTCGCGGCCGGTTATGGTGGGATGCTGGCGGTGGGCGATCCCGACCATGTTGCGAGCGAATTCAAGAAGCTGGCAGATGCGGGTTTCGCGGGCTTCGCGTTCAGCTTCGTCAATTACACCGACGAATTGCCGTTCTTCGTGCAAGAAGTGCTGCCGCGCCTGGAAAAGATGGAATTGCGAGAGCCGGTGCGCTAAGCAGCGCCTTTTACCTCGGGCTAGGCGACTCCAATCTGTGCCGTTATGAACGGCGCGCATTTGCATGAACTTATGGCTGTCTTGATTCGAATCGGAGATGCCTTGACCTTCGCCGGCTTGAGAGCTCAGCGCGCCGATGACCGAATCATTTCCCCGAATGTTCAAGTTCGCCAACCAGGTCCGCAGGCGTCTGCTTAACCTGCCGCAGGTGGAGCAGTCGGAGATCAAGGAGACCTTCGAATCCGAGCTTGGTGGTTAATGTTAACGGACTCAGCGTGTCAACCATCATGACGCTGTTCTTAGTCCCGGCATTGTGGGAGCTGTTCTATTCCTGGAAGAGAAACCAAGCCGAGTGATTGGACCACGGCCCGGCATGCGCCGGGCCGTAAGATTCTGCCTGGATACGTGAGAATGTCCTTCCGACTGCGATGACCATGGCTCCGGTGGACCGGCGGCGGCGGGAGGTCGTATATTGCCATCTACCCGGTCTGGCAAGATCCAGCGGGGACGGAACCGATTCATGGCAGGGTAGGGCGAGAGACTCATAGCAATCCTGGATTCTCGGAACCGGGCCGGTTGTCCGGCTCTTTTCTTTAGGGTTCAGTGGCGATTAGAGAGAGACGAGCCGGCCGCGAAGCATTTTTACGCAGCCTGCCAGCCTGCGATGGGGAAGGGAAATTGCGATGGCGCAACGCAATCCGGGCTTGATCGAGGGCAATCGCTTCAAACTGGGGATATTCGGGACCAATTGCTCCGGTGGTTTGGCTTTCACCAGGCTTCCCGAGCGCTGGGAAGCGGATTGGGATCAGAATGTCGTCCTGGCTCAAATGGCCGACGAGGTCGGCATCGAATGTCTGGTACCGGTGGGACGATGGAAAGGGTACGGCGGAGCCACCGATGTCAATGGTACGTCGTTCGAAACCATCACCTGGGCTGGAGGTCTGCTGACGCAGACCAGGCGTATCAACGTCTTCGGTACCGTGCATGCGCCGCTGTTCAACCCGGTAATGGCCGCCAAGATGATGGTTACCGTCGATCACGCCGGTCACGGTCGGTTCGGAATCAATATCGTTTGCGGCTGGAACCAGGGTGAGTTCGAGATGTTCGGTGCGGTCCAGCAGGAGCATGACGGCCGTTACGAGCAGGGCCAGGAATGGTGGGAGGTGGTACGCCAACTGTGGTCGGGACAAGGACCGGTGGATCATCACGGGCGTTTCTTCGATCTCAAGGGGCTGGTGGCCTCGCCACGTCCCTGGGGCGAACGCGCTCCGTTGATGATGAATGCCGGAGCCTCGCCGGCGGGACGAGCCTTCGCGATTCGCAACTCCGACCTGCATTTCGATGCCTGTGGCCAGCCCGAACAATGCATCGAACGGATCGCCGAGACCAAGCGTCTGGCGCTTGAAAACGGCCATGCGATTCAGGTCTGGACCCCCATCAGCGTCATCTGCCGGCCTAGCCAGCGCCAGGCCCAGGAGTATGTCGAGCGGGTGGTGGAGTACGCCGATTGGGAGGCGCTCGACCATCTGCTGGAAGGGGCGACGGCCCAGACCGGCGCCCGTTCGCGTCCCGGCTACGATCTGTTAAGCTGGCGGCGCAACCAAAATGTGCGCGCGATTTTGGGCTACGGCGGGGAGTACTCCGTGCAGGGCGACCCCGATCACGTGGCCCGGGAACTGGGCCGCCTGCAGGCGGTTGGCTTCGACGGCGTCGCCATCAGCTTCATAGATTACATCCCGGAACTGGCCTATTTCGCTCAAGAAGTGCTACCGCGTTTGGAGCGGATGGGGCTGCGCAAGCCGGTCGCGGCCGGTTGAGATAGCCGCCCGCTTCCGCGCCACCCTCCGAGTCCAGGATTCCGTACGCGGTGATTGGTTTGCTAAAAGACCTCGAGCTGATCAAAGCTGCGCATCCCAGGGGACGGCGCCCGGAAAAGAACCGCAGGGCTGCATGACTTCCAAGGGTGAAAAGTTTATCTCAAGAGCGTATAGATTCAGGGCGGCAAACAAAGCTGCCGAGGCGATGAATCCAGAGGATTCTCAAAACGATCCGCTCGCGCAGGTGCTGCGCCAGACGATCGATGAGCAGATCGACGAAGGTGTGGTGGTGCTGGGTGCCGACGGCAACATCATCTACAGCAATCAAGGTTTTGCCCGGCGTGTCGCCGCTACCCCGACGGGGTTGATTGGGACCGCGTTTGTGCGCTTGTTGAGCGGCGATCAAGCTGCCGCCTTCGCCGCTTTAGTCGCTTCCGACGATCCCCAGGCCATGGGGCGTTTCCACTTGCGGGCGAATGGCGAAAAGCTATCGGAGGTAAACCTGGCCGCGCGTCCCTTTCAGCTCGGCGATCGCGCTCTGGTAATGGTGTTGGTTGCGGACCCCTCTGATGGGCAGCGCTCCCAGGAACTGCTCGGTACCTGGATGCGAGGCATGCCTAACCTGATCCTGATTGCATGGAACCGCGATTTTGAGATCACTACGGCGGTGGGACACGCCCTGAGCACGGTCGGAGTTGCGCCGCAGACGCTGGTAGGCAAACCCTTGTCCGCGCTGGAGGCTCATCTGGCCCCGCTGACGGCGAGCCAGCGCGAGGATATCCTGGCCGGCCGCCCGGTCAGTCGCACTGGGGTTTACGGCGGGCGCACGTTCGACACCCGCATCGTCCCGCTCACCGACGGCGCGGGCGAAATTATCGGCGGGGTGGCCGGCGGAGTAGACGTTACCGAACGGGTGGCGATCGAGCAGCGGCTCGAGCGCAAGGTGGCCCAGGAGAGCGCGCTCGGCCGCTTCGCCCAGCGCGCCCTGGAGGGTGGTGACATCCAGGCGCTGGCTCACGAGGCGGTGCTCGAGGTCTCGCGGGCCTTGAATGTCCCGACCTGTGCGCTGTACGAGCTCGAGGCCGATCAAAGCGCGCTTACCATCCGAGCCGGAGTGGGGCTGGCGGGCGAGACCAAGGTTGGTGAAAAGCTGCCGCTGGCCGCGGTGCCGGTCGCGCAGCGGGTGGTGGCGACGGCGGCGCCGGTGATTGCCCGCAATTTGGAGAATTCCGAACTGATCTCCCATTGGGTTACCACTTTTGGCCGACGCAGCGCCCTGAGCGCGCCCATCCCGCGGCGCGACCATCTCTATGGAGTGCTTAGCGTGTTTGGCCATGGCCCGGCGGATTTCAGCGCCGAGGAACTGGCATTTGTCCGCACCGTCGCCAGCCTCTATGCGCAGGCGGTGGAGCGTGGCGAAGTCGAGGCGCAATTGCGCCACAGCCGACAGTATTATCGTTCCCTGTTGGAAAACGTCTCCGACGTCATTTCGGTGTTGGAGCCGGACGGCACCCTGCTGTTTACCAATCGCGCCGTGACTGGGGTTTTTGGCCGCAACATTCCCTCGATCATCGGTACGAATGTGCTCAATTTCCACCATCCCGATAACGTCGAAGCGGTGCGCCGTTGCTATGCCTTGGCGCTGCAAAATCCCGAGCAGTTACATAAGGTTGAAAGCCGGATTCGGCATGAGGATGGAGCCTGGCGCGACAGCGAAATCACGGTGCTTGCCACGACCAGCCTGGAGGGCCGCCCAGTGCTCGTATCCACCGTGCGCGATATCAGCGAGCGTAAGCGGGTGGAGCGCGAATTATCGCTGCTGGCCTCGATTATCGAATTTTCCGACGAGGCAATTACCAGCCGCGATACCGAGGGACGGGTCACGAGCTGGAATCCCGCGGCCGAACGGCTCTATGGATTCAAGGCCGAGGAGATAATCGGCAAGCGTCGCGATTTCTTCGAGCTGCCGGAGTTGGGTGAGCAACTGCGTGAAGCCGGAGCCCGGATCATGCAAACCGGCCGCTCGGAGCGGCTGGAGAGCAAGCGCAATCGCAAGGACGGCAGCGTGATCGAGGTTGCGGTCACCCTGTCGCCGCTGTTGGGTTCCAAGGGCGAGGTGCTGGGCATTGCCGCCATTTCGCGCGACGCCGGCGAACGCAAGCTGACCGAACGGGCGCGCGAACTGGCCCGTTCCAATGCCGAGCTGGAACAGTTCACCTACGCGGTGGCCCACGATCTGAAGGAGCCGATGCGCCAGATGGCGATCTATGCGCAGCTTCTGCGCAGGCATGCGAGCGCGCCCCAGGCCGTGCGCACCGAATACTTGACCCGGATCGAAGAGGGCGCGCGGCGCGGGCGCGAGTTGATCAACGCGGTGCTCGATTATGTTCATCTCGCGCCGCAGGCGACGGAGCTGGCGGCGGTGGATTGCGGAGCGCTGGTAAAGTCCGTGGTCGATGGATTTTCCACCTCGATCGCCCGGTTGCACGGGCAGGTCACCTGGGACGGGCTTCCCACTGTGATGGCGGACCAGGCGTTGCTGGCACGGGTATTTCAGAACCTGCTCGGCAACGCGCTCAAGTTCCATGGCGAACAACCCCCGCAAATCCGGATTGCGGCGCGGCGTGACATGACCGAGTGGGTATTTTCGGTCCGTGACAACGGCATTGGGATCGACCCGCAATATGGCCGGCAAATTTTCGACATGTTCCAGCGCCTGCACCATCGACAGAGCTACGATGGCACCGGAATCGGCTTGGCGATCTGCAAGAAGGCGTTGGAAAAGCTGGGGGGAAAAATCTGGCTGGACGGCGAATCTAACCAGGGCGCCACCTTTCATTTCACCTTGCCGGCCTGAGCCGGGATAGGATTGGACAAGGGGTAATGATATTGGGGCTGAGTCGGCGACGGGCATTTACGTTTGGCCCCGCTTCGCCGGTATCCAATCGGGCGCGGAGGCGCCGGTCATGAGAATCGATTGTCATACTCACATCTTCCCCCAGCAATTGCCGGCGCTGGCGCGGAGCACCGGCGATAATCGCTGGCCCACGGTCAATCTCAACGGCGACGGCTCGATCGACGTCATGGTTCAAGGCTCGCTGTACCGGCGCATCGCCGCGACCGCTTACGCCCCCGCGGCGCGGCTGGCCGAGATGGATCGCGAGCAGGTCGACAAGCACGTGCTGATGGCAACGCCGATTACGTTTACCTACTGGGGTGAGGCCGAGGCCACGCTGGAGCTGTGCCGCTTCCAAAACGATTTCATGGCGCAATTTGTCGCGGCCAATCCCGAGCGCTTCATCGGTTTTGCCACGGTTCCTCTGCAGCAGCCCGCGCTGGCGGTGCAGGAACTCACGCGCGCCCGGCGCGAGCTGAATCTGGCGGGTGTGGAACTGGGGGCCACGGTACGCGGACTGGGGCTGCATCGTCCCGAACTGCGGCCGTTTTTCAAGGCAGCGATGGAGCTGGAGTGTCCGCTGTTCATCCATCCCCTCAACGAGGCTTGGGCCTGGGACGAGCGTATCAAAAGCTGGGGCATGGGGCTGACCAACAGCATGGCGATGCCGCATGAAACGGCGATGAGCGCGGGGGCGCTGCTGCTGTCGGACCTGCTGATCGAGTTTCCCGATTTGCGGATTTGCCTGGCTCATGGCGGCGGTTCTCTGGCCGCGGTGCTGCCTCGCATGGCCCATCAATGGGAGATGCGGCGTGGACGCGGGGAGGCGGTCTCCGGGGCGCATCCGATGGAACTGGCGCGCAAGCTGTGGGTGGATAATCTGACCTACGACTATGAGGCTTGCACGCTGTGCCGGGCGCGCTTCGGCGGGATGGTTCTGGGCACCGACTACCCCTTCGATGGCCGCCGGGAGCGACCTCCTGGTATAATGTTCGATCAAGCCCTGGAACGGGGCGCAATCGGGAGTGCGGAGGTCGAACGGATCAAGCATCAGGAAGCAATGCGCTACCTGTTTGGCCGCTGAGGGGGCATCGCCTGGCAATGCTGACCCATAGTCCCTAGCCGTCGCAGAGAGGAGCTTGACCCGAGCGCTTAGGCTAATTAGGCTTGGTTTGATTACGATGCGTTACGCAAATCGGCATAACTGGGTGGCTTGGCGTAGCTGGTGTGAGTCCGCCTGGGCCGAGGTTTCGTAACGCAGACGAAACCGTTAGTTGAAGAGCAAGGCCGCAGGCGGATCCAATCCTCTGCGGCCTTTTTATTTGATTTGCACGGAAAAGCGGCGAGTATGATAGTTCCGGACCCCACAGAATTCGAGCGTCTAGCCGGCGCAGGCTTTGATATCGTGCCGGTCAGCCGCGAGATTCCGGCCGATCTCGAGACTCCAGTGAGCGCGTTTCTGAAAGTGGCGCGCGGCGACTACGCGTTTTTGCTCGAAAGCGTGCAGGGCGGCGAGAAATGGGGTCGTTACACTTTCTTGGGCTGTGAGCCCAGGCTGATCTTCCGCGCCCATGGCGGGCGCCTGGAATTGATTCGTCCCGGCCGCGCCCCCGAGCTTCGTCAAGTCGAGAACCCGTTCGAGGCCTTGCGCCAGGAGCTCCAAAGCCATCGTGCGCCGCAGTTGGCCGGGTTGCCCCGCTTTTTTGGCGGTGCAGTCGGCTTCCTGGCCTACGACATCGTGCGCTACTTCGAGCGGCTGCCGGTACCGGCGGCCGACGAATTGGGAGTTCCCGACCTGTGCATGCTCTTTACCGATACCGTGCTGGCTTTCGACAATTTGCGCCAAAGCATCAAGCTTATCGTCAACGTGCCAGTGCGCGAATATGCTTCCGCGCACCAGGCTTACCAGGCTGCCCAGGACAAGATCGATCAGATGATCGCGCGGCTGGCCGCGCCTGTCGTGCTCGCCCGGCATCCCGGCGAGCAACCATTGGCCGCCCCCTCCATCGGCTCCAACCAGAGCCGCGAGGGGTACATGTCGATGGTGCTGCGGGCCAAGGAATACGTCAGCGCCGGCGACATTATTCAGGTGGTGCCTTCGCAGCGCTTTCAGGCCGAGCTAACCGTTCATCCCTTCAACCTTTATCGCAGCCTGCGCGCGATCAATCCCTCGCCCTACATGTTCTATCTACGCATGGGGGCGCAGACGCTGGTCGGTGCTTCGCCGGAGGTGATGGTGCGGCTGGAGGGACGCGAGGTGACGGTGCGACCGATCGCGGGTACCCGGCGGCGTGGAGTGGACGAGGCCGAGGACCGGCGTCTGGAGGCCGAATTGCTGGCCGATCCCAAGGAGCGGGCCGAACATGTGATGCTGGTCGATCTGGGACGCAATGACGTCGGGCGGGTGGCGGAAATTGGTTCGGTCGAAGTGAGCGAGCTGATGGTGGTGGAGCGTTATTCGCACGTGATGCATCTCGTCTCCAATGTGCGCGGTCGTCTGCGCCCGGAGTGCGATGCCTTTGATGCTTTTCGCGCCACCTTTCCCCAGGGCACGGTGAGCGGCGCGCCCAAGATTCGCGCAATGGAAATAATCAGCGAGCTGGAAGGTGCGCGGCGCGGGGTATATGCCGGCGCGGTAGGCTATTTCAGCTATACGGGCAACATGGATACCGCGATTACCCTGCGCACGATGCTAGTCCAGGATGGTCGCGTCTATATTCAGGCCGGCGGCGGCGTGGTAGCCGATTCCGATCCGGCGGCCGAGTACGAGGAGTCGGTGAACAAGGCGCGCGCGCTGATGGGCGCTTTGCAAGCTGCAATCGAGCTGGAGGAGATCGCGCGGGGGAGCAAGCGATGAGCCGCCAGCATCTGCTGATGATAGACAATTACGACTCTTTCACCTTTAACCTGGTGCAATACCTGGGCGAACTGGGTGCCGAGGTCAGTGTGCGGCGCAACGACGCGATCGACGTCGCCGGGGTGCGTGCGCTAGCCCCCGATGGGATTGTGATCTCGCCCGGCCCAGGTACGCCGGCGCAGGCCGGAATCTCGCTGGCGCTGATTGCCGAGTTGGGCGGCCAGGTTCCGATCCTGGGCGTCTGCCTGGGCCATCAATGCATCGGCGCGGCTTACGGCGGTCGAGTGGTGCGCGCACAGCGTTTGATGCATGGCAAAACCTCGCCGATCGAGCACGATGGGCGCACAATTTTTGCCGGCTTGCCCAGTCCCTTTCAGGCTATCCGCTATCATTCGCTGCTGGTGGAAGCGGACACGCTACCCGCCTGCCTGGAGCGCTCGGCCTGGACCGCCGAAGGCGAAATCATGGGTGTGCGCCACACGCAATTGGCGGTGGAAGGTGTTCAGTTCCATCCCGAATCTATTCTTACCGAGCATGGCCGCCGGCTGTTGGCCAACTTTCTTGCCCGGGCGGCAAGGCGATGAGTCTGATTCGACAAGCGTTGGTGGACGCGATGGCGGGTCAGTCGCTGCGCCGCGAACAGATTGGCGCCGTGTTGGACGAGGTGCTCGACGGCGAGGCCTCGCCGGTACTGGTGGCGGCCCTGTTGATCGCCTTGCGCATGAAGGGCGAAAGTGCTCAGGAGTTGGCCGGCGGCGTGGCGGCCTTGTTGCGGCGCGCGCTGGTCCCGCCGCTGGCGCCCGAGGGGTTGTTGGATACGGCGGGAACCGGTGGCGACGGCCGCGGGACCTTCAACATTTCAACCGCCGCCGCGCTGGTCGCCGCTGCTGCCGGCGTGAGGGTCGCCAAGCACGGCAATCGGGCGGCCAGCGGCGGGGTAGGTGCTGCCGACCTGCTCGAACATCTGGGCGTGCGAATCGAGGTTTCGCCCGCGGTCTTGGCCCATTGTCTGGCGCGGGCCGGAATATGTTTCATCTTCGCGCCGCGGTATCATCCTGCTTTGGCCCGAGTCGCTGCGGTGCGGCGCGAATTGGGCGTTCGTACGATTTTCAACCTGCTCGGCGCGCTCGCCAATCCCTGCCAACCGGGATGCCGACTTCTTGGAGTGGGTGAGGGCAAATTCCTGCAGCCGGTTGCCGAGGCCTTGATGCAGCTTGGGGTGGCGCACGCGATGGTGGTGCATAGCGAGGACGGGATGGATGAATTGTCAGCCGCCGCACCCACCGAGGTGATTGAGATTCGCGCAGGCGAGCTGAGCAGGTATGTGCTCGATCCGCGCTCCCTGGGCCTGCAGGGCGGCGACCTCGCCATCAGCGGCGTGGTTCAGGCCGCGACGCGCTTTCGCGCCGCCTTGGCGGGCGAGGATCGCGCCGCGCACGACGTGCTGGTGCTCAACGGCGGGGCGGCGATCTATCTGGGCGGGCAAGCCCGATCGATCCAAGAGGGAGTTGCAATGGCACGCGCGATCGTGGATCGCGGCCGCGCTTTGGAAACCCTCGAGCGGTTGCGCCAGGCCAGTTGGGAGGAAGCTTAGGTGAGTTCGTATCTGGAGCGGATATTCGCGGCCAAGCGGATCGAAGTCGCCGAACTTGTCCGCCATGCGCCGCTGGCCGAAGTGCGCATGCGGGCCGCGGCCAGCCTTCCGCCGCGTCCCTTTATCGAAGCGCTGCGCCAGCGTCGGCCCGCAATCATCGCGGAGATCAAACGAGCCTCGCCCAGCAAGGGCGACATCCAGCCTGGACTTAATCCGGCGAGCGTGGCGCGGGCCTACGCGGCTGCCGGTGCGGCGGCGATTTCAGTCCTCACCGACGTGCACTTCAAGGGTTCGCTGGCGGATTTGCGCGCGGTTCGCGCGGCGGTGGACGTACCGCTGCTGCGCAAGGATTTCATTTTCGATCCCTATCAGATCTACGAAGCACGGGCCGAGGGTGCCGATTGTGTTTTGTTGATCCTGGCGATGCTTGCGCAGGCTCAGGCCGGTGAATTGTTGGCTCTGGCCGCGGAGCTGGGCTTGGCGGTGCTGGTCGAGGTGCACAATCGCGGCGAGTTGGATCAGGCTGAGCGGATAGGTGCCGCGTTGATCGGGATCAACAATCGCGACCTGCATACCTTCGTGACGTCTTTGGCGGTAACCGAGGCGTTGGCGGCCTCCTACCACGGCTCCGCGCTTTTGGTCTCGGAAAGCGGCATCGAGGGGCCGGACGACCTGCGCCGCCTCGACCGAGCCGGGGCGCGCGCCTTTCTGATCGGTGAGAGTCTGCTGCGGGCGGGCGAGCCGGCGGCGCGGCTGGCGCTGATGGCGAGCGCGCTGGAAGGACAGGGTTAAGGCCTTGGGCAACGCGCGCCAGCCGGTGAAAGTGAAAATCTGCGGTGTGACCCGTGTCGCGGACGCGCTGGCGGCGTGCGAATATGGCGCGGACTACGTGGGGTTGAACTTCTATTCCAAGACCGCTCGCTGCGTTGAGTTGGCCGAGGCGATCGCCATTCGCGACGCCGTGGGCGGAAAAATTGCGCTGGTTGGAGTATTCGTCAATCCCACACGAGCCGAGGTGGCGCAGCGTCTGGAGCAGGTGGGCTTCGACCTGCTGCAAATCTACAGCGACCTCCCGCGGATCCGTGAGGACTGGCCCGTGCCGGTCATCCATCCGATCGGGTTCAAGCGCGCGCAACCCGGCTTGCTCCCGGCCTTGCCGGCCCGTCACGAAGGACTGTTCCTGATCGACCAATTCGATCCGCTGCTGTACGGCGGTACCGGGATGGCGATCGAGCTTGAACAATTACGCGGCCTGGATCTCGGCCGCTGCTTCGTGGCCGGAGGGCTCAGGCCGGCCACGGTAGCGGCGGTGGCCGCGTTGGGGCCCTATGGTGTCGATGTCGCCAGCGGGGTGGAAAGCGCGCTCGGGATCAAGGATCACGCGATGCTGAGGAGTTTTATCGAGAATGCAAAGTATGCCTGACAAGCATGGACGCTTTGGCCAATTCGGCGGGCGATGGGTAGCGGAGACGCTGATGCCGGCGCTGGAGGAGCTGGAGCGGGCTTATCGCGCCGCGCGGCAGGACCCGCGCTTCAAGCAGGAGCTGGAGCACTACTCGCGCGAATACGTCGGCCGGCCGACACCCTTGTACTACGCGCGCAATTTGAGCGAAAAGCTGGGCGGGGCGAAAATATATCTCAAGCGCGAAGATCTCTGTCACACCGGTGCGCACAAGGTCAACAACACCCTGGGTCAGGCGCTGCTGGCGGTGCGAATGAACAAGCCGCGGATAACCGCCGAAACCGGAGCCGGCCAGCATGGCGTGGCCACCGCGACGATGGCGGCGCTGTTTGAGCGTCAATGCGAGGTCTTCATGGGATCGCACGACGTGCAGCGTCAAGCGCTCAACGTCTTTCGTATGAAGCTGTTGGGGGCCAAGGTGCGGGCGGTGGACGCGGGTAGCAAGAGCCTCAAGGACGCGCTCAACGAAGCCCTGCGCGACTGGATAACCAACGTGCGTGACACTTATTACCTGATCGGGACGGCCGCCGGACCTCATCCCTATCCGATGATAGTGCGGGATTTTCAGAGCGTGATCGGGCGCGAGGCGCGCCGCCAGATTGCCAGACAGGAAGGCCGCTTGCCCGACCTGCTGGTAGCTTGTGTCAATGGCGGCAGCAACGCCATCGGGCTGTTCTATCCGTTCATCAAGGATAGGCAGGTGCGCATGGTGGGGGTCGAAGCGGCCGGACTGGGATTGGGCAGCGGTGCTCACGCCGCGACTCTGGTGGCGGGCAGTATCGGAGTGCTGCACGGCAACAAAACCTACCTGCTGCAGGACGAATTGGGACAGATTCGCGAGACCCACTCGATCGCGGCCGGCTTGGATTATCCCGGGGTTGGCCCCGAACACGCCTATCTGCGTGACAGCGGCCGCGCCGAGTACGTGGCGGTGACCGACGCCGAGGCGCTAGCGGCCTTGCAAACCCTGTCGGAAACCGAGGGCATCATCCCCGCCCTGGAAAGTTCGCATGCCGTCGCCCACGTCTTGCGCCTTGCGCCCAGCTTGCCGCGCGAAGCGGTCGTGGTGGTCTGTCTGTCGGGACGCGGCGACAAGGATATGCAGGGGGTGGCGCAAGCCCTGGGCGTAAGCCTGTAGGGAGCGAAAGGAGCGAGGATGCGAAGCAACGGACGAATCGCGCGGAGGTTTGCTCAACTGCGAGCGGAAAACCAAGCCGCGTTGATCCCTTTTATTTTTGCCGGCGATCCCGACTTGGAACATACCCAGGCCTTGGTGCGCGAACTGGCTCAGCGCGGCGCCGACCTGATCGAGCTGGGTATTCCCTTTTCCGAGCCGATGGCGGATGGTCCCGCCAACCAGCGCGCCGGGGCTCGCGGGATGGCAGGCGGAGGCACCCTCAGCGCGGTTTTGGGAATGGTCAGCCAGCTCCGCCAGGATACCCAGGTGCCGCTGATTCTATTCGGCTACGCCAATCCGTTCCTGCACTACGGCAGCGAGCGGCTGTGCGCCGATGCGGTCGCTGCGGGAGTCGACGGCTTACTGGTCGTCGACATGCCGCCGGAAGAAAGCAGCGAGCTGGCCGGCCCGGCACGTGCGGCGGGTCTGGACCCGATCTATCTGCTGGCGCCAACCACACCGCTTGAACGCGCCCGCCGGATCGCCCGCTCCGCCAGCGGTTTTCTCTACTACGTTTCGGTGACCGGAGTCACAGGGGCGCGGACCGAAGTGGCAGCCGACCTGGAGCAGCACATTCACGCGCTGCGAGAGGTTACCGAGCTGCCGCTGGGAGTCGGGTTCGGCATCTCCACCCCGACGCAGGCTGCGCAAGTGGCCTCGTATGCCGACGCAGTTATTGTCGGCAGCGCCTTGTCGCAGTTGATCGAAAGCTGCGGCAACTCCGAGCGCTTATTGCCCACGGTCTGTGGGTTGGTGGCCGAGATGAAACAGGCGATGCGTGCGGCGCGCAGCCGCGCGCAAGTGGCATAGCGATGGCGGGTTCTCCACAACCTTCGGTTCAAAGCGAGCTGTGGCTCAAGTGTCCGACATGCAAGGAGATTGCCTTTCGCAAGGAAGTCGAACGTAATCTCAACGTCTGCCTGAAGTGTGCCTACCATTTTCGAGTAACGGTCGAACAGCGGCTGGCGATCACGGTTGACCGCGCCAGCTGGCGGGAACTGCTGGCCAACCTGGCGATCGGTGATCCGCTGCATTTTAGCGATTTTAAGCCATATCCCGAGCGGTTGCGTCAGGCGCGGGCAGAAAGTGGGCGCAACGACGCGATCGTGGTGGGAACCTGCCGTATCGGTGGGCGGCGTGCCGCGTTGGGAATCGTCGATTTCAAGTTCATGGGCGGCAGCATGGGCGTGGTAATGGGCGAGAAACTGGCCCGTTTGTTCGATCATGCGCGTACCCACAAGCTGCCCGTGGTAGTCTTCAGTTCGTCGGGCGGGGCGCGCATGCAGGAGGGGACTCTGTCCCTGGTGCAGATGGCTAAGGTGTCGGCCGCGATTGGTCGCTTACGCGAGAGTCGGCTGCCCTACTTGTCCGTCTGCTGCGATCCAACTACCGGCGGCGTTGCGGCCTCGTTCGCGATGTTGGGCGATCTCAATCTGGCCGAACCGGGCGCCCTGATCGGCTTCGCGGGCCGCCGGGTGATCGAACAGACCATCAATCAGAAACTGCCCGACGAATTTCAACGCTCGGATTTCTTACTGGCGCATGGAATGCTGGACGCGATCGTGCCGCGGGCACAGATGAGTGCGACGCTGGCCAGGTTGCTCGCTCTGCTGACTGGCTGAAGCTCACCTATCTATCGGTCTGCCCGATTCGTAAATGCCTGTCGCTCGTTATTCCGTAGCGTGTCGCGCTCGCGTCACGATACCATTGCTTACGTTAAATACGCTTCGCAGCCGACCTTAACTAGAACGAGATCCAGGTCACCGGCACGCGCCTTGCGAAACTCAGTGTGAATAAGTGCGTCGCGCTGGGCAAAGATACAATAAAGTCAAAGCTCGATGGATCTGCTTGAGTAAGGCCAAATTGCGACGCGTGTATCCTGAATTTCCTGCGAGGTGGGACGAACTGATGCGAAAGAGAGCCGATTCGCTTGTGAGGTTATTGCCATCGACGCTTGGGCTTGCGCTGATGGCACTGATAGTTGCCGATCTGGTCGGATGTGGAGCGTCAGCGGGGCTGTTGGGTGGAGCGAGCGCGGGTGGTGTCAGCTTGGCAGCCGCGGCCAGTCAAATCTCGATTCCGAGCAGTTCGATTTTCAGTTTCGTAGGACGTTCAATTAAATTACGCTATGCCGATCCTGCCTCTCTGTTGTCCGATAGTAGCCGGGTGGAAGCCGGGCTGATCGAGGAACAGTGCATTTTTCGCCGTCCCGATCCGCCGTTCCTGGTGCCCAGTCTCAGCGCGCAGAAGGGCTGGTTGTTTGCCGGGCGGCTCAATCAGAACAGTTTGTTTCAAGCGCTTGAGTACAAGAGCATTTTTACCCTGGGCTTGACGGGCACCCAGCAACTCAACACCTGGCCAGTCAGCATGGTGAGTTTGGGGGATTTTGGCGACGCTTATCTCAGCGAACGCCTGGACCTCATCTCGAAGGCCAAACTGTTGCCAGAGCAGGATCAGGATTTATCGGCCCGCTATGCGGCCAATGCACGGAAAATCGATTCGGTCGCGACGCGTCTGATTCGAAGCTACAATCCCCAGAATCAATGCGTGCCGGTTCACCATTTGCTGTGAAGGACGGTCAGCCGTCGCGGGACTGATCGGGACGTGATGGCCGATTGACGGCCAGGCGCAGCAGCGGATGGCGACGTACGACAGGTCTGGGATGGGGCACTTCTGCGAGGTAGGGAAGTTGGCGGGTCAGTCTGGGCAGGCTGCGCGTGGCGCGCCGGCGCGCCGATTGAAGGGCCAGCTCGCTTTGCGATTGACGATCCTGGTGGAGCATGCCGAAGAAAAGTCCGTTGGCAATCAGAACCTTGCTTAGTCCGCCAAGAAAGATCAGCCAGAGCAGCCAGATCCGTTCATCGAAAGAGTTGGGCGCGGAAAGCACCGCCACGGTGCATAAAATTAACGCTACAGTGAGGAAGGCTCCGACAAAAATAGCAATTTTGCGGCGGTCTTTTCGTTCATCGGCGGGCTTCGCAAACGGCCTTTCAAGCCGCCTGATACGTGACCTCAAGCGAATGATTCTGCTCATCGGTCCCATTCCCGAGACACTCTTAATCGCAGACTATATCAAGCCAGGCTTAGTTTGAGCAAAGCGATTTTGTCGCAAGGGTGAGGCGTCGCCAGTGCCGAGATCCGCTTTGTCTTGGCCTGCAGTTTCCAGTCCTCAAGAGTAGAACCAGGTGGCTTGGCGATCTCTACGGTAGCTTGTAGTCATTTGCGCCCAGTTGTATCATCCGTCGCGACCGTCTCGTAGCTACCTTTTCAGGGGGGGAACAGTGAGAACGGTTGACTATGGTCCAGCCGCGCAGCGGCGGCGAAGGGGCCTGTTTTGGGCCGCGCCTCTGGCGGCCTTTTCGCTTATCGTCAGTGCTGGTTGCCAAAGTTCGGGTAGCTCGCCGGGAGCATTGGGTGATCATTCGACGTCTACGGCGCTGCCATTTGGTTCGCCGGGGCCAACCTCGGAAGCAACTGCCGGTCCCACGCAGACGGCTGCGGCAACCTTCTCTGCGAGCTCGACTCCAACTTTCACTCCGTCACCAACTTCAACACCGTCACCCTCGTCAACGCCAACCCCAACGCCAACTCCGACGCCAACTCCAACTCCAACTCCAACTCCAACTCCAACGCCGGTCCAGCATCTGTACATCACCAATGAAGGAGCGCTTGGGGTTTATCTAGCCGATCCCGCTGCCGATGAGGCCCCGGTAGCGACGGTGACCAGCGGCCTGATTCGACCTTACGGGGTAGCGTTGGACAGTACCGGAAAAATCTACATAGCCGACAACGCTGCCGACGCGGTCAATATTTACCCCGCTCAACCGCAGGGCAACGAATCCCCAATCGTTACAATTACGCAAGGGTTGTCGGAACCAACCGGGATAGCATTGGACAGTAATGGGAAAATCTATGTAGCCAATGAATTAAGCGGCGCAGTCGAGATCTATGGCGCTAATCCCAGCGGCGATGAACCTCCCGAGGCGACCATCAGCCAGGGGTTGAGCGATCCGATGGGGTTGGCGGTAGGGCCGGACAACAAGCTCTATGTGGCCGACTACGGCGGTTGGTTGGCGATATACCCCGCCAATTCGGGCGACGGCGCAATGCCCGCAGTGGTGATCAAAAGTGGGCTGGGCACTCCTGATTCGGTTGCGCTCGACTCAGCCGGCAACATTTATGTCGCCGACGCGAGCGGGTCGGTGAACCTGTACGCCGCCAATCCTAGTGGCGACGAACCGCCGTTGGTGATGATTACGCATTCGCTCGTGATTCCCAGCGGGGTCGCCCTGGATGCGGGAGGTAAAATCTATGTGTCGGATGTTCAAGCGAGCAACGTAAAGGTCTATGCGGCGTCGCCACAGGGCGACGAGCCGCCGCTAGCTACGCTTACCACAGCAATCAACTTGCCGCTGGGGGTGACGGTGGGACCATGAGCCAGCTTCGAAAATAGTTCGCTGACCGAGTCTTTGCGAAGCGCGCGGAGATCAATCGTACGGCTCACTTTGCTGGCGAGCGACTGACAGTCGCGGAAAACAGACGGTTCGGCGCAAATCCGGGGACGCTGATTGTAAACTCAGTGTAACCGCTATGAAGGCGCGGCCGTAAGTGTGCATTCGGCTACGGTCTCCCTGCACGGATGCGTGCGAGGCCTAGTCGGCGACCGCTTTCCCGTCTACCAATATCTCTCTGCGATCGCTCGGGTATCTCCGGCCTTGCCGACCATGCATGACGCAAAGATCCTGGCCGGCAACCAACGCGGGACGAAGAAATAGGCGCCGCTTGGCTTAGCCAGCAAGGAGAAGGCCGTCGGCCAGCCAGCGTGTAAGCATCAGGTTGATCGCGGCTGGGTCGATTTCCTGATCATGGTTAACGATTTCCGTGCACATTTGGGCAAATGGCGCACCCTTACGGGCAACTTGGAGACCAGCACTTTCAGCCGGACCCAGCTCGCGAAAATAAACCACGTCGGACTGACGCCAGATGAGCAGAGTGCATGGACGGGGCTCTGGAGGAGGCGGCTGTTGGCCGTCGAGCTGGCCCAGAAGGTTCCCGACCGCATAGGCGAAAGCCGCAATTTCCAGCGCTGGATGGGTTCGCAAGACCAGATCGGGCCATTGGCTGGGAGCGACGGCGCGCAAGTCTGGCAGCTCCAACGCAGGCGCGTCGGGCGCGTGAAAGACTTCAATCAGAATGCGCTCAAGCTGGGCAAGATCGGACAGATAGGGCGGAAAGCGCTGGGCGTGCGAGCGAATGAAGGCAGGCATCCGGCTGCCGGCGTGGAAAACCGAAGGCGCGCTTGGAGGATGGGCGGCCAGGTAAGCGCGGATCAGTTCGCTCATCGCCGTTTCCCCAATCATCAGGGAGCAGACGGGATATTCCTCGCGCAAAATCCGGCGCAGTCGCTCGAAGTAGGCTTCCTGGTAAATCCCAAGTCTGGCTTTGGCAGACAAGCGATTATCGCCGGCGATAATCTCCCCGAGTTCTCGTTTGAGAAGCGCGCGGGCCAGCGCGGCCGGCTCTTCGCCGGACCCGGCGGTGACCAGACGACAGAACCCCAGTTGCAGCTCGCGCAGATCCCTCAAGCTCATGCTTGGGCTGCAAGTTCAGTTGGAGGGTTTGGTCGAGCGCGGGCTTGCTCGGCCGCCTGAATCAGCTCTTCCAGCGGCGGCAGCTTGTCGTCCCATTCGATCAAGGTCGAGCGCAGGCCCAGCTTGCTTACGGCATAGTCGTAGAGCTGCCAGACTGCGGTGCAAATCGGCTGATCGTGGCTGTCGAGCAGGTAGCTGCCGAAGTCGGAATGACCGGCAAGGTGGTACTGGATTACGCGCTCGGCCGGAATCGCATCGATGTATCGGCGAGGGTCGAAGCGGTGGTTGAACGCGTTGACGTAGATATTGTTGATATCGAGCAAGATGGCGCAGTCGGCTTCTTCCGCTACTGCGCGCACAAATTCCCACTCCTCCAGGTCGCTGTCGCGCCAGCTCAGGTAGCTGGAAATGTTTTCCAGCGCGATCGGCCGTTCCACGATCTCTTGAACTTCGCGAACCCGGCGCGCGACATGCTTTACCACCTGACTGTCGTAGGGCAACGGCAACAAGTCGTGAAGATTGCGTCCGCCAGCGCCGGTCCAACACAAATGATCCGAGATCCAAGCTGGACAATAGCGTCGTAGCAGACATTTGAGTTGCCTCAGGTAGACGCGGTCCAGAGGGTCGGTGGAACCAATCGACAGCGACACGCCATGGCAAACGATCGGATAGTGGGCGCGAACGGACTCCAGTACGGTCAGGGGGCGACCGCCGGGCACCATAAAATTTTCGCTGATGATTTCCAGCCAATCGATCGCCGGGTGGCTGGCCAGTATTGCCTCGTAATGCTCCCGGCGTAAACCGATACCGTATCCCAGGGCGGGGAATTCTCGACGATCCATTGGATCAACCGGCCCCAGGCCGGCAGCTCGACAGCCGCGCTGGTCGATCAATGGCGCGAGTGGGCCCCGCGGGCATTGTCGCAGACATAGGCTTCGCGGTCATGGGAGCTGCGGCTCGCGTATGACACGAGGTGAGTTAAGTCTTCAGCCGGGCTTGCCACCCTTGGTCTGACATTCCTTGACTGACGAAGTGAGAATGAACCCTTGTCCTTTGCAGGAGTTCTGCCCAGGTCCCGGACTGGTCGCGGTCTTGCATGCGCTCTGCCCGCTGCAATCGTTGCCGCCCAGGCATTTCACTCGAGCTTGCTGGCTCTTGCTTGCGCTCGATTGGGCCAGCGCGGGCCCGCCTACAACCATCAAGCCGACCGCGGTTGCCAGCGCCGCACCCGCTATCAAAGAGTTTTTCATTTGTTTTCTCCTGAGTCGTTCCTGCCCGGCGCCTGACCGGTATCCGATAAGGGCGCGCGGCTTGGGCAACGGGAGCGCTATTACTTCTGACAAAACCGCGGGTATCCTTCAAGCGCTTAAAATGGCTGACACACCTGAGCTCACGAATTCCTCGCAGGGGTATCGTGCGTTAGCTGCCCTCCGTTAGCAAGGCGGGCCGTCGTGCCCGCCTTGCTGAAGAGCATCGGAATGGCGGACACGGCCCCGCCCCGCCTGTGCGCTAGACCTAGGAATGGCCCTTGGCAGCCTTGCTCGCTCCTCCCGCGATGGCGGGTTGCCTGACGGCCTCGCGAAAAAGTTCCGCGACCGCGGTGGGCGGGGTGCCGCTATCGGCAAAGCGGCCTGTTATCAGGACCGTGCCATCCTTGAGCAGGGTCAGCGTGGGCTTGTAGCGACCCAAGTCCATCTTGCCGGCGGGGGAAAACTCGCCGGTTTTGGGATCGTAGAACTCTGCCGAGGCCATATCCATCCGCCGGCCCTGGACCGAGACTGAACCGCCGACGATCAGCAATCTATGGTCAGGCAGGGTAACCAGGGTGGCACCTTCCCGTGGAATCATCATGCTGCGCGACGGACCGAAGCGTCCGGTTTTGGGATCGTAAAGCTCGGTGCTGCGCAAGGTCCCGTGGACGCTGCTCCCCCCCAGGATTAAAACCCGACCGTCGGGCAACAGGGCAGCATCGTGGGATTGGCGAGCTGTCATGAGGTGATCGGTCGGGCTGAAAGTGCCGGTTTTGGGATCGTAGATTTCAGCGCTGCTCAGAAAGCTGGAGCGGTCGCTCAGGCCCCCAACGATCAACACCCGCCCGTCCTTGAGTAGGGTCGCGGTATGATAGGCGCGGGCGTCGTGCAGCTTGCCCTTGGTGAGAGTAAAGCTTCGCGTTTTGGGATGGTAGATTTCGGCGCTGGTCGAGGTCTGGTTGACGTCCTGGCCGCCTACGATCAGAACCGTGCCATCCGGCATCAGGGTGGCGGTATGTCCCAGGCGAGCCGAGTTCATCGGATGGATCTGAGTGAAGGTGCCGGTCTTGGGATCGTAGATCTCCGCGTCCTTGGAAACGGCGTGGTTTTGCAATCCGCCCGCCAACAGTACCGTGCCGTCAGGCAGGAGGGTGGCGCTTTGGCCACCGTGCGGATGGGCCAGCTTACCGGTAGCGACCCAATGATGAGTTTGAGGGTCGTAAAGCTCCGCGCTGTCGAGCTCGGTCGGGCCGCCGCTGTCGCCGCCGGCCACCAACACCTTGCCGTCATCGAGCAAAGTGGCCGATTGCCCCTCGCGCACAGCTCTCATCGCCTCGGTGATATGAAAATTATCGGGCTCGTCGATGTGCAATTGCATCGGCTCGGCAATCAGTTCGCTGCGCGGATGGAAGGCGGCCCAAGCGAACCAATAGCCGGTATAGGCGGCCACATGCTTGCCGTCGAGCGCGACTCCCGCAGTGCGGCTCTTGGGATCGAAGACGATGTCGTAGGTATGCCCGTCCAAGGTGGTGCGCAGGGCCTTGCCGTTGAACTGCGACATGCCGGTAAAAGGAAAGGCCTGGGATTTGCCATCTTTGGACAGCAGGCCCAGCACCATGGTTTTGGGCGGCAGGCGCGAATCGAGGTTGGCGGTGGTGAAGGGCGGAGCAGGGGATTTTTCCATCGCCGCGAAAGGATCCTTGCCAACTTCCGGCCCCGCCATCACCAGGCTATCGGGGTGGAACTTGTGCCAGATCTCCCAGCTGGTCACTACGCTGGGCAGCACGGTCAAGGTATGGCCCTTCAAAGTGCCACGGATTGCACTGCCCTCGATTTGCGACCAAAGGCTGTGAGTCTTATCGTCGGAGAAAACCAGGTTGTCCTGGTAGAGATCGTCGGAGGCCTCGAATTTGACCGATTGACCGTCGATGGTTCGTTCGAAAACGATCGCGCTTTCGGTAAGCGGGCAGAAAGTGATCACCACGGGCTGGTGAGCGATTTCGTCGTTAACCACCTCGTGCTCGGCCAATAGATCCAGGGGATAAGCACGCGGCTGATGGTTGACGACCACGCCGACGATACGCTCGTCCGGCTTGGGTGTGTTGCCCTGGCCAGCCTGGACCATCGCTGGCGCGGTCAAGGTGCGGACCTCATCCGCCGCCAAACCGTCGGTTACCAGGCCGCTGCCTGCCGGCAGTCTAAGTGCCGGACTTTCCTGCGAAAAACCCGAGCCGTTTTGTCGGTTGCAACCGCCAACCATCGCAGTCAGCAGCAGCCCTGCCACGACAACGGCCAGCTTGATGCAGCCGCCGCTAAATCCCTCGTTATCAGCCAGATTATGATTTTTGTTCATCGGTGGTTTTGATGGGCACCAGACAGGGCTTGGGTTTATCCGCAGGCCGCCGGCGCCGGACCAGCATTTAGTGTGTCACGAGAGCCGCCGAATTTGAAGACGGCGCGCTGGGCGGGTGGCTTGATGTTACAAGGCGCGCGGGGCAGTATTTTGCTGTCAGCTTTAGCTTCGGCCATCACGCGAGCACGACGCCAAGTGCGCGGGCAGCCGCCGGTGAGGGCCGGATGAGAAGTTGCAGGCTATGACGGAGCAGGACGAGACCGAACGCGATTTCGTGGATCTGCTGACTGAGCAGTGGCAGCGGACCCGCCCAAAGTTCGACTATAGCTGGTTCGGGGTCGTAACCCGGGTGCAGCGACTGTCGGTTTTCATTAATGCCATCCAGGAAGACTTTGCCCGCGCCCACGGCCTCAAGTACGGAGAATTCCTGGTCTTAGCCGCCTTGCGCCGCAGTGTTCCAGAGTGTGCGCTCAACCCCACCGAGCTGTTCCGTTCCCTCCTCATCACCTCGGGCGCAGTTACCAAGCGAGTGGATCGATTGGTTGGGATGGGATTGGTGGAGCGGCGCGCGGACCCCGAAGATCGGCGCGGCGTGCTCGTTTATCTTACCGCCTCGGGGCGCCGGCTGTGCGACGAAATGATCGCAACCAGCTTTGCCCAGGACAGCGTTTACGGCCGGGTGAAACTGAACGAGCAGGATCGCGAGGACTTGGCCAATCTGCTGCGGCGCGCGTTGCTTGCCTTCGAGCAGTCTGAAGCTATTTCGGGCAGCGCGGGCAGGCGGGCCGAGGCCCACCTGCCCGCGTCCCGACAGCCCGAGAGTTCGAAGTAATACTTTAAAGTAATGCTTTAAGGACGCGGGGACGGTTAGACCTCGCGTGCTACCTGTTCGTCGACCATGGTTGCGATGCGGTCGCGAAACAGTGAGGGCGGGAGATGGCCGAGCAGCCGGCGAGCGCTATGGGCTTGTTGGGCGGCGCGGGTGCGCGCCTCTGCGAGCACCTCGGGTGCGCTGACCAACTCCAAGGCCCGCTGGAAACCGGCCCCATCCACCGCGCTGCCGCTTTGAAAGAGGCTGCGCAACTCCTGGGAGCGCTCCACCCCCAGGACCACCGGTAACGACGGGATCCCTGCGCGCAGGTCAGAGCCAACCGGCTTGCCGATCTTGGCCTCCGGCCCCAGCACGTCGAGCAAATCGTCAACCATCTGAAAGATGACACCGATTTCGGTGCCTAGCTCGCCCATGCGCGTGACCAGCGGGGACGGTGCGCCAGCCAGCAAGGCGGCGATTTTTCCTCCGGCCCAGAACAGCGAGGCGGTCTTAAGTTGGATTACGCGCCGGTAATCGTCCAGGGTGATAGCGGGATTAAAGCGCAAGCGGCCCTCCATCACCTCGCCTTCGGTCAACTGAATACAGGCCTCGGCGGCGATCCGAATAAGTTCCTCCTCGAAGGGGCCGCACAGCTCGAAGGCGCGCGAGAAGAGAAAATCGCCGGCGACCAGGGTGGGCCCCAGGCCGAAGCGCTTATAGGCCGACGGTTTGCCGCGACGCAACTGGCCGCCATCGATAATATCGTCATGTAGCAGGGTGGCGGAGTGGATTAATTCCAGCGCCACGCACACGTCGATGGCGTCCCGGATGCGTCTGTCGTCGCCGCCACAAGCGCGATACATGAGCAAGATGAAGACCGGGCGGACGCGTTTGCCGCCACTGCCGACCAGGTAGCGGCAAATTTCGCTGATGAACTGCTCGCGGCAATCGAGCAGACCCAGCATCCGCTCTTCCACCGTCCGTAATTCCGCCTCGACCGCGCGCGTGGGATTTTCCCCATAGGCGATGGTTTGGTCGGTGAGGGGGAGGGGGCTTTCTACCCGATTTAGGTTAGCTGCTTTAGGCATTGCAGGCACTATCTGAACAAATCTGCTTCCGCGGCACGAATCAAGGCTTTGGCGCTTCCCGCCGCCGGCCGGTAGCGATAGCCACGAATCAGCACTGCCGGTACTGCGCTGGCCTTTTCCATCATTAAGCCGGCCGCGCCGGCCAATTCGTCAGCGACCGCGACCACCGTGTGAGCCAGTTCGCGCCCGCCGAGGTCGCGCGTCCCGCGCAAATCCAACAGCGCTTCCATCCCGGCGATTCCCAGGCAGATTTCGGTAAGTCCCTCGCGCCAGGGACGGCCAAAGGTATCGCTGACGATAACCGCGATCTCGCAACCGCAGCGCTCCATCAATTCCTCGCGCAGCGCCGCTGCCGAGCGATCAGCATCCTCCGGCAACAAGATCGCGCGATCCTCGGCGATGCTGTTGGATTCATCCAGGCCGGCATTGGCGCAGACCCAACCCGGTCCGGTCTCCACGATCAACACACCTCGATCCATCCGCACTACCCGGTTGGTGTTGCGTAAGACCAATTCGACCACGCGCGGGTCCTTGCCCCAGCGGGCCGCATGGCTGAGGGCCAGGGCGGAGGGTTTGATTTCGCGCAGGTCGTAGATCCGCCCTTCAGCCTTGGAGACCGCTTTTTGGCAAACCACCAGGATGTCGCCGGCTTGCAACTTGAGGCCACCGCGTTCCAACCCATCCATAAGCATCGCGGCCAGGTCGTCCCCGGGTGCGATGAGCGGAAGTCCTTCGAGCGCGGTCAAGGTGAGTGAAGCCATTGCAACCAAGCCTACACGTTAAGCGCGCGCAGAACCACGCTTGCCAAGTTCGCGGCGCGCGCGGAGTCGCTCATGATGGTATCGGTGGCCAGGGCGCGCAGGCCCAAGGCCTCGATCGCACGAAGTTGGCGGCGGTCGGCCTGGTCGAGCACGAAAGTTCCCACGCAGTCGCGATAAAGCTGGGCCACGCCAAGTGCGGAGACCGGATGGCCCAAACCGCGCAGCATCTTGTCTGCCGGTCCCTTCAGCGCCTTTCCTCCGACGATCGGACTGATCGCGGCCACCCGCTCGCGAGCCCGCGCCAAGGCTTGGCGCAGCGGCTTGAGCGCCAGGATCGGGCCGAGCGAGACAAAGGGGTTGGAGGGAGCCAGGATAATCGCACGCGCCCGTTCGATCGCGGCCAGCGCGGCGGGCAAGGGGCGTGCGCGCTTGATGCCTCGCCACTGGATCGCTTCGACCTGACCGCGAAAGCGCTCGCGTACGAAATATTGCTGGAAGGGACGTGGGCCGCGGCCGCGCACGGTGACGAAGGTTCGTACCGGGTCATTGCTCATCGGCATAATCACGCAGCGCAGGCCGAAGCGGCGAGCGATCTCAGCGGTGATTCGGCTGAGCGGCCAGCCCTGGCGCAAGCGTTGAGTGCGGAACAGATGGGTGGCGAAATCGCGATCGCCCAGGCCGAACCAAGCCGGTCCATAAAAGCGAGCCAGCGCACCCAGGGTGGCAAAGGATTCTCCCTCCCAGCCCCAGCCGGTCTGTGCATTGACCACCCCGGCCAGGGTATAGGTGAGGGTATCGAGGTCGGGCGAAACGTGCAGGCCGTAGAATTCCTCGTCGTCGCCGGTGTTGACGATTATCCTGAGTCTGCGCTGGTCAAGGGTAAGCGCCAGCCCGCGCAGAAATTTAGCCGCACCCACTCCCCCGGCTAGAATCGTGATGGTTGTTTGAGAATTGGATTGGCCGTGCCCCATTGGGCGCTCTCTTTCCCTGGAGTTTCCGGTACAGGGTGTCACGTTCCACCGCCACTCGCCCCATCCGCGCCGCCAGCTCCTCGATTTCGTCCACCGCCACGAATTCGCCCTCTTCGCCGCCGGCTTGTGCCGTGATGCTTTCCTCCATCAGGGTGCCCGAAAAATCGTTGCAACCGGTCTTGAGAGTCAGGGCCGCCAGTTCCAATCCCAGCTTGACCCAGGAGGTCTGCAGGTTGACGATCCAAGGCCGCAGATACAAGCGGGCGAAAGCATACAGCCGCAAGTCGTCATAGCCGCGCGGCTGCGGCGAAACCATCCCTTGGCGGTAGAGGACGGTATTGGTGTGCACGAAGCGCAACGGCACGAACTCGGTGAAACCGCCGGTACGCTTCTGAATGTCGCGCAGCAGGGTCAGATGGTTGACCAGATGGCGGGGTTGTTCCAAGTGCCCGTACATCACGGTGGCGGTGGTGGGAACGTCCAAAGAATGGGCGGTGGTGATGATTTCCACCCACGTCGCGACATCCACCTTCTTATGGCTCAGGATTTCGCGCACTTCGTCGTCCAAAATTTCGGCCGCGGTACCCGGGATCGAGCCTAGACCATGCTCACGCAGCATCGTGATGTAGTCCCGATAGTTCATCCGGGCGCGCCGGGCGCCGTACATGATTTCCATCGGCGAGAAGGCGTGGATATGGATTTGCGGGAAGCGGCCTTTGATCGTGTCAAGCAGGTCGCGATACTTGAAGGGCGGCATGTCGGGGTTGATCCCGCCTTGCATGCAGACTTCGGTTGCGCCGCGAGCCACCGCGTCCGCCACCTTGTTCAAAATGGTGGCGTCGGAATGATCGTAGGCGTCGCTGTCGAGACGATGGCGCTTGAAGCCGCAGAACTGGCAATTGACGAAACAAACGTTAGTGAAATTGATGTTGCGGTTGACGACGTAGGTGACCTCGTCGCCGCAATCGGCGCGACGCGCCCAATCCGCGCATTTGATCAGCGCGGCCAAGTTGTCGCCCTGGCTGGTATATAGCGCCACTCCCGCCTCGGAATCGAGCTCGCGGCCCGCCATAGCATCGTTCAGAGCCGCGCGGACCGCGGGCGTGGCGCCCGCTAGCATTCGCTCCAACGGGGCGGCTTCGATAGCGTCGACGTATTCGCTCAGTTCAGCCAAGTTCACAGGCTTTCTCCCGACGCCGTAAAGGCGCCAACCACAGGCAGCAAATCGGGGTCAATCCAGTGCGAATCGATAAACTCGCGGTACACCGGAAGACGCGGGCGCAGGGTGAAACCGGCGTCCGCGCAGCGCGCAGCCAAGGCCTCCAGGTGAGGCCAGGGCGCCTCGGGGTTGACGTAATCGCGGGTCAGAGGCGAGATCCCGCCCCAATCGTTGATTCCGGCGCGCAGGAAAAGCTCGATATCGTTGGGCGAGAGATTGGGTGGTGCCTGTACGTTCATCGCCGGCCCCAAAACCAAGCGCGCGGTGGCGATCGCACGCGCCATCTCGTGCGCCTCGGGCTCGGGGTGACCCGCCATCGGGATGTCGGGCTTGGCGCGGAAGTTCTGCACGATCACTTCCTGAATGTGACCGTAACGGGCATGCAGATCGCGGATGGCGATGAGGCTCTCGGCGCGCTCGGCGGGGGTCTCGCCGATTCCAAGCAGAATGCCGGTGGTGAAGGGGATGCGCAGTTGGCCGGCCTCGTCGATCATTTTGAGCCGCAGGGCCGGCTCTTTATCCGGGGCCCATTGATGGACCCCGCCGCGGCCGCGCAAGCGGCGCGATACGTTTTCCAGCATCAGCCCCATGCTGACGTTGACCGGCCGCAGCATCGCCATCTCATCGCGAGTCAACACGCCTGCGTTGGTATGCGGCAACAAGCCCTCTTGGAGTGCCAATCCGCAGGCTTGACGCACATAATCCGCGGTGCTGGTAGCGCCCAACTCGGCCAAAGTGCGGCGAAAGTCGCGAAAGGCAAGCTCGGGCTTGTCGCCCAGGCACATCAGTGCTTCGCTACAGCCCAGCGCACGCCCGCGGCTGGACCATTGGATAATCTGCTCCGAGGTCATGGTCCAGGCTCCCGGCTGGCCGGGATCTTTGCGAAACGTGCAATAAGTGCAGCGATCGCGGCACAGGTTGGTGACGGGCAAAAAGACCTTGGGCGAGTATGTCACTACCCGTCCCTTGCCGCGGTCGCGCAGTTCGCAGGCGGCCCTCAGCAGGAGGTCGAGATCGCATTGCTCGATCAGCGCTACGGCATGGTCGAGATCCAATGGCATCCCGGCCAAGGCCCGCTCCAAGCCCTGTACGGCGGCGGGTGACGAGTGAGCTACGGAGGCGGTGCTGAAAGCCGGCATAGATACTGGGCATTGTATAAGCCATCGGATAGGGACAGGCAACCGCGTCTGCGCTCGTTCTGGCTGGCAGGAGCGGCCCGACCAATCCCGTCGGTAGCCAGGAAAAAAGCGCAGATTCAGCGCGCGGGAATCGAAGCACGGCTTTCCTGCTGGGCCGCTATCCGCTGCATGGCCAAATAGCCCGCCATCCCGCCCGCCACTACCGCCCCGCCGGCGATGGCGAAGGCGCACCACCAGGGCAGAAACGTGTGCAAGCCCAGGATCAATGCGCCCAGCAGGCAACAGCCGCCAGCCAGCAGCGCGCCGACCAGCAGTATCTGAGCGAGCGCGCGGTCGACGATTCCAATCAGCACCCGCCCCAGGTTGGCCTCGAACAGCCGAGCTTCCATTTGCAAGACGTGTGAGAAGTCGTCCAAGACCCGCCCCAACAAACTGGACCATTCGGGTTCGGCGGCAGTAGTTGCGCGGGATGGTGGCGTCGTCTCCTCACGTTCCATAAGCCACACTCCTGGCAGGGTGCTGAAAAAAGTAAACCGGCTCAATGCGCTCGCAAGACAGCACCCTTTGGGAAAGGAAATTGCTTTTAATGTTCACGCTCCTTGGATCAAGAAGGTAGCAGGTTGCCAGAGCTTTTCGTCATGGCTTGCCAAGCTGCGATATCTATCCCCTATAGCTCAGGCTCGCCTTTGCGCAGGGAAAAACCCGCTGCGGCGCCCAGCAGCACAGCGGCCAGCGGGACCACGGAATTGGAGCTCAGGCCCAGCACAAAGCCACCGGCGCCCGCCAGGCCCAGGGCCAGCAAAGGGCGCCCGCGGATGACAGATTCCACATCGAGTTGCGTTTCGACCTTGCGATTGACCTCCTGCAGGGTCTGCGAAAGGTTCTCGCGCGCCTGCTGCAACTCGTCTTCGATCTTCTCGATCTCTTCGTCCGTCATCGGGCCCTCCGCCTACCGCTTGGGACACGATTTCCTTCGCGCATACCGAACTGCGCAAGCCGCCCCGGCCTGCCCAATCCGGGACGCAAGGAGCCGCAAGAATCTCTGTTTAATGGTGGCGCGGGCGCGAACATGAGGTCAAGAAATTAAGCGCGGCGCGAGCTTTGGGCAGGCACCTCGGCTTTTGCCAATCCAAGGCTTGGGCTAATCTTAAAGTTGGCAATCGATAGCACGGCTATAGCCAACCAGCTTGAGCAATCGGCAAGGACACAGCAATGCGGGAGGCAGGCATGACCACGTTGCCATCGGCTGCCGGACAGGAGGGCTCAATGGCGCATGAGGCAACCGCGCGGGCCGAAACTGCCGCCCGCGTGGAGTACGAGCTGCAGCTTTACTATTGGATGAAGCTGATCCGCGGGTTTGAAGAGCGGGTCTCGCGCCTACATCGCCAAAACAAGATTCTCGGCGGAGTCTATTCGGGAGCTGGACAGGAAGCGATCGTGGCGGGGATTTGCGCGCCCCTGCAAGAGGGCGATTTCGTCGCTCCGCTGCATCGCGATCTGGGAGTCTTTCTGATTCGAGGAGTCGAGCCTAAAATTCTCATGGCCCAGCTCATGGGTCGGGAAAGTGGGCTGTCGCGTGGCAAGGACTCCTTCCTGCATGCGGGCGACCTGTCGCGCTCGATTTTCGGTTCGACCTCGATGCTAGGCTCTTCCTTGCCGGTGGCGGTGGGGGCGGCCCTGAAGTTCAAAATCAAGCGAGAAGCGTCGATCGCGGTGGCCTTCTTCGGGGAAGGAGCCTCCTCGCGCGGCGACGTGCACGAAGCGATGAACTTCGCCGCGGTGCAAAAGCTGCCGGTGCTGTTCGTGTGCGAAAACAACCGCTACGCTTATTCCACGCCGTTGGAGAAGCAGATGGCGATCGACGACGTCGCCGAGCGGGCGGCGGCCTACGGCTTTCACGGCTACGTCAGCGCGGGCAACGATTTGCTGGCGGTGCTGGAGTGCGCCGAGCGGGTAATTCAAAAAATTCGCGCCGGCGAAGGGCCGGCTCTGATCGAGTGCAAGACCTATCGTTACCACGGCCACAGCGAGCACGATCCGGCGCTGTATCGCAGTCGCGAAGAGTTGCTCAAATGGGAAAGCCGCGATCCAATCCAGGGCTTCGAAGTGTACCTGGAAAAGACCGGGCAGGACGTGCGCCGTTTGCGCGAGCAGACCGACCAGAAGGTAGCTGTAATCCTGCAGGAGGCGGTGGAATTCGCCGAAAACAGCCCGTTCCCCGCTCCCGCCCAGGCGCTTGAGGATCTTTACGCTACTCCGGTTGGACGCATCGCCGATGGCGGCAGGAGTTAGCCGATGGAGGCCACTTACCTGGGCGCTATCAACCAGGCGCTGCATGAAGAGATGCGGCGCGACGACAACGTCCTGATGATGGGGGAGGACGTGGCCGAGCTGGGCGGAGCCTTCAAAGTCACAGAGGGACTGTTGGAGGCTTTCGGCGAAGAACGGGTGATCGACACTCCCATTTCCGAATCGCTGATTGTGGGCGCGGCAGTGGGCGCCGCCGTAATGGGTTTACGGCCGGTGGTGGAGATGCAATTCGCCGATTTCATCTCCTGTGGCTTCGATCAGATCGTCAACATGGCCGCTACGCTGCGCTATCGTCACGGGGGACGGGCACAATGTCCGCTGGTGGTGCGCAGCCCATCGGGCGCCGGCATTCACGGCGCCATCTTCCATTCGCAAAATCCCGAGGCCTGGTTTACCCGGGTGCCGGGGCTCAAGGTGGTGGCTCCGGCTACTGCGTTCGACGCCAAGGGGATGCTCAAGAGCGCGATTCGCGACAACGACCCTGTGGTGTTTTTCGAGCACAAGCGGCTGTATCGCAGTATCAAGGAGGATCTGCCCGAAGGAGACTTCACCGTCCCGTTGGGGGTGGCTGAAGTTCGCCGGCCCGGGCGCGACGTGTCGATTATTACCTACGGCGGCACCTTGCATCAGAGCCTGGACGCGGCCCGGATCACGGAAGCCCAGGACGGGCTTTCGGTGGAAGTGGTGGATTTACGGACCCTGCTCCCGCTGGATCGCGAAGCGATTTTGGCCACCGCGCGCAATACCGGCAAGGTATTGATTGTGCACGAAGACCGTCTGACCGGAGGAATCGGCGGGGAAGTCGCCGCCTTGATCGCGGAGCTGGCCTTCGAGCACCTCGACGCCCCGGTGCGACGGCTGGCGGCGCTGGATACGCATGTCGCCTTCAGCCCGCCGCTGGAGGAGGCGATCCTGCCTAACACCAACAAGATCGTCGAGGCGATCCGGGGCTTGGCGAGCTATTGAGGCCGATCATGGCGGTTGCATTGGTGATGCCGCAGTTGGGCGAGAGCGTGGTGGAAGGAACCCTGACCCGCTGGCTGGTCAAGGAAGGCCAACGAGTCGAGCGGGATCAGGCGATGGCGGAAATCTCCACCGATAAGGTGGACACCGAGATCGAAGCACCGGCGGGCGGAGTGGTAATACGTTTGCTGACCGCGGAGGGCCAGACCGTGGCGGTGGGGACCGAGTTGGCGCTGATCGGGGAAGCGGCGGAGGCGGCGGGCGCGGCCGCTG